>Ga0255057_10000523_pt1 | contig 21859 bp, 18 predicted proteins | sample Cases_109_6_MG_FD_189022 | JGI IMG/M metagenome (GOLD analysis project Ga0255057, IMG submission 189022) | Seawater microbial communities from Amundsen Gulf, Northwest Territories, Canada - Cases_109_6 | ecosystem: Environmental > Aquatic > Marine > Gulf | place: Canada: Northwest Territories... | reverse complement strand
GGCGTCGTCGTGCTGTCGGCGGCCGTAGAGATGGACATCGCCCAGATGGACGCCGAGGAGCAGCGCGAGTTCGCCACATCCCTGGGCCTCGAGGAGCCCGCCTCACACCGCTTCGTGCGCGCCGCCTTCGAACAGATCGGGCTGGTGTCGATGTTGACGGCGGGGCCCGACGAGTGCCGAGCCTGGCCCGTCGCGCGCGGGACGGCGGCACCGCGCGCAGCCGGGAAGATCCACTCCGACATCGAACGCGGCTTCATCCGGGCCGAGGTGGTGCCCTGGCAGGAGCTGGTGCGCCTGGGAAGCGAGGCCAAGTGCCGCGACGCCGGGCTGCTGCGCGTAGAAGGCAAGGACTACGTGGTACAGGACGGCGACGTGGTCAACTTCCGCTTCAACGTCTGAGGCGAGGGCCAGCCAGCTTCAGGCGCGAGGCATGGCCCGCCGCAACAGACCCGCGGTGTTGCCGCCGTCGACCACGAAATCGCTTCCCGTGCACGAGGCCGCGTCGTCGGAGGCCAGGAACAGGATCGTGCGGGCCACGTCGTCCACGCGCTCCGCGATGCTGCGCGATTTCTGGGAAGCGAGCGCGGGCATCTGGTGGGCCATCACCTGTTCCAGGTCCACACCGTCGGGCAGGTACGGCGCCACCATCTCGGGACCGCCTGCTTCGGGGCAGACCGTGTTGACCCGGATGCCGTAGCGGCCCAGCTCCAGGGCGGCCACGCGGGTCATGCCACGCACGGCCCACTTGCTGGCGCAGTAGGCCACCAGGCCGTTCTGGGTGCGCACTCCGTCGATGGACGCGACGTTCACGATCGACCCGCCGCCGGCGCCTTTCATGGGCTCGACGGCCGCCTTCATGCCGAGGAAAGTGCCGGCCTGGTTCACGGCGATGACGTGCTGGAACTCCGCCAGCTCGGTCTCCGGCAGAGCCTTCATCAGCAGGACGGCCGCGTTGTTCACCAACACGTCGAGCGAGCCGAAGCGGCCGAGCGTGGCCTCCAGCGCCCGTGCCCAGTCGGCCTCGAAGCTGACATCCAGGTGCTGGTAGAGAGCGGCGTCGCCGAGCTCACGAGCCAGCGCCTCGCCCCGCTCGTCGAGCACGTCGCTCACGACCACCTGCGCGCCCTCGGCGGCGAAGATCCGGGCCGTGGCGGCTCCCGTGCCGCGCGCGGAGCCCGTGATCAGCGCCGTCTTCCCGTCGAGTCTTCCCATGCTCCCTCTCAGGGCGAGTAAGTCTAGACCCAGCGGACCGGGATTTCTCGACGGGGCTGCGGCTTTTCCTCGACTCCGCGGCAAGAAAACGCGACTCGATGTGAAGTACTTCACAGGGTTCGGGCAGTAGCCCGCCTAAATTACGGATGTTCCCCTCCCACGGGGGAGGTCGCCCGCGGGTTGCCGAAATCGACTCCGGCCCAGTCGTTCATGGCGATCCGCGGGCGGCCTCAGTCATACTGGGGTCGTTCCGGGAATTCCGGAGTGGAGCCCCCCCGATGCGACCCCTCAGCCGCCCCTTGGCCCGCCTTCTTGCGCTGGCTGTGGCCGCCCTGTTGCTGCTGGGCATCGCCGGTGAGGATGGGCGGGAGACCCACACCGACGCCGTGCCAACGACACGCCCGCCGGGCTTCGAGCCTGTGGACATCAGCGAAGAGATGGAGCAGGTCCGTGCCCGCCGGACACGCGAGATGCAGCGGCAGGTGGACGCCGACATCCACTACCGCACGATCTCATCGGAGCCCCGCCTGCGCGCCCGCTACGGCGGCGCAACCTGGAACCTCTACGAGCCTTATCACTAGGTCGCATCCCCCCGAGGGGATGAACGCCTCCAGGCGCGGGAGTGCCGTCGCCAGGTCGGCGGCCGGGAGCTCGGCGGACGGCGCCTGGCGAGCGGCCTGCCACCACGGCGGCGGCTCGCTGCCAGCTTCCACGAAGAGCAGCCGCTGGGAGGCCGCGGCCATGGCGGCTGCGTAGTCCACGGGCCTGACATCCTCTTCGAGGACCGCCACGGCCGGATCCCAGCCGCGCGCCAGCGGTTCCGGATCGGGAGGAGGCAGCGCCACTTCGCTGTCGAAGTCGGGCAGCGCTCCGCCACCGCAAAGACCCGGCCCCGGCAGCAGCAGCGCTGCCCGCACGCCCTCGGATCTCGCCCCGGCCAGCAACAGCGCCACCCAGGCCCCCAGCCCGGCGCCGGCTACGGCCAGGGGACCCGCCTGCGCCAGCGCGGCATCGGCATCCCCAACCAGCAGCTCCGGGGAGTAGGCTCCGCCGCGCACCCAGCCTGAGCCGCCGTGACCGCTGAAGTCGAGAGCCAGGACCGGGCCGGGCCACTCGGCGGCCGCGCCTTGCCAGTCTGCACTCGAGCCGCGCAGGCCGTGCAGCAGCAGCAGCGGCGTACCCTCCCCTTCCCGCAGCCGATGCAGCGCGAGCGAGACCCGACCGTGACGCAGCGGGGCCACGACTGGAGCTCCGATCGAATCTGCGCTCGTCACGGCTCCAGGAACTCCAGGATCAGCTGCGCCGTCGGGATGGGCGCCTCCATGTGCACGAAGTGTCCGACCCCCGGCACGCTGGCCCGCCTCACGTCGGAGACATACGCCAGCCGCTCGCGCAGCAGCGGCTCCGGCAGCGGTCCCCAGGTGTCCGGCTCGCTGCCGACGACGGCCAGCAGCGGAGCCTGGAGATGGCGCCAGAGCGGCGCGATCCACTCCGGACGCCAGGGCCCGAAGGCGCGACCCGCACTCGGGTCGGCCTTCCACACCCAGCCGGCCTCCGTCTCGCGTGCGGCGTGATAGGCGAGGTAGCGCAGCCACTCGCGGGTGAGCCGGGGGTTCTGCACGTGTCGTCGCTCCACCAGCGCGTCGAGGCTCGGATGCGGCCGCCAGTGGTCGAGCTTTGCCGCTCTGCGGCGACGGTCGAGGTAGGCGCCCAGACGTTCCGGCAGCGGGGGCGGGTCGGGGTCGAAGTGCGGCGGGCCTCCGGATCCGTTCTCCGGCGGTCCGAAGCCGTCGATGTTCACGAGCTGGCGCACCAGCGCGGGCGCGCGCGCCGCGGCGTCGGTAGCCAGCCCACCCCCACGGCTATGGCCGACGAGGTGCGCCGGGCGTCCCACCCACTCCAGGACGGTCGCCACGTCCGCCACGTCCGCGGGCCAGAGGTAGGCGTCTGCCCAGTCCGACTCGCCGTGGCCTCGTGCATCGAAGCCCACCACCCGGAAGCGCTCAGCCAGCAGGGGCGCGAGCAGGTCGAAGGCGCGGGCATGGTCGAACATGCCGTGGCAGAGCACCAACGGCGCGCCCGCGGGATCTCCCCACTCGTAGACGGCCAGGCAGAGGCCCGCAGAGGAGATCTTCGTGCGGCGCTCTGGGGCAACCGCTCCCGGGTACTCAGGGGGCTTCACGGCGGCGAAGCTTAACCGAGCCGGTGAACGGGCTATTGGCCCCCCGCGGGCTAAACACCGCGCGGCGAGAAAACCGCACCGGCTGTGGCAGTTGATGGCATAATCGAGCTAGCGTACGAACGATCGTTCGCTTGATACCTGGAGGCCATTTGCCCCGCCCCGCCCTCTCCGAGACCGGCCCTGGCAGTGCTTCGCGCGGACGGATTCTCGACGCTGCCGAGGCGCTCTTCGCCCGGCGCGGCTTCTCGGGTGTCGGCATGCGGGAGATCGCCCAGGCCTCGGAGCTCACGCCGGCGAGCCTCTACAACCACTTCCCGGGCAAAGAGGCGCTCTACGAGGCCGTGCTCGAGCGCGGCGCCACCCCGCTGCTCCAGCTACTCGAGGGCCTCGCCTCGCGCGAGCTGGGCCCTGACTCGATTGACGACATCGTCGCGGCGATCATGGAGCACCTGTCTCAGCGCCCCCACCTGCCCCGCTTGGTCTTTCACGAGGCCTGTAGCGGTGGCGAGCACCTGAGCCAACTGGCCCGGCGCTGGATCCGCCCGCTGGTGGCGCAGGCCGAGCGCGAGTTCAAGCGCGCCCCGCGTTCGGGCTTCTCCGAGCGAGACGTGCCCGCCTTGATCGCCGCCTGGATCCACCTGGTCTTCGGGCACTTCGCCATGGCGCCATTGCTCTCGGAGGTCTTCGAAGAAGACCTGCTCTCGCCCGAAGCCCTCGAGCGCGAAACACGATTCTTGTGCGAGCTGATCCGACGCATGGTTGCGAGTCCGCCGGCCTCCACCGGCCCGTAGAACTTCAGAAGCAGGAGCCCCCCAATGCAGCTGTCCGATGTAGACCTCACCGATCTCGACGCCTTCGAGAAGGGCGTCCCTCATGAGATGTTCCGCGTGCTGCGCCGCGAGGCGCCGGTCTTCTTCCATCCGGAGAAGAATGGCCCCGGCTTCTGGGTGGTCTCCCGCTACGCAGAGCTGAAAGAGGTCTCGAAACAACCCGGTCTCTACTCCTCGGAGCGCCAGGGAACCCTGATCATGGACCCGACACCCCAGGACCTGCCCATGATCCAGTCGATCATGATCAACATGGATCCGCCTCGGCACCGGAAGTACCGGAAGCTGGTGAACGCCGGCTTCACCCGCCAACGCATCGAGGCCCTGCGTCCCCGCGTGCGCGAGATGGTGAACGCGATCATCGACCGGGTTGTCGAACGCGGTGAGTGCGACTTCGTCGACGACATCGCGGCACCGCTGCCCATGGAGGTGATCTGCGAAATGATGGGGGTACCCCAGGAAGACCGCCGCCGCATCTACGAGATCGGCAACATGATGGTGGGCTTCGACGACCCCGAGCTCGGCGCCGAGACCGAGGTGAGGAATGGCTACCAGAACGCCTCCGCGGAGATGTTCCTCTACGCCAACAAGTTGAAGGAGCGCGCTCGCCAGCAGCCGGGGGACGACCTCGCCACCGCGCTGCTGCATGCCTCCGTCGACGGCGAGAAGCTGAGCGAGCTGGATTTCAACTCCTTCTTCCTGATCCTTGCCATCGCCGGTAACGAGACCACCCGCACGGTCACCACGAACGGCATGCTGGCCCTGCTCGAGAATCCCGACCAGCTGGCGCGCCTGCGGGCCAACCCCGCGCTGGTGCGCAGCGCGGTGGAGGAGGTCCTGCGCTTCGCGCCGGCGGTGCTGAACTTCCGCCGCACCGTGACGCGCGACGCCGAGCTCGGTGGCGTCGCCCTGAAGGAGAACGACAAGCTCAGCGTCTGGTACCCGTCGGCGAACCGCGACGAGGCGGTCTTCGAGGACCCGGACATCTTCGACGTATCGCGCGACCCCAACCCGCACCTGGCCTTCGGCGTGGGCGAGCACTTCTGTCTCGGCGCCAACCTGGCGCGGATGGAGCTCCAGGAGCTCTTCCACGGCATTCTCTGCCGCTTGTCGGACCTCGAGCTGGCGGCCCCCCCGCGCCGCTTGCGCTCGAACTTCATCAATGGCGTGAAGGAGATGCGCGTGCGCTTCAGGCCCCAGGCCCGGGCTGCCTGAGCGGGCACTAGCGCAGGTGTGAGGCCTCGTTCAAGCTGGTGAGGCTCCGCTCGCCCGAGCGAGCGGCCATGAAACGACTCAGGCTGGTGTAGTCCGGCTCGAAGAGGAAGAGCCGTTCCAGCCCCAGCACGTGAGAGACCCACGCGTTGATGACGCCCCCGTGGCAGACCACGGCGACACGCGCGCCCGAGTGCGCCCGGACCACGCGCTCGAGCGAGCTCACCACCTCGCTGCGGAAGGTGTCGACGGCTCCATCCAGGTAGAAGCCGCTGGTGACCAGAGCCTTCCAGCGCTCCGGGTCCGTCTGCTTCAACTCCTCCATGGGAATGTAGGTCGAGGCCTCGGCGTCGAACTCGCGAATTCCCGGCTCCACCCGCGGCTCGAGGCCCAGCGCCTGCTCCAGCGGCGCCGCCGTCTCCCGCGCGCGCCGCAGGGGACTGGTGTAGAGCGCATCGATGCGCTCGCTGCCGAGCCAGCCGGCCAGACGCTGCGCCTGCTCGCGACCGCGCTCCGAGAGCTGCGGATCGGCCGGACTACCGTCGGCCGTTTCCACCCGCAAAGGCAGCGCGTGGCGGATCAGGATCAGTTCCATCAGGCGCCCTCAGACCCTTCTGACCCTTCCCACCTCACGCCATGTACATGCCGCCGTTGGCGGCGAAGATCTGGCCGGTCGTGTAGCCGAAGAGCTTCGGGTCGGCGATGGCGCAGATCGTGTACGCGATGTCCTCCGGCTCGGCAATGCGACCCACCAGCGTGGCCCGCCCCATGGCCTCGACCCCCGCCTCGCCTACCGCCTCCAGCATGGGCGTATTCACGGGTCCCGGCGCGATGGCGTTGATGCGCGCAGCGTAGCTCGCGAACTCGCGCGCGGTCGTCCGCGTGACCGCCTCGATGGCTCCCTTGGCGGCGGTGTAGTCCACCTGCCCGATGTTGCCGTTGCGCGCGCTCACCGAGGAGAAATTCACGATGAAGCGGTTCACGCCGTCGCGCAGCGGCTGGTTTCCGTTCTGCTTGAAGAGCGGGTGCCAATGCTGGGCCGCGACCTCGCGGGTGAACAGGAAGGTGCCGTGGAGGTGTACGGCCATCACGGCCTTGAAGTCGTCGTAGGACTTCTTCGGGATGCGGGCGTCGCGGGTGATCCCGGCGACGTTCACGATGCCGTTGATGCAGCCCGTTGCTTCCAGGGCACTGGCCACGACACCCTTGACGCTCTGTTCGTCGGCGACGTTCGCGGCCGCCACGATCGGCTCGGCCGCTCCGCTGGCGGCGATCTCGCGTTGCACCTCCGCCAGGCGCCCCTCGTCGAGGTCGACCACGACGACCCGGGCCCCGTGGGCCGCCAGGGCTGCCGCCACGCGATTGCCGATCCCCTGAGCCGCCCCGGTCACGATGTGGGTCTCCCCCTCGAAGGCGTTCTCGCGCAGCACACGCTCCATCACGGCTCCTTTGTGCTCCCAGCTCGGGAGAGGCCGGAATATCGCGGCCGCCGCCTCGGCCTACAACCCCCACGCGCCCCGCGGCGATCCGGCTCGCCAGCGCCCGCGTTCCCGGCGCAGGATGGCGCCGAGGAGATCCGCCGATGACTCACGCGGAGATCGCTGGCGCCCGTCGAGCCCGTCCGCGCCGGTCTGCGCGGCTGGCGCCAGCGCGCCGACGACCTGCCCCCGACGCTCTTTCGCTCGCTCTCATGCCCCGGCTCAGGCCGTGCGCGGCCTCCGCCCGCTTTCGCGCGAAGTGCTCGCGTACCAGGCGCTGACGACCAGCAGGGCGATCAACAGCGCCGTCGCCCAGCCGCCCAGCGCCGGCACGGCAGCCGCGCCCGGGAAGTCGAGCGGGTCGTTCGGGTCCGAGCCTGCTGCCACCTCGGTCGGGTCGTCCCAGCCGTCGCCGTCGGTGTCGTCCAGGTCCGCGCGAGTGCCGGTGTCCGAGGCGTTCACGAAGACTCCCGTACCCGTCTCGACGCCGTTGAGCAGGGTGTCGCCGTCGCGATCCAGGCCCATGCGATGGCCCGACCCCGGCGGCACGGCGGTGTAGGTCACCTCCTGTCCTCCGCTGCCCGCCTTGGTGCGCAGGGCTGCATCGGTGATGCCTGCCCCGCCCGTGTCCGGCATGAACAGCAGGGCGACCGGATCGTAGAGGTAGCCGCTCTGCGCGCCGGCATCGTTCAGCTTGGCGATCAGGTCGCAGTCGTTGACCGGGCCGCCGTTCAGGTCCACCAGCACCTTCGACTGAAAGTTCGTGCTGCAGCGCGCGATCATCAAATCGATCCGGGCGTCCAAGGTACCGCCGTTGCTGCTGTTGAGCGTCACCTGCTGGCCGACGATCGGCGCGAGGTCGGTATCGAAGGCGATCATGAACGCCTCGACCCGCGCGCGGTCGTTGGCGTTGGTGTTGATGGTGAAGAGCGACGCGCTGACGAAGCGGTCCAGGGTATCGACCGAGCCATCATGGGTGAAGCCGAAGCCGCGAACCTGATCGCCCGTGTGGTTGAAGGGGCCCTCGAAAACGGTCACGTTGCCGATGGGAGTGCTGACCGCGTCCGGCTGGGGCTCACCGAACATGCCCACCTTCTGGTACATGTTTCGCAGGTGCGGCACCTTCACGATCTGGGTCCCCGCATCGAAGGTCGAGCGGCTGTCAGCGCCGAAATCGCCGTTCGCGGCCGAGAGCGTGTGGCAGTCCTCGCAACTCGCCACCTGGTCCGTGTTCGGATCGTTGAAGATCGTCTCGCCCTGCGACTGCTGGCCCGTCAGCGAGCGATCCAGGTTGCGGATCGGGTTCGGTGGATAGCGAATCTGCAGCGCGAAGTCGGTGAACTTCTGCATGTCGCCCGGGCTCAGCTGGCTGGGGCGGCCGACGAGGCCCGCGAACGCCACGTTGAAGGCGTTGAACGCATTCTCCTCCGGCGTGAGCGGGCCGGTGACCTGCCGGTCACCGCGCCAGTGCTGGGGACCCATGTTGGCCATGCCGCGCAGACTCTGGGTCGTCATCGGGCCCTTCATCGGATGGAACTGGCAGCCCGTGCCGGTGAAGAGATTCTGCAGCTGACACGAATTGAAGCCGGTCCCGGAAAAGGCCTCATCGTTCATCGGGTTGTTGATCGCCACCTGGTTGTCATCGGGGTTACCGAGATCCCAGGCCAGGTCGTCCAGGTCGCCGAAGATGTGACAGCTGGAGCAGGAGGCCTCGCCGTTGCTGCTGGTCAGCACCGAGTCGTAGAGGAAGGGGCGCCCCTCGACCACGCTGGGCGGCTCCGGGTTGTGGAGCGTCAGCGTCTGGAGCTCGTTCTTGGAGACGGTGTCGACCACCGAGATCGAGTTGTTGAAGCGCGTCATCACGTACAACCGGTTGCCCGCCAGCGCGAGCCCCGAGGCGCCGCCGCCCGAGAGCAGGATGTGATCGGACGAGCTCGGGGTAAAGCTGTTGTCCTCAAGGTCGGTGGTGTCGAAGACGCCCACCTTCGCCGAGCCGAAGGCTGCGACGTACAGGGTGCTTCCGTCGGGAGTGACGACCATCCCCGTGGGTGTCGCGAGACTGTCCTGCTTGACGTTTCCGGGGGCGGGCAGAACGTCGTAGTCGATGTGCTTGTTCAGGTGCCGCGGCGTCACGCTCGAGCCGTCCAGCACCGTGATCCGTGACTGCGCCAGGTTTCCGATCACCGAGGGGGCGTCCGCGTAGGATCCCGCCTTGGGCCCTCCGATCACCGTGCCCGGGCCCTCGAAGCGAACGTGGTTCTGGGCGTCCGTGTTCGATACGTAGATCTTCCCCGAGATCGGGTTGACCGCCATGTTGAACAGGATCGTGCCCACTCCAGCCCAGCAGCCGGAGCCGTTGCTGCAGCTGCTGCTGCCGTCGACGGCAACCGGCGGATTGGCGTTGGCGTTGATCTCGAAGACATCGCGGTCCGGCAGGTCGAAGTTCACGAAGTCGTTCCAGTTGCGGCCCAGCTCGTCATGCCACTGGTTGGTGACGCCGTCACGCTGCCACTTCACGATCAGACCCGTCTCGGGGCGGTCGATGTCCTGTTGGTTCTGGTGGGGGGTCGGAGAGCCACCGGGGGAGGTCTGGCCGCCGACGGAGCACGATCCCTGGACGGTGTCGCTGTTCAGGTTCCCGTTGCTGGTGTCGCAGACGAAGTTGTCGTTGATCGCCGTGGTGTTGTTGCCGGAGTGGAAGACCGCGGCGTAGACCTTGGACCCATCGCCACTCACCGCAAGAGCACGAGGCTTGTCACCAAAGACGGTGACGATCGCGATCTCGTTGCCTCCCATCGAGGCGCCCAGGTTCGTCGCGTCGAAGACCCAGATGTCGGCGCGGCCGATGCCCTCCTGGTCGTAGTCGCCATCCACGTTCGGCGTGTTCTGGCCGCGGTGCGCCGTGGTGACGAAAGCGCGGTTGCCACCGGGACCCGCGAACACCAGGTCGCTCGGCTCGTCACCGGTGTGCAGCGTGCGGACGACCCGGGGCTGTGAGCCCGACAGGTCGACGATGCTGACGCTGTCGGAGAGGAAGTTGACGACCCACACCTCGCTGTTGCTGCGTGCGGCCACCGCTACCGGCTCCATCCCCACCGGCGTGGAGCCCGCCCAGCTGAGGGTCCCGCTGCCGTCCACGTCGAAGATCTCGAGGGTGTTGTCGGGCGTGTTGACGGCGAAGAGCCGGCTGCCGTCGGGCGAGAGGGTGAGGGGCCGGACGTGTCCCGACTCGAAGGTGATGAACTTGCTCTGGGCCATGGCCTGCGGCGCGAGCAACAGCGCCAGGGTTCCCAGCATCAGCAGCGACCAGCCCCCGAGCAGCGGCGCCGCGACGACCGGGGTGAGTAGACATCGACTGCGCATGTTTGAGCTTCTCCGTGCTTTCGAGCTGGGATTCGGCGGCTCGAACCGTGCAAGCTGCGTGCTGGCGAGCCGGATCCGCTGTCCGTCTCGCACATCGCACGCGCCATGTCCCAGGGGATCATCTCACAGCCCGATAGCGGAATGAAAAAATAGGACATTCCCGCAACCTTACGAGCCGCTGCGTGTGGCGTCGGTCGGGCAGCGGCTCGGCCTGCTTCGAGAGGCGAACGAGGCTGTTAGGCTGGGCGGATGCCGCTGCTCGATGCCGCGAAATCGACGCTCTCCCAGTACGCCACGTTCGAAGGACGGACCCCCCGCGCCAGCCTGTGGTGGTGGGTGCTCGCCTATGTCCTCCTGGCGAGCCTCACGGGCCTCATCGATCACCTCGTCGTGGCCCCCGCGCTGGGCTTCGAGCCCTTCGACGAGAACGCGGGCGAGCCTGTCACCCGACTCCTAGCCCTGGCCCTGCTCGTGCCGAACGTCGCGGTCACGGTGCGCCGCCTCCACGACGTCGACAAGCCGGGTTGGTGGTGGCTCTTCGGCCTGATCCCCGTGCTGGGAACCCTCTTCCTGATCAACTGGGCGGTTCAACCGGGAACCGCCGGGCCAAACCAGTACGGGGAAGCCGCGTCAGGGTAACCCCGGCTCACGAGAGCTACGGAGTGGCACCCTCGGGCGGCGGGTCTTCCAGCACGCCGCGCGCGACGAGATCTTCGATCTCCTCGTCGGAGAGGCCGAGATCCTCGCGCGCGATCTCCCGAGTGTGCTCGCCGAGCTGCGGCGCCGGCGTCGCGATGGGCCGCGGCAGGTCGCTGCCGCGGAAGGGAGTGCCCTCGACGACGATGCGGCCGATGGGCGGCTGCTCGAGAGGCGTGCGGTAGCCGAGGGCTTCGAGCTGCGGATCCTCCATGTGGTGGGCGGGGTGCGCCAGCATGCCGGCCGCAACGCCACAACCCTGGAGCAGCTCCATCACCTCGCGGGGTGCGCGCTCGCGAGTCCAGCTCTCGAGCTCACGGTCGATGCGAGCGCGGTCCGACCAGCGGCCGTTCGCGGTGGCATAGGACGTGTCCCGGGCCCAGCTGGGATCGTCGAGGGCGCGGCGCAGGGCCTCCCACTCGGCATCGTTGCGCACGTTGATGGCCACCCACTCGTCCTCGCCAGCGCAGCGGTAGGCGCCCCAGGGAGCGCCGCGCTCGCTCGCGTTGCCCAGCGGCCTGACGCTCTGGGGTGCCAGGCTCTCCCGGGCCAGCAGGTCGCCGAGCAGGCCGATGGCCGACTCGAACTGCGCCGCGTCCAGGTGCACACCCCGGCCCGAACGCTCGCGCGCCACCAGGCCAGCCAGCACGCCAAAGGCGCCGAGCCGGCCACAGAAGTGATCCGGGTAGACGTTGGTCGAGCCCGCTGGCGACGCCGCATCTTCGGGGAAGTTCCACAACCACTGCAGGCCGCTTACCGGGTGCGTGCTCGGCCCGTAGCCGATCCAATCCTTCCACGGCCCCGAGCTCCCCACCATCTGACTCGAGAAGCTGACAATGCGCGGGTTCAGCGCGCGCAGCTGCTCCGGTCCCAGGCCCAGCCGCTCCATCACCCCCGGACCGTTGTTCTCGATCAGCACATCGGCGCCACGCACCAGCTCGTAGACCAGCTCGCGACCGCGCGCGCTCTTGCAGTCGACACCGAAGCCTCGCTTCGAGCGGCTCGAGGATGCAAAGCTGGCATTCATGTAGCTATTCATGATGGTGCGGATGAAATCGGTCGCCCGGGCGGTCTCCATCTTGATCACGTCAGCGCCGAACTCCGCCAGCAGCCGACCGATCTCCACTCCCACGGCACCGACGCCGAAATCGAGCACCCGCAGGCCACGGAAGGGGTAGCCGTCGGCGGGGGCGCTGCGCGGGCCCGAGGCGGGCTCCAGCAGAGCGCGGCGCGACGCCTCTCGAGGCACGAAGCGGTCCTGCTCTTCCCCGGCAGCGGGCGGACCGCTGCGCGGCCCGACTCGCTGGGAGTCCTGGGTGAAGAAGCCCGAGGGCATCAGTGCCGCCAGACCACCGCCCACGTCGAGCTTCGCAAAGGTGCCCCGCGCCAGGACATGCTCGTTGCTCATCACCTCGGAGGGCTCGAGCAGCGGGGTGGTGGGAATGCCGCGGCGCTGCGCCTCTCTGGCTACCTCCACCTTCCTCTGGCCCGCGAAGAAGCGCTCCACCACGGACTCGATCTTCTGCTGCTGGATCAAACGGTTGAGGAAGACGTCGAGCTCGGGATCGGCCAGCTCCTCGGGGCGGCCCATCCAATCGAGTAGCGCGTGCCAGTGGTGCTTCGGCAGCACGATCATGCGCACGAAGCCGTCGGCGCAGCGGTAGAGCGTGTAGATTCCGGCGCCGCTGCGCTGGCCCACCATGCCGCTGGTCGAGAAGCCCGGCAGCGACCAGTCGGACAGGTTCGCGACCGACTCCATCACCGAGACATCGACGTGTTGTCCCGTGCCTGTGCGCAGCCGCTTCCAGAAGGCCACCATCGTGGCCCAGGCCGCTGTCACGCCGGCGGCGTCGTAGGCCAGCGCCCCGGGTGCGACCAGCGGCGGCTTCTCGACGCGTCCGCCGCGGTGCATCATCGAACCCATGGCGAAGCCGATCATGTCGGTGCCCCGGAAGTCCCGGTAGGGGCCGACCTGACCGAAGTCGCTGATCGACACGACCACCAGGGAAGGGTTGCGCTGCAGCAGGGTCTGCGGCGCCAACCCCAGGCTCGCGAGCGTCCCGGGCTGCGCCGACTCGATCAGGATGTCGGCCTCGGCCGCCAGGTCGGCGAGGCGATCCCGGCCCGCCGCCGTCTCGAGATCGAGGCTGAGGCCGCGCTTGCCCGCGTTTCGCAGCGCGAAGTAGAGGCTCGTCTCGCCGTCGGGAGCGAGGGGCGGGAGGCGGCGCGACCGCGCTCCTCCCGGCGGCTCCACACGGATCACGTCGGCGCCGAAGTCGGACATGAGCCGCCCGCACAACTCACCCTTCTCGTCGGCCAGGTCCAGTACACGGAGTCCATCGAGCAGCTGCATGCTTCCCCCGTCTCGGGTGGATCCGGCCTATGATACGAGGCCCGGCGCCCCGACATCCAGCGCGCCGCACCCGAAAGAAGGAGTTTTCCGTGGCGAAGGACCTGAAGCTCGGCTTGCAGCTCGGCTACTGGGGGGCGGGACCGCCCGCGGACCTCGCGGGCATCGCAGTGGAGGCCGAGGCCCTTGGCTACGACTCGATCTGGACGGCCGAGGCGTGGGGCTCCGACGCCTTCACCCCGCTGGCCTGGGTCGGCGCCAGCACCTCGAAGATCCGCCTCGGCACCTCCGTAGTGCAGCTCTCGGCGCGCACGCCCACAGCCACCGCCATGGCGACGCTGACGCTCGACCACCTCACGCAGGGCCGGGTGATCCTGGGGCTGGGCGTGTCGGGACCCCAGGTGGTCGAGGGCTGGTACGGCCAGCCCTTCGGCAAGCCGCTCTCGCGCACGCGCGAGTACATCGACATCATCCGCCAGGTGCTGGCCCGCGAGGCGCCGGTGACGAACGACGGCCCCCACTACCCGCTGCCCTACACGGGCGAAGGGGCTTGGGGCCTGGGCAAGGGGCTTCGCTCGATCACGCACCCCCTGCGCGCCGACGTGCCGATCTTTTTGGGCGCCGAGGGTCCGAAGAACGTGGCCATGGCCGCAGAAATCGCCGACGGGTGGCTGCCGCTCTACTACTCGCCCTATCGCCCCGAGGTCTACGCCGACTCCCTGAAAGACATGAAGCCAGACTTCGAGATCGCGCAGCTGGTGATCCTGAGCGCCAACGACGACCTGGAGCAGGCGCTAATGCCCGTGAAGTCGATGCTCGGCTTCTACATCGGCGGCATGGGTGCCAAGAAGCGCAACTTCCACAAGGAGCTGATGGCGCGCATGGGCTTCGAAGCCGAGGCCGACAAGATCCAGGAGCTCTTCTTCGAGGGCAAGCGGGCCGAAGCGATCGCCATGGTGCCGGACCAGTTCGCCGACGAGATCTCGCTGGTGGGATCGAAGGACCGCATTCGCGACCGCCTCCAGGCCTGGCGTGACACACCGGTGACTTCGATCCTGGTGGGCGGCCAGGACAAGTCGCAGCTGCGCACCTACGCCGAGATCGTTCTCGGGAGCTGAGCCATCGCGGCGCAGCGGATGGCTCGGCGGGCCACACCCCGCCATCAGGACGCACGGGTGCGGCGGCTCTGCGCACTGGCGCTACTGGCCGTCGCGTGGCTGAACGTCGGCTGCCGGGAGGCGCGGGACGCGCGTCCGCAGAACCTGCTGCTGATCTCGATCGATACGCTGCGCCCCGACTTCCTCGGCAGCTACGGATACGAGCGCCCGACCTCACCGAGCCTCGACGCCCTGGCCGCCTCGGGCGTGGTCTTCGAGACGGCGCTGGCGACCTCACCCTGGACCCTGCCCTCTCACGGCTCGCTCTTCACGGGCCTCTACCCGCGACGCCACGGGGTGACGGACGAGTCCTCGGGCCTTGCGGAGGAGATCCCGACGCTCGCGGAGCAGCTCGGCAACGCGGGCTTCGCAACGGTGGGCTTCGTCAACAGCCACTACCTGAGCGACTGGTACGGGCTCCACCGGGGCTTCTCCGACCACCGCTACGCCGTCGAGATCCCCAAGCCCGAGGGCCCGGGCCTGGTGGGCAGCTGGGCGCGTGATTGGCTGGCCGAGGGGCCGGGGGAGCCCTTCTTCCTCTTCCTCCACTTCTACGACGTGCACAGCGACTACCGCGCGCTGCCCCGCTACCACGAGCAGTTCGTACGGCCCTATCACGGCCCTCTCGACGGGGGCACGGCGCAGCTGATCCAGTTCCGGCGCGGGAGCTTCGACCTCGGCGAACATGCCGGTCGTTTTCTTGCGGATCGCTACGCTGCTGGCATCCGCCAGCTCGACGATGTGCTCGGCGCGGTGCTGGCGGAGCTCGAGGCGCGAGGCCTGGCCGAGCGCACGCTCGTGGTCGTGACCTCGGATCACGGCGAGGAGTTCCTGGAGCACGGCGACGTTCTCCACGGGCGCAGCCAGTACGAGGAGACGCTGCGCATCCCGCTGATCTTCGCCGGGCCTGGGGTGCCTGCGGGCGTGCGCGTCTCCGAGAGCGCGTCGCTCGTCGACGTCGCGCCGACGGTGCTGGGCCTGCTGGGACAACCCTTGCCCGAGGCGATCGACGGCCGCGATCTCGCGCCCCTGTGGCGAGGCGCGCCCCCGGCCGACTGGGAGGAACGCCGCTTCTTCGGCGAGGCGGACCACAACAACGCCATCCCCGACGCCGTGCGCTCCATCCGGCACGCAGAGCTGAAGCTCGTCAGCGACCGCACCAAGGGCACGCTACGTCTGTTCGATCTCGACGCGGACCCGGGCGAAACCCGGGACGCCTCCGGGACGCACCCCGAACGGGCGAAGGCCCTGGCTCGAGAGCTCGACGCCTTCGTGCAGCAGGCCCCGATAGCAGCTCCGAAGCCGCTCGAAGAGCTCCCGCGGAGCACCGTCGAGCAACTGCGCGCGCTCGGCTATCTGCAGCGCGAGGCGGCGGGCGCCCGCCCCTAGACCTTGGCGTCGTCGGGCATCAGCCGGTCGAGGCGCTCGACCGCATCGACGTACTCTGAGACGAGGTCGAAGATCAGCTCCCGCACCGGGCGCTTCTCGTTCATGCGGCCAACGACCTGGCCCACCGGGTTGAACATCACGTTCTTGGCGGGCTTGGGATAGCGGTGCACTCGCTGGATCGCACCCGAGGTGACCATGCCCTGGAGTGGCATGCCCAGCGGGTCCGGCGCGTCTTCCTTCTCCCAGGCCTCGGTCCATTCGTTGCGCAGCATGCGGCACGGCTTGCCAGTCCAGGAGCGCGAGCGCACGGTGTCGCTGCTCGACGCTGCGAAATAGCTCTCCATCTGTTCGGGCGGGGCCTCCGCCTCGTCGACGGCCAGCCACAAGGAGCCGGTCCAGACGCCCTGGGCCCCCAGCGCGAGGGCCGCCGCGATCTGGCGGCCGCTACCGATGCCGCCGGCGGCGAGCACGGGCGTGGGTGCGACGGCGTCGATCACCTCGGGCCAGAGCACGACGCTGCCGATCTCTCCGGTGTGGCCCCCGCCCTCAGTGCCCTGGGCGATGATGATGTCGACGCCGGCCTGCCGGTGCTTCTGCGCCTGGACGGCGCGTCCGCAGAGCGCCGCGACCAGGCACCCCTCGGCGTGGATGCGGTCGATCACGTCCTTCGGCGGCGTCCCCAACGCGTTGGCAATCAGCTTGACCTTCTCGTGCTGCAGCGAGACGTCCACCTGGGGCGTCGCCGTCGCCTCGGTCCAGCCGAGCAGCTCGTGGTGCCTCTCTGCCTCCGGCACCTCGGGCACGCCGTGATCGGCCAGGATCTTGGCCGCGTACTCCCGGTGCTGGGGCGGGACCGCCGCCTTCAGCTGCTCCTCGAGCTTCGCGGGATCGATCTCGCCCATGCCCTCGTATTTGCCAGGAATCACGATGTCGACACCGTAGGGCTTGTCGCCGACGTGCTCGTCGATCCACTTGAGCTCGACTTCGAGCTGCTCGGGCGTGAATCCCACCGCGCCGAGCACGCCGAAGCCGCCGGCCTGGCTGACGGCCACGACGACGTCGCGGCAGTGGGTGAAGGCGAAGATCGGGAACTCGATCCCGAGGCGGTCACACAGCTCGGTGCGCATTGGGGGTCCTCCCTGAGCGGATCTAGAAGTGAAACACGTTCTACCGCGAGTCGCAAGCCGGCAGAGAGCTTCCAAGGGCTGCCTCCCGCGCACGCAGGACGATTCCCAACCCATTGATACCAATCAGGAATTTAGAACCTCACCGAGAACCCCGGAGAGTCGGTCAGGATCCGGCAGGCCCCGTCCGATGGGTATGGACGGGGGACGTTGCCGATGCAAAGCGGGCGGCTGCAGATCGCGGTCTTCCTCTACGGACCGACCCGCGGCGGCGCCACCCGGCGCGGCCTCGCTCTGGCCCAGGGCTTCGCCGAACGCGGCCACCAGGTCGACCTGGTGCTGGCCCGGCGCGACGGTCCACTCGCGGCACGGGTCTCGTCCCGCGTGCGCGTGGTCGATCTCTCCGGCGGCCTGAATCCGCCGCGCCTGCTGCGCGGGCGGCGCATGCGCACCCGCCTGTGCGTACCCGGGCTCGTGCGCTACCTGCGGCGCGAGCGTCCCGACATCCTGCTGGCCGGATCGACGGCGGTCCATCTGAGCGCGCTGCGCGCCCATCGCCGCGCCCAGGTCGACACGCAGCTCGTGTTGCGTGGCTGCAGCCACCTGTCGAGCGTGTCGCTGAGCACGCGCCGCATGCCCCGTCCCTTCCAGCTCGTCTCCGCGCGCCTGCACTACGGCTCCGCGGCCGCAGCCATCGCCGTCTCCCGGGACGTGGCCGAAGATCTCGCGCGCGTGACGAGCCTGGACGCGGATCGCATCCACGTCGTGCCCAACCCCGTGATCCCGGACGACGTGGCAGAGCGCGCGACGGCAGCCGTCGACCACCCGTGGTTCCGCAGCGGAGAAGTCCCGGTGATTCTCTCCGCCGGGCGTCTCGCGCGGCAGAAAGACTTCCCCACACTGCTGCGCGCCTTCGCCCTGCTCCGGAAGCGGCGACCGGCGCGGCTCGTGATCCTCGGTGAAGCCAACAGCGGCTCCGGGCGTGCAGAGCTCGAAGGCCTGGCGGCGCGGCTCGGCATCGCCGACGAGCTGTCGCTGCCCGGGATGGTCGACAACCCCTTCGCCTACATGGCGCGGGCGGCGGCGTTCGCGCTCTCCTCGGCCTGGGAGGGGATGCCCGGCGTGCTGATCGAGGCCATGGCTTGTGGCTGCCCGGTGGTGAGCAGCGATTGCCCCGGCGGATCGCGAGAGATCCTCGAGGACGGAGGTCTGGGCGCATTGGTCCCGGTGGGAGACGCCGCGGCTCTGGCCGACGCGTTGGAGCAGACCCTCGAGGCGCCGACGGACGCCGAGCGATTGAAGCGGCGCGCCAGTGCCTTCGGGATCGACGCCAGCGTGGAAGGCTACCTGGGTGTGCTGCGCGAGCTCGTGCCCGGCCCGGCCCCCCGGCTCGCAGCGCCCGAGCGCGAGCGGGCGCTGCCCGCTGGCGCTACTGCAAGCCTGCGATGAGCCCCGACCCCGAAGCGGGCCGCACGGCGGACCTGAGCGCTACGGCAAGCGCCGCGTCTCGACCGGGCGACAGGGCCGCGCTGGTGTACTGGATGCCGATCCCCTACCCGAATTCCAAAGCTCACTCGATTCAGGTCACGCGCACCGTGCACGCGCTCTCGGCCCGGCGCGACGTACACCTGGTGGTGCAGAAGCGCACGCGTACTCGCCCCTGGCGCGAGGAGGTGCGCGAGGCCTACGGCGTCGAGCCGAGCCCGCACTTCCACCTGCACGAAGTTCCGGCGGCCTGGCTGCACGAGCCCCTGGTGCCCTTCGCCCTGCGCTCCGTGTGCCGGAGTATCCCTGGACCCCAGGTCTTCTACGCGCGCCGCTACCCGATGGCTTCCGCTTTGCTGCGCACCCGTCGCCTGCACGGGCGGCCGATCGTCTTCGAGAGCCACAAGAAGGACGGATTCCACAAAGAAGACCGCGTCCCCGATTCCCCCTTCGCCGGGCAGCGCGCGGCGCTGGAGGCGCGCAACCACTCGTTCCGGCTGATGCGCCGCGTCTACACGCAGGCCGACTGTGTCGCGTTCCTCCACGAACACTCACTCGCGGCCGCCCAGGCGCGGCTTCCGCTGCGCCGCGCCGTGCCGCTCTGGTACGGAGTGGACACGCAGCGACTCGCGCTGGGCGGCGAGCGTCCCAAGCCTTTCGTCTTCTGCGGCAGCCTCGGCGAACGCAAGCTCTTCGACCTGCTGCCCGAAGCGCTGCTGCGTGCGCGCAGCGGCGCCGGCGTGGACGTCTTCGGCGGCGCGCCCGCCGAGATCGAGCGTTGGCGCGCACGCGCCGCGGCTCTCGGCCTGGGCCGGCGCCTGCGCTTCCTCGGGCGAGTGCCGTACCGGGAGATGCGTCAGCGGTTGCGGGAGTACCGCTACGGGATCCTGACGATGGAGGGGCTCAAGGTCGTCGACTATCTCGAGAACGGGGTGATCCCGGTGCTGCCCCGCGTGCCCTCCTTCAGTGAGCTCTTCCCCGAGGACGACGTGGCTTTCTATCAGCCTGACGACGCCGCCTCCCTGGCCCGCTCGATCGACGCTCGCCTGGAGCGCCCATTCGACAACGCCGCCCTCGCCCGCGTGGCGCGGCGGCACTCCCTGGCGCAGCGGGTGGCCACCCTCGAGGCCCTGGTCGACTCGCTCCAGCCCGTCGACGCAGGCCCGGGGACGATCTAAACAGGAGTTCGTGCAGGGCCTGGTTCCGCTGCTCTCCATCTTGATCCTCGCCGCCCCTACGAGCGCCGAGGAGCCCTCCCCGGCAGCCGAGGCCGCCAGCCCCGGCGTCCAGATCGAGGCGCTACTGGAGGTCAGCGGCCTCGACGACAGCCTGGACTCGATGCAGGGCAGCATCGGCCTGCAGGCCGCCGCACAGTTGGGCTCGCAGGGCCCGCCCGTCACCCCGCAGGAGGCTGCGGAGCTGGCTCGCGTCTACGCCGCCGCCTTCGACGCCGAGCGCATCCGCGCGCACATCCGCGCGGCCCTGCTCGAGGACTTCGAGACCACCCGCACCCAGCAGCTGATCGGCTGGTATCTCTCCCCGGCCGGTCGCAAGCTCCGCGCCGCTGCGACCGAGCTCGCGGGTCCCGAGGGCCCGGAGAAGCTCGGACACTGGGCATTGGGGCTCAAGGCAGCACCGCCTGCGCCCGAGCGCTGGGAGCTCGTGCGGCGGCTGGACCGTGCCACCGGCGCCACCGATCAGTTCACGGCATTGGTGGGAACGCTCTCGGTGGCCATGGCGCGTGGCCTGACCGCCGCCATGCCGAGCACGCAGCAGGCCGAGACCTCCGACGCCGACATCAGCGAGGCCCTCGGCACGGTGCGCGAACAGCTGCGACCGCTGATGCAGCAGCAGGCTCTGCTGATCCTGCTCTACAGCACGCGTGCGTTGAGCGATGCCGAGCTCCTGGCCTACGTCGAGGAGTCCGAGTCGCCGGCCTCCGTGTGGTTCAACCAGGCCTCGTTTCGCGGCCTCGAACGTGGCTTCGCGGAGGCGAGCCGCGAGCTCGGTAGGGCACTCGGCGAGTGGCTGCCCTCGCGCCTCGACTCGGCGACGATCGCCGCGCGACGCGACGAGGGCAACGGCTTCGGCACCGGGCGCGTCGATCGGGACTGCGTCAGCGCCGCGCTCGAACGGGACGCTGCCTGCGCGGACTTCGCCTGCCACTTCGAGGCCAGCTCATTCATGGAAGGCTGTCTCGAGGCCGCCACGCCCACCGATTCGTTGTGCGTGGACGTGCCGGAGCTGGGACAGGTGGGACTCACCGTGCAATGGCGCGTGCGCGGCTGCGCCCGCCTCGAACGCACTGACAACTTCTGCCGCCACTTGCTGAGCCGCGTGCAGGACCACTGCCACACCAAGCCGGGCGAAACCGGAGCCTGAAGCGCATCCGGGGGCGGCACGCTTCAGAAGACGCCGATGCGATAGCCCTCGAGGAGCACGCCGGCGATCACGAGCGCACAGCCCAGCACGCTGAGCAGGAAGCCGGCGCCGCCCGCGTAGAACCACAGCAGCACACCCGGGCGCTCATCCGGCGCCAGCTGCGCATGCAGCGCGACGGGCCGCAGCCACCAGCGCTGCGGCAGCGGGCCGCGGGAGCGGAGACAGGCGTGCAGCTTCACGTGGTACCAGAAGCCCGTCGGCACCCCGATCAGCAGGCCCGCACCCGCGCAGGAGACACCCGCAGCCACCACACTCGCGGACGCAAGCAGCGGAAGGGCCACACCGGCCGCACCCAGGACGAGCACGGCCGCCAGCACGAGTAACGCCTCGATCACGCGGGGCGGATCGTCCCCGCAAGGCAGCGGCTTGAGCGGCCTCCTTGCCTCGCCGGACTTTCGCGCTCGCTGATCAGTCGCGCCAGACTGGGCCGAAGCGCTCGACGATCGCGGCGGCGACCTCGCGGTGCGCGGCGGCACCCGGGTGGCCGTCGAAGCGATTGACCCAGAGGCTGCGGGGATCACCCAACGCGGCGAGGCGTGGGCTCAGATCGAGACAGGCCAGGCCACGCGCCTCGCACACGGCACGCGCCCGGTCGTTCAGAAAGGCAAGCGTGGAGCTGCCGTCGAGGCTGGGAAAGATCACCAGGCCAGCCGGCAGGCCTTTCGCGTCGGCGAGCTCGAAGATGCCGTCCAGGGCAGCGTCGGCAGCCCGGGAGTCGGGGCTCTGCGGATCTGCGAAGCGCTGGCCCATGTAGTCCGGAAAGCCCCGGGTCGTTCCGGCTGCCTGCTGCAGCCGAGAAAAGGCGATCTCGGCGAGGGAAAAGAGCGCCGAATGGCCGCGCAGCACGGTCGTGAGCGACTGCGACGGCACCAGCGCCAACGGCGCCGGCTGCCCGCTGCGGTCGCCCAACATGGGGTCGTTCACGTACCACTGGAGCAGCAG
>Ga0255057_10000522_pt1 | contig 21877 bp, 18 predicted proteins | sample Cases_109_6_MG_FD_189022 | JGI IMG/M metagenome (GOLD analysis project Ga0255057, IMG submission 189022) | Seawater microbial communities from Amundsen Gulf, Northwest Territories, Canada - Cases_109_6 | ecosystem: Environmental > Aquatic > Marine > Gulf | place: Canada: Northwest Territories... | reverse complement strand
CTGGTGACATTGCATTGATCACGAACTGCGCCGAGTTCTCATCCCACAAGATGATGTCGACGCGCTCGCCCGCGAGCTCATTCGAGACAGCCTGTACACGAGATCCGCGCATGCCGACGCAGGCGCCGACCGCGTCGATGCGGTTGTCATTGCTGCGCACGGCAATCTTGGCGCGTAAACCCGGATCGCGTGCAGCGCCAAGTATATCGATAAGCCCCTGACCAACTTCCGGTACTTCAATCTTGAACAACTCGACCAGGAACTGAGGCGACGTACGCGTCATGAACAACTGCGGACCGCGTGGCTCGGAGCGAACCTCGATCAACAGCGCCTTGATCCGATCCTGCGGGCGCACAGGCTCGCGCGGCACCATCTGATCGCGCGGCACAAATCCCTCGGCGTTACCGCCAAGATCGATATAGACGCCGTTGCGGTCAACACGCTTTACGAGACCCGAAAGCAATTCGCCTTCGCGTTCCTTGTATTCTTCAACGACCTGCTCGCGCTCGGCCTCACGTACTTTCTGTACGATGACCTGCTTGGCTGTTTGCGCGGCAATCCGTCCAAACTCGACCGAATCCATCGGGACTTCAACGAATCCTCCCGGCTCAGCGGCCTCATTAACATCAACGGCGTCGATCATGCGAAGTTCCCGATCGGGAAATTCCAGCTCTGTCGATTCGTCTTCAAAGACTAACCAGCGCCGGAACGTTTCGTATTCACCCGATTCACGATCAATTGCCACGCGCACCTCGATGTCCTCACTGTGCTTGCGGCGAGTCGCAGATGCCAGGGCGGCTTCGATGGCCTCGAAAATAATGTCTTGTTCAACGCCCTTTTCATTAGAAACGGCGTCGACCACCATCAAGATTTCTTTACTCATTGCCTGAAACTCCAAATTTGCGCGACCGCTCAGGCGGCCGGCACCAGTCGTGCGGTGTCGATTGTCGCCATCGGCAAGGTGTGCGACTCGCCATCCACATCAACCACGATGTTCGCGTCATCCGACGACAGCAATGTGCCGTGGAATCGTTTGCGCCCCGCAATCGGGAAACGCATCTCCACTTTCACAGTTTCGCCTGCAAACCGCTGAAAGTGCTCAACTTTCCTTAACTTCCTGTTCCAACCCGGCGACGATACCTCGAGGTCGTAATGGCCTGGAATCGGGTCCTCCACATCCAGCAAAGCACTGACCGCGCCATTGACCCTTTCGCAGTCCTCGATCCCGATGCCGTCCGGATGATCAATAAACAGCCGAATGACCCCGCTTTTACCACCGAGCCTTACCTCCAGGTCCGACAATTCGTACCCAAGGCGCTCAATGCTCGGTTCGAGCAGCTTTTCCAGTTCATCGCCAGTCATGTGTTCGTAATCTAACTACCTGTTTTACAACGAAAAAATGGGCATATAGCCCATTCCTACCCTGCGCCTGTCACAGCCCCAACGTGTCGCTTTGCCGAGGCTTCCAGCCCATCGTTCCGGGCAATAAAAAACCCCGGAGCGGGGCTTCTTTTACCTAGACCATGGTCCCGTGCGCGGCCGGATTATACGGCAATCAAGGAAGGTTTCGCAATGCCCGAAACGCTTGATTTTCAAGGGCTCTCTTCGGCTAAACTAGGCTCCTCGCAAAAACGCCAAAGAACACGAGCCTATGCACGACTTCGCGATCATCGGCGCCGGTATTATCGGCTTGTCGACGGCCCGGCAACTGCAAATTCGACACCCCGACAAGAAAATTCTGCTACTCGAGAAAGAGGACCGCGTCGCAAAACATCAGACCGGCCGAAATTCAGGCGTCATCCATGCCGGAATTTATTACGCACCGGGAAGTCTCAAAGCGAAATTCTGCAAGGAAGGCGTTGTGGCAACAATCGCCTTTTGCGAGGAGCACAGAATCCCGTACGAGCAATGCGGCAAGTTAATCGTTGCAAGTGATGAAGCGGAGCATGAACGCCTGTTGGACCTGTTCGAGCGCGCCCGTCTCAATGAACTCGATGTGGAGCTTATCGATGGCGCCGAGTTGAAGCACATCGAGCCCGAAATTACGGGAATCAGCGCTATTCGACTCAACACCACGGGAATCGTGAGTTACGCACAAATCAGCGAAAAACTGGCCGAAGAGTTTCTCTTGAACGGCGGTGAGATTCAGTTTGGGCTAGCTGTAACGGACCTCAAGGAGACGCTCAGCCGTATCGACATTGAACTTGAAACCGGAAAAACATTTCAAAGCCGTTTTTTGATCGTGTGCGGCGGCCTTATGGCAGACCGCCTGACGCGTATGCTCGATATGAATATCGACTTTCGCATCATTCCTTACCGTGGCGAGTACTATCAGCTGCCGCCCGACAGAAACGACCTCGTCAGGCATCTGATTTATCCTGTTCCAGACCCGGCGCTACCGTTTCTGGGCGTGCATCTGACAAAAATGATTGACGGTTCAGTCTCAGTGGGTCCCAGCGCGCTCCAGGGATGGAAACGCGAGGGCTACGGCAGGATTAATCTTGATTTGCAGGATATCTGGGAGCAACTGTCTTTCATCGGCTTCTGGCGTATTTCGTACCGGTTTCTATGGACTGGCCTCAAGGAAGTCCGCAATGCGCTCTGGAAGCCGAGCTACCTGAAATCGGTGCATAAATACTGCCCGTCCATTCGCCGCGAAGAACTGCTGCCTTACCCCGTTGGCGTAAGAGCAATGGCCGTGACGAGTGACGGCAAGATGATTAGCGACTTCCTATTCGCGGAAACCGATCGCAGCCTGCACGTATGTAACGCGCCCTCTCCGGCTGCGACCTCGGCTTTTCCGATCGGCAACTATATCTGCGACAAAATCGACGAGAAAGTCGGTAGCGGCTGACGTCGGCTAGAGCAGTTCTACGGTCACCTTTTCGATCTCGCCTGTAAATGCGTTGTCACCCTCGGCGTACTCTTCCGTGACAGGAGTTGCCAGATCCGTACCGACGTCAGCGGTCTCGTCGGCGGAGAATAAGAACGGCGTGGTGTTGCCGATATGCCCTTCAGCAACCGTTTCGCCGTTGACGAGAATCGTTCCCTTGCCACCCGCACCAGGCTTCTCGCCGCCGTCATACGCAAATTCGTAGCGAATCGTCGCTTTTCCGGCAGCAATCGGCTCCGTCGTTGTAACCGTATAGCGCTCCTTGCCGACCCAGTTGTGTACGTATGATGCCTTGCCGTCCTTCATATAAAGACTCCAGCCCGCAAATCGTCCGCCCTGGGCGAGAATCACGCCCTCGGCGCCGCCTTCCGTTATCTCGACTTCAGCGGTGATCGAATGTGACTTGTTCTTCACATTGATGAAGGCGTTCTCGGTCATGTGCATGCCCGGATAAACCGTGAGCGATGTGCGATCGCCCATCAGATCGGGCCTGCCGGCAATAGCGGCATTAAAACGCTCGTAGGTGCGATCATCGATAGGCAAAACGTCATATTTGATTGCTTCGGACATGAACAAATCCTGCAACTCCGCGAGTTTTTCCGGATTCGATGCGGCCAGATCGTTCGCCTGACTGAAGTCCTCGGCGACATGATATAGCTGCCACTGATCTTCACTCAGTGGAGGGGGCGTCCCGCCCCAGGGGGTTCGGTGTTTGGCGGCAGCGACCCAACCGTCGTTGTAGATTGCACGGTTGCCGAACATTTCGAAATATTGAGTCGTATGACGATCTGCGGCGTCCGCATCGTCAAAAGCGTATATCAGACTGACGCCTTCAAAGGGTTTCTGAACGGCGCCATTGACCGACGTCGGAAATGGCAACCCGGCCGCTTGCATTACTGTCGGCCCGATGTCCGTAACGTGGTGCCACTGTGAGCGAACCTCGCCCGTTGCGCGGATGCCCTCAGGCCAATGCACGACCAGCGGGTTTCGCGTGCCACCATAGTGCGAAGCAACTTGCTTGGTCCACTCGAATGGCGTGTTGGTTGCGACAGCCCAGCCTGCCTGAAAGTGTGGGTAGGACGTGGGACCACCCCATTCTTCCATGTACTGTAGTTGATCTTCCTCTGGATCCGGCAGACCGTTTAGCACAATTGTCTCGTTGAACGTCCCGGTCAGTCCGCCCTCAGCACTCGAGCCGTTATCACCGAAAATGTACATGAACAGAGTGTTGTCCAACTCGCCCATTGCCTCAATCGCATCCACCAGCCGGCCAACCTCGTGGTCAGTGTGTTCTGCAAACGCAGCGAACACTTCCATTTGACGAGCATAGAGTCGTTTCTGATCTTCAGACAGGGCATCCCAGTCCACTATGCCTTCGGCCTTAGGCGCGAGCTTCGTCCCCTCCGGAACGACACCCAATTCGATCTGGCGCGCCAGCGTTTGCTCCCTGTAGGTATCCCAGCCGTCATCGAACTGACCTTTGTAACGATCAATCCAATCAGCCGGTACCTGGTGTGGTGCATGCGTTGCGCCGGTGGCGAAATAAACAAAGAACGGCTTATCTGGCGTGAGCGACTGTTGTGAACGAACCCAGGTGATCGCCTGGTTAGTCATATCGGTGGTGAAGTGATAGTCGGGATCGTCGGACACCTGAACCGGAGCCGTACCGTCGTGGAGCACGGGTGCAAATTGGTTGGTCTCACCGCCGATGAAACCGTAGAACTTGTCGAAGCCTGACCGCGTCGGCCAGTTGTTAAACGGGCCGGATACGCTCACTTCCCACGGCGCGGTCTCGTGGTACTTACCGAATGCCGCCGTGCTGTAGCCGTTCAATCGCAGCATCTCGGTAACCGGCGCCACACTCAATGGACGCTGTCCTCTGTTGCCTTGAAAAGCGGTTGCGACTTCCATGACCGATCCCGCGTTTGCAGAATGGTGATTTCGACCGGTAAGAATTGCCATGCGAGTGGGTGAACAAAGTGCCGTGGTATGGAACTGGTTGAAGCGCAGGCCATCGTCTGCAAGCCGATTCAATGTCGGCGTCTGGATGCCACCACCGAAACCGTCCGAGGCTCCGAATCCGATATCGTCGATCAAGACGATGACCACGTTGGGCGCACCCTCAGGCGCTGTAACCGAGAATGCCGGCGGTGCCGTCGCGTTGCGCGCATCCATCTCCGTAATTTTTGGAAACACGGGATCAGGTATGGGCAACACATTGCGGTCTAACGCACCCGTTGCACTGCTAACGGCTTGTCCTGTTGCCTGTGAACTTTCGGATCCGCCCGAGCAAGCACTCAGAACCATTAACACGCTCAACAAAACAGATATGAGATGACTATGATTATTCATTTTTGACCCTCTTCCCCGCAATCGATTATTCGTTTTCTTGATGTCCGGCAGACGAGCGCACAAGACTACAGATCAGCACATCATTCGCAAGAAAGAAATATCTCGATTTTTTACGTTCGGATTATTTTCACATTCCGACTCGGCGGCGACATGACACTGGCTTGATATCAATGCACAAGAAGGCCATATTGATCCGAGGGTCGAAGAAAACTAAATAGAAGGAGCCCCCACATGAACATTCGCTTACTGGTACTGGCTGCAATTGGATCCCTGAGTCTCGTGGTTTTTGCTAGCGGTGACCTTAACGAGGGACTTGACGCGGCTAGCAACGCGGACATTATCCTGGCTGACAATCGACGCAAGGATCGACGCGACGATCGGCAAGACGACCGTGATGACAAACAAGACTGCCGTCAGGAAGAAGGTGCGGTCGGTGACGACAAGCGCGAGTGCAAGCAGGAAAACCGCGGCGAAGGCGATGACGAGGCGGAGCCTGAAGTCGAGGCTGAGCCTGAGGCTCTCGTCTAGCCATTATGGTGTAGTTTAAAACGCTTCTCCCACGCCGAAATAGTATTCCGCGCCGTCATCGCCGACGGCGATATCAGCAGACAGTCCAACCCGATGTTTTTGCGACAGGACAAAACGCGCGCCAATGCCGACGGCGGGCAGGAAATTTTCGCCAAAGTCACCAAAACTCTCGGCGACCTCTCCAAAGCCGGCGAAGCCGGTAAATATCCATCGATCGCTGTAATGCCAGCGATACTCGCCTTGCAGCGCGTACATCATTCGATCGCGGTAGCGACCGGACGGGTACCCGCGCAGGTCAGTGCTGCCTCCGAACGTGCTGAGCAGGAAAAACGGCGCACCGTCACTCGTTACTCTCACATAGCCACGTAATGCGAGAACGTTCTGCTCACCCATGGGGCGATAGTGATTGGCGCTGACTTTGAAGGTCTCGGCATCGAAATCGCCACCGGCTGATTCACGGTAGAAAAGCCCTCGCCCGCTGACAAGCCAACCCGTACGCGGAAACTGTTCGTGATCCCGCGTGTCGAATTCAATCGGCAGCGAAATCGCGCCAATATCCAGCTTCACACTCGGATCGAAGTCCGGCGGAAGGCCAAGTTGATTGATGTTCAACCTGAGCCTGGTGTCTACATTTCCTCCCAGGTAACCAAGGCCAACATACAGTTTGTTCCACACTCGCCAGCTCGCACTGGCGAAATACATAGGACCTTCCTGAAGAATGTCGATGCCGATGCCAGAATCGTTTTCAATGTCGCCGACACCGTAGAACTTGTAGAGGATGTCAAAGTAGCCTCCGCCTACTTTGATGCGAAGGTCGTCGTCCATCAAGTTCAGTTTAGCGCCTCCGCCATAGGCATAGCTGCCATTCTCAGCGATCATAGCGAACCCGCCAAGTAACGACGGAGGCGATTCGGAGCCCTCCTTGCGCGGTTCCAGAAAATAGCCAGCACCCAAAGTTAGCGTCCAGCCCATCTGTGGCGAGCGACCCGGAATTGGCGCAACGACAAGATCGGCTGGCCAGCGCTCCACTAATCTTCTCATCGGATTACCGACGACTGGGGCACCATCGGCGTTCAAGCCAAAGTCCCCGATGGCACTTGCCATGTTGCCACCGGGCAGTTCAAAGTCCCGGTCCGGGTCGACCTCATCGCCCTCCGTTTCGGCAAGACACGGCGTGGAAACCAACAGTGCGGCAACGAAGAGCGACACGAAAACGGATTGCAGTTTCACAATATCTATGTCGTTACCTGATTTTTCTGGATTTACTGAAGGCAATGAGTGACGAGGCCAATGGCAGATGAAAGATGATTCAAGCATAAATCAATCTCAGCGAGTTTGCTTCCCAGGGAGGAAAATCGAGAATAAACCCTGTGCCTGCGCCGTAATTGGCTCATCTTTCGCATACCATGTACGGAGCGGGATTATCGGAGGCGTACTTTGTGAAGACCTCAGGCTTGACCAAAAACACCGACGACGACATTGCTTGTTCGAGTATTAAACGGGTGAGTAAACGCCTTTGTGCCGTTGTGCTGATGGCCGTTTTGTCCACTGCGATAGCAACGGCAAACGCGTCGACGCTTTTGACGAATGCAAAAATCATCGATGGTTCCGGAACTCCGGCGATCGAAGGTGCGGTCCGAATCGACGGGGATCGCATTGTTGCCATTGGCGAATTAAAAGCAATGGCTGGTGAACAGGTCATCGATGTTAACGGGCTTTCTCTGGCGCCTGGGTTTATCGATACGCACAGCCATCATGATGATGGTCTTCAGACCAACAAGGATGCGCTTCCCCTCCTTTCCCAGGGCATTACCACTATAGTGCTGGGGCAAGACGGTGGACACGAATTCCCACTGGCAGAGGCCTTCACCGAATTTGAAGAGCACCCGGCAAGCGTCAACATTGCTTCCTATGTCGGCCACAACACCCTTCGCGATTTAGTGATGGGCGAAGATTTCAATCGACATGCAACAGACGAAGAACTCGACGGAATGCGCACGCTGTTGACAAAGGAACTTGCCGCTGGCGCGCTTGGACTGTCTACAGGCCTTGAGTACGAACCGGGTCTACATTCCAATGCGGACGAAGTACTGGTGCTCGCCCAACACACTGCTGACGCAGGTGGCCGATATATTTCACACATTCGAAGTGAAGACCGATATTTTTGGGAGGCAATTGAGGAAATCATCTCAATCGGCAAAGCCACGGGCATGCCGGTTCAAATCTCCCACCTGAAACTGGCAGCCAAGGCATCCTGGGGTGAAACGCAGCGTTTGCTTGACTCACTCGATAAGGCAAGGACAGACGGGGTTCAAATCACTGCCGATATCTACCCTTACGAATATTGGGAATCAACAATTTGGGTGCTGCTGCCCGACCGGGACGCAGATGATCTTGAAGAGATTCAATTCGTCCTTGATGAACTCACTCCGGCCGATGGCATTATCTTCACCGTCTATGAACCCAACCCATCCTATGTGGGAAAAACCGTCGAGGAAATTGCTGTTATCAACGGTCTTAGCGAGCGTGAGACCGTCTCGCTTCTTATGAAAGACTCGCGCGCATGGTCTGCCAAGCACGACGGCAAGAGTGCGGAAAGTATTATGGGACGCTCCATGCGGGATGAGGATATTGCTGCCCTACTGACCTGGCCCCATATCAATTTGTGTACCGACGGTGGTTACACCGGCCATCCTCGTGGTTTCGGTGCTTACCCTCGGGTCTTTGCACATTTTGTCAAGCAGATGAAAGTTCTCGATGTTGAATCCGCAGTTCAACGTATGACCTCGAACGCGGCAAGAAATATGGGGTTCGAGGATCGGGGAGTTATCAGGGTCGGCGCCATAGCCGATCTTGTCTTATTCGATCCAGGATCCATCCGTGACCATGCGTCGTTGCAAAAACCACAAGCACTCTCTGAGGGCATCGTAAAAGTATGGGTTGCCGGAATTCTCGCTTTCGATCATGGCACAAGCACCGAGGCAAGGCCGGGACGCGTTTTGCGTCGACCAGGAGGAAGCTTAAACGATAGTTCGAACGAGTCAGAACGCGTTCAATGACTCACGCAATCGCACTCACTCCATGGAAACGACAAGGCTATTTGGACTCCGAAAATGGAAGTCTGACCATGGACGGAATTGACCTGGCGGAACTCGCTGTTGCGACAGGAACTCCCCATTTCGTTTATTCGGAGAAAAGGCTACGGGCCAATGCCTCTGCAATGTTGAACGCACTTCGCAATATTCACCGCAACACGACTATTGCCTATGCGAGCAAGGCGCTGGCAAACATGTCAGTACTGCGAATATTGAAAGCTGAAGGCCTTGGCATCGAAATCAACTCCGGGGGTGAGCTTCACAAAGCAATTCAAGCGGGTTTCACTGGCGATCAAATCGTTTTCAACGGCGTCGCGAAGTCACAAACAGAGATTGAGGCAGCCATCGCCGCACAAATCAAAGCAATCAATGTCGATTCCCTCGGGGAACTGGACCGGATTATCGAATGCGCCGGTCAAAGCCCGCCCGCTGCAAACGTAACGCTTCGTGTCGTGCCGGAAATTCAAGGTGGCGGGAGCGCAGGACTGGAGACTGGATCGACATCATCCAAGTTCGGCATGACACGAAATGAGATCATGATCGCCCTGAAAAAAATTCGCCTGGCCTCTGACAAAATAGATTTCAAAGGATTTCATGTCCATATCGGCTCCCAGGTTAATGACCTAAGTGCGTATCGTGCAGAAGCCACATTTTTGATCCAATTCCTTAAGGAAATAGAAGACTTGTTGCCTCGCCCGATCGAACATTTAAACCTGGGTGGCGGCTTTCCCGTTTCGTATATCAGTGTCGATGACAAGCGCACGGCTCCCGGCCATTTCAGCAAGACTTATTCCGCGACTCTCAATATTGAAGATGTCGCGACAGCCCTCATCGCCCCCTTGCAGGAGAGACTCGGCCCTGATATTGAGCTGATCGTCGAGCCCGGCCGGAGCATTGTTGCGGATGCTGGGGTCTTGCTCACGCGGGTCGAAGCGATGAAAGAACGTCAGGACCTCAACTGGCTATACCTTGATGCAGGTTACAACGTCATTCTTGATGCAATCTTCAGCTGGTATTTCCATATGGTCACGGCCAACCGAACGGATGATGAGAAAACGGCACACTTCAGGGTGTTTGGCCCTCTCTGCGATAGCTATGACGCCTTTTTTGACGTAACAGGAGAGGCCGCCATAAGCAGACTGCTTGACCAAGAACCCTCGTTAGGTAAACACAGAGCCCTAATCGAAGAGACACTACTCCGTCAGCCAGGCTTGAAAGAGTTACCTGAGATGACATCCGTTGGCGATATCGTCGCGATACTTGACGTAGGGGCCTACAACATGGAAACCCAGAGTCAATATTGTGGCCGAATTCAACCGGCAGTGTCCCTGATCCGTTTGGATGGCACCTTGGAAGAAATCCGGCGAGCCGAAACGCTAAATGATCTGATGGCAAGAGATGAATGAAAGAGACGATCAACATGCGAGGACAGATTGTGGCACGCCACGATCAATGGTGTAGAAGTTGTAGAGTCTAAAGAGCCATTGACCAACTGGTGGCGCAGATTCAAGGCCTGGTTTTATAAGATTGTCCCAGACAGTCAGCTCTAGGGATGTACAGCATGCAGACTGAAAGAATTCGCGGCTTGATTGCACCGATATTGACGCCGTTCAATGATGATCTATCGGTGGCGACGAAGCTCTATGTGGACCATGCAAAACGGCTATTTGATCAGGGCTGCGCCGGTATCGCACCCTTTGGTACGACTGGCGAAGCCTTGTCGGTCGGCATCGATGAACGGATCGCAGCGATTCGGGTTCTGATTGACGGTGGCATCGATCCGGCACGAATGATTCCTGGAACGGGACTTTCGAATGTCGCAGATACTGCCCGCTTGTCGCGCGCTTGTCTCGACCTGGGATGCGCCGCTGTGATGACCTTGCCGCCGTTTTATTTCAAGTCTGTCAGCGATGACGGGCTTTATCGCCACTTTGAGCAATTGATCGCTGCAATCGGATCGGATGCACGCATTTATCTTTATCACATTCCACCGGTCGCCGTCGTCGGCGTGTCGACCGCACTTGCTACACGGCTACACGCCGATTTCCCGGATCAGATTGTCGGCATAAAAGACAGTTCCGGGGATTGGGACAACACCCGGGCGCTGCTCGACATCGAGGGCATGATCGTCTATCCGGGATCGGAATTGCCATTGCTTGACGCACTGGAACTCGGCGCAACGGGCTGCATCAGTGCAACCGCAAACATCAATGCAGGAAACATTGCCAGAGTAATAAAGCACTTCCAACGGGGCGACATCGCCGCCGCCAAAACATTGCACGAGACGGTAAAGCGCTTACGCTTGCTGGTACAGGACTATGGCCCGATCCCGGCGCAAAAACGCCTGCTTGCGATTGCCACCGATGATGCACGCTGGGCCAACGTGCGTCCGCCGTTGACAGCAATGTCCGAAGAGGCGGGTACGGATTTGGCCGCGATACTGAGACGCGAATGCGAATTTGAGACCTTACGTTGAGTCGCTGCGGTTGCACCCATTACTTTCGTTGCAGTGTTACGAAGCACCATTCAACAAGAACAAAGTAATAAGGACATTCCGTCGGGAAAAAATGAACAAACATATACGTTAAGTCCGGACCGGACTCCTGATATTAATCGCACTGATAACAATGGCGGCGTGCGCGAGCGGCCCACGAATCATCACGAACAGTGCTCCTGATTTTAGTGTTGCTAACTACCAGACGTTTGGTTTTTTGCAACCAATGTCTTCAGATCGCGGCAACGTGCGTTCGTTGATAAGCACACATCTCATCGAAGCGGCGACACGTGAACTCGATATGTCCGGCCTTAGATTTTCTGAGAACAATCCGGATTTGCGGGTCAATTTCATGGTGTCGACTCGAGAAACGATTCAATCCCGCCCCTCCACCAGTGTCGGCGTTCACCACGGGCGCGGTCGTTATGGCACCTGGGGTGGATACAGTATGTCGATGTCGACCACCGAAATTGTACAGAGACGGAAGGAACAATAGACGTCGACATCATTGATGCATCGCGGAATCAGCTGGTGTGGGAAGGTTCGGCCGCAGGTCACGTCACGGACAGCACGCGAAAAAACCTGAAGGAAACAGTGAATCGGGCTATCTCCGATATTTTCACCCAGTTTCCGTAGCTAACACCCGGCGAATCGTCAATCAGGAGAACCTGTATTAGTGTAAGTCAAGCCATGAGTTTCAACGCAATATACGGTGTCAGGCTGAATACAATAATTGCGATTTTGTATTGTGCAATATACTGAAAATACGCGCGTGATAAATCTGCGGATTCCAGACCAAACATACTGCCATGCATCCTCGCTATTGATTCACGCATTGAAACGACCAAGATCGTCGAAACGGCTAGTAACGCGAAATTGATTACTGCGGTCCAACCGAAGAATGCAGTAACTGCATTTAATGAATTCATATACCTGCCCTCCTAATTAATTGTTATTGCGATTGCGGCGGAAATAGTTCTACGAAACATGGTGGCCCTCATTGATCTCATTTTTGTACCGGGAATGTAGGCATAATCTAGCAATAATTAAAGTGGGGCAATCAACCGGCCGCCGCATCTAATAATGCCTTAGCCGTCATCGCGCTTGGGCGTCCGGTATTCTCGATATCGCTACTGGCTACGCGCTTCGAGCCGCTTCTAATTCCGGCATCGCCGTCTGAAGAGCCTTGATGTGGTCGGGGCTTGTGCCGCAGCATCCGCCGAGCAAACGTACTCCCGCCGCGACCCACCCGAGCGCCTCGGTTACCAAATCAGTTGGCGGTATGACGTCCACAAAGTTCCAATTTGGTTTGGTAAAGTATCCTGATTCGGGATACACGCCGATCGGCCCCGACCACCGTTGACGAACCAATTCAATGGCCTCAGGAATGGCCCCGATTTCGCTGTGCATGATGTTAACCACGGCAGGACCCATTGGGATGAGATCATCAAGCACTGTGGCAAACTCCACGTCAGTGTGGTCAAAGCTCACGATCTTGCCATCGTCTGTTTTCCTACAGCTAACACCCAACCACACGGGAAGCTTTGTCTCTAATGCCGCTTGCATCGCTCGGGACGCGTGTTCCGATTCAACCATCATCTCCAGCGCTATCAAATCAACGCCCGCGTCCGCCAACAGTCCGGCCGCTTCTCGGTAGGCCTCTAATTCATTGTCAGGAGACAAAAACGCGTCCAGATCAAAGCCGGGCGGCTCGGTTGATATCGAACCTGCCACGGCTACCGCATGTTCGGTTACGTTATCGCAAGCTTGCCTGGCAAGTTGTACGGCGCCCCGATGCACCGCCTCGACCTGGTCTCCATAGCCGGCTGGCTCCAGCATTTGCCGAGTCGATCCGAAGGTGTTCGTGATAATGACCCTGGCCCCGGCCCGTATATAGTCCTCATGCGTTTCACGTACGGTATCCGGATGAGTGAGCACAGCTGCCCCACTCCACGCGACTCTGTCCATCGGTACGCCACGCCCCTGCAATTCGGTGCCCATGCCACCATCAATAAGCAGTACGTCCCCGCCATCAAGCATTTGTTGCCAATTGTCGCCCATCGTTTTTTCCTTTAAATGGTGACGGTCCGATTCAGGGGCTGGCCCGTCGAATCGGTTTGCCCGGCCGGTTAGCGGTGACTTTGCCACCGTCGAATACCAGTTGCCCATTGACCCAGACCTTTTCAATGCCCTACGAAGGCACGTGCGGGTTTCGAAAGTCGCGCGGTCTTTCACTGTGTCGGTGGGGTGGATTCCTCGCTTTGCTCGTCACCCCTTCGGGGCGCCTTCGGCGTCCAAACCGGCCTTGCCGGTTTGTCGCCTGCCTCGGAGTGCGCTGTTCTGACAGTACTCGCGCGCATTCGATTGGCATAGCTAAATTGAGGTTATTCAGTCGATAATGTCATGCCCCGCTTATTACGTTCAAAGAAAGAAACATAGATGGAGTTGATCGCTTGGATCATAAGATCTTTTTGCAGGAAGTACTCAGTCGATGGAATGAAAAGTCACAATTGAGTGCCTTGCCAGGAGAGTACGACTGGAATTTCAGAGTTTCCGGCGGTGCAACTGGCATCCTGAAAATCATGCGTAAAGATTGTGACCGCGCTTTTGTCGAAACTCAGGTGGCAATGCTGAATCATCTTGCTCAGGTGGATAATTTGCCGACACCGAGTGTTATCCCCTCTGTCGATGGGAATAGTATTGAATGCGTAGAAGCGGAAGGCACAACGCGCTTGGCGTGGATGATCAGCCTTTTGCCGGGCCAGACTCTGGCTAGTGCGGCGTCAATTGACCTTTCCCTGATGCGAGATATCGGCCTGTCTCTCGGTCGATTGCATGTTGCGCTGAAAGATTTCTCGCATCCGGGTCTTGACCGGACCTTAAAGTGGGATCTTAAGACCGCCGATTGCTTTGAACCCTTTGTTCCGAAAATTCAGGACCCGGCGCGCATCGCAACAGTTCGTCGGATTTTTGCCGACTACAAGAGCAGCCATCAATCGCTTCTGAAATCCTTGCCGCAGCAGGCGATACACAACGATCTGAACGATCATAATATCCTTGTAACGATAGATGGCGACGGAAGCAGCAGTGTCTCGGGTCTGATTGACTTCGGCGACATCCTCTACGGACCCGTTTTGGCGGATGTTGCTATCGCGGGCGCGTATCTTGTTCTGAATTGCAATAACCCGATCGAACGGCTTGCGATGTTTCTGCTTGGGTATCAGAGCGTTCACTCGCTGACCGAAGCAGAAATTGACTCTTTCTGGCCATTGGTTTTGACGCGGTTGGCAGCGAGCGTTACGAATGCGGCCGTCATGAAGCAAGAGAAGCCGGATGACCCCTATGTCGTAGTGACAGAGGGGCCGGCCTGGCATCTGCTTGACCAGCTGGATGCATTTGACGAAGCAGATATTCGCCCACGGATGCGCGAAACCCGAAAGGTCAAATCCCGAGCAGACTTTCCAGGCCAACAGTAACACCTGACTCCAGCGAGCCGATTTCGCGCAATGATAAAATGACGCCGGGTGCGAAGCATTCGTAATCAGTCGTGTCGTGGCGCACCGTGAGGGTTTGGCCCACGGTGCCGAAAATTACCTCCTGGTGTGCTTTTGCGCCATGGAGTCGCAATGAGTGCACGGGGATACTTTCAGCATCGCCACCCAACGAACCGGCTACGATCTCCGTACCGCGACTATGGGTATCGTGTTTACGCACGGCAGCCATGCGTGCGGCAGTATGAAGTGCCGTTCCAGATGGGGCGTCAGGCTTATCATGATGATGCACTTCAACTATTTCGGCTGACTCAAAATGCGGCGCGGCCAGTTCGGCGAAACGCATCATCAGAACCGCACCGACCGCAAAGTTTGGCACAACCAGGCATCGGGAAGTGAGGCCCGACCACGCATTACGCAACGCGTCTATGCGATCCACGGTATAGCCGGACGTGCCGATCAACACATCGGCGCCGCTGTCTCGCCAACGGGGAACGTTCTCATCGGCCGCTGATGGATTGGTCAGTTCAATGACAACATCGCACCCGGACAAAGCCACAGGGTCACTGCTGGCGCTGTATCCCAGGATATCCTGACCGTCACGCCCGGGTGCATAGAGCCCACCGATGGCCAGGTCATCAACAGCCTCAATCGCCCCGATTGTTAACCGACCCATGGTGCCGTTTGCACCGGAAATCCCCACTTTGATCATGGAAAACTCCTGGACACTATCAGTGAATCCCCTGCCTGGTCCTCTGCAAGAAGCCGTCATGGTAGAACATTAACCTGTCACGCGAAATGTCCGCTTTGGAGCGCATGGCGGACACAAAAAAGCCCGGCCCTGAAACTTGACTCAGCCTCCAGTCCTACGTCGTTCCTCGACGTACGCGTTGGTCCGCGTGATGAACTCATTCACTTTTTGCCGCTGCTCTGGTTTCATCAGCTGCTTGAAAGGTTTTGTGAATAGTACGAGTGCGATCAGCGGAAATAATAAGAACGGTCCGAGGATAATAAACAGGACGATGGCCACGGTCCCTGCCACGGCCAGGCTCGACTTTGGTGTATTAAAAATCAGGTTCAGCAAACCACGCCAGTCGAGCACCACTGTCTCATCGTCCTGAGTAAACCTTTGTTGAGACTTGGGCGACGGGCCCTCGTGAAACGTATGCTCGGCGCTGTGCCGATGCTGCAAGCCTAGGCCGGAGATATACGCCTCGTCCCCCAGACGCCTCAAAATGGCATGGGCCGAGACCGCCTCGGTGCTTGTCGGGAATTTCCGGATAATCTTCCTACAAAGGGATTTGGCATGAGAGGCGTTGCGTCGGTTGTCTTTCGACTCACCGGAGTTAATGCTTTGGAACGCATACTGCGCTTCGTTAAGGAATTGCTCGGCGCTGGCCATCGGCCATAGTGTAGAGCATTTTCGCGGTTCTATTTACTCCCGCACGCGAGTCATCATCGTCGACAAGATTGTGATCTTGAGTTCTTAAGCACACGCTGGTAGCGGGGGCGCGATTGTCGAATTATGAGTAAGACACATGCCGGTAGTCCGTCGAACCTATCCATCGCCCTACTCCGAGGAGATATAAAAATCTGCCGTGGCCAGCCGATCCCAGTCTACCTCGATGCCCAGGCCGGGTCCCTCCGGTGCAACCACACGTCCCCGCTTGAGCAAGTTGCCTTTCGTCATGCCAAACTCGAAGGCCTCCCTGGGCATCGGCGCTGCTCATAATGGCTGCCAGGATCGCGCCGACAAAAATCGCAATGGCGATAGGGTGCAGATGCTCAACTGCCAATCTCGGGATGACAGATTCCGGGTCCTCAAGACCGGGCATGGTGACGCCTGCGATGATTCCAAGGACGACGGGAATCAGCCCCAGAAACAAATATCCGGCGCCGGCCAAATAAAGGGAGTTTTGTGCTGTCTGCTCACTCTTTGCGGCAAAGACACGTTGCATGAGCGATTGGGACGCCAGATCTGCGATCCCGAAGATGATCCAGAGCCTGACATAATTGAGCCAAATTTCGACGCTGTGTTCAAGCGGTATCAGGCGAAAAGTGTGTTCCGGAAATTGCGGGGCGATGGCGCTCCAACCGCCAACGTCAATCAGTACAACCGCCAACAATACCAACAGGCCGATGGCTATGATCACCACTTGGACAAAGTCGGTCAGCGCTACGGCCCACATGCCGCCAATGGCGGTGTAGCCAATAACGATTACGCCACCTGCAAGAATGCCGAGCTCCATTGGGATACCCGTCATGGTCTGAAATACCTGACCGAATCCGACCATCAGCCCGCCGATCCAGCCAGTGATAGCTAGCAATAGGGCAACCGCGGCGACAACACCGGCTGCGCGACCGAAGCGGTTTTCAAAGAATTCGGCAACGGTCAATAGTTTCATGCGGCGCAAGGTCCGAACTACAAAGAAGCCCATGAGGATCAAGACCAGGGCGGCGCCAAATGGAATAGCGATCGAGGCCAGAAACCCTCCTTCGTAGCCTGTGCCCGCTGCGCCCAACATGGTGCCGCCGCCGAACCAGGTGGCGATAATCGTCGGAACACAAATCCAAAGGGGTAGTTTTCGACCGGCAACGATGAAGTCGTCCTGGGTCCCCGCTCGTCGCGCAACTGCAATGCCAATCACCAACATCGCCAGCAGGTAGATGGACACCCCTACGAGAATGGTCGTTTCTGTACTCAAAGCGCGCTTATCGCATGTATAGCGATACCAAGGAGTTCGACTTTTCTCATTTCTTTCAACTAATTACGAGCAAAACTTCATGAATATTCTGGGCGCTGCAATAAGCAGCCACCTATTGGAGCGCGATTGTTGTTATGGAGTTTCTATAGCATTAACACGGGTTAATATGCCACCGTAACCTACAATTCCGCACCCGCGACGGTCAGCCCATTAAAGTCAGATGAACTGAAGAAAAGCTGATTGATGATAGAAGATGCCAAAATTATTCCCTTGCCTCCGGTGGATTGGGGTGGCGGTGATGTAAGGGACATGGTCCTTTTAGAACTAACAACCCCGGAAGGAATAACAGGTCTTGGCTCTGCTTATACAGGCGTTAGTCAGTTGCAAGATGCCTTGGACCATTATCAACAAGACCCTCAAAAACTTCACATCGCTGATGCTGAGATGACGATCCCGATGAGTGCCATCGATATTGCACTTTGGGACATCAGGGGGAAAGAAGAAAACCGGCCAGTGAGTGAGCTTCTCGGTGGTAGAAAGCATGATCGCATTCTTGCTTATGCGACCGTGGATTTACCGATGACGTCGGCCACGGCGGGTGATGCCTTCGATAAGACTCTACGCTCTGTTGTAGATCAGGGCTTCCGTGCCGTTAAGATTTGTATTGATAATTTCGGTCACCGCGATAACAGCAAGTCCGATAAAGAATGGGATCTTTGTGAGGCCAGTCTCTTACGGTTTGCAAGAAGTATCGTCGGAAAAAATGTTCAACTGATGCTCGATGCTTATGGCTCTGACCCGGAGTGGACTGGAGGTTTCGATTGGGCACTAAAGACCGCAAAAGTTCTGGAAGAACTTGAATACGTCTGGTTTGAAGAGCCGTTGGCGCCGCAGGCTTATGAAGACTTTGTGCGGCTAACTCAACTTGCAAATGTTGCTATCGCCGGGGGCGAAGATTTTATCCTGGCAAGAGATTTTGAGAACTTGTCAAATCTGAAAGCCGTCAACATTCTACAGCCTGACTGTACAAGGGTCGGTGGCTTGACGCAGATGCAGTCCATTCGAAATGCTGCCAGTCAGAATAATATAAATCTGATTCCACACGGTTGGAATTCGGCCGTTGGGCTTGCCGCTGATCTGCAATTTCAGGCAACAGTGTCCGACGATAAATACTGCATGGTTGAATGCAGACCACACGGATTGATTACGGATCTTCTCAAACACGATCCCTTTTCACTGGACAATGAAGGAAGAGTAACCGTTCCTACCGGAGCCGGGCTTGGTGTGGAGTTGAATACGAAATGATACCGTGCGCTCAATGACGACAAGCCCACAGAACATCACTGTCATCGGTGCCGGTATCAATGGCCTGGTCGCGGCCAACTACCTGGTACGCGCTGGACACCAGGTCACTCTGCTCGAACGTAACGATTGGGTCGGCGGCGCCTGTGTTGCGGAGACGGCCGTGGTCGACGGCATCCAGCAGGATTACCCGCTTGGCGCTACAGTGCTGGGGCTGATGCAGGATTTCGTCTGGCAGGAAACTGGCCTCGCCGATCGCTTGCAGGTCTGGGCGCCCTGGCACCCGAATCTGGCATTCTTCCCTGGCACCGAGAAGCCCGCCCGGATCTACCACGATTCGTCCCTATTGCATCAGGAGTTCGCCGACAAATGGGGAGAACGAGGTGATCTGACCGCTTTCCACACTGACGAAGATCGGGTCGTGCGCTTTCTGCAAAAGGGCTATCGAGCCGGTCGGCCGCCCAGCGTGGAGGAAACGGTTGCAGAGTTGGGAGCAGACCTGACCGCGTTGTGGATCACCGGAAGTGCCAGGACGCTATTGGATCATTACCTGACCGACGAGCGTACCAAGCTGTACATCGCCATGAACGTCACGGAAAGCGGCCCGGTTTCCCTGTCTGAGCCCTACTCTGCATTCATCATTCCGATGATGTCCTCCGGCTCCGTGTTCGGTGGCTCCTACGGCTTCGTGCGTGGCGGCATCTGGCAGATCACGCGTGAACTCGGCCGAATCAACCAGGAACGGGGCGTAGATCTCGTGCTGTCGTGTACGGTGCACGACGTCGACACGAAGACTGGCATCGTTCGCTATGAGAATTCCGCCGGGACGCACACGCTCCACTCGGACCACCTGGTTTTGGCGACCGATCCCCAAACTGCCGCACGCCTGACCGGCGATTCGGCGCTTGTGCAACATACCAACAAGGAACGGGTGTTGGGCACTGCCGGTAAACTCAATCTCATGTTCCGCAACCCGGTGCGGTGGAAACACGGCGATGATGATCCGGAGTCCGACGCGGTTTTCCGCTACCACTTTGCCGTGGATACGGTGGCAGAATTCGAAGCGGCAACCTTGGCGGTGCTGGATGGAGAAGAATTCGCGCCCGGTTACTTTCAAGTTTACTGCGAGGGCGCGGGTATGCGTCAGCTGGGCCTCGATGAGCCCTTTGACCGGCTGACAGTATTCTTCAAGAATCTCGCGTTGGGCAAAACCGGAGAACAACTCGCGGGTGTGGAAGCCGAGGTGAAGCAAATCATCTTGAGCTCTATCGAAAACCCGGAAGATTGCGCCTGGACTCGGCTACTCACACCCCGGGATCTGCAGCAGACCTTCGGATTTCCAGGCGGCAACATTGAACACACCATGCTCGTCGAGGGGCAAAGTTATTTTGATCGGCAATATGCGGCGGATGCGAACCGGCGTTTCTACCAGTTCGGGGAATTCGAGAACGTATCTATCTGTGGCTCCAGCACCTACCCTTGCGGCTCCGTAACCGGAACCCCCGGCTACATGTGCGTTAGCGAGTTGCAGCGCAAATTTGGACGATAAAAGCCATGTCCACTAATCCCCGATCTCAAACCGGACAGTCCGGAGCCGGAGTCGAGACCGAAACGGTCCTGGAAGCACATGCCCCGGCATTTTCGACACAGGAGGCCGAAGCGATCGCGCGGCGGGCCTTCGACATTGAGGCTTCCGCTCACCCGCTGGATAGCGAGCGTGATCAGAACTTCCAATTACGCGCCAAAAACGGCAGCGAGTGGGTTCTTAAGATCGCGAACCCTGCCGAGAATCCGGCGCTTTTGGACATGCAGACCCAGGCGCTACTGCACATCGCCCGGGTCGACCCGAGCCTGCCAATTCCCCGAGTCAAGGCGACTCCTGACGATGCCTCATTTCATGAGATCGATGGGCCCGACGGTCGGCGTTTCATCGTACGGGTGCTCAGCTTCCTGCCGGGCCAATTGCTCGATGATGCCACGCTACACCCGGCGCTATTACGCGACGTCGGGGCAATGGCCGCGCGCCTGGCACACGCCCTGCGCGGCTTCTTTCATCCTGCAGCTCGGCACGAAGTACTCTGGGATCTCACCCAGGCGCCAGCGCTTCGCACGCGAACTCACCACATAGAAGAACAAGGGCGTCGCCGTGTCGTCGAGGAGACTCTCGATCACTTCGACGCCGAGGTGCTACCGCAGCTAAAGATGCAGCGTGCACAGGTCATCCACAATGATGTCAGTGAGTTGAACACCCTTGTCAATGAAAACCGTGTAAGCGGCGTCATCGACTTTGGCGATTTAGTTCACGCGCCACTGGTCTGTGATCTCGCAGTGCCGATCCGTGAGTTGACCCGCGAACACCCGGACCCCATCGCTGCCGCGGCAGAGATCACGGCGGGCTACCACGCCGTCACTGCGTTGGAGGATGACGAGCTGCGCCTGATTTTTGATCTCGCGTGCACGCGATGTGCGATGGAGGTCGTCATCGCGAACTGGCGAGTGCGCAATCACCCGGAAAACACCGATTACATCATGGCGGGCATACGGGAGACCGGGGCACAGCTCGACCGGATGCGCGAATTTGGAGCCGAGCGCATGTACGCCGCGCTTCGCCGCGCCTGCGGCTGAACCCATTCTGAGGTGCTGCAGGACTATCAGATTCTATCTGGCCCCGAAGACAACGCCCTCGCAGGTTCAAACATTGCTCATTTCCAAACAAAAAAGGGCCCCTCTTCGAGGGACCCCTATTTAATTGGTAGCGGGGGCGCGATTACTCGAAAACGTGCATTTATGTGCAGAGCCGTTCCCTTTGGTCGCCTAACGTCTGCTTTTCCTGAAAGCGGACATTCAACCTGCCGGAAATTGGGTGAAATTGGGGTCCGCTTTCGGCCATAAGCAATGGGATGGACTCCTCCTCCCTAATCCGGCATCTAGGTGCCAAACTTGAGTGGTTTTCTCGAGTTGCATAGAAGAGAAGGAGTCCGTTATGAAGCTTAGTAGAGTCGGTGTGGATTTGGCAA
>Ga0255057_10000521_pt1 | contig 21886 bp, 22 predicted proteins | sample Cases_109_6_MG_FD_189022 | JGI IMG/M metagenome (GOLD analysis project Ga0255057, IMG submission 189022) | Seawater microbial communities from Amundsen Gulf, Northwest Territories, Canada - Cases_109_6 | ecosystem: Environmental > Aquatic > Marine > Gulf | place: Canada: Northwest Territories... | reverse complement strand
GCCGGGTATTCCGGCATGAAATGTTTTGGTCGCAGTCTAAACCAGGGCTTGATCCGCTCGAGCGCATTGTGCGCAGAATACGCATCGAGAAGAATGCGACGAAAATCGTCCTTGAAGACGATTGGCGCATCGCTGGTCGAATCGGTACCACCGGCGATGCCGCATTCGATCTGCCCCAGGGCAATTTTGTTCGCGATCATGACCGTGGCCTCAAGGCTGGTACCGCAGGCACGTTGCAGGTCGACGCCCGGCGTACTCATGGACAGACCGGCCTCGATCAGCGATTCGCGGGCAAGATTCCAGTCCTTCGAATGCTTTATTACAGCACCCAGCGCGACATCACCCAGCTTCTGGCCTTTTAAATCGAACTTGCTGACGACGCCTTCAAGCGCGGCCGTCATCAGGTCCTTGTTCGTGCAATTCCTGTAAACAGAGTGAGAGCGGCAGAACGGTATTCTTGATCCCCCGACTACAGCGACTCTTATTGCTCGTCCATCATGCAGCATTGCTTGCCTCCAACTATGGCGACGTATTGTTCGGATCGCTGACGAACTTTACACCATTGCCGCGCCTTACCGTAAGATTGGATTGGTGGCTTCTGCGAAAGAAACTCTATCCTGGCGAAACGAGATCGGCCGGCTTTTCGCGTTGGCCGGACCACTGATCGCCAACAATCTGTCGATTGCGCTCATGCAAACCGCCGACACAGTGATGGCAGGTCGACTCGGTGTTGCGACGATGGCCGCGGTGGCTGTGGGCGGCAGCATCTGGTTTTTCGCATTCACGATCGGCCTGGGGCTCCTCATGGCGATTTCGCCGATTTCTGCACGTCACTTCGGTGCCGGCAATCCGCAGCTTATTGGTCGTTTTACGCGGCAGGGTATTTTTTTCGGCGCTGCGCTGGCGATTCCTATAATTTTTGCAGCGCAACTTCTGGTTCAACCCTTGTTGATTTTTATTCCGATTGATCCCGAGTTCCGAGAAATGACCGTAGGTTATGTGCAGGCGATTACATTGGGTGCTCCGGCCATGTTCGCCTTTCTCGCCCTGCGATTTACGACCGAGGGCATCGGTGTAACCAAGCCGATCATGTATGTGTCGATATTCGCGCTGGTCTGCAACGTGTTTCTAAATTGGGTGCTTATGTACGGCAAACTCGGCGCACCCGCACTCGGCGCGGTTGGCTGCGGTCTCGCTAGCGCCATTACGATGTGGTTGATCGCCATTATTCTCGCAATTTACATGCTCAGTGCAAAACGCTACCGGCCATTGCGTATATTCAGCCGGCTGGCGCCACCGCAGCCGGGCGTGTTGCGGGAAATCTGGGTGCTTGGGCTGCCGATCGCCGTGACGATCACGGCCGAAGCAGGGTTGTTTAACGCTGTGTCGATCCTGATGGGCACCCTGGGTGCGGCGATAACCGCCGCGCACCAAATCGCGATAAATTTTGCCGCGACGATGTTCATGGTCCCGCTTGCCCTGAGTTCAGCAATCACGGTGCGGGTTGGTCATGAACTCGGTGCCGGAAATCTGAAGCGCGCGCGATACGCCGGCGGTTTTGGCATATTCGTCTGCGCGGCATTCATGAGCATCTCGGCAATAATCCTGCTCGTGTTCCGCGACGCAATCGTTGCCCTGTACACCAACGATGAGATCGTAAAGAACATCGCGATTAGCCTGTTATTGATGGCCGCGATTTTTCAGGTCGGAGATGGCGTGCAGATTGGTGCAGCCGGCGCACTGCGCGGTTACAAGGACACGCGCATGCCGATGATCATCAATACATTTTCCTTCTGGGTGCTCGCTTTCCCGCTGGCGTATATGGCCGCCGTGACGTATCGGCTGCCGCCTAATTACATCTGGGGAGGCTTCGTCATCGGCCTTAGCGCGGCGGCGATACTGCTGACGTGGCGTTATAACCGACTCTCCGGGAAATACCGCTAAGGGTTCAGGCGGGCTCGTCGCTTTGACCGAAGTCCGGAGCGTCGCTCGAAAGATACCCATCTTCCTCTGGCGTGTTGTCGCGGCCGAGCAGCGCATTGCGATGCGGGAAGCGGCCGAACTGGTCGATGATGTCGCGATGCAATTCCGCGAACTGCGCGATCGTGCCGAAAGTCTCACGAAGAGTCGGTGATACGACTTCGGCAAGCCGGTTAAATAGCTCGCAGCCCTTGGCCTGGACCTTCGCCGACTCGGCGTGCTGCAAAGGCATATAGAAAAATGCACGTTGAATGTGGGTTAAGCCCTGGTCCTTTTTCTCCATTGCGCCCTGGACGCAAAGCTTCAGCGCCACTATGTCCATCTCAAAGGCCTTGGCCGTGTTGCGATAGATATTGCGGCGAAACTGGTCCAGCAAGAGAATCAGGGCGAGCCGTCCGCGCGGCTCTTCTGCCCAGTGGTCGAGCTGACCGGTGCTGGCAAGCTCAACATCCTCCCCGAACTCGGTCTCGATCTCGTGATCAAACGCGCCGTCGTCGCCAAACCAGACGTCCATGCGTCCATCGATCTGCGGTGCGCTGAGCTCGTGCTCTTTAAACCAGAACGTCAGGACCGCATTGATTCGTAGCTGGTCGTCATCCGTGATGCTTGCGTCCCCCGTCTCGCTAGCCTGTTTTACCGACATCGAAATTTCCCGGGTTTGAAAGTGCGAACCAGTTCACATTACGGGCAAAACGACCGCTTATCGCCCCCAATGTCAGTAGACTTTAGCAGATGATGGCAAGGGTCACCCGAATCGCGTTACTGCTCGTCCTGGCGATATTGACCGGCTGCAGCGGTGACGTGAGTGACCCGGAAGAACAGGTTCGCGCCTGGGTGCGTGCAATGCATGAGGCTGCTGAGGCGAAGGAGCGCGGCAAAATAGTGGAAGGCATCTCGCCCGCCTACGTCGACGCGCGAGGCAACAGCCGCGACGATATCGACAAGCTGTTGCGTGTGTACTTTTTTCGGCAAAACACGATCACGTTGTTGAGCAATATAGACGATGTGATCGTGATCGGCGGCACGGCCGCCGAAGTGTCAATTACGGTCGGTATGGCAGGCACAAACGACAGCGCGCTTGGCATTAGCGCCGACGCCTATCGATTCGAGCTGGAACTTGAGCTCGACGGAGACAACTGGATATTGATTTCGGCACGTTGGGGAGAACTGGGCGATCAGCTTCGCTAAGGGAGGCGTCATGAACAGACCAATATTGGTAAGCGGCAGCTTGGTACTGACGGCACTGCTGTCATCCTGTGCCAGCCTTGAGAACGTCATCAGCGCGCCGAACGTTTCACTGCGGAATGTTCATGTTGAAAACGTCGACCTGGGAGGCCAAACCTTTGTTCTGGCCTTTGACGTGACCAATCCAAATCCCTTTCCATTGCCGATCAAGAGCGTCGACTACAACGTCGAACTGGATGGCCACCGCTTCGCCAGTGGCGCAGCGGTGAGTGCATTTACGGTGCCGGCGGGTAGCGACAGCGAGTTCGGAATCAGCGTTGACCTGAATTTGCTGGAAACAGCGCCTGCTTTGTTGTTCATCGTTCGTGACGCATCGCGCCGTGAAATTCCTTATGAGCTAACGGGTCAGCTAGGCTTGGACATTCCCTACACCAAGCCCGTCAAATTCGAACAAGCCGGGCTCATCCGCTTACAAGCGTCGAGCCAATAGGCCGGCACGCATCGTCGGCGCAACATCACATCGCCTCCATGGTTACGCGCGCAACCATGAGATCGGCCTGCCGCTGCGTACCGCATCGGCCACCTAAACGCTTGATATAAAAACCGTTTAGACGGAAATGCTGCAGTGCATTAGCGAGCGCGACGACCGCTATCCTATACTTGATCGTTCGAGTCGGCCGCTCTGTGGCCGGGACTCACCGCGTTTTCTGGGCGCAACCTCAATTTGACGGACATCACGGGCTTCGCAATTGCAGCGAGGTTTTACGGGTGAATTCCTGTCGCCCGCAGCGAGAATTCGATGTCCGTGGTGGGGCCCGTTCCTGTCACGGTCGTAATAACAAGTAGAACGCCGGTGTCGCTGTTCGCGTCGTAGGTACAAAGACCCGGCCCAAGGCCGTTGCCATCTGCTGTAATGATAGCGCGCGGTATCGCGACGCCGGCGTTATCGCGCGAGATCGACGCCGCGGCAAAATTATCGAAGGTAAACACGATACATCCCTGGTGTGAGGGATCTGCATTCAAAATTATCGGCGTTACTACAAGAATCATGCTGCCATCCCGTGCGACCGAAATATCGGCCTGCTCGATGGTGTCAACTCCAAGATCGGCGGCGTCCTGGCCGTCGAGAATCCTGCCGACGTAGCTGTAACCGGTCGGCGTCTGCCTGAGCAATTCGAGGCGCTCAAGATCTGTTCGCCGACCTGTCTGGTCTGCTACCAGGCACGACGTTGCGAGGTAGGTGTCATTGTTGAACGTGAACATTCCAGGCTCGGTTTGCAAAACGCAATCTGCGAGTTCCGGGATAGCATTGAAATCGATGGGCGCACCCCAGGACGTTGACGTCGCGGCAGATTTGCCCCAGACAACACTGTTGTCGCCCAACAGATCGGGCGATGCGGCCGTCGTTCGCCAGTATAGAAACTCCTGGCGTTCATCTACGCCGGTCATCGTGCCGAATGGATTGAAGTATTTCAGCCAGAGGATTTGCCAGCTGCCTGAGGTCTCCCGCACCAGCGTCGCTACTTCATGCGTACTCCACCCCAAAACGCCGCTGTCGGGATGTGCCTCCATTTCCATGTCATTGACGGATCGTACGAAGGTAAATGTCGCGCCATTGTCATCGCTGCGAGCCAGGTGCGTGCGCACGCCGAGATCAAAGACGACTGGCGGTACCGGGTCACTGATCTGCGTATTGAGCCAGCTATATGCCATCCAAAGAGTACCCGTTGCCGAATCATACTCAAGGCTGGGATCGCCGTAGCCGCGAAAGGGGTCCGGCGCATTGTTGAGCTGCGAATGAGGGTTTCCAACAACGGTGACTTCAGGACAGGATGCATTATTGCTGCAATGAAATGTGATGGGCGTCGGTGGCGGAACAGGCGGAACAACCGGCGTCACGGGCGGAGCGACCGAACCTCCGCCGCAAGCGGCAAGCGCTAACAGGCTCGCAAGCAGCAGGCGGAGACTTCCGGTTCGAGAATGCATGCGCCGATCATAGGCCCGGGCGTTGCCCGCAGCACGTGCATGGGTCTCACATATCCTCAGTTTGTAGGAGCTGCGCTTGCGCTGCGACCGGTATCGCGTTTGTAGGAGCTGCGCTTACGCTGCGACCGGTATCGCGCTGTAAGCAGCGCTCCTACAGCACAGGCAGCAACACCGTAAAGCGAACGCCACCCTCCACGTTGTCCGCTCTTATTCGACCGTCGTGTCCGTCGGCGATGAGTTTCGCAACATACAGGCCGAGACCGAGATGTTTGTTGTCCGTGTGTGGCCGCATCGAGACCATCGAGTCGAACATTTGCGTGCGCATTCTCTCCGGTAGCGGCGGGCCCGGGTTGCTGACACTCAGACTAGTTTCGCGATTTACCAATGAAAGTGCTATCTCGATCTCGTCGCCGCTGGTGCTGAAGCTGACCGCGTTGTCGACAAGCTTGTCGAGCATTTGTATCAACAGTTCCGGCGAACCGCTCGCCGGAAACGACGCGCCGTCATGCTCAAACGAGAACTCTCGATCGGCATAGACGTCTCGATACGCCGTCACGGTTGATTCGACCACGGTTGCCAGATCGAATTTCTCAAGCTCGGCGTTCTTCATCAGCTCTTCCACGCGACTCGCTTCACTCATCGCGCGAAGTATTTTTCGTAGCCGATCTGCGCCGTCTTTTGCGCGCTTTGTATAGCCGATAGCGGTCTCACTCAGGTTTTCATGTTCGAGGTTGTCGAGCGACGACGTAACGATCGCGAGCGGCGTGCGCAGTTCGTGCGACAACTTCGACGCCAGAGTTCGCAAGTATTCGTTGTAGTCGCCGAGTTGGCCGAGTACAAAACCGAAACTTCGCGACAAGTCGCCAATCTCGTCGCCGGAACTCGAGCTCGGCAGATCGACTTGCAGCCGATTGCTATCGAGCGCTTCTTCTGCGGCAAGGCTCAGATGTCGGACGCGTCGCGACAAAAACGTCGCATAGCCCAGCAAAATGGCCGCGACGACGAACATCGTTATCAGAGTGACGCTCATGAGACTTGCGAGGCCCCGATTCGTCAGAGTGAGAATCGCATCAGTTTCTTGTTGCACGATTACCGCGCCTATCATCTCATTCGAGCTTGTTATCGGTTCGGCGACAGCCACGACGGCTCGCCCGCTCTCCGTGCTTCTGAACCAGGCGGCCAATCGTCGACCGTCGAGAGCAGCCTCGACGTAGGGCTGTTGTTCGCGTCCGAGCGGGTCGGGATCGGCAAGCGCGGGTTCCTTGCCGGGTTCGATCAAGGCGTTGTACGCGAATCGTCGCCAGTTCGAAACAGTCGTAGCGTTGGACATCGATTGTGTGCGCAAGTTGCCGACAGTTGCGATTCGCCAGCCGGCCGCATCCGTCACTATCAGGCGCATGCCCGGCTGCACCACGGCGCTCGCGATTTCGGCCAGCTCAGTGGACGTCGTTACAAAGGTGCCCGGCGTACTCGATGTGAAACTCGTAATTGGATCGGCGGCGTCGGAGGTGTTGCCAATAATAACGCCGAGATGCGTGCCGAGCAGGCTTCGTGGAATACGTGCTTCGAGTTGATAGCCACCCGGCACATCCTGCCAATACGATCGAATCGCGGGTTCCGGCGGAAAGTCCGGGTCGCTCAGCAGGATCGCCACGACGGCCCCGGGCGCCTCAGCGGCGAATGAAAATTGCTCCTCGAGATAAGGCGGGTTCGAGCTGACCAACGTCACACGATCCGCGTGTTGCGAACCCGCGTTACGCACCATTGAGCCGGGATCTGCGTAAACGACGTTTTTGTCTTTTACGGCAACGAACAGGTAGAGAAACTCGCCCGCGATTCCCGTGACGATGTCAATCGGGTCATCGCCACTTGTCAGGGATCGCAGTGACGACTCATCCAGTGGCCAATCGTCGAAGTAGCCATCGATACTGGGCGTCGTTTCCAGTGGATGGCCGTACAAGGAGTCATCGACGCGGTAAGAACTCTCAGCTCGTTCCGGGAATTCCTCGCGATACTGCGACAGTGAGTCGGCGAAAGCCTGTGCAGTACCGGCGAGCATTTGCTGCTGACTGTCGCGCAGCGCCAATTCGGTTTCGCGGATAAATTCGCAACCGGCCCACGGCAGCATCAAGGTCAGCAGGCTGACGAAGAGTAGCTGCCGCTTGAGTGTCATGATCGGAGGCGACGGCTACTCGGAAAGCCAGCGATAACCCATGCCGTAAACCGTTTCGATCGCATCAAATTTCTCATCGATCGCGACAAACTTTCGGCGTATGCGTTTGATGTGTGACGTAATCGTGTTGTCGTCCAGCACGGCCTGAGCCGCGTCCATGAGTTGCTGTCGATTCTTGACGTGTCCCGGGTAGCGCGCCATTGCATACACTAACCAGAACTCGGTCAGCGTCAGGCCGACCGATTGGTCCTGCCAGGAAATGCTCATCCGGTCCGTATCGATGTCGAGATCCCCGCGGGAAATTCGGTTTTCCGTCGACTGCGGTTTCGACAGCGCATCCGTGCGGCGAAACAGCGCTGCAATTCGGGCCATCAGGTGCGGGAGACTGATGTCCTTGGTTAGATAATCGTCGGCGCCGAGCCGCAGCCCCGACACTGCGTCGAACTCGCTATCGCGCGCGGTCAGGAAAATGATGGGCAAGTCGGCTGCCCGTGAACGCAGGTCGCGGCAGAGTTCGAATCCACCCTCGACGTCGTCCTTGAGATTGACGTCGATAACGACAAGATCCGGCAGACGTGCGGCGAAAGCCTCAAGCGCGGGTTGCCGGGCCTCGTAGGCGTCGACCCGATAGCCCTCGCGTGTGAACGCCGCCACGTAGTTTTCGCGGATGGCCGCCTCGTCCTCGACAATTGCTATGCACTTCGCCACAGGTCACTCCGTCAGGTACAGGCCACAATTTGCCACATTACGCCGGTGCATTGCCACGCCCCCGTCCGTAGTACGGCGTATTGCCTTGTTGAAATATGACTCACACCGCAGGGAGAGAAGTGATGAGAAAAAAGTTTTGGGCGTGGAGTGCGCTGCTTGCGCTGCTGTTTGGAGCGCATGGTGGCGCATTGGCGAGCGAGGACTTAACGCCCGCCAATGCACAGACTGGCAATCTGTTGCTGCGAATGCAGGACGGCTACCGCGCCTCGACGCTGCTGAACACCGACGTCGACATGCAGATCAATGGACTGGTCGCGCGCGTTTCCGTTCGCCAGGAGTTTCGTAACGACGGTAGTGAATGGGCGGAGGGTGTCTATGTTTTTCCCTTGCCCGACAAAGCAGCCGTCGATCACATGAGATTGCATATCGGAGATCGTTTCATCGAGGGCGAGATTCGGGAAAAGGAACAAGCGAAGAAAGAATACGAGCGGGCGAAACAGGAAGGCAAGAAAGCCAGCCTCGTCGAGCAACAACGACCCAATATGTTTACGACCTCGGTGGCCAACATTGCGCCTGGCGAACTCGTGGTCGTCGAAATCGAATATCTCGAGGACATTCGCTACGACAATGGCTCGTTCAGCGTTCGTTTTCCGCTGACGATTACGCCTCGTTATATTCCCGGATCGCCTTTGTCCGGTGAGTTGCCGGATCGCGAAGGAAGCGGCTGGTCGCCCAATACGACGGCTGTCAAAGATGCGGCAATGATTACACCGCCGATGGTCGCCGCGTCACGCGCCCATCGCGTGTCGATGGATATTAGCGTCAATGCAGGTGTTCCGCTTGAGATCATCGCGAGCCGCTACCACCCGGTGAATGTTTCCGAAGCGAATGGCCGTTACTCAGTTTCCCTGGTAGGCGGTACGGCGCCAATGGATCAGGATTTCGAGCTGCTGTGGCGACCGACGCCGGACACGGCCCCAAGAGCAATGGCGTTTATGGAAAACATCGCCGGTGACCCGTACTACTTGCTTATGGTCATGCCGCCATCGGTGGAATCGGCATCAGCGAGCGCCATTCCGCGGGAAATGATCTTTATCATCGATACTTCGGGATCGATGCACGGTGTGTCGATTGCACAAGCCAAGCAGGCCCTGCGGCGAGCATTGCAGGGACTGCGGCCCGGTGACCGCTTTAATGTCATCGCCTTTAGTTCGAACCCGAACCCGTTGTTTCACTCGGCTGTCGTCGCTGACGCTCGAAATCTTTCGATGGCCGAAAATTTCGTTGCCGGCCTGGGCGCGAACGGCGGCACCGAGATGCGCGCGGCGTTGGAGCTGGCGTTGTACCTGCCACCGGAGGAGTCCCATCTGCGTCAGGTGATTTTTATTACCGATGGCGCAGTCGGTAACGAAGATGAGCTGTTCGGCCTTATCGAACGCAAACTTGGGAATGGCCGCTTGTTCACGGTCGGAATTGGATCGGCTCCGAACAGTTGGTTCATGCGTAAATCGGCCGAAGTGGGTCGTGGCACCTTTACCACCATCAGCGCGCTTCACGAAGTCGGCGAGAAGATGGATCGCCTGTTCGAAAAGATCGAGCAACCGCAAGTGACTAACATCGCGGTCGATTGGCCGGGCGGTGTGATCGCAGACAATTACCCGACGGTCATACCCGACCTGTATCTCGGCGAGCCCGTAACCGTCAAAGCGAGAATCACAGGGGTGCTTCGTCCCAATGACATCGTCAGTATCAGCGGCGACTCGATCGGTGGAGCATGGTCTCGAGAAATTCCAGTGATGGGTGATGATCAGAGTACAGGCATAGGAGCGCTTTGGGCCCGGGCACGCATCGCCAGGCTCATGGACGAACAGCGGCGTGGCAGAAGTGCGGACAAAACCCGCGCCGCGATCATTGCAACGGCGCTAACGCATCACCTCGTTAGCAAGCACACGAGTCTTGTCGCCGTCGATAAAACACCTGCCCGACCGGCAAGCGACCCACTGCGCAAAGACCAGGTTGCCAACCTGATGGCCTACGGTCAAAGCACGAACGCGATTTTCGGCTTTCCTGCGACCGCGACGAACGCTCGGCAACTGCAATTGATTGGAACAAGCTGCATTCTGGCGGCAATACTGTTGATGGCATTTGGCCGCCGGCGTCGGGAGACAACCCGTGCGCTGGCGTATTAGCCTCAGGCGGAGCTGGATTGTGGCTTGCTTACTGTGTCTTGGCTTCTGGCAGCTCGGTGTGGGCGCGTACATCCCCGCGAAAGCCTGGGTCGCGCAGGAGTTGATGCTGAGAGCCTGGGACCGGGCCGAGGATGGCCACCTCAATCCGGCGCCGTGGCCATGGGCAGATACCTGGCCCGTTGCGAGGATGCTCGCGAAGTCCGGTGATGTCGATCTGATCGTCCTTGCCGGTGGCTCCGGCCGCACGCTGGCGTTCGGGCCGGGCCACCTGAGTGTAAGCTCGTTGCCCGGGCAACGCGGCAACAGTGTTATCGCGGGACATCGCGACACACATTTCAGTTTTCTCAAAAGTCTGGCGCTCGGTGAATCAATTCAAATGGAAACATCCGACGGTCGCGAGCACACCTACAGGGTTTTCGACATTGATGTTGTTGATTCGCGTCGCGCTAGCCTCGTGCTTGATACCGACGAGTCGATCCTCAGTCTGGTGACCTGCTATCCGTTTAATGCGATCGAGCCCGGCGGTCCCATGCGCTATGTCGTTACTCTGAAACTGGAGTGATCGTGATACCGTACTCGGATGGAGGAGCCAAGGGCCAGGTTAACCGAGGGACCGGTAGGTAAACACCTGGTCAATATGACCGTGCCCGTGTTGTTCGGCATCACGACGATGATGGCGCAGGGTTTGATCGACACCTGGTTCCTCGGCAAGGTCGGCGATCGTGAGCTGGCCGCCTTCGGCTTCGGCTTTCCGATCCTGATGATCGTAATGAGCATCGCAATCGGGCTTGGCGCCGGCACGTCGTCGGTTGTCGCACGAGCCATCGGCGCCGGCAACCATCGGCGTGCAAGGCGCTTGTCAACGGACAGTCTTTTTCTCGGCTTCCTTATCACGGCAATTATTTCGCTCATCGGCATTGTGACGATCAATCCGCTGTTCACACTACTAGGTGCGCCGGCGGACATGTTGCCGATGATCCGGACATTCATGATCATCCTGTATTCGGGTGTTCCGTTCATGGTCGTCGGCATGGTGGGCATGGCCAGCATGCGTGCGACGGGTGATACGCGACTGCCCAGTTTGCTCATGGTGCTCGCCGCGGTAATCAACGTCATTCTCGATCCGATTCTGATTTTCGGCATCGGCCCGATTCCGGCGATGGGCCTTAACGGTGCCGCCGTGGCGGCGTTGCTGGCACGCGGCTCTATCTTCGGTGGCACGTTGTATTTGATGCGCTATCGCATGGACATGGTGAGTTTCAACAAACCCGACCCTCTCGAATTGCGGAAATCATGGATCGATATCCTGCACGTCGGCGTTCCGGCGGCGGGTACCAATGCCATTGTTCCGCTCGGGGCCGCGATCATCACGGCAATGATCGCGCGTTTCGGCCCGGAAGCGGTCGCGGGCTTCGGCGTCGCCAGTCGCGTTGAATCAATGATGCTCGTTATTTTCTATGCAATGTCATCGATCATAGGGCCGTTTGTCGGCCAGAATATGTCTGCGGGCCGTGAGCGACGCATATTGCGAGCGCTCTGGCTGTGTACCGTTTTCTGTCTTGGATCCGGCCTGGTCATTGCAGGCATCCTGGTGCTGTTTTCGGATTTTGTGGCGGGCCTGTTTAGCGACAACGAGGCCGTCATCAGCGTAACGAAACTGTTTCTCTGGATAGTGCCTGTAAGCTATGGCACCTACGGCATGGTCATGGTGATGAACGCCTCGTTCAATGGCATGGGAAATCCGATGCCGGCCGTCTGGATCAGCGTAGCGCGTATTCTCGTGCTCTACGTGCCACTCGCCATTGTCGGCCTGCGGTTCTACGGCCTCGCCGGAATATTCGCGGCTTATGCGATTGCCAACGTCGTAACCGGCTTCGGCTCGTACGCGTGGGCGCGCCACACGGCACATCGCATGTGCACGGTTCGAGAGGCGCTCGCCTAAAAGGCGCGTCTCCTGCGCTTATCGAGTTTGATTATTGGACGGGCAGCCGCCGTGGCGATTATGCTTTGCCCCGCATAAGGGAAATCAGTCATGTTTATTGAAGTTGTCACGCATCCCGGTGCCGACGACATGGCGATTGTTGAAAGGGGTCAGCGCGATTTCGAGCGATCGAAATCGCCAGGTTTGACGAATGGGTCGGAGGACATTCCTCTTGGCGCGCTCGCGAAACTGGCGGATAGCACGATCGTCGGCGGCATAAAAGCAAACATCTACTGGAAGAGACTCGAAATTGAGACTCTCTGGATCGCCGAGGAACAGCGAGGGCAAGGCTATGAGGTTTATGGCGAACTCGACGATCGACCGGCAGGGCCGGTGCTGTACCACATGAAGAAACGTCTCTAGTTATCGCCTGCCCGGCTAGATCGACGGCAGTACCTTTCGACGGTAGCCAATGTGCATACCGATGCCGCGGCCTGCGAGGAATAAAATGAAGGCAAGCCAGAGCCCGTCGTTGCCGTAGCCCTGCAACAGGTACCACGCAGGCAAGAATACGAGGAATGCGGATATCACCATGATGTTCCGCATCTCACGCGCGCGTGTCGCTCCGACATAGACGCCGTCGTAAAGATATGACCAGACCGAGATCAGGGGCGACCCAATCAACCACGGCAGGTAGCGTGTTGCGGCCTCCCGAATTTCGGGTAGATCGGTCAGCACGGCAATAAGCAGCGGCCCGCCTGCCCAATAACACAAGGTAAATCCCACGGCGAAGATCAGCGACCATTTCAACGAAATCTGAACCGCCGCTATAAATGCTTCACGGCGTTTCTCGCCAATGGCCTTTCCGACAAGCGCCTCCGCTGCATGTGCGAAGCCATCCAGGCCGAAAGCCGTCAGGTTCTGAAGATTCATGAGCACGGCGTTCGCTGCAAGAATCACGTCGCCCATGCGTGCGCCCTGCGCGGTCACGAATGCGATCGTAAACATCAAAGCCATCGTGCGGATGAAGAGGTTGCCGTTGATGGCGAAAAATGCCGCGTATTCGCGCCACTCGACGAGTTTGCTGACCGGCCAGTGACCGGCGCGTCGACGCAATTCGCTCGCCGCGAATACCAAGCCGACAACGAGACCGGAATATTCTGCGATGACCGAGGCGAGCGCGACGCCGTCGACTTTCATGCCGAGTACCAAAACAAAAAACAGGTCGAGCGTGATGTTCGTGAGATTGATCGTCAGAAAAATGAGCAGCGGTACGCGCGCGTTTTGCAGGCCGATGAACCAGCCGATAAGCACCATATTTGCGAGCGTGCCCGGCGCACTCCAGATGCGAATACTGAAATAGCCGAGTGCGTTTGCCTCGATGCTCTCGGAGGCGCCGATGAGATTCATTGCGAGTTGGCCTATCGGCCATTGCATGACAATCATCAGGAGCGCGAGCGTAAGCGCGACGATAACCGCCTGGCCGAGCGACACTCTCATACCATCGTTGTCGCGAGCGCCATAACTTTGTGCTGCGATTCCTGTCGTTCCCATGCGCAGAAAGTTCATGCCCATGTACAAGAAGCTGAAGATCATGCTGCCGATGGCGACGGCACCGAGATAGACCGGGCTGTCGAGGTGACCGACGACACCTGTATCCACCATGCCGAGCAATGGCACAGACACATTGGACAGAATCATCGGCGCGGCGATGCGCCAGACGTCGCGGTTTCCGGGTAAGGAGGTGCTGGTCAACCGAAGGCGTTGATGCCGGTTAGCTCGCGGCCAACCGACAGCTGATGAATCGTCTCCGTACCCTCGTACGTGATTACGCTCTCGAGATTCAGCATATGGCGTATGGCAACGAACTCCGCACTGATGCCGGCACCACCAAGAAGGTCGCGTGCATCGCGAGCGATGTCGATTGCAGCGCGGCAATTGTTCCACTTCGCCATCGACACCTGCGTCGGGCTAAGTTCGCCGGCGTCCTAGATGCGACCGAGCCGCAGTGACAGCAGTTGCGCCGTTGTGATGCGCCGACTCATGTCCGCAAGGCGGATCTGGACCGCCTGTGTGCTGGCGAGTGGTTTACCAAACAATACACGGTCCTGCGTATAGGCGAGCGCTTCGTCGAGACAGGCTTGCGCGGCGCCGATGACCCCCCAGGTTATTCCGTAGCGCGCCTGGGTCAGGCAGCTCAGCGGACCCCGAAGACTGCTGACGCCGGGTAAAACATTCGCCTTGGGAATTCGAACGTTGTCGAAAAACAAAGCAGCCGTTATTGACGCCCTGAGTGAAAACTTGTTTTCAATTTCCTGCGCCGTAAAGCCAGGCATGTCCTTCTCGACAAGAAATCCTTTTATACCTTCTTCGGTTTTCGCCCAGACGACGGCGACATCGGCGATCGTGCCATTCGTGATCCACATCTTGGCGCCGTTCAGAATCCAGTCATCGCCGTCGCGCTTCGCATGCGTTTTCATGTTGTTTGGATCTGAACCGCCCTGTGGTTCCGTCAGCCCGAAGCATCCGATCGCTTCGCCGCGTGCCATTGCCGGCAGCCAGCGTTGTTTTTGCTCCTCGGATCCGTAGGCATGAATGGGGAACATGACGAGGCTGCTTTGCACCGAGACGAAGCTGCGCAGTCCGCTATCGCCGCGTTCAAGCTCCTGGCAGATCAGGCCATAGCTGATGCTGTTCAGGCCGGCGCAGTCATAGCCCTCGATTGAGCTGCCCAGCAAGCCCAAACTGGCAACCTGCGGCACGAGCTCGCTCGGAAAGCGATGCTGCTCGAACGCTTCCTGCATGAGCGGTATCACCTGCTCGTCCACAAATCGGGCGACGGAGTCTTTGACCATGCATTCGTCGTCGGTCAGCTCTGATCGCACGTCAAAAATATCAAGGGGATCAAGACTGTTGTTTTTTTTGCTCAACGGGCTGTCCTCAAACGCGGTTTTTGTCCCAAAAGGGGCGTCGATTCTAAACGAGATGACCCGGCTTAAAAAGGAATTCCCACGCGCTTGTAGAATACAGACAGCAGCCATGCCGGGCCGATCATGATGGTTTGCAGGTCTTCGAAAAATGGCGCAAGTCCCCGCTTGTTGCGGTGCCCCAGCCATAGGCCAATGGCGCCTGCTGCAAGCAGGCCCGCCGACACCCGACTCGGTGAGTAGTCTGTCTGCTGCAAGCACACTTGAACGAACGCGATGCCGAGAACAAAGGGCAGCAAGCCGATGGCGAGCGACAGACTGATGATGAAGTAGTAGACGGCAGCGACCATGAGGAACGCGCTGCCCCAGTTGAGGAGTGGCGAAATCTCATAGAATTCGGGCGGCGTGGGTACATTCCAGAGCAGGCCGACCGAGCCGACAATCATTAATGCAACGCCCGCCCAATAAATCCAGGGTGAACTCAGGTCACGATGGTTCGATTCGTAGCGTTGCAGCCAGTTGTCGGTGTCGGTCATTATGTGAATCCGGTAGCGGGCAATGCATTCTACCGGTTAAGGAATCATTCAGCCTCAAGCGGTCTATAATTCACCCGACCATGCTGTAAAGGACACTACAAATGGACATCAAATTACTGAAAGTTGTGGCGGCGCTTCTGGGCATCATCGCTCTTGCTGCGGGCTGCAAGACACTGGACCCCTATACGGGCGAGGAGCAAATGAGCAACGCGACCAAGGGCGCGCTCATTGGCGCAGCGGCGGGCGCCGCCGTTGGCCTGATGTCCGGAGATGATGCGGTCGAGCGCCGCCAAAGAGCTCTCATTGGCGCGGGAGTCGGTGCCTTGGCTGGCGGGTCCGTTGGTTACTACATGGATCGGCAGGAAGCCAAGCTGCGTGCCGAACTTGAAGGCACGGGCGTGAGCGTGACCCGCATTGGAGACAACATCACCTTGAATATGCCTGGCAACGTCACCTTCGCTACTGACAGTTCGGATTTGCGCCCGGCATTTTTTGACGTGCTCAACTCGGTAGGCACCGTTTTAACTGAGTTCGACCAAACCGTTGTGGAGGTCGCCGGCCACACGGACAGCAGCGGCTCGGAGTCTTACAATCAGAGTTTGTCCGAGCGCCGCGCCGGAACGGTAACGCAGTACCTGCAGACACAGGGTATCGTGGGACAACGCCTGATGACCGTTGGCATGGGCGAGCTACGACCGATCGCCGACAATAGCTCTGACTCCGGTAAGCAGGCGAACCGCCGTGTTGAGATCACGATGGTTCCCGTGACCTCTGGCTAACAGCCCTACATCATCAAGTTACGCAGCTTCTTGATCGCGTTTGCTTCGACTTGACGAATGCGCTCGGCGGAGACGTCGTATAGGTCGGCGAGCTCGTGCAGCGTCTTCTTGTCGTCTGTTAACCAGCGACTTTGAAGAATGTCGCGGCTGCGATCATCGAGCGTCGCGAGTGCGGCCGTCATACGGCTTGTCGCGTTGTCGTGCCAGTCCGTGTTCTCGACAATTTTTGCGGGGTCCGCGTTGGCGGCAGGCAGAAATGCGGCCGGTGCGAACGCGCGTTCATCGTCAGCGCTGGGAGTCGGGTCAAAAATGGCATCGCGCGCACTGAGACGCTTCTCCATCTCGGTGACTTCTTTTGTGCTGACGCCCAGGTCCTCGGCGACGGCATTGGTTTCAGCGTGCGACAACCACGCAAGACTCTTCTTTTTCTTGCGAAGATTGAAAAACAGTTTGCGCTGCGCCTTGGTCGTCGCGACCTTGACGATGCGCCAGTTGCGCAGGACGTACTCGTGAATTTCCGCGCGAATCCAATGCACGGCGAATGACACGAGGCGAACGTCATACTCGGGGTCAAAGCGCTTCACGGCTTTCATGAGGCCGACGTTACCTTCCTGGATCAGATCGTTGAGCGGCAGACCGTAGCCCGTGTAGCCCTTCGCGATATACACCACGAATCGCAGGTGCGCGAGGACCAGCTGGCGGGCAGCCTCAAGATCTTCTTCGTCACGTAAGCGATGGGCAAGCGCCTGTTCGTCCTCTTTGCTCAGGACATCAACGGCTCCGACGACGTGGATATAGGCGTCGAGGCTGCCGACCGGGCCGGCCAGTACGAGGTCGTTGTTGGTAGTGGCAACTGCTGTTGTCATGGTCGTCCTCCGTCTTGGTGGTCAATTTTAGCACTCGTTGCCTTAGAGTGCTAACAAGACCCGATGGTTCCCGTTAGCTGTGGGTAATAATACGAAGAAAAACAAGGCTCTAACTATTCCGGATACCTCACGCTTATGTCAAAAAACAGCAGAATTCGGGCTTAGCGAGGCTCAATGCGGCGCATATGCCGGGCGGCCGCGGACCAGGAGCCCGTGAGCCCTAGAAAGACACCGATGCCGATGATGATGCCGATCTCACGCAGTTCGAAGGTGAGGACATCCACGCCGCTTTGATACAGGCCGGCAAGTCGCGCGATGGGAGCCTGCAGTAAATAGACGCCGTATTGCACCAGCGCGATCGCAAGCAAGCCTCCCAGCAGCCCGTACCAAAACCCGGTCCACAGAAACGGCCGGCGCACAAACGCGTTGCTGGCGCCGATCAACTTGGTGACTTCGATTTCTTCGCGCCGGTTTTGAATATCCAGACGGATCGTGTTGCCAATAATGACAATGATTGCGGTACCGAGAAGTATCGAGCCGATGAGGATTGCCTCGCGGACAATGTCGAGAATGGCGTGAAAACGCTGTACCCATTCTGTGTCTACCTGAACGAAGTCCGTTTCCGGCAGATTCGCGAGTTCTTCGCGCAGCAGTATCACTGTCTCGCTGGTATTGGCAGCGCTGGGTCTGACGACCAGCGTATGTGGCAATGGGTTTTGTGAGAGCTGATCCATCGCATTACCGAATCCGGATTGCACCTTGAATTCCTCGAGTGCCTGCTCGGCCGTAATAAACTGCACGTTCGCAACATCCGCGCGCTTTTCGATCAGGCGAGCCAGGCTTTCCGCTTCACTCGCCGACAATGCTCTATCCAGAAAGACGGAAAAATCGAGTGCGTTTTCCCAGCTGCCACTGACGGCCGCTGCATTCTTGACGATCAGATTTAGCGCGGCAGGGAGCGCGAGCGTAACGGCGATGACAAGAATAATCATCAGGCTGGCGAATGGCTGTTTAAGCAGTCGACCCAGCGACTGCCCAGCCATACTAAAGTGCCGGCCAACCCAAATCGACAGTGCACCAGACGATCTGACCGGGGCGGTGGCTTCCTTGTGTCGCGTCGCGGTCATTCGGATTCAACGCCCTGCCGCAGTCGACCATTTTGGAGTTCGATGCGGCGACACCCAAGTCGATCAATGAGCGCAATGTCATGACTGGCAATTAACAGCGTTACGCCGAATTCATTAAAGCGCCGGAACACGCGCATGACTTCCAGGGACAGGTCGGGATCGAGGTTGCCGGTGGGTTCATCGGCGATCAATAACTTGGGGCGGCTGGCAATGGCTCGAGCTATGCCAACGCGTTGTTGTTCGCCGGCAGACAAGGTCTCCGGGTTCTGCTTCTCCTTGTGCAGCAGGCTCACCTGTTCAAGCGCTGCTCGCACTCGCCGACCGGCGTCACGATGACTCGCGCCGGCGATGATCAGGGGCAACGCAACGTTTTCGGCGACCGAGCGGTCGTAAAGCAGTTTGTGATCCTGAAATACCATGCCGATCTGGCGTCGGTAGTCCGGAATTTTGCGACGCCGCACTCGTGACGTGTTTTGCCCATCAACAACCACCTGGCCGCTGGACGGTCTTTCGATCAAGGCGATAAGGCGAAGCAAGGTACTCTTGCCCGCGCCGGAGTGACCGGTGACGAACACCATTTCACCTTTATCAACGGACAGGTCGAGACCGGAGAGCGCTTCCTGGCCGCCGGGAAAACGCTTCGTTACATTTTCCAAATGAATCATTGCGGGTGCTGTCTCACGTCTGTTCGCTCGGGCCCAACAGGGCGTCTGTAAACTCTTTGGCCGAAAAGCTCTGCATGTCTTCAACCGCTTCGCCAATGCCGATAAAACGTACCGGCACCTGAAACTGATTTGCGATTGCTAGCAGGATGCCACCCTTGGCGCTGCCATCCAACTTTGTGATGGTAATTCCGGTAAGCCCGAGTGCCTCGTGAAACTTTTCGGCCTGCACGAGCGCATTTTGCCCCTGGCTGGCGTCGAGCACGAGCATGACTTCATGTGGAGCGTCGGAATCCTGTCGGGCAACGACACGCTTGATTTTCGCGAGTTCATCCATGAGCCCCTGTTGATTTTGAAGTCGGCCCGCCGTGTCGGCGAGCAAGACATCAATGCCCCGGGTCGTGGCCGCTTCCCAGGCATCGAATATGACCGCAGCCGGATCCGCGCCACTTTGTTGAGCGATAACCGGCACGTCATTGCGTTCACCCCAGGCTTGCAACTGCTCCACAGCCGCTGCACGAAACGTGTCGCCAGCGGCGAGCATGATGGACAGACCCTGGCTCTGAAGTCGTCTGGCCAGTTTTCCGATTGACGTCGTTTTGCCGGCGCCATTAACCCCAACCATCAGAATGACGAAGGGCCGTTCCTGTTGAGGAACGTTCAGTGGTTTGGAAACAGGTTCGAGGATGGCCAGAATCGAGCGACGCAGGCCGTCTCTCAAACCGTCTTTGTCTTTGAGTTCATTGCGCGCGAGCGACTTTTGCAAATCGCCGATGATGCGCTCCGTTGTGGAAATGCCAACGTCGGCCATCACAAGCAGTGACTCGAGTTCAATGAGCGAATCCTCATCGATTATTCCGCCGCGCGCGACGTTCGCGAGGTCGTAGGTGAGCCAATTGTCACCACTGTTGATGCGCGAACGCAGCCTCTTGATAAAGCCATCCCGCTTGCCGTTTTCCGTGGCTGCTTTATCCTTTTTCCCGAACATCTGTTTTGCTTACCTGTAGTGTGTGGCTGTGGCGAATCGATCTGAAAAGCAGAATAAAAGCTCGCGCGGGCGGCTGCGTATTGTAGCGGGAATCTGGCGCAGTCGCGTGCTGGAATTCGCTGACGCGCCTGGCCTGCGTCCAACGTCCGAACGTATTCGCGAGACCTTGTTTAATTGGCTTGCGCCGCGTCTCGCGGGCGCACGTTGCCTCGACTTGTACGCCGGCACCGGGGCTCTGGGTATGGAGGCCCTGTCACGTGGCGCCGCGTCGGCCGTATTTGTCGAAAGATCCCCAAGCGCCGTTGCGGCGCTGCAGCGAAATGTTGATTTGCTTGAGGCCAGCGGCGCCATCGTGAAGGCGACCGATGCCCGTCACTACCTGCAATCCCCGGATGCCGGCGCCTTTGACGTGGTCTTTCTCGATCCGCCATTTGCGGACGATAATCTTGGTGAATTGTGTAGACTCATCCGGGAGCACGGAATACTTGCCGATGGCGCAAATGTGTATTTGGAGCAGCATCGCGCACAAGCCGTGCCGGAACTACCCGACGATTGGACAGTTGTGAAGAACAAAACGGCGGGCAACGTACGCTACTTGCTCGTCGCTGTCGGACACAGGAACTGAACGCGGAGAACATCGAATGCCAGTTGCAGCCATGTACCCGGGAACCTTCGACCCGATAACGCTCGGTCACGAGGATCTTGTCCGGCGCGCCGCAGGAATATTCGAGCGGGTTGTCGTTGCGATAGCCGCCGACCCGGGCAGTAAAGCGCCTATGTTCTCAATCGACGAGCGCGTCGAGCTGGCACGTGCGGCACTTGAGGGTGAGAAAAACATCGAGGTTCGTCGCTATGGCGGCCTGACCGTCGACTTCGCCAAAGAACATAAGCTGTCAATCATCGTTCGTGGCCTCCGCGCCGTCGCGGATTTCGAATATGAATTTCAGCTCGCGACGATGAACCGGCACCTGACCGAAGAGGTGGAAACGGTGTTCCTGACGCCGACCGACACGTACACGTTCATTTCTTCGACACTCGTTCGGGAAATCGCAACACTCGGCGGCGATATCACGGAGTTCGTGTCGCCGACCGTAAAGAAGGCCTTGCTGGCAAAGGTCGGACGAAGCTGACGATGCAGGGCAGCCCCGGGCGCCCCCGCCGCGGGACTGCTCTCGGACATGGCTCGCTAACGCTGCGCTTTACTTCCCTCGAACAGTTCCCCCGCCAGGGGCGGCCCGTCAGGTCTGGCAATTCATGCAGTAATACGTCGACCTTTGTCCGAGAACACATGCTCTTATCGGTCTTGCGCACTGCCGGCATTCTTCGCCTTCGCGGTCGTAGACTTCCAGTTGTTGACTGAAGTAGCCGGCCTGTCCGTCGCTGCCGTAAAAGTCCCGCAGGGTTGTTCCGCCGGCTTTAATGGCGCGTTCGAGCACGCCCTTGATTGCCGTGGCCAGATATTCGTAGCGCGGTAGAGCGATTCGACCTGCCGCGCGTTTCGGGTGAATGCCCGCGATGAAAAGCGATTCGCTGGCGTAAATGTTGCCGACGCCGACGACGATATGAGCGTTCATGACGAACTGCTTCACCGCGACTTTTCGACCGCGAGATTTCGACCACAAGTATTTTCCGTCGAATGCGTCGCTCAAGGGTTCGGGACCGAGTTCGCGTATCAACTCGTGTTGCAACGGATCATCGCTCCAGTGCAGTGAACCAAAACGGCGCGGATCCGTAAGTCGCAATGCCTTGCCATGAGCGAATTCGATGTCTATGTGATCGTGTACGCCAGCCGCCGTACCGACATCCACAATGTAAACACTACCCGACATGCCGAGATGCATGATCGCGGTGCCGTTAGT
>Ga0255057_10000520_pt1 | contig 21903 bp, 22 predicted proteins | sample Cases_109_6_MG_FD_189022 | JGI IMG/M metagenome (GOLD analysis project Ga0255057, IMG submission 189022) | Seawater microbial communities from Amundsen Gulf, Northwest Territories, Canada - Cases_109_6 | ecosystem: Environmental > Aquatic > Marine > Gulf | place: Canada: Northwest Territories... | reverse complement strand
GCAGCTAGTCCGGCCGGTCCTGCACCGACAATGGCGACGTCATAGGTAGGAGAGCTTGCGTGACTCTGAAGTCCAACCCTCTCAGCCAACTCATCCGTGCTGGGGTTCTTGAGTGGAGCGCCCTCTGCGAAGAGAACGAGGGGCAGGTCCGGTTGATGCGCTCCTGCCGTGTCCATGAGAACTTGTGCTTCGTTGTCCTTCTCGAGAGTCAACGATCGGTAAGGGATCTGGTTCATGGCAAGGAAGGCCTTCAACTCAAATGCGGCCCGTGACCATTCCTGGTCGATGACCCGCACGCCATCAAATGTTGGCCGATACCCGGCCTGCCAATCGTCCAGCAGGTCATCGAGGATGGGGTACAGCTTCTCCTCCGGAGGATCCCAGGGTTTCATGATGTATTGATCAAGCCCCACCTCGTTGATTGCGCCAATCGCTGCCTCGGTGTCCGCATATGCGGTGAGGAGAGCCTTTTTGGCATTGGGGTAGTAAGCCAGGGACCGGTTGAGCACATCAATCCCAGTGATTTCGGGCATGCGCTGGTCGGCGAGTATGAGGGCCACAGGAGCATCCCGCAGGGCAATATCGTCAAGCGTCTCGATTGCCTGCTGACCCCCGACGGCGCCGAGAATCCGATATTCTTTGGCGTATCGGGATCGGAGGTCGCGTTGGACGGCTCTGAGGACTTCAGGCTCATCGTCAACAGCGAGGATGACTGGCTTTTGCTCGCTCACATCACCAGATAGTCATCTTCGAAGCAGTAGCGCCACGTCTCGCCGGGCTCGATCGATTGGATAAGCGGATGGTGGTGGGTATTCCAATGGGCACTGGCGTGCCGGTTCTTGGAGTTGTCACAGCAGCCAACCATCCCACATCCGAGACAGGCTCGGAGATGCACCCAGGTGTCACCCATCTCGACACACTGTTGACAGACCGTCGAAGAGGGGTCGGCGACGGTTGTCAGTTGTTCGAAGTGTTCACAAATTCCAGTGCCCATTGAACAAACCCCTCCCGAACCCGCTTCTGTGAAGATTATTGGGGCTATGGGCCCAGAAAACCTTCACAGAACGGTTGTTTTCTAGATGGCAGCTAGAGCCTGTTTAACCACTCGGGCCACATAGACCTTGGCCAGGTGGCTTTTGTACTCCTCGGAACCATAAAGGTCTTCGAGCACTGTGATCCCTTCGAGTGCCCTCGCTGCTGCAGCGTCCACCGCGGCATCGGAACCGTCGCTACCGATCAAGGCTTCGGCAACACCTTCGGCCAAAGTCGGCTTGGTGCCGACGCCGGTCACCGCGATCCGTGCCGCCTCGATGGAGCCGTTTGACTTCTTCACCCATGCCGCTGCCCCGGCAACGGCGTAGTCAGAGCGCCCACCCCGTCGACCAAGCTTGTCGTAAGCCGAGGCCTCGCCGGCGCCTGCCTTGGGGAGGCGAATCGAGGTGAGGATCTCGTCGTGGCTGAGCGCAGAAGTCAGGGAGTCAACGAAGAACCCCGACGCCGGGATCTCACGAGTTCCGGAAGCGGACTGAGCCACCATCACGGCTCCGCAGGCGATAGCGCCAGCGGGCTGATCGGCCGCCACATCTGCATGGGCGAGGGCTCCACATGTGGTGCCCTGGTTTCGCACTTGAACATCCCCGGTGAGCGATGCAGCCGTAGCCAGCGCCGCAGCGTTGGCACTTACCGCGTCGTTCGATGCTGTGTCGGCATGACGCACCAAGGCGCCAATCGACAGGTGGTCCCCGTTGTCATCGATCGAGTCGAGTCCCGGGATGTTCCCGATGTCGACGACCTTGGCCGGAGAAAACAGCCTCATTTTCATCAAGGGGATCAGGCTCATCCCACCGGCCATGACCTTGGAGTTCTCGTCCAGGGCTGCGAGTGCGTCGCTCAGCGAAGTAGGAGCTATGTAGTCGAATTCTCTCGGGTACATATTTAGCCCCTCGCTTCCTGAATCGCCGCCCAAACCCGTTTCGGTCTCAGTGGCATATCGACGTGTTTCACACCAAACGGTTCGAGGGCGTCGACCACTGCGTTGACAACTGTTTGAGCAGCTCCAATGGTCCCGGCCTCGCCGATTCCCTTGGCACCGATCGAGTTGATATTGGTCGGGGTCACCGTGCTGCTTATTTCGTAGAACGGAACATCCTCTGCAGTCGGAATCGGATAGTCGAGCAACGAACTGGTAAGTAGGTTTCCGTCTTCGTCGTAGACGACATCTTCGAGCAGTGCTTGGCCGATGCCATGTGTGACGCCACCTTGCACTTGTCCGGCCACGATCATTGGATTGACTTGGATCCCACAGTCATCAACGGTGAAATAGCGGAGGATCTCGACGTTCCCAGTGTCGGGATCGACCTCCACCATTGCGAGATGAGAGCCAAACGGCCACGTGGCGTTTGGAGGATCGAAGATCACATGTGACTCAAGGCCACCCTCGATCTCACTCTCGCCGAGACGGTGGGGCAGGTACGCCGCCGCGGCGATCTCACCCCATTCGATACTGCTATCCGGAGAGCCGGCCACAGAAGCGCCTTCGGCACTCAGCTCGATATCATCCGCGGACGCCTCGAGCAGGTGAGCCGCGATGTCCTTTGCCTTGGTGGCAACCCGCTCTGCGGCGTCGTAGGTAGCGCTTCCGTCCACGGCCACCGATCGGCTTCCGAACGTCCCAACACCCATCGGTGCCTCGCCGGTGTCACCGTGGATGACCCTGATCTTTTCGACGGGTATTCCCAGACGATCTGACACCAACTGTGCCCAGGTCGTCTGATGGCCCTGGCCGCTAGGGCCGGTGCCGGTGATCACAGTCACGGAAGTATCAGGATTTACCCGCACGAGACCCGTTCCGTAAAACCCGGCAGGTAGACCGTAGGTCGACCAGGAGAAGCCAAGCTCGGAGAGGGCAGTGGGGGCAAAGCCACACACTTCGCAGTAGGAGGCGACGCCGATTCCAACATATCGACCCTCAGCACGGGCGGCATCCCGCTCGGCCTTGAGGCCTTCGTAGTCGGCAACTTCGACGAGCTTGTCGAGGTTGGTCGCGTAGTCGCCGGTGTCCATGGCGAAACCGATAGGTGACACGGTTGCCTCGTCGAATTTCTCGACGAAAGCCCTCTTTCGAACATCGATTGGATCAACTCCGATTTCCCTGGCGTACGCATCAATAGCGCGCTCCAGGTAATAGGCGGCCTCCGGCCGTCCCGCACCTCGACAGGCATCGGTTGTCATCTTGTTGGTGAAGACGCAAGTCACCTTCCAATGGGTCGGGACGTTGTACTGCCCCGAACCCACAAACAGACCCAGAAACGGTATGGCCACAGTGAAGTTCTGCTCGTAGGCACCCATGTCGGCGATGGCGTCGAGTTCATACCCGAGAATCTCCCCATCCCTGGTCCCAGTGATGGTCGCAGTTCCGACCCAACCTCGGCCATGGATTGACGAGCCCGAGGATTCACGCCGCGTCTCAGTCCATTTCACAGGTCGATCGAGTTGCTGTGCCGCAAAGCACACCAGGATCTCGTCGGCGTAAACGTTGAGTTTCACACCAAACCCGCCGCCGACTTCAGGGGCAATCACCTGAACGTGGGTTGCATCGAGGCCAAACGTTGTCTTCACCGCACCCATGAGGGCATGCGGCACCTGCGAGCTGGAGTGGATGACAAATCGGCCGTAGCCCGCTTGCCACTCGGCGACGACCGAGCGTGGTTCGATCGCAACCGGCATCAAACGCTGATTGACAGCTTCTACGCTAACGCTGACAGTGTCATCACGATCCTTTGCGTCAGCGATGGTCTGCTTTGTCGCAGCGATCCCTTCTTCGTCACCCCACGGGCCTGCCTCCCAGGCCAGAATCACGTTCGATTCGAGTTCATCATGGACGAGAGCGACATCGGATGCCGCTTCCTTTAGGTCGATAACGGCCTTCATGGGTTCATAGTCGACTTCGATCAAGTCGGCGGCGTCACGGGCCTTGTAGGAGTTTTCTGCAACAACCATGGCGACGGCCTCGCCGACATGGTTCACCTCACCACCGGCCAGTAGCGGTCGACCCTTGACGATCTTGACCTGTGCCAACAGATCACCCAAGTGCGCCACGTCGGCGTTGGTATAAACGGCGACGACACCGTCGGCAGCGGCTGCTGCGCTGGTGTCGATCGAGTTGATTTTGGCGTGTGCGTAAGGGCTGCGGGCGAAGGCTACATAGGCCGTTCCGTGGGGTGTCACATCGTCGGTGTATGTGCCTTTGCCCTGAATGAGAGCGGGGTCCTCGCGACGTCGTACCGAACCACCGAGTGCACTTGTCGTTGTAACCATTAGCTTCCCTCTTCCCAGTCGGGCGGTGCCGGCTCTTCGCCACGCATCTTGGCCCCGGCGTATTCAACAGCCCGAACGATGTTGTGGTAGCCGGTGCAACGGCAGAGATTGCCTTCGATCGCGTGACGGATCTCACCCTCCGACGGATTGTTGTTTTCCTCCAGAAGCGATGCTGCCGACATGATCATGCCTGGTGTGCAGAAACCGCACTGGAGGCCATGACGCTCCCAGAAGCCTTCCTGCACCGGATGGAGGTCTCCATTCGAGGCCATGCTCTCGATGGTGGCTATGTCTGCTCCGTTGGCCTGAACGGCGAACATCGTGCACGACTTGACGGGTTTGCCATCAACATGAACGGTGCAGGCACCGCAGTAGCCGGTTTCGCAACCGACGTGTGTACCGGTGAGCCGAAGCTCTTCTCGAAGAAAATGGACAAGAAGCGTCCGGTTTTCAACATGAGCTGATACCTCACGTTCGTTGACGGTCATCGACACTTGCATAGGTTCCCTTTCGCCTTACGACTGATGATTGGAACATATCAACTCTGACAGGGGCCGTGTCGCCGGATCTGGATGTTTTCACGAAACCGACAGATTCGAGTGTTTGGAGTGCATCAGGTCGCCACGCGACCTCGGACACACCAAAGCGAAGGCCAATTTCCTTTTTTTAGGTCGGCTTTTGGGCGCAGGAGACCATTCCAGTGAGTAGGTTTTTTTTTGACACTAAGAAAGGGAGAAATGTGCTTTCTGTATCGGTGATCTTCTTCACCTTCGCCCTCGGGGCTTGGGTGATCGGTCTATACCTCATCGGGATGGGTTCCGAACCCGCGGAAGACGGCGGGAACCCGTTGACGACGGTGGGTTGGATAGAGCTTGTGGTCGGCATAGTCCTGTTCAGCCAGGTCTTTATCCTGGTGCAACAGGACGCCGGTGTCGTTCTCGCTGGCCTGGTCGTCCTTTTTGCCGTGTTCTTCACGTCATTCGGCGTGGCACTGATCAAGGGAGCAGACCTGCGACCGATCGGCAATCTGGCGATACCGGTAGGAATACTGGCAGCCGTTTATGTCGACTTCTTCGATGGGACCTTTATGTTCCAGTCCTCGACGATCTGGTGGCTTGTTGTCTTCCTCCTAGTGGCAGGTTTCACCTACGGCAAGGTGCCGGCCAAGGTGCTGGGCTGGGCACTCGTGATAACAGGAATCTGGGGTTTCCTCCCCGCCGTATACCTGGCACTTGCCATCGATCTGTTTTAGCAACCCATTTCCTGAGATAGACAGGCAGTTCCAATTGAGGCCCCTGGCGACAAGCCGGGGGCCTCTCTCTTGTCTTTGTGTCGTTGACTATCCCGGATCGCAATCAACTCAAGCTTGGCGGACGGTGTCAGTTGGCAATAACGTCAACCGTTCGGGCCCTTAGCTCAATCTGGTCAGAGCAGCGGACTCATAATCCGTTGGTTGCAGGTTCAAATCCTGCAGGGCCCACTGTGATCCGTTTGAACGAAACCTCCAGCGGCGGCGACCGATCGCTATAAACGTGCCCAATGCCTGACGATCAGCGACCGGACGGAACCGCCAAGCCGGAACAGACGCCCGTCCGTGTGGATCTGACGGCTGCTGAATTCCAGGATTACGACGGCCCATCTGCAATGAGCACGGCGGGAAAGTATGACTTCTCTCGTATCTGGACGCAGGCAACGCTGCGGGCATTTGCTGCGATGGTTGTCGCCCTCCTCATCATTAGTGCTCCTTCCACGTCTCCGAGGTTGTTGGCATACGGCCTGGCAGCGCTTCTTTTTGCCTGGGCTATCGGTGCGGCCGTCGAGCTGATTTCGGGCTCAGAGCGGACTTTCTTTTCCTTTGGGCGGATCGTTGTCTTGATCGCGTTGTCGATTGCTCTGGTTGTTTGGGATGAGTTCACCGCTACCCAGCTAGGACGACTCATCGGGATCGGTTTGATTGCTGCCGGCTTTATCACCGCGTGGAAGGCGTATCAAGCCAGGGCGGATCAGAAGCCGACGGAACGTTCCGTTGCGGTTCTGTTCTACGTCGGGATTGGTGCCGCTCTGCTGATCTCGCCGGCAACCCTTTTGAGCGCGGCCATCCTCAGCATCAGCGTCTACTGGTTCCTTGCTGGCCTGATCTCGGTGATTACAAACTTGCGGACAGGAGGCGACCCGGTTCCACCGTCAGAGACCTGGCATGAATTCATGAGGTGGGTGCAGATTCGGCCAAATACCGCCGACGATCGCATCCAGCTCTACGACAAGCTGTTCTACGAAGGTGAGGCGGGGCCAAGACGGCTTTCTCGATTCTTCGCTCTGATGGCTTTTGCGACGGCCATAGCCGCCTACGGAATCATTGCCGACTCGACAGCTGTAGTTATTGGGGCGATGCTCGTCGCGCCGTTGATGACCCCGCTCATGGGTACCTCGCTGGCCATGGTGATGGGGTGGCCGCGACGGGTTCTCTACACCGGACTGGTAGCACTCGCAGGAATCGCTTTGGCCATAGGCTTGTCGATCGTCTTTGGCTGGTCGGTCGCCGCCGAAATCTCGTCCGTGACCAACTCACAGGTTGCTTCCAGGATCTCACCAACGATCGTTGACCTGCTCATCGCCGTTGCTGCCGGTGGCGCGGGTGCTTTTGCACTTTCTCGACCTGATGTTTCGGATTCATTGCCTGGGGTTGCCGTTGCCATCGCACTGGTGCCGCCGCTGGCCGTGATCGGTTTGATGATCTCGCAGGCCGACTGGAGTTCTGCGATCGGTGCATTGCTGTTGTTCACGACCAACCTGGTTGCGATTCTCCTGGTGGGCGGCTTTGTGTTTGTTATGACAGGAGTTGTTCCGCTGTTTCAAATATCGAGCAACACCGATCGCATCAAAAAGACTCTGGGCATGGTCGCTATTCTCGCATTGCTGATCGTGGCGGTTCTTGGCGTCAGCACAGACCAGATTGAGGCGCAGTCGCAAGGCGTTGCTGCGGTAACCGCCGCTGTGGACGATTACATCGAAGATACTGAGTTGTCGCGGGGGGACGTAACGGTCACACAGAGTCAGGTGATAGTCACTCTCACCGGCCCCGAAGCGCCAGACGACTTCAACGTGCTCATTGACTCGATAACGTTGGAATTGGGAGAGGTCGAAGTGCTCGTCCACTGGTTCCAGCGCACAACATTCCGATCCGACACTTGAAACAGCCGCGGGGACTCTTGATCGAATGAGAATGCGAAGCTTGCAACCGCCCCGGCTGCGAACCCTCGAGACAGAAGGTCACCGCACCGCAACCTGGTTAGAGCTCTTTTACGACCTTGCCTTTGTTGCCGCCGTTGCTGTACTCGGTGTCCGGCTCGCTGGCGTTGATCAGGCCGGGGGAGTTTCGGTCTATCTCGGATTCCTACTCCTGATTTGGTGGCTCTGGGTTAGTCACACGTTTTATGCCGATCGATACGACACCGACGACCTCATCTATCGGATTCTGGCGACGGTGCAGCTGGTCGCGGTGGCGGTAATAGCCGCTTCATTGACCGGAGACGCTGTTTCCACTTTCGCGTTCGCTGTTGGTTACACACTTACTCGCCTTGTTCTGCTGGCAATGTATTGGCGGGCTCGGATTCACGTCGCGGAGACCAGGGTCCTTGTTTCCGGGTATCTGGTCGGTTTCGGTCTTGGTGCAACTCTTTGGGCGGTATCGATTCTCACACCGGAACCGGCTCGCTACGCGTTGTGGGCAGCAGCCTTTGTTGTCGATCTCGCTACCCCGTGGGTGATGCGACGAGAACAGGCCAGGGTTCCTCTCGATGTGTCACATCTTCCAGAGAGATTTGGGCTCTTTACGATTCTCATCCTCGGCGAATCGATTGTTGCAACGGTCGCAGGTCTCAGTCACGTTGAGTGGACAAGTGTGACGATTTTTGCGGCCGTGATGGCTCTGGTGGTGGCCACCGCGATGTGGTGGCTGTATTTCGACAATGTCGAAGGGATGGTGGTTCGCCGCGATCCCAACCAAAGCCGCAACTGGCGCCCCACGGTTTGGATTTACAGCCACTTCGGTATTGCAGCTGGGTTGGGCATCACCGCAATTGGCCTGGAACATGTGATTTCACGAGCCGGGGATGGCGCCTTTCCCGGTTTCGAACGTTGGCTGCTGGTGTCAGGAGCGAGTCTCGCGGTCACCTCACTCGCATTGACTCATCTCGCGTCCGGCTCGCAGGAGACTTATCGCCTTCACAACGTGGTGGCGTTCACGCGTTTCATTGCGGCTCTGGTGATTCTGGCTCTGGGGCTCTTCACATCTATGACCGCGCAGGGACTCGTCACCGCGATAGCAACGGTATTGATCGTGACGGCTATGACCGGCGTGAGTGTCGAGGGTTAACTCAATCTGAGTCGATTATTCCAGCGGCGATCAGACTCTCTCTCCATCGGTCGACCATGTCGGGAGGCTGATATGGGTTTCGAGATAGCCACCGATCAACATCGGTGGCCGGGTACCGGTCCTTGACCAGTTCGGCGGTTGCTCTGGCGCGACGCTCCAACCCCATCTCTTGCTGTGCGGCGGCCAGCACCAACAACGCCTCGAGATTGTTGGGTTGATATTCGATCACCGCCTCGGCTGTCGAGGCGGCCTGCTCCAGTCTGCCCCCCATGTACAACGAACAAGCTTGAATCGTCGGGTACCAGGGCTTGTTGACCGCGGTGAGTCGCATCGCCGTCTCCGTTAAATCGATGGCTTTCTCCCATTGGCCGAGATAGCGACGGACACTTCCCTCGACTGCATATGTGATGTCGCACGTCGGTCGTTGGATCTCTAAACCGTTGACTTTCTCCAAGGCCTGCTCGCTGAGGCCTCTCGACATGAGGATGGCTGCCTGTACGGTTTGAGCGAGACCGGTTGGATCACCGGCTTCAATTCCGAGTTGGGCTTGGTCCCATGCTTCCTGTAAGACTTCTTCTCGTTTCTGCACATACCCCTCTCCGACCCCGATCCATTTCGTGAGCGCAGCGAGGACATGTCCGAACGGCGCTTCGGAGTGTGAGAGTGCGACCGACTCGAATGCGTCCAGAGCCTTGGCCCACCCCTCCTGGGTTCCAGAAGTCAGTTCAAACCAACCGTTGTACACGATTTGCACAGCTGCGGGGTCGGCGAAATCGGCATAGATCTCGGCCGGTTCTCCGATGACAAGCTCTATTTCGAGTGAGTTGGCGACTTCCTCCGAAATCTCGTCCGAAAGTGAGAAGAGGTCGGTCGTTGGGCTGGTCCATTTGTGAGATGTAGCCACGTTCCAGGTGCCAACATCTATCAGTTTGGCAAAAACGCGAACTTGACCACCAAGCTGCACGACCCCGGTCTCCAGGACGTATCTCGCGATGCCCTTAGCCTCCTCTCCGTCTACCGCGTCGACAACAGTGAGATGGGGAATCGCGGTCAGGCGATGGACAAGATCGGCCCGGATCAAGTCAGCAGCAGGCAGAATCGAGTCGTCGACCATTTCGGTGTGGATTGGTAGGACGGCCACAGTTGGTGACTCCAGCGCCAGATTGTGTTCGATTTTCCTGGTCCATCCGCTCGATGGGAGGTCGGCGAATCGGTATACCTCCACCTCTTCGGGAATGTTCTTCAGGTCCTGGCGGCCCATCGAACGAAAGCGCAATGCGGGCTCGTCCAAGGCCTTGTAGACGTTGCCGGAAACGCTTACGCCGCCCGGCGCAGCGATCGACTGGATTCGGGCAGCGATGTTGAGGGCGTCACCGAAATACTGGTCGTCGGCGATTGCAACGGTTCCCTGATCCAACCCCATTCTGAATCGAATCTGCCGATGTGAAGGCAGGTCAGTATTTCGATCTTCGATTGCAGCCGAGATTGCAATGGATGCAGCCATAGCGTCGGTGGCGTTTTGAAAGACGGACATGAAGTTGTCGCCAACGAAATTGACCAGGGTTCCGTTGTTCGCGCTGATCTTGTCCTCAATCAGGAGGTGGTATTCCTCCATGGTTGCCTTGGTGGTATCGAGATCGTCGGCAAGCAGCTTGCTGTAATTGACTACGTCGGCGTTGAGAGCGACTAGTTGTTTTTTGGTTGTTTCGGTGGAGGTCGCCGTCATTGCAGTGAGAAATCTAGCTAGGCCGACCTAGGCTTGCTCGCCGTGAGCCAATCCACCACCGTCGTGCCCTGGAAGCTCGTCCTCATCGGTCTTGTTGCCGGAGTCGTGGGCGGGGGTCTTGGGCTGGGCGGTGGGATAGTCCTGGTACCGCTCCTCGTGGCTGTGAGCTTCGAACAGCATCGGGCTCATGCCACGTCGCTAGCCGCAATTGTCCTTATCGCGCTTGCCGGAGCAACCTCTTTCGGGCTGTCCGGTGAGATGGCGATTGGCCTCGGGGTAACGATTGGTATCGGGGGAGTGATCGGTTCGGTGATTGGGGCGAGTGTCATGAATCGCATCAGTGCTAGATCGTTGACAATCGTATTTGGCATAGTGCTTCTGATCGCCGCTATCAGAATGATCAGCGGAGCGAATCCTTTGCCAGGATCTGGCGACCTCAGTGAGGTTGCTCAAATACCTATCGCAGTGCTAATCGGTCTTGTTGCCGGGTTCTTCGCCGGCCTTGCCGGGATTGGTGGAGGTGTCGTGATTGTTCCGTCCACGGTCCTCCTCCTTGGTCTTCCTCAACACGAGGCTCAAGGAACGTCTCTTATCGCAATCATCTTTACTGCCACAGCCGGGACCATCATCAATTTCAAAAACCAGCGAGTCCGTCTGATAGACGGACTCGTGGTCGGTGCGGGCGGCGTGATCGGCGCTCTGATCGGATCGCGGCTGGCTTTAGGGATCGACGCGCGCACCCTGTCGCTCGTGTTCGGCTTCCTGGTGCTCTTTGTTGCGATCCGCTCGTTGTGGCGGACCTTCCTCACTCAAGTTGCGGTGACCTAGCCGGAACCCGCTCCAAGCTCTTCTGTCTTGTCTTTCTTGGAGGGCATCAGCACCGGGATCAGGACTCCGACGCCGACGGCAACGAAGAGGATCGGCCAGAACCAACTCCCCAGTCGACCGATGGCATCGATGATGTCGGACGGTGCGTTCGGGATCAGGAATACCAACCCAAACATGGTGATAACGAGTCCCGCGAAGAACGAGATCCCGTCAAATCGATGTGTGCTCATTTTCTGATTCCTTTCAGCGCCGAATCTCAATGTTGCCAAGGTCGACTGTGGCGTCGAGACGCACTGTGCCGGACTCTCGCACCTCATCGAAGTCCAAATTTGGATTGCCGAGTCCGCTGGACTCGCGACCTGGTGCACCCACATGACCAATATCCACTGCGGCAATTCCGACAAGACCGACGTCGTGAGGGATTCGGATCTCGAGATTTCCCACGTCGACATGTGCATTGATGTCGACGGTCTCACCGTCCCAGGGCAGCTCTGTGAGATCGATCACCAAACTGCCGAGGTCGAGGGCGTATAACGATTCGATCTGTTCAAATGACGTGGGTTCATGGACCGCTTCGAACGTCTCCGAATTCCAGTCGAACTCAAAGACGGGCGAAAACATCAGCGTCGGAAGCAGCACCACCGCCACCAGAATCAACCAACGGGCCCGTCCCACGAAGGCTCCAACCAGCAGCCCCACCCCAAGAATGGTGACCGCCAGCGCCAGGTAGTGACGCGGCTCGGGGTAGACGGGAACGCCCTCGATGTTGTCGAGGACGGCCAGCACACCCATAGCCACCAACATCACTCCAATGGTTATACGCCCCAGAATCGAGTGCTCCTTTGGCTTAGTAGCCGATGGGGGGAGCAATGGTGGAGTTGGTGTCGGCGTGGGCGGCGTACCACTACCGGCGGGGGAGACGCCGCCGACGGCAGAACCGTCGGGTGGTGATTCGCTCTCAGTGTCAGATATCGAAGTGTCGGTGGTTGTCATTGGTTGAACTCCCTCCTTTGACTTGTCACCCGTCGATTGGATAGGAATGTGTCCCAAGTAGAGCAACACCCCCACAATGAGGAGCCCTGCTGCGAACACAACTCCTCCAGAGAAGAACGTGAGGTTTTCGAGGAGGATGAGTGCCGCTATGAAGATGAGGCCGATTCCGACCCACGACTTGGTGGACGAGGCTCCATCAAAGAACCTCTCCGCCGGGGACTCGCTCTCATCATCTGATCTGATCAGCGCCCAGCCTGCGCCGTATAAGACGAGTCCCAAGCCGCCAAAGAACGCGGTGATTACGAAGAATGCCCTGGGGACCCAGTTGGGCAGTTCATATCGATTGGCCAGCCCCTGGGAGACGCCGGCTAGGACCCGACTTTCCCGGGGACGCACCAACGCGAATCCTCCCATCTGAGCCTCAGAGCGTTCGGCTGTAGTTTCTGTTTCTTGTTCCATGTAGTAATCGTCACCTCTTACGGTGCAGATTGATATCGGGGACGTCCCTGAGGTCTCCCCGAATCGTTCCGGGTTATCCCTGATTGTGGTTGGGGCGCCGCGGGGGCATCATTCAACCCGTGTCCGGGCTCCGTTCCTTCGAATTCAAACGCCGCGAAACCGATCGCATCATCGCCGGTGTCGCCGGTGGTCTGGCGGACTCCCTGCGCGTCGGAGACGCATATGTCCGGGCTGCCTTCCTCACTCTGCTTTCGATATGGGGCATCGGGGGTTTGCTCTATCTAGCGATGTGGTTGATCGCGTTCGACAAGATTGAGGACGAGGAAGTAGTGCCGGTGAGCAGCAGCCAAGCCTTGGGCCTTGCTACCGCTTTTGCTGGTGTGTTGTTTCTTCTTGGCGCGTTCGGCTGGTGGCCGAATCCAATTCTTGTCGTGACTGCTGCCGCTCTTTCATTCGGCACGGCTGCACTGACTGACTCCTCACGTCCCGCTCCACTTGCCGGTCTCTTCGATCCCAATGTCGAAAAACCGAGCCGAATGCGAATTCTCATCGGCGTGGTCCTCCTTATCGGCGGTCTCAGCCTTCTCAACATTCGCGTCGGTGGTCTCTTCGAATTCAGCACGGTGTTTCTGGCCGTTGGTCTCACCGGTTTGGGAGTCGCCGTCGCATTTGGCCCATGGGTCAGAAGATTGGTCGGAGACTTGGCGACCGAACGCAATGAGCGCATCCGGCAAGAGGAGCGGGCCGAAGTCGCCGCACACCTTCATGACTCGGTGCTCCAAACCCTTGCGCTGATCCAGCGCAGCGACGATCCGTCAAGGATGGCGATGCTGGCCCGTCATCAAGAGACAGAGTTGCGAGACTGGCTCCATGGGACCGCACCACTCGACGGAATCGACTTGGTGTCGACGGCTCTGAAAGGAGCGGCTGCCCGAGTGGAGGAAGACCATCAGGTGCCGATTGATGTGGTCACTGTCGGGGATCATGCCGTAGATGAACATACAAAGGCGCTGGTGGGGGCCGCATCGGAGGCAATGGTGAATGCTGCAAAACACTCGGGTGCCGATCGTATGTCGCTGTTCTTCGAAACCGACGAAGACGAGATGACAGTCTTCGTGACTGATCAAGGCATTGGTTTTGATCCCTCCGCTGTCGACACCGATAGAAGAGGGATTGCCAACTCGATACGGAGTCGCGTTGAGAAAGCTGGAGGTACGGTCGAGATCGCATCAGAGGCCGGCGAAGGGACCGAAGTGGTGCTCCGAATGCCGGTGGTGAAATCATGAGCGTCAAGGTCTATCTGGTGGATGACCATCGACTATTTCTGTCGGGGGTGAAGGCCGAGTTGGCGGAGGAGTTTCGGATAGTGGGGTCTGCCTATGACGTTGACACGGCCATCGCCGAGATAAGAGGTCTCAACCCCGACGTCGTCCTCGTGGACGTCCACATGCCGGACGGTGGTGGGGTGGCTGTTATCGAAGGTGTTGTTGCCACCAACCCCGATGTCAAGTTCCTCGCCCTTTCGGTGTCGGATCAGGCCGAAGATGTCATCGCCATGATCCGAGCGGGCGCCCGGGGTTATGTGACCAAGACCATTGAACCACCGGAGCTCGTCAAGGCTGTTCGTCGTATCGACGCCGGCGACGCGGTGTTCTCACCGCGGTTGGCGGGGTTTGTGCTCGATGCTTTTGCAGGCGCAATACCGTCCGACGACGACCCCGAGCTGGACCAACTCACCCCACGGGAAAAGGATGTCCTACGCCTGATCGCGAGGGGTTACGCCTACAAGCAGGTGGCGCGCAAGCTCAGCATCTCAATAAAGACCGTCGAGACCCATGTCTCCAATGTCTTGAGAAAGCTTCAGCTTTCCAACCGACATGAGCTTGCCCGCTGGGCCAGCAAGCGCCGCATCGTCTGAGCGTGTGCAGCGGTGGCCCTCACAGGGCCTCGGGTGCACACGCTCAGCCTTTTACCTTCACGCCCGCTTTGAAGACGTGAGTGATATTCGAGGGGTCGCCGAGTATTGACACATCGGTGGTCGGATCACCTGAGATGCAGATCACGTCGCCGTCCATGCCCTCGAGCAGTTGTCCGGCGTTGGGTGCCTGGGGCCCGAGTGTGGCCGGGCCGTTGGCAGTGGCGGTTTCGATAGCCTCGAGTGGTGTCATTCCACAATCGACCAGCAGCGAGAGCTCTTCGCCATTTCGGCCCCAGAGCCCCGTCATCCAAATATCTGTTCCCATGGCGATCTTGACGCCTCGCTGGTGGGCGAGTGTCACCGCGTCGGAGTGAGCCTCCGAGGCGGCTTGGGCTTTCTTCTTGGCGTATTCGGGCATGCCGCGCTTGTCACCCTCGGACATGAGGAAGTCAACGACGAATCGCGTGGGCACAAGTATTGCCCCGGTTTCCGCCATCGCGTCGGCCGCTTCTTCGTCGAGGTAGGTCCCGTGCTCAATCGTCATAATCCCCGCTTCAAGCGCCGCCATAATCCCCCGTTTGCCGTGACAGTGAGCTCCTACGAGACGCTCCATCCGGGTGGCCTCGTCGACGATTGCGTCCAACTCGGGTTTTGAGAATTGGGGCAGATGAGGATCGTCCAGCTCGCTCATCACGCCGCCTGATGCATGGATCTTGATCACTTTTGCGCCGAGGCGAAGCATCCGGCGCACACCGGCGCGGCATTGGTCGGGACCGTCGACGATGTTGTCCTCACCCCAGTTCCTGGAGCGAGCAAGACGTGCAGCGCCGAGGTCCATGCCGTGCGCATCACCGTGACCGGCTGTCATGGAGAGCATCGATCCGCTGGCATAGACGTTGGGACCAACAACCTGACCTTCGTCGATTGCTCTTCCCAGGAATGTTCCCATGCCACCCATCTCGCGGACACTGGTGAACCCGGCATTGAGGGCGCTAGCGGCGTCGGCGGTTGTGCGCATCGCCGCCAATTGGGGCCGTGTGGTGACAGTCTCCTCGATATTGGCCGTGTATATCCCAATGAAGTGTCCGTGACACTCCCACATGCCCGGCATTACCGAGTCGGTGAATACGACGTCAGCGTTTGGGGTGTCCGGTGCGTCGGTCGCGGATCCGGTGAAGCGAATGACCGAATCCTCGAGGATCACTACGCCGTTTTCGACGACGTCTCCCCGTCCCGGGATCAACGTGGTTGCTTCGATTCTTATTGCCACTAGGACACCGCCTCAACCGGTGACTTGGTGGTGGCCTGAAAGCCCCCCATTGCAATGAAACCTTTGATGGTGACGGTCGGCACGTCTTCTTCGGTTGTGGTCTTGGTGTTGTCGGCAAACCCGCCGCCAAGAATTCTGAGCTCCTGTGAGGTCTTGACTCGCCAGCCCTCGGGGACGACGAGGCTGACTCCACCCATCATGACCGTCAGATCGAGATAAATACCGGTCGGGGCTGGTGTGGCTTTCCTCAGATCGAGAAGAACCCCAGCAAACATCGACGTGATGTGTCCGCCATAAAACGGGTCTGCTGTCGAGACCAGGTGTTTTCCCTCGAAGATGGAGATCAGGTCGATTTCTTCCGTCGACGGCTCGGCGTTCGACTCGAGCAAGAACTTTGCTGCGAGAGCAGTACCGAGCGCAGCGATCATTGCCGTCCGTATGAGTTTGAAGATGAATCTGAACACGAAAGTCACCTTACGAGCTTGGTGGGGTATGGGAAGACTGGGCCCGGGGACATGGTTGGTGTAGCCGTGGACAACCCCAATCTGTTCAAGGTTCTGCGCAGCATTGTTCGAGCTCTTCGACAGACCAAGAGACCAAATCCGTCCGGCGACGGTGTTGTTGATCACAGCCAGTTCACACCGATTCTTTCTACCCTCGCCTCAGGTGGGTTGCCCGTCGTGGCGGATATGGCCAAGGACGTGGAGGCCTATTGCTCAAAGTTGTCAACGGTTGATCCCGACAGCCTCAGCAGGAAGTCGTCACTTGCCTATTGGATCAATCTGTACAACGCCGGTGCGGTCGGTCTCGCCATCGAGGCATTCCGCGACGGTCATTCGTCGGTGCTTCGCGTTCCTGGAGGGTTCAGCAGACCACTCGTTCCCGTGGCCGGCGAAATCTTGAGTCTTGATGCCATCGAACATGGCAAGATCCGACGATTCGGGGACCCTCGCATCCATGGAGCTTTGGTCTGCGGCTCACTCTCGTGCCCCACCCTCCGTGCCGTGCCGTATGACGATGAGGGGCTCGACGAGCAATTGGACGATCAGATGAGAGTCTTTCTGGCCGGTGGGGGAGCGTCGGCTGGTTCAGGCGACGTAATTGAACTGAGTCGAATCTTGCTCTGGTATGGGGCCGACTATGTGCGCCCGCATCGGATGCCGGTTTTCATTCCGGCAGGGAAACGAAGGGTCCTCGAGGCCGTGCGCCAGTGGTTGCCCGAGGATCTCCAGTCCCGGACTCGACCGGTCTTCCAGGACTATGAATGGGGTCTTGGCTGCTCGGTTCGTTGAACCGATCTCGTCGCGGCGAAGAGGATTGTCAGTGACAAGAGGGCGGCAATGGTGTCGGACGAAATCACGATACGAAACATCGCGTTGGCGTCCACCAGCCATCCACCACTTTCAGTGAAGCCGACGGTTTGCAGATAGAGAGCTATCGAAGCGACACAAGCAAGAAGGATCATCGAACCAAGCACCAAGGCGATGCCTCGGTCCCACAGTTTGCGCGCCCCGATGTAGAGGGCCGCCACGACCCAGGCAATGTCGAGCGACGACAGCAACTGAAGAAACTGAAGCGACGTTTCATATTGGGCAGCCGCGGAAGTGGCGAGGGTCAGGAGAGCGGAAAAGCCGACTACGACCGCAACCAGCGAAGCGGTGCTGGCAAGCCAGGCTTTATTGAGGTGGTTGAACCACGGCTGATCGGTGAGAGCAGTCAGCTCCACGACGAGTCCGAAAGTGACGACCTGCAAGACCGTGAGATGAACGAGGCTGTAAACGAGCAGACCATCGTTCGGACCTGGGGCCGGCACCACAAACATCGCAATCGAAAGCGGGAGCCCCCACATGAGAAGCCGCTTGAGACCGACTGTGAGAATCGTTTCGAGGGGATGTAGGGAAGCAGGACCGCTCACATGATGTTCCTGTCTGCGGTGGACCTCATTCTCGATATCTTGATTCCTTCCACGGATATGGGTGTTGCCATCCAATTCGTTGTTGTCTCTGGCTTCATCGGGTTGACGCTTTGGAAGTTCTGGCGGAAGCCTGAGATCAGACTTATCACGATCGGATCGGGTCTTGTTCTTCTCGGTTTGATGGGGTTCCGTGCTCTCCATTGAACCAACCGATGGAAAGTTGGGTAATTCCCTTGACTCGCCAACTCGGTATCGGCCAAGATGGCGTGGTCGAAGAGAGGAGCACAAATGATGAGGATGCGAATCAGCGCACCTACTCAAGCAGCCAAATTCTGCACTTGTGCCCTCACTCAGTCAGGCCTTGTGTCGAATCAAGAGCGACGGCGGCCATTTGTCACGTGATGTGACAGAACATTTGTTCGACACATGAGCCGCCGGAGCACCCGGCGGCTTTTTTATTGCGGAACGTGAGTCCGCATCGCATCACCACCAAATACGAGGGTTGACATGAATGACAGTTTGAGAGAATTACAAAAAGACGGACGATGTACAACGGAGGACAGCCACCAGCTGTTCTTCTCAGAGAAGCCAGCCGAACTGACTCTGGCACAGCGTATCTGTGCGCAGTGTCAGGTCCGGGTGAAGTGCCTGGACGTTGCCTTGAGCGAGGAAATGGACTGGGGTGTTTGGGGTGGCGTCATCTTTTGGGATGGCCAGCCTTTCCACCGTAGGCGGGGCAGAGGGAGACCACGACACGCCGAAGCTGAGATGCCGTTGGGGGCAAAAAGGAGCGATCTCCTGGAGTTGGTCAGGTCAGCCTGAGGCTGATCAGGAAACGGCCAGCTCCCGGAGTCCTCCGGAGGTTGACGGGTGACGCATCTTGGCGAGAGCCTTCGCCTCGATCTGGCGAATGCGCTCCCGAGTCACGTTGAAGTGTCTACCGACCTCGTCGAGGGTGGCAGGTTCACGATTGCCCAACCCGTAACGCATTTCGATGATGGTGCGTTCTCGTTCGTTGAGTCGCTCGAGAACGTATTTGAGATTCTCGATGTTGAGCTTGGATGCAATCAATTCGAAGGGAGCGGCAGCTTCGGTGTCCTCGATGAAGTCTCCGATGGTGGCATTGTCTTCACCAACAGGCTCGAATATCGAAACTGGTTCTGGAGCAACCTTGCGTGCTTCTCTGATCTTGTCAGCGGTTAGCCCCGATTCCTCGGCTAGCTCGTCGTCGGTGGGTTTGCGTCCGAGACGTTTGGTGAGATTGGTCTCGGCCGAGTGCATCTGGGTGATGGTGTCCATCATGTGGACCGGCACCCTGATCGTCCGGCTCTTGTCGGCAATTGCTCGAGTTATCGCCTGACGGATCCACCAGGTGGCGTATGTGGAGAACTTGAAACCCTTTCGGTACTCGAATTTCTCGACCGCGCGTATCAGCCCAAGATTGCCTTCTTGGACGAGGTCGAGGAAAGGAAGTTTGGCGTGGCCGTATCGTTTGGCGATTGACACCACGAGCCTGAGATTGGAACGAATGAAGTGTTGGCGGGCTTCTTCGCCCCCACGAACCATCTGGCGGAGTTTGCGAGCCTTGGCCGGGTCTTTTTCGTTCTCGAGGGCAATCTCTGCCTTGTGTCCTGTCTCGATCGCTTTGGCGAGCCGAACCTCGTCTTCTGCGGTGAGCAGGTCATACAGACCGATGCCGTCAAGATACTGACGGATCGCTTCGTCGCTTACTTCTCGTTCAATTGACCGCTTTGCCATGACCTCACAACCTTGGTTGGCCAGCGTAGGAATCACACCGGCCAGTCTTTGGGATTTGTCTATATCTCTATCGACACTTATCCACAGTCAGGTTTATAGGCAGTTAGACCCAATTCGAGAATGGCGCGTCGACCCTTAGCTAGTCGGTGGGCGCTATCTGGCCAGGTCAGCGTTTAGATGAAGCTCCATCGCATCGATCGCCGTGGTCCTCATGAACATCTCGTAGGAGAGCGACGAGTTGGCCAAACGGATCTCTCTGCTTGAGGAAATGACACGGTCATCGCCGGCGTAGCCATTGCTGGTCAGCGCAATGATCCAATCATCTCCGTCCGGAAGCCAAGTGCCGCTCATCGTCTCGGCGCGGCCACCTTGGGCATTGCTAATGCTCACCGAACCGTCGCTGGATATGCGGAGGAGCCCGGTTTCCCAATGAGAAACCAACTCACCGTCGGGTGTCGGGCGCCATGTTCGCTGCTCGTAGTGAAGAGAGGGGTGGTCATCTCTCCCGGCGAACCGGGTTTCTTCGCGATAGATGAACGGTTCGATTGTTGGGTACCTGCCCTCACCTCTCCCGGTCCAGACACCGACGAGGGTGTTGACGATCGCCGCCACCTCGGGATTGCGACTCATGACAGTCGAGGGTAGGGCGAAGTGGCTTCGGGAACTGCTTCTCGTAGAATTGCGCCTCGATCGGGCGTTTAGCTCAGTTGGCTAGAGCACTGCCCTTACAAGGTCGTATTCGGATTGGCCGGTAAGCCCGTCACGACTGGTTTCTTCGGTGTTCGAGGGAGTTCTTGGGGCGCGACGGGGGCGCGAGAGGATCTGCCCATAAGTGTTGCTGTGTGCTGCTCTAGCTCCTAAAGATCGTCGATAGAACCTCGTCGGGCCGGGGACGGACCACCGAATGTCGTTGCAGGACATCCAGTGTGGTTGTGTGGGAGTAGGGATTCGATCCTTAGCGGGGATCAACACCTGACTATGCCACGAACTTCTGGATTTTGACTGTCCGGCGCACACCAAGCAAGCCGATGGAAGGCTGTCCTCTGAATGTTGAGGGAGGTGAACGTCGCCTCAATGTCGCGGTGACACCAGCCCGACGAAGGTTGTAGGCGTCGATGAACCCAAAGACATGCCGTGGGGAGTCAGAGCGAGCTTTGTTCAAAGGACCCGGCAGCTCACCTTCGAGGTCGAACAACCCCTTGAAATGAGCTTTTGAGCCGGCAGCCGTTATGTGCGGGGCGAGACGAGAGTTTTGGTTAGGTTCGTGGGATGCGAATCGGCCTGATCAATCAATTGCACGGTCGTCCCGGTGGGGAGTCTCCGTCTCCGACATGGGCGTCGATAAGTGGGCGGGCTGCCGCTGCGGAAACGGCTGGCTTTGACATGTTTGTCTTTGAGGATGCGTTGCTCTATCGAGGTGAGAATGGTGCCGACGGTGTATGGGAGTCGGTGTCGATTGCGGCAGCTTTGGCGGCTGTGACTGACCGTATTCATCTCGGGCAGTCGGTGATCAACTCTCCCTACCGGTCACCGGCGATGACCGCCAAGATTGCCGACACTATCGACGAGATATCAGGTGGCCGGTATGTGTTGGGTATCGGAGCCGGCAACACACCCGACTCCGACTATCAGGCATTCGGGTTTCCAACGGACAAACGGTATTCGAGGTTTGCGGAGGCGATCCAGATCATCGACGCACTACTCAAAACCGGTTCATGCGACTTCGATGGCGAGTTCTACACGGTCAAAGGAGCAGAACTGGTCCTTCGGGGGCCCTCCGATACGGGAATACCGGTCAGTATCGCAGCGGGTGGCCCCCGAATGCTCCGTCTAGTGGCCGAGTACGGTGACGCCTGGAACTGGTGGGGATGGGGTGAAACCCTCGACCAGATCCGCGAACGAGTAGGACCGATCGTTGACCAACTGGAGGGGGCCTGCCAGGCAGTCGGTCGAGACCCATCAACCCTTGACCGGACCTTTGACCTATTCACAGTTGTCCCCGACGGCTGCGACCCTCTAGGACTTGACATGGAGAATCCGGTGTCCGGCTCTTCACAACAAATCGCCGAGCAGCTCCTCGAACTCGGCTCGCTCGGCTTCACCGAAGTCAGATGTGAACTATGGCCCAAAACAATCGAAGCCATCGAATCAATGACAGAAGTCGTTCAACTGCTGCACCACGACTGACAGCACATCGAAGCAGCCGCCACTAGGCCGCCGCCCATAACCGGCTGGGGGAGAATGGGTCTGGTGGTTTCCACCGGTGGGGCGGTGTTCGCCGGTTGAACTGTTAACGCCAGTTCGGTCGGGTCACTGCCGCCGTCCCGGTGGTTTGCCACCCCTT
>Ga0255057_10000519_pt1 | contig 21942 bp, 24 predicted proteins | sample Cases_109_6_MG_FD_189022 | JGI IMG/M metagenome (GOLD analysis project Ga0255057, IMG submission 189022) | Seawater microbial communities from Amundsen Gulf, Northwest Territories, Canada - Cases_109_6 | ecosystem: Environmental > Aquatic > Marine > Gulf | place: Canada: Northwest Territories... | reverse complement strand
AGGTGTTGTGTCGCGAGTACGACGGATGGCGTCTGTGAAGCGTTCCAGGCGGTCCCGGTGGTGGTGAATTACCCGGCCGGCTACGTCTTCGTCGTTGAGGGCGCCGCCTACGGCCAGTTGCATGTAGATGCGAGCTAGCGTGGGCTGCCCGATGAAGAACTCGACGTAGGCAGTTACCAGTTCCTCCACCGTGTCCTGGCCGACGCCGTCGGGATGGGGATCCACCGCATTGATGGCCTCGCGCACTACCGTGAGAATCGCCTCGTTCTTGGAGTCGAAGAGGTTATAGAAGCTGCCGGAACGCACCTTGGCCCGGTCGAGAATGGCCGCCATAGTGGTTCCGTCTAAACCGGCCCGCGCCAGCAGCCAGCGGGTCGAATCGAGGATGCGATCCCGGGTCTGGAGACCTGCGCGATACCTAGCCATCGGTGCACGGTAACATGTGAATGTGGAATAATCACTCAAAATAGGCCGTTTATTCAAAAAGATGAGAAAAACGGCTCGCCAGGCCGTTACGAGGCCGATTGGACGAATATGAGCCACTACAAGACGAACCTCCGGGACATAGAGTTCAACCTCTTTGAGGCCTACCGCACCCAGGAATACTTGGGAGAGGCCCCCTTCGACGAGATGGACGAGGACAGCGTTCGTCAGATCCTTCGAGAGATCGATCGGCTTGCTCGCGAGGACTTCGCTGCCAGCTTCACTGTTGCCGATCGCACCCCGGTGGTCTTACAGGAAGACGGCGAAGTCGAACTACCGGCAGAAGTCAAAGCGAGCCTTGACGCGGTCTACGACGGGGGCTGGGACCGCCTCGGCTATAGCGCTGAGCTCGGCGGCTTCGGCGCCCCGCCCTCGCTCACCTGGGCGGTCGAGGAGCTATTGGTGGGCGCCAACCCTGCCGTCTACTTCTACGTCACCGGCGGGATGATGGCGGCCGTGCTCGGCGAGGAGGGCACCTCCGAGCAGGTCGAAAGGTTCGTAAAGCCGGCGATTGAGCGCCGCTGGGGTGGCACGATGGTCCTCACCGAGCCCGACGCCGGCTCGGATGTCGGCGCCGGTGTCACCAGAGCCATCCAGGTGGATGGTGATACCTATCACATCGAAGGAGTCAAGCGCTTCATAACCAGTGGCGAGTCCGACTACCACGAGAACATTCTCCATCTGGTTCTCGCCCGCCCTGAAGGGGCCGGTCCCGGGACCAAGGGACTGTCGATGTTCGTGGTCCCCAAGTACCTGGTGAACGAAGACGGGAGCCTTGGAGAGCGCAACGGAGTGTTTGCCACGAATATCGAAAAGAAGATGGGGATCAAGGGCTCAACTACAGCAGAGCTCAGCTTTGGCATCGACCAGCCGGCAGTCGGTTATCTGGTGGGCGGCGTCCACGAAGGCATCCGCCAAATGTTCAAGGTCATCGAGCACGCCCGCATGCTGATCGGGCTCAAATCTGTCGCCACCCTCTCTACGGCCTACCTCAACGCACTCGACTATGCCCGGGTCCGCAAGCAGGGTGCTCACATAACCCAGGCCAGGGACAAGAAGGCCCCGCGTACCGAGATCATCAATCATCCCGACGTGCGGCGGATGCTCATGGAGCAGAAGGCCCATGTCGAAGGGATGCGGGCCCTCATCTATTACGCCGGCTGGGTGCAGGATCAGGCCCGGCTCTTTCCTGAGGACGATTCATGGGAGCGGCGCAACGACCTGCTGCTTCCGCTCATCAAGGGTTATTCGTCCGAGAAGGCCTTTCAACTTCTGGCCCAATCCCTCCAGGTCTTCGGTGGCTCCGGCTTCACGATGGACTACCCCATGGAGCAGTACATCCGCGATGCCAAGATCGACACGATCTACGAAGGCACCACCGGTATTCAGGCCCTCGACCTCTTTTTCCGCAAGATCGTGCGTGACCAGGGGGCGACGCTCACCAAGCTCGCGGAAGAAATCGCCGAGACCGTGAAGGGAGGCGGATCGGCCGACTCATTCGCCACCGAGCGGGGGCTGCTCGGCGAGGCGCTGGAAGAAGTGCAAAACCACCTCAACGCCATGATCAGCCCATTGATGGCCTCCGGGGCGAACCCCGAAGAAATTTACAAGCCTGCGCTGCACGCCAACGACCTGCTCGAGAGCTTGGCGGAGCTGCTCATCGGCTGGTTGCTGATTCGCCATGCCGAAATCGCCGAGGCGAGCCGTGCCGCCGACGAAGCCTTCTACGACGGCAAGGTGGCATCTGCCCGCTACTTCGCGCGCACCGTGCTTCCCAAGTCGGCTTTGCGCCGCGAGCTGGCCGAAACCGAGGACGGCCTTCTGATGGCTCTGGAAGACGACCGTTTCTAGCTCCCTCCAGGAATGGGCCGGTTAGCCGATAACCGTCGGATGAGCATCGACGACCGCCTGGTCCATCGGGCATATACGCTGGTGGAGGCTGGAGTTCCGATCGACGCCGCCATCGAGGACCTGGTGACTGTGGCGCACGGCAGCAGTTCTTCACTCGAGGCGGCTTGCGTCAAAGCCGACCGATACTCGCCGATCGATGTTGCTTCGGGGGCCGAGGCGCTCGAGTTGGCGGGTTTCGACCCCGATTTGGGCCGATTGGCCGGGCGGCGACACTCACAAATATCCGAGCTTCTCGGGCGGGCCTTTCGCGCCGTCGCCTAGTGACCAGGAGCCGGCGGCGGGGCGGTGCTCTGACGTACGATCAGCGAAGGTGGGACGACGACGTTTTGGGCGGGCCGGTCGGCATCCCTGAGCCGGGCCATTACGAGCTCGGCCGCCTGCATTCCCATTTTCCGACCGGCTTGGCTGATTGTGGTTAAACCCTGGTAGAGCAAGCGACCCAGGTGGGTGTCGTTGTACCCCACCAGGGAAACGTCTTGCGGGATCCGCAATCCGTGCTTTTGCAGGGCGTCGCGGGCTCCGAAGGTGGCCAGGTCGCTGGATGCGAATATGGCGGTCGGCAGGTTCCCGGCCTTACTGAGAAGTGCTTCGGGCCCCACCGCACCTCCGCCGGCGAGAATCTCGCCGGAGATCACATGGGGTTCGAGGTCGTGTGCTTTCATTGCCTGGCGGTAGCCGTTGGCCCGGTCACGAAATGCGACGCCGGGTCCGCCATCGATGTGCGCAATGGCCCGATGTCCGAGATCGAACAGGTGCTCCACTGCCAGCGTGCTTCCCAGCTGCTCATCCTTGGCGACGACGTCGATGATCGACGACTTGATGTGCCGTCCGACTAAGCCGATGGGCACCACTCGGGAGAGTTCTTCGAGCTCTTTGGTGGGTAGTTCGTTGCCGAGCAAGATCAGGGCGTCGACCCGGATTTCGAGGAACGACTCGATGGCCTGGCGCTCGGCCGACCGATCGTGTCGACCCAATTGGACGAATGCCCTATAGCCCTCGGGGGCTATGAGCTGGTTTACTCCATTGAGGGCTTCGGCGTTGAACGGCTCGTGGGTGCTGGACATTACAACGCCGATTGTTTGACTTTGCCGGCTGACCAAACTGCGGGCAGTGGCGTTGCGGCGGTAGCCGAGCTCGCTGGCTGCCGTGAGGACGGCTTGTCGAGACTTATCGCTCACACGCGGGGAATTGTTGATGACCAGGGAGACCAGAGACTTGGATACGCCGGCTTTCTCAGCTACGTCGCGTATGGTCGGCTGTCGCACTATTGACCCCTCGGTGCGTAGCCTTACCCTATCAGAGGGCTGCTTCCAGTAGATGGAAATCGGCGGGTGTTGGCCGGACCACTACTGGTCTGTCGTGGAAATAGCGCGGTGTCTATTTGTGCGGCGGACCACTAGGCACAGCCTTCGACCCAGCGTACCTCGGGCAGCCTCCCGGCCCTATAGGTCAGCACCATTCCGTCGGGGTCGGTCTCGAAGACCACGCGGAAATTGGCATCGGCCTCGTCTAGCGGCACGAACTCCAGGTACTTGCCGCCCTCGATGTAGAAATGCTGCCGCTCCTCAATCTTGCCGGGGAAGAGGTTGTGGATCTCCGCCTCTGTCATGCCAATCCCGGCTCCGGAGCGGGTGGTGACCGGTCCTGTCAGGACGTCGACCCGGGCCACGGTGCCGTTATTGACCATGAAGCTCACTCCCGGCACGTGAGGGTCGGCGGGGAGGTAGAAACACGGATCACCTTCAAACAACCCGATCTCGACCGCGAGCACATAGCCGGCCGCAACGGTGGCCTGGTCCGGAGTCATGCCTACCCGGACCGGACCCAGACCCCCGATGGTGATTACGGAATCATTGCTGATGTTGGGCCCGGTGAGTTGCGCGGTCGTGACCGTAGTTAACGAGGTGGAGCTCGAGGTTGTCGAGCTGGTCGAACTGGTTGTCGCCGACACGGTGGTGGCGGTAGGCGAGGAGGCCTGTGTTGTGGTCCCGGCATCGGTGCCGCCGCAGGCGGCAGCCACCAGCACCAGGGCCGACAAGGGGAAGATTGTGCGTCTCATCGCCGGGGAGGATAAGAGTGGTTAGGCCTCAGATGACGGTTTTCGCGGAAAACCCACCCCCAGGGCGCCCACAAACCCTGCGCCGGCTCCAGGTAAGCTGGCCCCGGGGGAAGATATCGTATGAACAGTCCTGCGACGACAGCGATGGTTGTTCTGGCGCTTCTGGCCGCTGCCTGTAGCAGTGATGGGGAGGCCGCCACAACCGTAACGAGCGGCGTCACGACGTCGGCTCCTCAAACCACCACGACGACCTCACCGCCGCCGACCACCACGACCGTGTTCACACCCACAACCGTGGCGCCCGATTCGGAGGGCACGCTGCCATCCGGTGCGTCGCTGACCCAATCATCAAAGCTGTCTACGGTAGGTCTGGGACCAGTTCGGGTTGGTATGACAGTGGCAGAAGCGGAGGCCGCGGCCGGGATGAAGCTGCCCGGTGAGCCGGACCCCGCCATCAGCCCCGACTGCTATTTCGTGGAGCCCGAATCAGGAATTCCTGGAGTCGGATTCATGGTGAACGAGGGCCGGATAGGCCGGGTCGACGTGTACGCATCCGGGACGGTGACCACACAATCCGGGGCCCGCATCGGGATGACCGAGCAAGAAATCATCGCCCTCTTTCCCGACCGCATTGAAGAGAGCTTCGAGTATCGCGTGGACGGTAAGGCTCTCGTGTTTGTGCCGGTCGACGAGGTCGATCGCGATTTCCGTGTCGTCTTCGAGGTTGATGGCGGGTTTGTCACCGGCATGAGGGGCGGGATTCTCCCGGCCGTCCAGCTGAATGAGGGCTGCGCCTAACTTGGCGGGGTCCGAGCCTCCTTACGGCTCGGTGGTGCCTTCGCGGCCGAAGTCGTCTTCGACCCTGACCACATCTTCGATCTCCGGCGACGACACTTCCACCAGCCTGGTGTTCTCGATTGCGGCGAATCGATGTCGGGCCCCAACCGGGATGCGGTGGGAGTCTCCGTGCTCCATTTCGATTGATTGCAGCTCGCCTTCGGAGTCCTCGAGGTGTAGCACCATCCGCCCTTCGAGCACGAAGATCGACTCGTCTTTCTCCTCGTGGTATTGGAGTGACAGGCGTTTTCCGGCCTCGATAAAGAGAATCTTGCCGACGTAGCGATCGGTCAGAGCCCAGATGAGCTCATGACCCCAGGGTTTATCGACCCGCGTGGCTGTTGCAGAATTGTCCATCTATCCCCAATGATATGGCGGCAAGAGTTCTGGGACGACTACTCGATAACACGTGGTGGCGTATTCTGAGTTTGTGGAATCAACGAGCCACCTGAGTTGGCCCCGCGGCGAAGGGACCATGGCACTGGTTCTGGGTATCGCCGGAGGCACCGGTAGCGGAAAGACCACAGTGGTAGATGCCATTCTGGAGGCATTGGCCGGCGAGCCGGTGGCCTTCATTGAGCACGACGCCTACTACCGGGACCTCCAGCATCTTGACTTTGAAGAGCGGGCTGCACAGAACTTCGATCATCCCGACGCATTTGAAACCGAGCTGATGGTGGAGCACATCCACCAACTGCGGAAGGGCATCGCCATCGACAAGCCTGTGTACGACTACGCAACTCATCTGCGGACTTCACAAACCACTCGAGTCGAGCCGGCCCCGGTGCTGGTGGTGGACGGCATTTTGGTTCTAGTCGAGGAGCGTCTCCGCGACGCCATGGATTTGAAAATCTTTGTCGACACCGATGCCGATGTGCGCCTGGTGAGGCGTATCCAGCGTGACATCCAGGAGCGGGGGCGCTCGCCCGACTCGGTTCTCGAGCAATACATGACGACCGTGCGGCCGATGCACCTCCAATTCGTGGAGCCCTCGAAGCGCTACGCCGACATCATCATCCCCGAGGGCTACAACCCGGGTGCTGTCGGCACCGTCAGCTCGATGATCCGGGACTTCGTCAGTCGGAGCCGACTGCCCGACTGAGATAGTCGGCCAGGGCTACGGCGTTGTTGTGTTGCCGGTTTTTTGATGCATAAATCAAAGTGACAGGGCCGAGGCGGGCCTGGTGGGCGATCGGTTCCCACCCGTTCGGATCGTCGTCCAGCTCGGCGAAGTACTTAGTCCTGAATTCGCTCCACCGGTCGGCGCGTCCTCCGAACCACTTCATGAGTTTGAAACCAGGCGCGGCCTCTCGGACCCAGAGCACGACCCGCAGGCTGTCATGCCGGGCTCCCGGCGGCCAGCGGCCGTCCACGAGGAACCGTGCGCCGTCGCCGGCATCGTGAGGGTCCCAGACCCGCTTGGTCTTGATCGCAGGCATAAACCCAGGTTACGACCGGAAGGGAATGAAGTCCCGGAGATCGAGCGTTGTCAAATTGACGGGGAGGACGATGTGAACGAGGAAGCCAAAAAGGCTCTGGAGACCGATCGGGTGATCGACATCACCACCATTGGACGGCAAACGGGCCTGGACCGTCGCATCGAGATCTGGTTCCACAACATCGGCGGCCGCATCTTCATAACCGGCATGCCGGGCCGGCGGGCGTGGTATGCCAACCTGGCTGCTAATCCGCAGTTCACCTTCCATCTCAAGGATTCAGCCCAGGCCGACCTGGCGGCCACGGCCCGACTTATCACCAAACGTGGAGAGAAGCGATCCGTGTTCGAGCTTCTCCTTCCCCATTTCGGTCGCAGCGGCCATATCGATGAATGGGTTGCCGGTAGTCCCCTCGTGGAAGTGGGCTTCCTAGCCGGCTCTCAGTCGGGAGGGGAGTCCCAGTCCTGATAGTCCTTGCCTGACTCTCGCGACAGGATGTCTACTGCCGCAGTGGCGCCGGCGCCTGCCGAGATGATGGCCTGGCTTCGCCTGGGTCGAGCACTGCGCCCCACCACGTAAACCCGGTCGAGCGAGGAGCGATATTCACGATCAACCGCGATGCCGTCCTCCGTTTTTTCCAGGCCCAGGCTTTCGGCCAGAGCCGGATTCTTGCCCTCGGTGAGGATCAAGTAGTCGGCCGTCACTTCGATCCCGTCCTCGGTGGCCAGCCGAAATTGCTCATCTGCGGGGCTGATGGTGGCAACCCTTCCCGCATGTATTTCGGCGCCGAAAGACGTCACCTGATCGCGAGCCACCCGTTGGAAATCGCTTCCCGATATCGCGGCGACTCCCAGGTAGTTATACAGATAGGCGTAGTGCAGCGCGGTCTCATCTGTTCCGAACACGGTGACGGTTTCACCTGCTTTAGCAAGAAACAGTGCTGCACTCAGACCGCCCGGACCGTCCCCCACGATTGCAATGTGTGCCAGCGGAACCTCCTGGGTCTCGAGGCTAACGAGCCGATGCGGGTATCAGTGAGGCCTGCTGGCGAGTCGTCCATACTGGCGGAATGGCTTTTGTGTTACCGGGAGGCAGGCTGACTGCGGAGGATTGGCGTCGAGGTGTTCGGCTGGCGGGCGGCGCCGCCTGGTACCTGGGGCCCTGGGCGCGGCGTATCTCGGGAGCATCCGACGATTCTGCCAAGTTGCATCGTTTGGAACGCCGGTGGTGTGACCGGGTAAGGCGGTTCCTGCGGCTCGACATCTCGGTGAGCGGCCTGGACCACGTGCTGCCGGAGCGGCGTTATGTGGTGCTGCCCCTTCACGAGGGCTTCGCGGACGCCCTGGCGTTGATGGAGCTTGGCCTGGATCTCCGTTTTGTGGCCAGGGACGAGTTGTTCGAGTGGCCGACTCTGGGGCGGTATCTGCGAAACACCGGCCAGATCTTGATCGAAGCCGGAGCGGTACGGACGAGCTATCGCCGGCTACTAACTGCCGGCCGGGCCGCGCTGGAATCGGGGGAGAGCCTGGTGATTTTTCCCCAGGGATCGATCCTGGGGATCGAGGTGGCGTTTTGGGCCGGAGCTTTTGACGTGGCGGAGAAACTCGAAGCCTGGATCCTCCCCGTGGTCTTGACGGGTAGTCACCTGGTGTGGGAATACCCCTATTCGCCGCTGGTGCGGTTCAGCCAGCAGATGAGCATGAAGGTCCTCCCGCCGATCCCGCCCGGTGAGGCGGTCGCCCGCGCTGCCGATGTGGAATCGGAGATGAAGCGGATTGCCCTGGGGCCCGGCATGGCGCCGGCCAGACGCTTTCGCCCCGGGGTGGACGGATTCTGGGACGAATATTCCTACGAGATAGATCCCAGCTTCCCCGATTTGGCGGCCGTTGTGGCCCGTCACCGGGAGCAACGAGCGGGTTAGGGTCTTTGGACCGTGAGTGCCCTTCTTGCCTTGATGTCAGCCGCCACTTTTGGTGCCGCCGATTTCTTGGGCGGCCTGGCGAGTCGGCGGTCGCCGTCGACCGTGACGGTTGTGTTGTTGTCTCAAACGGTTGGTCTGTTTCTCCTCATTGCGCTGCTGTTTGTGTTCGGCGGGGATCTCCATTCTGTCGATATCTGGTGGGCGGGTGGAGCGGGAATCGCCGGAGTGATAGGGCTCGTCTTGCTCTATCGCGGGTTCTCCATCGGGACCATAAGTGTCGTGGCGCCTATCACCGGGTTAGTCGGCGCCCTGGTCCCCTTGGCCTGGGGTTTGGCTACCGGTGAGCGCCCATCGTGGCTGGCGGGCATCGGCGTCGTGATTGCCCTCGGCGCCGTCGTTCTTGTTAGCGGGGCATCGAGCTTGGCCGAGTTTCGGACCCGGGCTGGTATGCCGGAGGCCGTGGGAGCCGGAGCTGGCTTCGGGATCTTCTTCGTGCTTATTTCCAACGCCTCTTCCGCCGAGTTGTGGTTGGTCGCTTTCTCGCGTGCTGCATCGATATCACTGTTGCTCGGGGTTGTGGTGGTGCGGGGTATTGCGGTACGGCCGGCTCCCGGTGTGGCTCGCCTGGTTGTGGCCAGCGGTACCGGCGACGCCGTCGCCAACCTTCTGTTTCTTGCCGCCGAGAGGAGGGGCCTCTTGTCGCTCGTGGCAGTGATCGCATCTCTCTATCCCGCAACAACAGTGTTGTTGGCACGGGTGGTGCTCAAGGAGAGGATGAGCCGGCTTCAGCAGGTCGGGCTGGGCCTGGCTGCCTTGGGCGTTGCGTTGATCGGCTTTTTCTGAAGGGCCGGTTACGAAAACGACTGGCGCCACCCCCGGCAGCTCAGTAGTCAGGAGTGTTTCCGCAGCGAATCGGCTACCCGCAGCAGCTCCTCGAGGTCGGCGGCCTGGGTGATCCGGTGACGAGCTTCCTCCACTACCAGTTCGGCTTCTTCGACGATTGCCGTTTGTCGCCGGGAATTAGTGGTCGAGGCCATCACATCTTCCAGCAGTCGAAGCAGAGCGACCATAACCCGGGGACGGTTGGCTGCCTCTTGTCGGATATGACTGCACACCAGGTGGAGGTAGCTGTCGAAGCTCGATACCGGGATCACCACCTGGGCATTGCTGCCGGTGTCCACTCCGGCGTCCAGGGTGCGACCGGCGATTTCCACGAGGATCACCGAAAGGTGCTGAATCGCCTGGACTGAGGTGTACGGGTCGTTTATCGACGGGCCGACCGCCTTGATGGCGATATCGACCAGCTGGCGGACGCCAAATGCCATGTCGCGCTTGATGGAACGTTCGTCGGTGATCGACACTGCCTGGTCCACCCAGGTGTCCCAATTCCTTTGCGCAGTGGCGTCGTTCTCCGGGGCCGGCCACACGTGGGCGAGGGGTCGCCCTCTCACCAAGTGGTGCCCTACCGGATGAATGAATGCCACGACAGCGTGCCGCGTTCGGGCCTGCTCAACCAGCGGCTCGACGTGATAGTCCTGAACATAACCGGAGCTTCTCGCACCGACGATCAGGGTCTGGGGCGGGATGTCATGGACTTCTGCCGGTGAGCCGTTGTCCCTGGTCGGATGGAGCCGCTCGAGTGTTGCCAACGTCCCCTTCTTGACGACCCTCATGATCGTGTCGATCCGAATCGAGTCGGTTATGTGATGGATGTAATAGACGAGCATGCCCACGCTGGCGAACGCCAGTGCCAGAGCTCCGGAGATGGCAAGTCGGGGCACAAAATGTCGTCCGAGCTCACCCGCCCCACTGTATGCAAGCCGGCCAGGCTGTAGGCAAACGTGGCAACAAACGTGCTCAACACGACCTGGGTCCCGCGGTCACGGAGAAATGTCCTCAACAGTCGCGGAGAGAACTGCGATGCGGCGATCTGGAGGGCGATCAGCGTCAGGACGAACACGAGGCCGGTGACCGTGATCATCATGCTGGCGATAACAGTTAGCAGCTGGCGGGCCTCGCTGGCACCGCCCTGGAATACGAAGTTGCCCAGGAACGAGCTGCTTTCGATCTCGATCTCAGTGAGGACTAAACCCACGACCAGGGCGATCGAAACAGCGACCGCCGGCAAGAACCACAGCGAGGCATCGGCCAAATCCGTGTTCCGGATCCACCTGAATCGCCTGCCCATCCCGCTACCTCCCTGAACCATCAACTTACTCGCTGCCATATGTCCATCTGTATGGCTTCGAGGACCAGAACGTGGCGAGGCGCCTATCTCATATCTGACAATGGGGTTTCGTCCAGTTCGGCGAGCAGAGCCTCCCGCGCTGTTGACCAGGCATCGTGCATCGCGCACACCTCCTCGGCCGGACAAGGTGTGCCCCGGAGCACGCACCGGTCATCGCGGGTTGGGCCCTCCGCCGCCTCGATGAGCATCAGCAGTGTGATGGACTGTGGGTTGGCAACCAGGACGTAGCCACCATGTGGACCGGGTGCGGACTTCACCCAGCCGGCTTCAACGAGGGGACGCATGACCTCTGGTATGTAGGAGGCAGTCGTACCGAGCTTGGAAGCTAGCAACGCCCCCTTCGTCGGTTCGTCGCTCGCGCTATCCGCCAGCGACAGGACTGCCTGCAGGACCAGCTCGGTCTTCTTTATGAGCTCTAGTCTCAAAGCGACTCCGCTTCGTCGACCGACGGGAACGCGAATTCCCGAGTTCCATGATCCACGACCCGTCGACTAATCAAAAGGGCCATTGGGCCCTAAACGCCACGTCGTCGTTCTCGGAAACTGCTCGTACGGCGTCGAGTCGAATGGTGCAGTCGTGGTAGATCTGAGCAGGCGGACATTCTTGAAGACTTCGGCATCCGCAGCCGCCGGCCTGTATGTGGCCCAGATGGGCGCCATGCTTCCCTTCCTCCAGGCGGCCCCGGGCATCCAGAACCCCCTCCTCGAGTATCCCAACCGGGATTGGGAGCTGATCTACCGGGATCAGTACGCCTACGACGATTCGTTCACGTTCATATGCGCGCCTAACGACACCCATCAGTGCCGGTTGCGGGCCTTCGTTCGCAACGGGGTTGTGGTGCGGATCGAGCAGAACTACGACGGTGCCAAATATGGAGACCCCCTCGGGAACACCTCAACCGCCGCCTGGAATCCGCGCGGTTGTCTGAAGGGATACACGCTGCATCGCCGGGTGTACGGACCGTACCGGCTCAAGCATCCGATGGTCCGGGCCGGATGGAAGGAGTGGGCCGACGACGGCTTCCCGTCCCTGTCGGATGATCCCTCCCTGCGGACCACCTACCGGTTCGACAACCGGGGAGAGGACACTTTCGTCCGCCTCTCCTGGGACGAGGTCGACGACTATCTCGCTCGCGGGCTGGAGGCAATCGCCGAGACCTACAGCGGGGAGGAGGGCCGCAGACGCCTCATCGAAGCAGACGGCTACCCCGAGGAAATGCTCGAATATTGGGAGGAGTCGGGGGTCCGGGTCATGAAGTTCGGGTCCTCGCTGCCCGTCCACGGGGTCGCCGGCAAATTCGGACTCTTTCGCTTCGCCAACATGCTCTCGCTGCTGGACGCTCAAGTCCGGGGTGTTTCCCCCGACGAAGCCAAGGGAGCGCGGGATTGGTCGGAATACACCTGGCGCGGCGACCAGGCACCAGGCTTTCCATTCGTGCACGGCCTGCAGTCGGCCGAGGTCGACTTCAACGATCTGCGAAACAGCAAGCTGCACGTGCAGGTGGGCAAGAACCTCGTTGAGAACAAGATGCCGGAGAGCCACTTCTTTCACGAGCTGATGGAGCGGGACGGCACGATCGTCTCAATCGTCCCCGAATACGGACCGCAAGCCAGTAAATCCGACTACTGGATCCCGGTCAGGGCCGGCTTGTCCGACACGGCGCTTTTCCTCGGCGTGGCCCATGAGCTAATCCGTCGAAACCTCATCGATGAGCCATTCGTCAAGCAGTTCACCGATCTGCCACTCCTGATACGGCTCGACACCCTTCAGCGGCTCCGGGCCGACGAGGTGTTCCCCGACTACCAGCCCGCCCTTGATTCGAACGGTCCGAGCTTCCAATTGCACGGGTTGACGGCCGAGCAATACGCCGTTCTCGGTGACCGTGTCATCTTCGACGACTCCTCGCAGTCCCTCCAGGCGATCACCCGCGAGGACGTTGGATCGAAGCTGGCCGAGCGCGGGCTGGACCCTGCGTTAGAGCACCGCAGCACGATCACCCTCGTCGACGGTACGGCGGTCGAAGTCGCCACCGCGTATGCCATGTACCAGGAGCACCTGGCCGACTACGACCTGGCAACGGTGGCCGACATCACCGGAGCACCTCCCGACCTGATCGCCAGATTCGTTAACGATGTCGCCACCATCAAGCCCGCCTCATTCCACGTGGGAGAAGGCGTCAACCACTACTTCCACGGCACGCTCCACAACCGGGCGGTCTACCTGGTTGCCATGCTCACCGGCAACATCGGCCGGCCGGGGGCGGGCGTCAGTACCTGGGCCGGCAACTACAAAGGCGGCATATTCCACGCTGCTCCCTGGCACGGGCCGGGGGTGGGGGGTTACGTAAATGAGGACCCGTTCAACCCGCTTCTCTCGCCCGACGATCCATACACGTTTGCGACGAATCGCCACACCATTCACGGCGAAGAGACCAGCTACTGGGGAAACGGAGATCATCCCCTCATAGTCGACACGCCGGCCGAGGGACGCAAAGTCTTCACCGGCCGCACTCACCTCTCAAGCCCCACCAAAGTGATGTGGTACAACAACGCCAACCTCATCAATCAGGCCAAGTGGGCCTACGAGCTCGTCAAGAACGTCAACCCCAGGGTCGACCTCATCGTCGACCAGCAGATCGAGTGGACCGGGTCGGCCGAATTCGCCGACGTCGTGCTTCCCGTCAACAGCTGGCTCGAGTTTGAGACGCTGGAAATGACCGGCTCGGCCTCCAACCCCTTCCTGCAGATCTGGAAGGGGGGCATCGACCCGCTCTTCGACAGCCGCGACGACGTTGCCGTGTTCGCCGGAGTGGCCCGTGCCCTTTCGCAGAGAACCGGTGAGGAGCGATTCGAGCAGTACTACAAATTCGCATTGGAAGGCCGGCCCGAGGTCTACATCGACCGGGTGCTGTCGGCTTCTTTCACCACTTCCGACTACACGGTCGCCGACATCATGGATGGCAAGTACGGAGAGCCGGGCGGGGCGCTGATGCTATATCGCACGTACCCCCGCATCCCCTTCTTCGAACAGATCGCGGACAGCCTGCCCTTTTACACGGACACCGGGCGTATGCATTCCTACGTGGATATCCCCGAGGCCATCGAATACGGCGAAAACCTCATCGTCCATCGCGAAGCCGTTGAGGCAACGCCTTACCTGCCGAACGTCATCGTCTCCACCAGCCCCTACATCCGCCCCAACGACTACGGCATCCCCCCCGGAGAGATCGACGCCGACCTGCGCCAGGTCCGCAACCTGAAGATGCCGTGGAGCGAAGTCAAGACCACCACGAACCCTCTATTCGACCAGGGCTTCAAGTTCCTCTGTCTCACTCCCAAGTCACGCCACTCGGTCCACTCGTCCTGGGCAGTCACCGACTGGCACTGGATCTGGAACTCAAACTTCAGCGACCCCTATCGGGAGGACACGCGCTTGCCGGGAGTGGGCGATGCCATTTTCCATATGAATCCGGAAGACGCCAAAGCGCTCGACCTCGCCAACGGCGATTACGTATGGGTGGACGCCAACCCGGCGGATCGCCCCTACATCGGCTATTCGGAATCTGACGAATTCGCCGAGGTTGCCCGTCTCATGGCACGGGTTACCTACAACTCGGCATATCCGCCCGGCGTGACCATGATCAAGCACGCCTTCTACATGGCAAGTCCCCGCACCGTTCGAGCCCAGAAGACCCGCCCCGACGGACGAGCACTGGCCGACACCGGATACCAGTCGAGCTTCCGACACGGCAGCCATCAGAGCATTACCCGGGGGTGGGCACCGCCGATGCACCAGACCGACTCCCTCTTTCACAAGCGGGCAGCAGCCATGGGTTTCATTTTCGGCTTCGACGTCGACAACCACGCCATCAATACCTGCCCCAAAGAGACCCTTGTGAGAGTCACAAAGGCTGAAGACGGTGGCCTGGGAGGAGTAGGGCCGTGGCTGGGCTCCACAACCGGTAAATCCCCTGCCGAGGAGGACCAGGCCATGCAGGCCTACCTGAGCGGTGACCTCACCATCGTGAGGAAGCGGGCGTGACCATGGAGAAGGGCTACCCGGAGAAACAGTTCGAAGCCGACGACCCGTTTGAGTTTGTGGCCGTCCATTACCCGGTGGACTCCGAACGGGACCAGGACCTCGAAATGGCCCGCTGCTTCATCGAGGAGTACGCCCTGATGGGTTGGCCGGGCTCGCAAATCCGTTTGCTGTTCAAGTCGCCGCTCTACGTAGGGCCGCACGCCATCTACACCAGGTGGGGGCTGGCCGTGGTGGACGAGCTGATCCGAGAAATCTTCCGAGTCGAGGAGGTGGCCGATGGCGCAAGTTCATAACTGGCACCTGGGACGCGATATGCGCTACCGGTTCGAAACCGGGAAACAGGAGCGCCAGTTCGCGGCAGTGTTCAACATCAATCGCTGTATTGCTTGCCAGACATGCACTATGGCCTGCAAATCCACGTGGACTCACTCTCCGGGCCAGGAGCTCATGTGGTGGAACAACGTGGAAACCAAGCCGTACGGCGGCTACCCCGATCATTGGGATGTCAAAACCCTCGAGCTTCTGGATGAGGCCAATCCCGGCGGCCAGGTTTGGGACGCCGACCCGGTCGAGGACGTAAGCGCACCTTACGGACGGTTCGATGGCCAAACCGTCTTCGAGGCCGCCGACGGGCTCACCCAAGAAGCCGTTGGCTATCTCCCGGCCGAGCACGAATGGAAGGCTCCCAACCGGTTCGAGGATCACGCCACCAAGTTTCCCGCAGCGGGGGTGAGCCTTCCAGAGCACGACGGCTGGTTTTTCTACCTGGCGCGGATCTGTAATCACTGCACCTACCCGGCTTGCCTGGCGGCCTGTCCTCGGAACGCCATCTACAAGCGACCGGAGGATGGGATCGTGCTTGTCGACCAGGAGCGCTGTCGCGGCTATCGCAAGTGCGTCGAGGCCTGTCCGTACAAAAAGACCATGTATCGACCCACCACCAAAACAACCGAGAAGTGCATCGGGTGCTACCCACGGATCGAGGGCAAAGACCCGCTTACCGAAGGCCTGCCGATGGAGCCGCGCTGCATGGCGGCCTGTGTTGGCAAAATTCGCATGCACGGCCTCGTCAAGGTCGAGGCCGACGGCACGTGGACGGACGATCCCACCCACCCGCTTTACTACATGGTCCACGAGGAGCAGGTCGCCCTGCCGCTCTACCCGCAATTCGGCACTCAGCCCAACATCTACTACATCCCGCCCCGGTGGGTCCCCCGCGACTACCTGCGGCAAATGTTTGGTCCCGGCGTCGACCGGGCGATTGAGCGATACACCCGTCCGTCGCGAAGGCTTCTGGCCTTGCTCCAGCTGTTCCGGGCCAGTCAGCGAATTATCTACTCCTTTGACGTCGAGGAAGGCCCCAAGGTGGGTGAAATCACTGTCGGTGGCGACGTCGTCGAAATGTTCAACGACACCGCAGTCGGCTTCGACGAAAGCGGCGGAGAAATCGTTCGGGTGGCGGTCGAAGAGCCCATCTTCGAGCGTCCCGGCAAGCTGAATTCGATTTGAGGACTCCAGCCATGACCAACGTGCTCGAACGAGACGATTGGGTGGAAGCAGTTGCCCGCACGCTCATGTACGACTTTCTCGTACGGGGCCTCATGTACCCGACATCAGCGATGTGGCAAGCAACCCGTGACACGATCCTTCCCGGCATGGCCGAGCTGCAAACGACTGACTCACGCCTTGGTGGGCGGCTTTCCGAGATGGTGGCGGTGGCGGCGGCAACCACCGACTTCGACGATGCCAGGCGAGCTCACGGATTGCTGTTCCCACCCATCGAATCCCAGGACTGCCCGGCCTACGAGACCGCCTATCGCGGAACCGAAGTGTTTCAACAGGCTCACATCATGGCCGACGTGGCCGGGTTCTACCGGGCTCATGGCGTACGGCCCGGCGGTCCCGAGCGGGAGCGACCCGACCATATCACCACGGAGCTCACCTTCATGCAGTTCCTGAGTCGCAAGGAAGCGTATGCGCTCGAGCATCTCGGGTCGGAGCGAGCCGCGGAGTGCCGGGCCACCCAGGCACTCTTTCTACGCGACCATCTCGGCTGTTGGGGCCCCGGCATGGCGAAACGGATGGCCGCCATCGCCTCTCACCCCTTCTACAACGCGCTGGGGCTTCTCCTCGAGGCCTGGCTGGAGCACGAGATGCAGGCTCTCGCCGTTGAGCCCGCTGAATTGACGGTGCAACCGCTTCCTTTCCCGCCCCCGACCTCGGAAGGGTGCGGGCCCGATGGCCATGACTGTCCGGCGGCAGGAGGTTGCGTGTGTTGACCCGTCGTTCCCCCCGTTCGCCCGGATGGCTTCCGGCCCGGCGCACCCTTTTCCTGGCTTTTGTGCTGCTCACCGCGCTCATCTTGCGTGTCACGGACGTGAACCCCGCCGTCGCCCAGTCTCAATCAATCGTGGCGTGGCGGGTCGACGAGAGCCCGGACCTCGACCCGGACGCCCCTATCTGGGATGAGATCCAGCGGATGTCTGTTCCGCTGACCTCGCAGCAGGTGACTGTCCCCGCGGGCGGGGGCACAGTCCCGAGCGTTCGCGTGAGCGCAGCTCACCATGACCGCATCCTGTACCTGAACGTCGAGTGGACCGACAACACGCTGAACGAGGCTTCCGGTGCTCCCGAAGAATTCACCGACGCCGCTGCCATCCAGATCCCGGCCGAGCATGGTTCCTCGGTCCCGGCGGTATGCATGGGGCAGGCCGACGGTGCCGTCAACATCTGGCAATGGCGAGCCGACCGTCAGAAGGGCCTGGATCAATTGGGAAAGGGGGCTGATTTCGTTGACCTCTACCCGAGCACAGACGAGCTGTTCTTCCCGGCCCAGAGTGCCGGAAACGCGCTTGCCACGCCCGGAGCAGACGTGGTGCAGAACCTGGTTGCCAGTGGCTTCGGAACGCTCGAGCCGGCAAGCGTCGGCGTAGTTGCCGGACAAGGCCGATTCTCCGACAGTCAATGGCGGGTGGTGTTTGCTCGTCCGTTCCCGGCCCCAGACGAGTTCCAGCCCACCTTCGAAGAAGGTCTGGAGTTTGACGTTGCCTTTGCAGTCTGGGACGGGCATCGAGGGGACCGCGACGGCCAGAAATCCGTTTCCAGCTTCGTGAGATTGAAGGTGTCGGACACGACGGCAGGGTCGTTCACGGCGGCGGGGAGCGAGGGAGGATCCAGTGGCTGGCTCATCCTGCTTTCGGCCGGGCTGGTCGCGTTTGTTGCGTACGCCGTAGTCGTGCTCGTGATACCGAAGCGGGAACGACCGGAGGAGGAGAGCGCGTGACCACCAACCCGTCCCTGCAAGCTTCTGGCGGGGGCGAGCTTTGGCTCATCCGAGCCGCCGTCGTTGCCGCGGGGATCGAATTAGTCGTGCTCCGACTGGTTACCCGCACCGCGATACACATACCGGGAATCTCACGAGTTGAGAGCCCCTACCGGGTGACGGCAGAGATGGGGCGGCTCGCCTACTACGTGGCCGTGGTGCTGGTCGTAGTGGCGCTGGGTTCGATGCTGTGGAGGGGATTGGCAGCGGGCAGATTCGGCTGGAACGCGGTGGCGATCGCGTGGTTCATCGGTGCGGCGGGCGCGACCCGCCTCGGCCTCACTTCCGACTCGACACTGGCGTGGTCCGTAGTTGGGAGCGTCCTCATGCTGCTCCCGGCCGCATTGCGGCGTTATCAGCCGAGAATGCTGCCAATTCTGTTGTTCGGGATGTCATTCGCACTTGCCGGCCTCCATGCCGCCACACAAGTGAACGGGTTCGGCAGCATCCTGGGACCGGCACCCACCGGCCTGCTTCCCCTCGCCGAGGCGCTGGCTGTTCTGGCTTGCATAGCGTCACCCATGCTGGTTCGGACCGAGGTTCGCAGGGCCCCGCTGCTGATCGGCGCCGGCGTTGCCCTCGCCACGTTCATGGCCCTCCTGGCCAGCCCGGCAACGGTCAAGATTCTCCTGCTGTGGAATTTCGGGTTGGCCGGATACTTCCCGGCGTTCGTCTACGCGGTTGCCTTCGGTGCCCTGGCGTTCACCGCTCTTTCATGCCGATCTACGGACGCGCCACTCGCCCTCGGTCTGGCTTTGCTGGTGCTCGGAGGCCTGGGTCTCCACAGCTCCTATCAGAGCGGGCTCGTACTCCTCGGCCTGGTAGCACTGGCGAGTACCGATCCCACACCCGAGACCACAGCCTGGATGCCCGAGGCCTCAGAGCCCCGCCCCGAGGTTGCACTCATTCCTGTGGCGGCCTCCTGGACTCCATTGCACTCGGCGGAGTGTTGAGCGGGGCCGGGGCCTACTACTCGAACCAGGCATCCAGCAGCTGCTCATACTCCTCCTTCGCCTGTCGCGCCGCGGTAGTAGGGTCCTCGAGCTTGACGCGTGGTTCGGGATAGGCGTAAAAGTCGCCGCTGCCGTAGGCCGCCAGTCCATCCCCGGTCTCGACGTAGCAGGAGCCTTGCCCGTCGAAGTTGGCGGACCGCGGCTCGCCTCTTATTTCGGAAGCGATGGCATCGGCTACAACCTGAGCCTGGGCTTCCGCGAACACCCCGGCCTTGGGAAGCAGGAGCTGGTTGAGCAGCCTGATCGACGTCACATCTCCGATCGCGTACACGCCCGGATAGGCCACTTCCAAGTTCTCCAGGTTGGAGAGGATCTCCAACGTCTGTGGATGCACCGGGACGTATCCGGTGTCGTCGGCCAGGCCGGCTGCCGCAAGCAGGGCAGGGGGGCGGTGAGGGGGAATCCCAATGAGGAGGTCGCATGGAACGGTCTTGTCGGCGAAGTGGAGAGTCCGGGTGTCCGGTTCGATGCTCTTTACCTGGTGCTGGGGGTGGTAGCCGATTCCTTTCTCGCTGAGCATGTTCTCGAGCGCGTCACTGATCGCCCGCCCGGCGACCAGCATCGGCCGGGGCTCGGGGGTGTAGAAGGACATCTCCGTCCGGTCCCGAATGCCGCGTTCCCGAAGCTCTGCCTCAACCAGCATGGCGGCCTCATACGGGGCCGCCGGACAGCGAAACGGCGTACCCGCAACCAGAACGACAATTCGGCCACCTGTGAAACTCCCCAACGCTGCTCTCAAACCCACCGCTCCCGCTCCGTCGTACAGGTTGTGGGCAGCCGCATCGAAGCCCGCAACGGCATCGGGTGCCAGCTCGGCCCCGAGAGCGAGCACCACATAGTCTCCAGTAAGCCGACCCTCGTTGGTATCCACCGTTCGATCAGTGGGGTCGAGGCTGAGAGCTTCCGCTTGCACCCATTCGATGCCCGGGCGTTTCAGCGTCGCCATTTCACGCCGCACCTGGGTGAGGCTCTGTCTCTTCCCGTTCATGAGCCACAGATACGACACGCACATCGAGAACGTGTCGCTGCGTTCCACCACCACTATCCGGTGCTCGGGTGCCAGGTCGCGGCGCAAGTGATGGGCCGTCGCGAGCCCGCCCCACCCTCCCCCGAGAATCAATGTTGTGCTGCCGGTCACGCCATAACCTCTGTAACTCGCTGTGGCCGACTCAAGCTAACAATTGCCGGCTCTGGTCGGTAGGGGCCAACGACCTCGTTCCTACTTCCCGACCCTTCGAGCGCTCCGGGATGAGCTCAGCCCCGAGCCGACACGAAGGCAAGGTCCGATGACTCACGACACTGCGTCAGAAGAGGGACCGGTCGTCGTGATGGTGCGACCATGATGTAGTAACTAGTGCTGCACCAGTCCAAGTTATTGGTCAGCCGCCCGCGAGAGCTCCCGCTTGCTTGCTGGTTACGTGACCTGTTTTGTGCAGCCAGGCAATCGCATCGCGCAAAGTCGTCTCGAGAGGGGTGTAGTCAATGCCGAGTTCTGCGGAGGCCCGGCTTCCGTCTGCGACATCGCCGTTGGCGACGTACCACGGTGGCTCGTACGACAGAGGCAGATGCCAGCCGAACCTTTCTTGCACCCAGTCAGATAACTTGCCGGTTCCCGTACCCATCCAGCCGGGGACGCGAATGGAGCCGAAGTTACGCCCAACGAGGTCCCCGACCTGGCCGACCAGCGACCGGAACATCGGGTTGCTGCCGACAACGATGAAACGTCGTGGGCCGCGGCCGGTCTCCATGACTCGAGCGTGGGCTTCGGCCACGTCACGGACATCGCTTATCGGGACATGCCCATCGTTGAGAAACCGCATGCTCCCTTTCAGAATCGACATGGCGAAATGGGAGCTCTCGCCGAGCGTGGGGTCATGAGGGCCCCAGGCGAGTCCCGGGTAGATGATGACCACCGGGACACCCTCGCTCTGGAGCCGGCGGGCGATTCGATCTGCCGAGGCTTTGGTGGCCGCGTAGGCGGGCGGCGGGTTGCCGGTAGGTGTCTCTTCGGTCATCGGTGCTTCAGCCGGGAGCAGCGCCACAGTCGAGGAAACATGAATGATGGGATCGAGGCCGCGTTTAACGGCTCTGCTCAAGACGAGCTCCGTCCCCTGTTCATTGACGCGCTTCATTTCATCCTTGTTGCGAACGTCAAAGGTGAAGATGTTGGCCCCATGGACGAGGGCATCTGCCCCGTCGAGGAGGGCGTCGACCGAGCCGGGGTCGGTTACATCCCCAACGGTGAATTCTGGCGTCTCGATGCCGTGCGGTCCCAAGGCGCGCTCGATCTTTTCGGGCGACCTCACAAGCAAGTGAACGTCGTGCCCGGCACGATTTAGTGCAGCGACGGTGTGCGAACCGACGAAGCCTGTTCCCCCGGTGACTGCTACCTTCATGATTGCTCCTTGCTCAGCTGCCGACTGCTGCCATCTTGCCAGCGCGCTGTATCACATTTGGTCGCCTCAGGTTCGACATCAGTGTGACCTTCGTGTCACCACGTGGAGTTTTCCAGGCCGAGCCGGTTTTCGGGTGTCTCGCCGGCTCCCCCTCGGAGTTGTGTCGCAGGTGGGTGATAGGTTGTGGGTGTGTCGAGTTAGAGGTTGAGAGTGAGCTCGTTGCGTTCAGTTGTGGACGAGTTTGCCGTTGAGGATTTGGGACGGTTGGAGGACCG
>Ga0255057_10000518_pt1 | contig 21945 bp, 17 predicted proteins | sample Cases_109_6_MG_FD_189022 | JGI IMG/M metagenome (GOLD analysis project Ga0255057, IMG submission 189022) | Seawater microbial communities from Amundsen Gulf, Northwest Territories, Canada - Cases_109_6 | ecosystem: Environmental > Aquatic > Marine > Gulf | place: Canada: Northwest Territories... | reverse complement strand
CTCGCTGCTTGCCCTTGGCTCCCTGCTGGATCAGGTACATGCCGCGCACGATGCCCTCGCGAACGCCTTCGGGCATGGGTGGGTGGCGGTAGTTCTCGTTCGTGACGGTCACGTAGTAGAAGACGTTCTCCTGGTCGCGGTACATGCGCTCGAGACCCTCGTGCAGGATCACCGCGAGCTCGTAGTTGAAGGTCGGGTCGTAGGCGCGGCAGTTGGGAATCGTGGAGGCCAGCACGTGGCTGTGGCCGTCCTGGTGCTGGAGCCCCTCGCCCGCCAACGTGGTGCGCCCCGAAGTGGCCCCCAGCAGGAAGCCGCGAGCCTGGGAGTCGCCGGCCGCCCAGGCCAGATCGCCCACGCGCTGGAACCCGAACATCGAGTAGAAGATGTAGAAGGGGATCATGGGCACGCCGTGGCTGCTGTAGGCCGTGGCCGCCGCGATCCACGACGACATCGCTCCCGCCTCGGTGATGCCTTCCTCGAGGATCTGCCCCTTCGAATCCTCCTTGTAGTACATGACCTGGTCGGCATCGACGGGGTCGTAGAGCTGGCCCTTGGCCGCGTAGATACCGAGGGTGCGGAAGAGCCCCTCCATGCCGAAGGTGCGCGCCTCGTCGGGAACGATGGGCACCACGTGGGAGCCGAGCACCGGGTCACGGGTGAGTGCCGTGAGCAGACGCACGAAGGCCATGGTGGTGGAGATCTCGCGCTCGCCGGTGCCCTCGGTCTGGCTGGAGAAGGCGTCGAAGTCCGGCAGCTCGAGCGGCGGAGCCGCGCGGCGGCGCGCCGGCAAGAAGCCTCCCAGGACTTCGCGGCGTTCGCGCAGGTACTGCATCTCGGCGCTGTTGTCGGGCGGCTTGTAGAAAGGTGCCTCTTCCAGCTCGGCGTCGGGAATCGGGATGCGGTAGCGGTCGCGGAAGGCGCTCAAGGCTTCTCGCCCGGGCTTCTTGAGCTGGTGGGCGATGTTGATGCTCTCTCCCGCCTTGCCGAGGCCGTAGCCCTTGACCGTCTTGGCGAGGATCACGGTGGGTTGGCCCACGTGCTCGCTGGCAGCACGGTAGGCAGCGTAGATCTTCTGGGGATCGTGACCCCCGCGTTGCAGCGCCCAGATCTCCTCGTCGGTCATGTCGGCGACCATTTCGCGCGTCTCGGGGTACTTGCCGAAGAAGTGCTCGCGGGTGTAGGCGCCGCCCTTGGCCTTGTAGTTCTGATAGTCGCCGTCCAGGGCCTCTTCCATGCGTTTGAGGAGCATGCCCTTCTTGTCTCTGGCCAGCAGGCGATCCCAGCCTTCGCCCCAGATCACCTTGATCACGTTCCAGCCCGCGCCGCGAAAGCCGCCCTCCAGCTCCTGGATGATCTTGGCGTTGCCGCGCACGGGGCCGTCCAGGCGCTGGAGGTTGCAGTTCACCACGAAGATCAGGTTGTCGAGCTCCTCGCGCGCCGCCAGCGAGATCGCGCCCAGCGACTCGGGCTCGTCCATCTCGCCGTCACCCATGAAGGCCCACACCTTGCGGCCCTCGGCGTTCACCAGACCGCGAGCGTTCAGGTATTTCATGAAACGAGCCTGGTAGATCGCCATCAACGGCGACAGGCCCATGGAGACGGTGGGAAACTGCCAGAAGTCCGGCATCAGCCACGGATGCGGATACGAAGACAGCCCGCCGCCGTCCACCTCGCGTCGGAAGCGCAGCAGCTGTTCTTCGCTGAGCCGCCCCTCGAGGAAGGCGCGCGCGTAGATCCCGGGTGAAGCGTGGCCCTGGAGGTAGAGCAGGTCCCCGCCGAAGTCTTCGTTGGGCGCGCGGAAGAAGTGATTGAAGCCGATCTCGAGCAGGGTCGCGGCCGAGGCGTAGGTGGAGAGATGACCGCCCAGCTCCTTGTTGAGGTTGTTGGCCTTCACCACCATCGCCAGAGCGTTCCAGCGATTGATGCTGCGGATACGGTGCTCGAGGCCTTGCTCGCCGGGGATCCGCTCCTCGTCACTCTTGCGGATGGTGTTGACGTAGGCGGTGGTGGCCTTGTAGGGCAGGTGCGCGCCGGATCGGCGCATTTCGTCGATGAGCCGTTCGATCAGCTGGTGGGCTCGGTGGATGCCCTCCTTCTCGAGTACCGAGTGAAGGGCGTCGAGCCACTCGCGGGTCTCTTCGGGGTCGACGTCGTGTGCGTCCGCCATCGTACCTCCTCACCCCGCCCGGACGGCTAGGCGCGGCCACGCCTGCGGGCGCGCAGCTCCGCGAAGTCTTCGTCCGCATGATAGGAGGAGCGAGTGAGGGGGGAAGCCGAGACCATCAGAAAGCCGCGCGCAGCGGCCTCGCCAGCCAGATCCTCGAACTCCGCGGGTGTCCAGTAGCGCTGGACGGCGGCGTGCTTCGGTGTGGGCCGCAGGTACTGGCCGACGGTCACGAAGTCGACGTCCGCCGCGCGCAGATCGTCGAGCACATCGAGCACCTCCTCTCGCGCCTCGCCCAGTCCCAGCATGATCCCTGACTTGGTGAAGAGCTCCGGGGAGAGCTGCTTCGCCCGGCCCAGCAGCTGCAGCGAATGGGTGTAGCTGGCGCCCGGCCGGACGCGCCGATACAGGCGCGGCACGGTCTCGACGTTGTGGTTGTAGACGTCGGGGCCGGCCGCAACGACGCGCTCCAGCGCCCCCTGCTTGTGGCGGAAGTCCGGAGTCAGCACCTCGACCGTCGCGCGGGGCGCCGAGCGGCGGATCTCTTCGATACAGCGGGCGAAGTGCTCGGCGCCACCGTCCGCGAGATCGTCGCGATCGACGGAGGTGATCACGACGTGGCGCAGGCCGGTCTCGGCCACCGCCTCGGCCACCCGCAGCGGCTCCTCCCCATCAGTGTGGGTCGGTAGCCCCGTCTTGACGTTGCAGAAGGCGCAGGCGCGAGTGCAGACGTCGCCCAGGATCATGATGGTGGCGTGCCCACGCGCCCAGCACTCGCCGATGTTCGGGCAGGCGGCCTCTTCGCACACCGTGTGGAGCCGCTGGCGCCGCACGAGCTCTCGCGTCTGCGCGAAGGCGCCCTCGGGGCGGCTACGCAGGCGCACCCGGATCCACGGGGGCTTGCGCAGTACCGGCTGCTCGGCCTCGGCCCGGTTCATGGTTTCACCCCCAAGGACGTTAGCGATCTGGTATGCATCGGGGAACCCAAACCCGGGAGGAGTCCAATGCCCGCCTTCCTCAGGCCCTTCGAAGGTCCCATCTACTCGATGCTGCGTATCCTGGCCGGCCTGATGTTCTTTTCGCACGGCCTGCAGAAGATCTTCGAGCTCTTCGGCGGACCCCACCCCGACCTGCCCGGCACCCTGGTCTGGGCCGCGGGCCTGATCGAGTTGGTCGGTGGCGCCTTCATCGCACTCGGCCTCTTCACGCGCTGGTCGGCCTTCCTGTGCAGCGGACTGATGGCGGCTGCCTACTTCATGGCCCACGCGCCCGAGCACGTCTTCCCGATCGTGAACCGCGGCGAGCTGGCCATCCTCTACTGCTGGCTCTTCCTCTTCGTGTCGGCTCACGGCAGCGGCCCCTGGAGCCTGGACCGGGTGCTGGGAAGAAGCTGACCCCCGCCACCCCGGGGGGGCCCGACCGCGCTTCAATGCCCGGTGGCTCTTTCGAGCGCCGCCCGCGGACGTTTCGCTCTATCATTCGAATCCACACCGAGTGCCCCTGAACCGGTGCCCGGCCTGGAGACCCCCCAATGAAACTCGCCACCTTCCACCACTCCGGAACGACCAGGATCGGCGTCGTCCTCGACGACGAGATCGTCGACCTCAGCGCCACGGCTCCCGACCTGCCCAGCGAGATGACGGCCTTCCTCGCCGCCGGCCGCACAGCCCAGGAGGCTGCGGCTCGGGCGGTGGAGCACCCGGCCGCTCGCATCCCCCTAGACGATGTTGGCCTGGAGGCGCCGATCGCGCGCCCCCCGAAGATCCTGGCCATCGGCCTCAACTACGCCGAGCACGTGAAGGAATCGGGGCTCGAGCCGCCGAAGGTGCCGGCCGTATTCAACAAGCAGTCCACTGCCATCACGGGCCCCTACGATCCCATTCACCTACCTCGCGCGTCTCACGTCCTCGACTACGAGGGCGAGCTCGGCGTGGTCATAGGTCGACGCTGCCGGCACGTGCCCGCGGACCGCGCCCAGGAAGTGATCGCGGGCTACCTGGTGGTGAACGACGTGAGCGTGCGCGACTGGCAGCTGCGTTCGCCGACCATGACGATGGGGAAGTCCTTCGACACTCACTGCCCGCTGGGTCCCTGGATCACTACCTCCGACGAGGTGGAGAACCCCCACGACCTGGGCCTGCGCACCTGGGTCAACGGAGAGCTGCGCCAGGACTCGAACACGAAGGAGCTGATCTACGACTGTTTCACGCTGGTGGAGCATCTCTCGACGGCCTTCACCCTCGAGCCGGGCGACGTGATCCCCACCGGCACGCCGTCGGGCGTCGGCATCGCCATGAAGCCGCCGAAGCTCCTGGTGGCAGGGGACGTCGTTCGCATCGAGATCGACAAGCTGGGCCAGATCGAGAATCCGGTGATCGACGAGCCCGAGAGCACGACGCTCCTCTAGAGCCAGGGACTCCACGCAAGAAAGGAAGCACCAGCCCGATGATCTCCCCCAAAGAGCGCTACGAGAAGAAGACCCTGGACGTACTGGGCTCGAAGATGGCGTACATCGACGAGGGGAGCGGCGATCCGATCGTCTTCCTGCACGGCAACCCCACCTCCTCTTATCTGTGGCGCAACATCATGCCCCACCTCGAAGGCCAGGGAAGGCTGATTGCGCCGGACCTGATCGGCATGGGCGATTCCGCCAAGCTCGAGCCGAGTGGACCGGACCGCTACACCTTCGTGGAGCACCGCCGCTATCTCGACGCGCTGCTGGAGGCGCTGGGCGTGACGGAGAACGTCACCTTCGTGATCCACGATTGGGGCTCGGCGCTGGGCTTCGACTGGGCCAACCGGCACCGCGACGCCGTTTCAGGCATCGCCTACATGGAGGCGATCGTGCGCCCCGTTACCTGGGAGGAGTGGCCCGACGCCGCGGCCAAGATCTTCCAGGGCTTCCGGTCTCCCGCCGGTGAGGCGATGGTGCTGGAGAACAACGTCTTCGTGGAACGGGTGCTGCCCGGCTCGATTCTCAGAGACGTGGGCGCCGAGGAGATGACCGTCTACCTGCGCCCCTTCGCCGACCCTGGCGAGGGGCGGCGTCCGACGCTGACCTGGCCGCGCCAGATCCCGATCGAAGGGGAGCCCGCCGACGTGGTGGAGATCGTTCAGAGCTACGCGGATTGGCTGTCGGAGTCACCGCTGCCGAAGCTCTTCGTAAACGCCGATCCGGGGGCCATCTTGACCGGCCCGCAACGGGAGTTCTGTCGCAGCTGGCCGAACCAGCAGGAAGTGACGGTCAAGGGCCTGCACTTCGTCCAGGAGGACTCCCCCGACGAGATTGGCGAGGCCATCGCCAAGTGGCGCGCGGGGCTGTAGCGGCTCAGCGACCTTCTCCCGGAAGTGGCTGACGAATCCAGCGCAGCGGACACGCCTGCACCGAGGTGGTTCCGCTATCTCCTGCCCTTTCTGTCCCCGCCCGACGACCTGACGCCACACCAATGGCGACTGCTGGGCCTGCTGGGCGTCACCGTTCTCATCAACCACTACGACTTCGGCTTGCTGGGGGCGGCCCTGCTCCAGATCCAGCAGACCTTGGCGATTCCAGAAGACGAAATCGGCGGTGTCTTCGGCCTGATTCGCCTGGGAGTGATCGCCGCGCTGCCCCTGGCTGTGCTGGCCGACCGGCTGGGCCGGCGCCGCCTGCTGCTCTGGACCATCGTGGGCTTCACCGTCTGCACCACCCTCACCGCTTTCGCCCAGACCCCATTGCAGTTCACGCTGTTCCAGTTCATGGCTCGGGCCTTCGTCAGCGCCGAGGAGTTCGTGGCAGTGGTGGTGATTGCGGAGGAGCTCGGCGCGCGCCGGCGAGGCTTCGCACTCGGCGTTCTCGCCGCGCTGGGATCACTCGGCAACGCACTGGCCTTCATCGGATTCGGCTTCATCGAAGAGCTGCCCTTTGGCTGGCGCAGCCTGTATTTCTTCGGCGCGGCGCCCCTGCTGCTGCTGGCCTGGCTCCGCCGCAGTCTCCCCGAAACGCGCCGCTTCGAAGAGGCGCGCGAGCGACGGGACGCCAAAGCGGAGCCCGCGGCGGGGGGCCTCCAGCCCCTGCGGGATCTGCTGAGGATGTACCCCGGCCGCGTCGCCGTGCTGGCCCTCAGCATACTCCCGGCGTCCGCGGTGATGATCCCGGCCTCCGCCTTCGCGGTGAAGTTCCTGCAGGAGGCGCACGGCTGGACGCCCGGCCAGATCCCGCTGCTGATGGTGGGCGGTGGGGCTCTGGTCTTTGCCAGCATGGCGCTCACCGGAACGATCGCGGACCGGATCGGCCGGCGCCGTCTGTTGATCGGCGCGATGCTGGTGAACGCCGTGGGCCTGGCCCTCTTCTACAACGCGCCCGGTCTCGCCGTCATTCCCGGCTGGATCGTGATGCTCGCCGGGCTGGTTTCCGCGGACGTGATTTTCAGCGCCCTCGGCAGCGAGCTCTTTCCCACTTCCTACCGATCGACGGCCTCCGCGCTACGAGCCCTGCTGTGGACCCTGGGCGGTTCGGTGGGCCTGTTCGTCGAGGGTTGGCTCTACACACCCAGTGGCGGCCACGCGCTGGCCGTGACCAGCCTGCTGGTGGTCGCCTGGATCGCGCCGCTGGCGGTGCTGTTCGGGATCCCGGAGACCGCCGGCCGCGAGCTCGAGCAGATCGCCCCCGAGCGCTAGATGCAGCGCCTCCGGTAAGCTGCCACGGCTGCCGCCATGAGCATGCCCGCACTGCTCGCAACGACCCTCTTGTGGAGCCTGGCCGCCACGACCCTGCTCTGGCTGCTGAGTCTGCGGCTGCGCGACGCCAGCATCATCGACATCTGGTGGGGTCCGGGCTTCGCGGCCATCGCACTGCTGAGCCATCAGCTCGCTGGCAGCGGCAACGGCCTGGTCACCACACTCACATTGGTGTGGGGCCTGCGCCTCGGCGCCTTCCTGCTGCGGCGCAACGCGGGCAAAGGCGAGGATCCCCGCTACCAGGCCATGCGCCGGCATCACGGCGAGCGCTTCCCCCGCGTGAGCCTCGTGACCGTGTTCTGGATGCAGGGCGCCTTGATGTGGTTCGTCTCGCTTCCCGTGCAGGTCGCCAACGCGGGCGGGCCCGTGAGCGAGCTCGGATTCTTCGAACTGGCCGGCTGCCTGATCTGGGCCGTGGGCCTCGGCTTCGAGGCCGTCGGAGATTGGCAGCTGGCGCGCTTCCGCGCCGAGCCCGATAGCGCCGGCCGGGTGATGGACCGCGGGCTCTGGCGCTACACCCGCCATCCGAACTACTTCGGGGACTGCTGCGTCTGGTGGGGGCTCTTCACCGCGGCGCTGCCAGCACCCGGTGTCGTGCTCACGGTGCTGAGCCCCATCGTGATGAGCGTCTTCCTGCTGCGCATCTCCGGCGTGGCGCTGCTCGAGCGCTCGATCGTGAAGCGCAGGCCCGAGTACGCCGACTACATGCGTCGCACCAGCGCATTCGTCCCCATGCCGCCCCGCGGCTAGGCCTCGCCGCCGTCCCTCGCGCTATCGTGCGGCGACTATGCGACGGATCGCCGCGACACTGCTTCTGCTTTCCGCGGCTCTCGGCTGCGCCGGACTCTTCCACCGGCCGCGGCCGGACGGCGACATGCCTCTGGTGGAGCGGCCTGCGCGGGTTCGCTGTGACTGGGAACTTCCGCCGTCCGCGGAGCCGGATGCAGCGCCCGGCCCGGCGGGCTCCGGCTGGGCCTGGGCAACGGATGCCGAGGGACGGCGCTTGATTCTCGACGGCCGCGGCGAAGACGGCATGTTCGTCGCAACCGCGCTGCGGGCAGCCTCCGACGACGACGATCGCAACGTCGCAACCATGGGCGCCACCGCCGCGGCAGTGACCGAGCTGTGCACCGCGACGATTGCAGGGCTAGAGGAGGGTGAGGCGGCTCAGCTGGTCCGGGTGCGTGCAGCACGCGAAGGCGAAGACGTGGAGGTGCCGATCGTCTACGCCAACGATCCGGCGCGCCCGCGGCCGATCTCACGCGTGGTCATCTTCGGCGACAGCCTCTCGGACGACGGCAACCTCAAGCGGCGGCTCAAGGTGTTTCCGGAGTCGCCCTACTGGCTCGGGCGCTTCTCGGACGGGCCCAACTGGGCGGATCACTTCGAGACCCGTACCGGAGTCTCGGTGCAGAACCTGGCCTACGGAGGGGCGGTCGCCACGAAACACAACAACGTTCCCTACGAGCAGGTAGTAACGAAGGTCTCGCAGGGCGGGCAGTTCTTCGTGAGCGGGAGCCTGGAACGCGAGGTCCGCGACTACATCGAGCGGGACGTCACCACCGGCAGCCTGAAGAGTCCGGAAGAAGCCGTGTTCGTGATCTGGGGCGGCGCCAACGACTATCTGGTCAAGGAGCCCCTCCGAAGCGACGTGCGCACCATGCTCGACACCCCCAAGGGCGAAGCCGGCTATCGGAGGATCGCCAACGAGGCGGTGGGATCGATGGCCGACCAGGTGCGGCAGCTCTACGCCGTGGGCGCGCGACAGTTCGTCGTCGTGAACCTTCCCAACCTGGGGATGACGCCGATGGTCATCCACAACACGAGCTATCACGCGCGCGAAGAAGGCGCGAGCGTCTCTGGCGATGACGATGCCCGACGCATCGAACTCGCACGCAAGCTCGGCGAGCTGTCTCTCCACCACAACCGGAAGCTCAATCGTGCGCTCAGCCGGCTTCGCGGGGAGCTTTCCGATGCGAAGATCGTTCACGTGAACTCGGCCGAGGCTCTGGGCCTGATGCTCGACCGGCGCTCCCCGTCCGCTGCGGGCGGCCCCTTCGACTACGGCTTCGACCTGAGTGCTTCCGAAGCCACCCTGCGCGACGGCCAGCGTCAGCTTCGCATTCAGGATGGCTGCTTCGCCGGCGGCTATCTCGGCAGCAAGGACCCCGCGGACGTCTGTGACGGGGCCGGGACCACCGTCTTCTGGGACACCGTCCACCCCTCGTCGCTGACACATTGCTGGATCGCGTTCTTCATCCAGGACGCCTTCGCCGAGGCGGGCTGGGCGGACGCGCCGTCTCTGCAAGCGCACCGTGAATACTGCCTGGAGCCCCGGGGCGAGGCGTCCGCGGCACCCTGATCCCTCCCCCTCGGATAGCGGCGGGACGATGGTTCCGTGCGCCGACACCACCAGGCACCCGCCGACCCAAGTTCCGGCCGAGAGCGGGCGTCCTCGACGGGGATGAGATGATGCGGCGCGGGCGGATGGTGATCCGGCCCGACTCCTGACCCCTTTCCTAAGGGCGGGACGCGAAACGGCGGCGGCGGGCGAGCAACGCCAGCAGGCCAAGCGTGGAGCCGAGCTGGAGCCAAAGGCTGGGCTCGGGCAGGGCGATGATGTCGCCGCCTTCGAAGCCCGCGTGGGCGAAGTCTGCCTCGAACAGCGGTGTCCAGTTGGCACCGTTGTGGCGCATGATCGTGTCGTCGTCGAACCACCAGCCCCCGACCGTTCCGGTCGCGTCGTAGCTCAGCAACAGGGCGCCGAGGGAACCGACCGCCACGCCGTCGAGGTCGAGGGCGCGGTCGATGCCCTCGGCCGAGCTGTCGAAGGCCATGCTGAAGACGGCGCCATCGAAACGCACCACGTCCTCGTCCGCCGCGACGATTCCGCCGAGGTCCAAGGTCGTGTCAAAGGAGAGCAACAGGTCGGCTCCGTCTACGGCCACTGCGTCGACGTCCACGCTGGCAGGCAGCCCCTCGGCGCTGGCATCGAACTCGAGGGTGTAGGCGACTCCGTTCCAGCGCACGACGTCGCCCCGCTCCACGTGCAGAGGGCCGGCCAGGGTTGCGCCGGCATCGAGAGAAAAGAGCTGGTCGCCGCCCGCCAGATGCTGGTAGGCGTCGACGTCCACGGCCTCGGGAAGGCCGCCCAGGGCCTCGGGAGCGACGAGGCCCAGCAGGTTGTCGACGGCCACCTCCTCGTCGAGCACAGCGACGCCGGAGAGGCTCACGGAGACATCCGGGGAGTACTCGAGAGTCTGGGCCCCGGCCTGAGCGGACAGGCACATTGCGAACAGCACGACTACGGAGGCGATCCACTCGCCCCCGACCCACCCGCCGGAACCGGTAGCTAGCCTCGCAGTATCATATCTCCGCATCGATCTCCCCGACGCGGCTCTAAGGGCAGCTCGCAGCGCCGTTGCAGGCGTTGTCGCCCAGATCCAGGCAGCCGCTCACGGTCGTTCCGGTGTTGCTGTCCAATTGGTTCTCACGAATCGAGCCGGAGCCAACGCAGACGATGCCGTCGGCGAAGTTTGCTGTCGATGCGTTGCCCTGGACGAGACCGCCGTCAGTCTCGATCCCGGCCGTATTATTGGTGTTCCCTCCGGTGTTGTTACCGATTGCCACGTTGTTGACGATCGTCGAGTCGTTCGTACTGATGCCGTCATCGGCATTCGAGCCAACCGCGTTTCCAATGATCGCCGACTGCCCCGCAGCGATTCCGTCGATTCCGTTGTCGAACGCAGCGTTGTAGGCGATGACGCCATCGTTCTGGATTCCGACTCCGCCGTTGTTCGAAGCGGCGTTGCCTACGAGGGAAGAGCGGGCGGCGTTGATCCCCGACAACGTGTTGGCCCGCCCCGTGCTCTCATGGATCGCGGATCCGACGCCGGCGAGAATCCCTTCCGCGCCGTTGCCCGCGGATGTGCTGCCCAGAACAACGGCGCTGAGCCCCGCGCTGATGCCTACGCCCGTGTTGCCCGTGGCGACGACGCCATGAGCGATCGAATCGTTGCCGAGCAGGATGCCTTCCGCCCCGTTGTCCCGGCTCACGACGTTCGACACCACGGCCCTCCCGGCCGCATTGACCCCCCGGCCGCCGTTCCCGCGGGTGGTGCTGCCCCGAATGACTCCTCCCTGGCCGTCCAGCTCGATGCCATCGCTTCCGTTTCCGAAGGCCGTACAGTTCTCGACGACGGTTCCCGCATCCAGATCGAAACCATCGTTCTGGTTCTCCCGCGACCGGCTGTCGCGGATGATGCTCTCGACCTGGCCGCTGATGCCGTCCGCCCCGTTGTGCATGGCCGTGATGCGTTCGATTCGTACCATCTCGGCGAATCCTCCCACACCGTTTCCACCCATGTTGCGCACCGTGCCGTTCCGAACCGTCGCACCCAGGGCGGCAGCTTGGAGCGAGATGCCCTCGCCGCCGCCACCGGTACAGGCCAATGTGCTTCCGCTGCCCGTACAGCTGGACGCGCCGACGATCTCGAAGCCGGCCAGGTCGAGGGTCACGTGCCTTGCGTTGAGGGTGATCCCGTGTGTGGCGGGGAGTGCGGACAAGTCCAGATTACCGGTCAGTCGATAGCTGCCCCCCTGCGTGATGTTCACGGGGAACCCCGCCGTGTCCCCGACGAAGCAGCCCGTCTGCACGGCACAGGTCTGGTTGATCTCCAACACTCCGTCGGCGGCGAGCATCGCGGGCGCGGGAAGCAGGACCGCGATCGCGGCAGCCAGGGAGAGAGCGAGCTGAGTTCGACGCACGGGGGCCTCCATTTCGCGTTCATCGGACCCTATTCCTCGAGTCATCATGGGATTTCTCCGAGGAGTTCTAGGACGGGGTCTACGGGCAGCTCGCAACGCCGTTGCACGCGTTGCCACCCAGATCCGTGCAGCCGTTCACCGACACCAACGTGTTTCCGTTGACCTCGTTCTCACGAATCGCGACATCACCACCAGTATTGCAGTCGATGCCGTCACCAGTGTTGAAGTTCGCCGTGTTGCCCTTGACGAGGCCTCCGGAACCTATGTCGATGCCAGCGTCGAAGTTCCCCGCGCCGTTTCCGTGAGCCAGATTGTTGACGATCACCGCAGCGCTCGCGTTGATTCCATCAGCGTCGTTCGAGAGAGCAGCGTTTCCGATGATCACACCTCCCCCGATAATTCCGTGCGGCGCATTCTCGGACGAAGTGTTGAAAGCAACGACTCCGTTCCCTGAAATTCCATGAAAGCCGTTGTTCGCCGCCGAGTTCCCCACGACGGAAGATTTGCCTCCCACGATCCCCACGGATGCATTGGCCCGCCCCGTGCTCGTGTGAATCCCGGAACCGAAACTGGCGACAATGCCGATTGAACCGTTGCCCGCGGACACGCTGCCTCGGACAACGGAGCCCAGCCCAGCCTCGATGCCTTCTCCAGTGTTTCCGATGGCGACCACTCTCTCGGCGATCGAATCGTCGCCGAGCAGGACGCCTTCCGCAGCGTTGTCTCGGCTCACGACGTCGGACACGGTGGACCGTCCGACCGCGTTGATGCCAGCGCCGCCATTGCCGCGCGTGGTGCTGCCCCGGACGACCGCCCCCTGGCCGTCGAGCTCGATGCCATCGCTGCCGTTGCCAAACGCCGTACAGTTCTCGATGACGGTTCCCCCATCCACATCGAAGCCATCGTTCTGGTTCTCGCGCGACATGCTGTTGCGGATGATGCTCTCGACCTGGCCGCTGATGCCGTCCGCTCCGTTGTGCATGGCCGTGATGCCTTCGATGCGCACCATCTCGGCGAACCCCCCCACGCCGTTTCCGCCCATGTTTCGCACGGTGCCGTTCAGAACCGTCGCGCCCAGCGCGGTGGCCTGGAGCGAGATGCCCTCGCCGCCGCCCCCGGTGCAGCTCAAGCTGCTGCCGCTGCCGGTGCACGTGGACGCACCGACAATCTCGAAGCCGGCCAGATCGAGGGTCACGTGCCTCGCGTTGAGGACGATCCCGTGCGTGGCGGGGAGTGCGGACAGGTCCAGATTACCGGTCAGCCGGTAGCTACCTCCCTGCGTCACGGTGACAGGAAACCCCGCCGTGTCCCCGACGAAGCAGCCCGTCTGTACAGCGCAGACCTGGTTGATCTCCAGCACACCGTCGCTGGCGAGGGCGAGAGGCGCCGGAAGCAGGACCGCGAAAGCAGCAGTCAGGGAGAGAGCAAGCTGAGGTCGCCGCATGGGCCCTCCTTGGGCGCCCGGACCGCAGGCTCCAGCAATGAGGAGGATCCCGCGAAATACCGGGAAGGCCGAGCGGGTATTAGACTCGCGCGCGACCGGGATGGTCAAGCAATACCCGACACCGAAACGATCATGACAGCGTCGAGTGTGCACTCTCCCCTCGGGTGACCGTTGAATGTGAGCCGTCAGCGAACCCGCCAGCCCATATCCCCCTGGGGCGGCTCGCAGCTCGAGAAATTCGGCCTCTCGCGATCTGTAGCTGCAGAATCGTCGGAAACCGTTTCCGCCGCGCGTTCGTACCTTTCGATGTGAACGGGACTGAACCCCGTCCGAAGGAGCTTGAAATGAGAGGATTCGTATTTCACACCCTCGCCTTGATCTCGGCTCTCGCCGTGGCCGGCCCTGCAGTGGCACAGGGCAACTTCACGGGCCATCTCGACGGGGCCGGCCAGGTGCCGCCCTTCGACACCCAAGGCCAGGGCCAGTTCATCGCCAAATCGCGCCCCGGCGACCTCGAATACAAGCTGATCGTGGCCAACCTGAGCAACATCGTCGCAGCCCACATTCATTGTGCCCCGGCGGGCGTGAACGGCCCCGTAGGCGTGACTCTGTTCCTGGGTGCGCCCGTGGCCGTGAATGGCATCCTGGCCCAGGGCCCGATCCTGGCGCCCGACGCGAACAACGCTTGCGGCTGGCTCGACGTCGACGACATCATCGACGCCCTGGAGAGCGGAGACACGTACGTAAACGTGCACACGCTGCAGAGCCTCCCGGGCGAGATCCGCGGCCAGCTTCGGTAGCGACAGCGACGCCTCCGCGAGGCCGCTCAGCGAGCCGTGACGAGATCCTGGGCAGCGTTGATGGTCGAGCCGGGCACCGCCTCGAGGCCGAGGAGGGACAGCGCCAGGTTCGCACTATCGCCATTGCGAATCGGCTGACCCGATTCGGTGTAATCTGGGCGGGCGGAGCGGGGGTCCACGCGGCTCTCCGAGTTCAGGGCATAGAGATCGGCGCCCGCAGCCACCCCGGGTCCCCACACGAAGAAGGGGATGGTGTAGTTCGCCGGGTCGCTCGCCTCGGTATGCCTCGCCCCGGAGCCACCGTGGTCGGAGCTCAGGATGATGGCTGTCTTGCCCGACAGCGCCAGATCGGCCTCGATCAGGGCGAAGAGGTCGCCCAGGTATCCATCGACAGCGGCAACGGCCTCGTTCCAGGCCGGGCTCCCCCAGCCCGTTACGTGTCCCGCGTAGTCCGGATCCGCGTAGCACAGGAACGTATAGGAGAAGCGACTGCTGGCCATCTCAACGAGATAGTCGGAGTGCATGTTCGAGGCGTTCAGAGGTGATCCGGTGTGCATGTTGACGTAGGTATCGATCTTGTCGCGGCCGTCGTCGGCACCGGTCTGGTCCTCTGCCCCATGAGCGGCAGCATAGGATTGCTCGAAGAGGGCGAATTTCGGCTTGCTCGCGTAGAGGGCGGTCGAGAGACCGTTGTCGTGGACCCTATCGAATACGCTCGCTGTGTAGGAGAGGTTTCGGTTTCCCGAGTTGTGGAGCGTGTCGGAAGTGCCGGGATCGCGGTTGTTCGTGTAGCCGTGGTGAACGCTGCCCCCCTGCCCCGCCGGTTTCTCGGCAGGGCGACCGGTGATCATGGTGGCGTGGCTGGGAAGCGTCACGCTGCGGGAGTAGTCCGTCCGCGCGTTGAAGGTGCTCGCACCTTCGTTCAGTAGACGCCGGAAGTTTGCGTAGTCGCCAGCCGAGTCGCGCTCGACGAGGCCCCGGAGCATCTCTGCGTTCAACCCGTCGACGCTGACGTGAATCACGTGCTCGACCGGAGCCGCTTGGGCACGCGGAACCAGTGTCGCGCCGCACCCAACCGCGACCAGAAAAACCAGCGTGGCGCGAAGTCCGTCCACCGATCGTCCCCGTGCCGACACACGCATTGCCCGCCACCCCATGGGAACTCTCGACAGTTCGCTAGAAAGATAGCTCCCTGAACAAGTGCGGCACGAGCTGTGGTTGGGCCTACGGTCGCGCCGCGGACGAGGCTCGGCGCTCGGACTCCACCAGCTCGAAGAGTGCGGAGGCCACGGAGCTACTCAGCGCCTCGTGTCCCCCGCCGAGAAGCGCTGCGGCGGCTCGCGGCTCGAACACGAACCGCCTCCAGACTTCCGGCGGGTAGTCCTCCAGTGGCAGCGCGAAGCCACCCTGGAGCGCGCCGTCCACCGCCCGCAGGTGCCCGGCTCGCGGCCCCACCCCGCGCAGACTGTGGCACTGCACGCAGCCGCGCCCCTCGGCCAAAACGGCAAAGAGCTCTGGTGCGAGGGTGCGCAGGGGCCCCACGGGATCGGCGTCGGTGAGCTGGAAGCCAGACGGTTCCAGGGAGAAGCTCGTTGTCAGCGGAGCCAGGGCCTGTGAGGCGGGCGGCTCGAGCAGGTAGAGGAAGCCTCCCATGGGCCGGGCCGAGACCCTCGGAGGGGGCAGCTCTTCGCGCCAGCTGTACTCGCGCAACCGCTGCGTGATATCGACGTTGCGGAACAGGTTGCGCTCCCCATCGATGCCGATCACGACGACGGGTTGATAGGGGCGCAGCTCTTCGAGGCGGAAGAAGCCCTGCTCCTGCTGCGCGTTGGTCGTGACGAGCCAAGCTCCGCTGCCCACGCGCTCGGGCCCCAGCGCCTCGAGCAGCTCGAACAGGTCGATGGCAGAGAAGCGCTCGGGCCGGAAGGTGATGCGCTTATGGCGCAGGCCCCGGTAGATGCGGCCGGCCGAAGCCACGAAGCGCTCGTCGGCCGCGTGGCTGTGCACGGGCGCGCCACTGGTCCAGAAGGCCTCGGTCGAGCGCCGCGGACTGCGCCAGTAGCGCACGGCATCGCGCAGCTCCGCCACGCGGGGAGGCAGAGGCTGGAGCCCTACGAAGTCCAGCAGATGCATGGGCGTCCCCGCCTGTTCGCGCTCCAGGTCGAGGATGCTGGCGTGAGTGCGTCCCATGACGACGAAGAACTCGGCATCGGGATGCCCGGCGTCGCGCAGCGCGGCGGCAAAGGTCTCGCCCTGCCGCACATAGCCCGGAATGTCGCGCTGCGCCGCCAGCAGCAGGAAGCGAGGGGCATCGCCACGCGCGAGCCGCTCGGGTGAAGCGCGACGCCGCGCCGCGGAGTTCCCGAAGGCCCGCCCGTACCACTCCTCTTCCTCTCCGGAGACGCCGCCATCGGGGTCCAGATCGTAGGGGCCGCTGATTCCCACCACCCCAGCAATGGCACTGCGTTCGAGACCGACGGCCTGGAGGTAGCGCGGGTCCAGCGCGACCAGGGCGGCCAGGTGCGCGCCCGACGAGTGGCCCGCCAGGAAGATGCGCGCCGGGTCGTAGGCGTAGCGGTCGGCGTTCTCCACCAGGAAGGCCAGTGCGGCCGCAACGTCCTCGGCGGCAGCGGGGTGCGCGTTCGCTGGAGCCAGCCGATGACGCACAACGGCCACCGCCGCGCCCGCGCGTCGCAGGGGCCGCGCGAAGCCATCGACCAGCACCTGTCGCCCGGGCGCCGAGGACCAGAAGCGACTGTGCACGAAGACGACCAGCGGAGGCGGCAAGTCCGCGGGCGCCGGGAGATAGAGGTCGAGACTACGAGCCGCGGACGCGGCCTCCTCTTCGATGTACGGGATTGCCTCCAGCGCCTGCGGGAGCGCCTCGGCACTGGCGAGCAGGGGAACGCCGACAAGCAGCAGGGCGGCACATGTGCGCGGCATCCCTTCACCTTAGCGGCCCCTGCCGGCACTCCCTCGAGACCGCCGAAACCACGTAGCCGGAGTGGTAGAATCGGAGTATGCCCACTGCGTATCGCGCCGGACTGCTGGCGGAGGCCGAACTCGGCCACTCCATCGAGAAAGACGAGTACGAGAAGCGGCTCGACGGGCTACGCGTCGAGCTCCTGAACCTGCAATACGACAGCCGCTCCGCCGACTTTTCCACCATGATCCTCGTGGTCGGCGACGACCGCCCCGGTTGCATCGACCTGCTGCACGCCCTCCACGAGTGGATGGACGCGCGCTACATCGAAACCCATGTGCTCTACGGACAGTGGAGTGAAGAAGAGATCGAGCGTCCGGTTTTCTGGCGCTACTGGCGCCGCCTGCCGCCTCGCGGCCGCACCGGCCTGTTCCTGGGCGCCTGGCCCTTCCAGCTGATCGACGGGGCCCTCGACAAGAAGCTCGGCACGCTGGAGCTCGACGCAGGCATCGATCACGTCGAGCATTTCGAACGCCTGCTGGTTCAAGACGGCACCCTGGTGCTCAAATTCTGGCTTCACCTGCCCCCGGCGGTGCTCAAGAAGCGGCTGAAGAAGGCCAAGAAGAAGTCCGAGTGGCGCGTCGAGGAGAGCGACTGGCGAGGCCTCGACGACTACGAAGAGGGTTTGCAGATGGTCGAGCGCCTGCTCCGGCGCACGAACACACCGAACTCCCCCTGGACCATCGTCGAGAGCACGGACCATCGCTACCGCAACCTCGCTGTCGCGCAGCAGATCAGTCACGCGCTCAGGCTGCGCCTCGAGTCCGGCGCCCCGGCCCCGGAAGCGCCCACCGTGGCCGCCCCCGAGCCCATCGACGAGCAGCTCGTGCTCGACCGGGTGGATCTCGGCGCGAGTCTCGAACCGAAGCACTACGACCAGCAGCTCGATTCGCTCCAGGGCCGCCTGGCCGAGCTGTCGCGCAAAGCCATCGACCGCGGCTTCTCCTGCGTCATGGCCTTCGAGGGCTGGGATGCAGCCGGCAAGGGAGGGACGATCCGCCGGCTCACTCGGGCCTTGCCCGCGCAGAACGTTCGCGTCATGCGTGTTGCCGCGCCAACAGATGAAGAGAAGGCGCGCCACTACCTGTGGCGCTTCTGGCGGCAGCTTCCGCGGGATGGCAATGCGGTGATCTTCGACCGCAGCTGGTACGGACGCGTCCTCGTCGAGCGCGTCGAGGGCTTCGCCAAGGAAGAGGAATGGCGTCGCGCCTACGAGGAGATCAACGAGTTCGAGTCGCAGCTGTGCGAGCACGGCATGCCGGTGCTCAAGTTCTGGCTGCACATCGACCCCGACGAGCAGCTGCGACGCTTCGAGGCACGGGCCAAGACGCCGTACAAGAAGTACAAGCTCACTGAGGAAGACTTCCGCAACCGCGAGAAGTGGCCGGACTACTCCCAGGCCGTGCACGACATGGTGACGCGCACGAATACGAGCTACGCGCCCTGGAAGCTGATCGCGGCCAACGACAAGCGCCATGCCCGGATCGAGGTGCTGCGCACCGTCTGCGAGCGCATCGAGGCCTGGCTCGACGGCCCCGGCTCCGGCAAGAGCAGGAAGAAGCGCAAGAAGCACAAGAAGGGCCGCAAGCGCCAGCAGGACTGAGCGCCGGCGCCCCCACGGCTCGGCTCAGCCGCGCGCGAGATCGGGTCGCTCGAGCAGGACCACGGGGATGTCGCGCCCGGTGCGCGTCCGGTACTCGCGGTAGGGGCCGTAGGAAGACTCGAGCCGCGGCCACAAGGCCACCGCCTCCGCGGCGCTCGCGCGCCGGGCACACACGGCGTGCTCGAGGGCGCCCACCTGCACCCGGGCCTCGGGCTTGGCCTCGAGGTTGAGCCACCACGCGGGCGGGCGGTCGTCGCCCGCATTGGAAGCCACGACCACGAAGCGGTCGGCGTCGGGCACGTAGAGCAGGGGCACGGTGCGCTCCGCGCCGGTCTTTCGCCCCACGGTCGTCAGCAGGAGCATCTCGCGCGCGCCCAGGCGTCCCCCCAGCCGGCCCCCGCTCAGGCGGTAGACGAAGCGGTGGAGGGCGGTGATGAGCGCCAGCAGCCAGCGGATGTTCGGCATGGATTGGCGCCTCAGGCGCAGCGCGGCTCGAGGCCACGCTGGCGCGACCCCTCGCGCAGCAACATCGCCCCCGGCATGCGCTCGCGAAGATGCTGGATGCGTGTGCCGTGCGAGGGATGTGTCGACAGGAACTCCGGCGGTGAAGCGCCGCCTGCGGCTGCCATGTTCTCCCACAACTCGACACTCTGCTCCGGGTCGAAGCCGGCGCGAGCCATGAGATCGAGGCCCATCAGGTCGGCCTCGCGCTCCTGCGCCCGACTGAAAGGAAGGATCACTGCGCCCACACCCAGCAGGCCGAGCAGCTGCTGCTGCGCCGGGCTAGTACCCCCGCTGATCACCTGCACGGCGCTGATGCCGGCCTGGGTCGCGTACTGCGTCGACACGCGCTCGTTGGAGTGACCCGCCAGCACGTGGGCCACCTCGTGACCCATCACCGTCGCGAGCTGGTCCTGGTTTCGCGCTACCTCGAGCAGGCCGGTGTGCACGCCGATCTTGCCACCGGGCAGCGCGAAGGCGTTGGGGCTCGGCTCCTCGAAGAGTGTGACCTCCCAGGAGGTCCCGGCGTAGGCGCCTTCGATTGCCCCGGTGATGGTCTCGGCGATGCAGCCCACGATGCGCTGCGCACGCTCGTCGCTGGAAACGGGCATCTCCTGTCGCATCTGCTGGTAGGCAGCGGCGCCCATGGCCGCCATCTCGCTCTCGGGGAAGAGCTGCAGCTGCGAACGCCCGAGCGGTGACGTCGTACAGCCCAGCAAGGCCAGCGCGACGAGCACTGCGGCAACGGTCGACTTCACGAGCACGGTCTCCTTCGCTCCGGGGGACGGGGCCGGTACCGTAGCGCCGCTGGCGGGCGCTTCCGGTCCTGACAATACTTACAGTAGACTGTATGATTCTCGGAACGCCTGAGGAGAGCCTCCCATGCACGATCTCGTGATTCGCAACGGCCGCATCGTCGACGGCAGCGGCGCCGAGGCCTACGAGGGCGACGTCGCCATCGACGCCGGCCGCATCCACAGCGTCGGCGGCGAGGCCGGGCCCGGCCGGCGCGAGATCGACGCCCAGGGGCAGCTGGTGCTGCCCGGCTGGGTCGACATCCACACCCACTACGACGGGCAGGTGACCTGGGACCCCTACCTGACGCCCTCTTCGTGGCATGGCGTCACTACGGTGGTGATGGGCAACTGCGGCGTCGGCTTCGCCCCGGCCAAGCCCGACCGACACGACTGGCTGATCGGGCTGATGGAGGGCGTCGAGGACATCCCGGGCACGGCCCTGGCCGAGGGCATCCAGTGGGGTTGGGAGAGCTTCCCGGAGTACCTGGACGCCATCGAGAAGATGCCTCGCGCCCTCGACGTAGCGGCGCAGGTACCGCACGGCTCCGTGCGCGCCTACGTGATGGGCGAGCGCGGCGCCAAGAACGAGAAGCCCACGCCGGAAGACATCGAGCGCATGGCCGAGCTGGTGCGCGAGGGCATCGCCGCGGGAGCGCTGGGCTTCACCACCTCGCGCACGCTGCTACACCGCGCCGTCGACGGCGAGCCGGTGCCCGGCACCTTCGCCGGCGAAGAGGAGCTGCTCGGGATCGGCAACGCCCTGGGCGAGCTCGGCCGCGGAGTCTTCGAGCTGGCTTCGGACCTCGCTCCCGAGGACAAGGAGCTGGCGTGGATGGAGGAGCTGTCGGCGCGTACCGGCCGCCCCATCACCTTCGCCTGCATCCAGAACGACGTCGACCCGCTGCAGTGGCGCCGGCTGCTCGACGGCGCCGAGCGCGCCGCGGAGCGCGGGGCGCGGGTGGTGCCTCAGGTCGCGGTGCGCCCCACTGGGATCCTGATGGGCCTGGAGAGCACGGCCCACCCCTTCAAGCAGCACCCGGTGTACCGGGAGATCGCAGAGCTCTCGTTGGCCGAGCGCGTGGAGCGCATGCGCGATCCGGGCTTCCGCAAGCGCATGCTCGACACCGAGATCCAGTTCTCGGACCCGCTCTCGGCTTTCGTGATGGCGAGCTTCCACAAGCTCTTCCCGTTGGGCGACCCGCCGGACTACGAGCCCACGCCGGACAAGAGCGTGTCGGCCATCGCCGAGCGAGAGGGCCGCCGCCCGCTCGAAGTGGTCTACGACATGCTCTTGCAGCGCGACGGGCACGAGCTGCTCTACTTCCCGATCCTCAACTACGCGGACTTCGACTTCGAGTGCATCCGCGAGATGCTGCTGCATCCCAACACGGTGCTCGGGCTCTCCGATGGCGGCGCCCACTGCGGGCTGATCTGCGACGCCAGCGCCCCCACCTACCTGCTCACACACTGGGTACGCGACCGGGAGCGCGGGGAGCGCGTGCCCCTCGAATGGGCCGTCGCCAGCCAGACGCGGCGCACCGCCGAGCTCTACGGCCTCGAGGACCGCGGGCTGCTGGCCCCCGGCCTGCTGGCGGACGTGAACGTGGTCGACTTCGACGCCCTGCGCGTGCTGCCGCCGGAGATGGCCTACGACCTGCCGGCCGACGCCGGCCGCCTGCTGCAGCGGGCGGAGGGCTACGTGGCCACGGTGAAGAGCGGCGAGGTGATCTTCGAGAACGGCAAGCCCACCGGCGCCCTGCCCGGCCGGCTGCTGCGGGGCCCGCAGGCGGACCCGCGAGCCTCCTGAGCGCTGGTTGGCCTTGTGGAACCCCGTGGAAGCCATCAGCGAGGCTGGCCGGGCCCGAACGGACTCAGAATTCGTACCCAAGTAGCGAAATCTCATCCTGGAACGTGGCTCGAATGGTGTCGGCTTCCCGCGGATTGAAGATCTCTCGATAGCTCCGCTTGTCCACGCGGTAGGAGGATTTGGCCCGGGGCAGCGCCAGCTTCTCGGGCAGGCCCAGCTTCAAGCGCACTTCCTCTAGATCCTCTTCCAGTCGCTCGAACCGACAGACCCGATCGACCGCAACCCTGCCATCTATCGTGTAGAGCTCGAATCCCTGCCTCTGCAGTCTCTGGAGGGGCTTCGAATCCAGGAACTCCGCCA
>Ga0255057_10000517_pt1 | contig 21950 bp, 19 predicted proteins | sample Cases_109_6_MG_FD_189022 | JGI IMG/M metagenome (GOLD analysis project Ga0255057, IMG submission 189022) | Seawater microbial communities from Amundsen Gulf, Northwest Territories, Canada - Cases_109_6 | ecosystem: Environmental > Aquatic > Marine > Gulf | place: Canada: Northwest Territories... | reverse complement strand
CCCGTTATCGGATTGGTTGGAGAAATCGTCCGGTACGCCAGAAACATCACGGACCGGCCTTTCAGGCCGGAAACGGCGGGGCCCCAAACCGCTCGGGACTGACACCGACAAGTCCCCTGGTCAATGGGGTTTCCTGACAAGGTGCGGCGGTGTCGTCCTTGGTTTGCCGCACCTGGGCCGCGCCAGCTCTCGGAGTTAGCTCTAAGAACTGACGGACGTTGGTTACATCTGGGTTCTCTGATCGGATAGGGAGAACCGTTGATCGAGAGAGGATAGGTGACTAGTCCATTGGTGTGACCTCTCAATGGCCATTCGGATTTTTTGGCTTTCCGCCGATACGGGGTCGTGAGTAGATCGACAGTGCTGGTCGAAGTAGCGCAAGGGAGCGCCCTGAGCCAAAGGCGGAGAACCTTGCCGATGATTGCGGTCAGCCTCGCACTAATACTCGCTCTCATCCCACTTCCCGGCCAGGCAGCCGACACCGACGCTCATACCGGGCTAGTGGAAGTGATCGTTCGCGAGGCAACACCCGCCACCTCGATTGCCGAGACACTGGTGACCGATCTGGGTGGCACGGTTCTTCGTCATCTCGAGATCGTCGGTGGCTTCTCCGCCTCAGTCCCGCTGTCTGCGCTCGAATCACTGGCAGACTCGGAGGCAATCGAAGCGGTCACTCCGGACGGCACCGTTCAATTACTGGCGAGAAAGTTTGGTGAGAACGACTCCGGCACGGAAAGCTCACTACGTCATCTTCTGGGGACGGTCGGCGCCGATGCGTTCTGGGCGTCCGGCTACGCCGGTCAAGGTGTTGACGTCGCCCTCATCGATTCCGGGGTTGTCCCCGTAAATGGGCTCTCGGGATCCGGAAAGTTGGTCTATGGGCCCGATCTCTCCTTCGAGTCCCAGTCCCCTCAGCTTCGGAACCTGGACACCTACGGTCACGGCACCCACATGGCCGGGATCATCGCCGGTCGCGGCCATGACGCTCCGGACTCGCTCACGGCCATTGATGACCGTTATTTCACTGGAGTCGCCCCCAAAGCCCGCATCGTCAGTGTCAAGGTTGGCGCCTACGACGGTGCCGTCGACGTGTCACAGGTCATTGCCGCCATCGACTGGGTGGTGCAGCACAAGAACGACAACGGACTCAATATCCGTGTCCTCAACCTTTCATTCGGGACCGACTCGTCACAGCCATACGTTCTCGACCCACTCTCTCATGCCGTCGAACAGGCCTGGCATAGCGGCATCATTGTGGTGGTTGCCGCGGGCAACGACGGAAACTTCGTCCCGCTGCGTGATCCCGCCTTGAACCCGTACGTCATCGCCGTCGGTGCTGCTGACACGAAGGAGACGCTGACTACCTCCGATGACGATGTCGCCACCTTCTCCAACTGTGTGAAAGGCGGCCGCACCGTCGACCTGGTCGCACCGGGCGTCTCGGTTGTGAGCCTGAGGGCACCGGGGTCTTACGCCGACGTCACCTACCCCGAGGCGCGTGTCGGCACCAACCTCTTCAAGGGGACCGGAACCAGCCAAGCGGCTGCGGTCGTTTCCGGAGCAGCGGCATTGATGTTCTCCAAATATCCAAAGGCCACTCCGGATCAGATCAAGGGACTCCTCATCTCCACTGCGACGAAGATCAGCAAGGGCAAGCTCAATAGTTGCGACGGTGGCGGAACCTTGAATCTCGCTGCCGCCGCGGAGGCTTACTTGTACGTGCCCAACACCTATCAGTCGATCCAGAACTGGACCGCCTCCACCGGCACCGGGCTTCTCGAAGGTTCCCGGGGCAGCAGTCATGTGGAGAACAATGGTGTGGTTCTCACCGGTGAGCAGGACATCTTTGGAATGCCCTTCGACACTTCGGTTTGGGGGCCAATGGCCGCTCGGGGCACCACCTGGTCGGGTGGCGACTGGAACGGCACTACTTGGTCGGGTACTACTTGGTCGGGCACTACTTGGTCGGGCACTACTTGGTCGGGCACTACTTGGTCGGGCACTACCTGGTCCGACGTCGACTGGGCGGATCAATCTTGGACGGGGACGACGTGGTCAGGCACCACCTGGTCCGGTACTACCTGGTCGGGCACTACTTGGTCGGGCACGACATGGAGCGGGGGGTCATGGGAATGAGACCTCGCCGGGGACAGACATGGGGATAACGGTGGATGCCGGCCAGACCTGGGGTTGAGTTCCAGACGTATTGGGCGGTTACCTGTCGAGTAAACGCCTAGCGACGAAAACCGTATGGGTCTACCGCACCTTGAGAAAGCCCAATTTCGTACCGAAAGAAGACCGTGGACTTCATGACCGCCGACTCCAGGAAGTCAACCTGGTTCGGGCTTAAAAGCATCCGCAAGTTCTTCCGCGGTGTAACACCGCCCATCGCATGGCGAATTTGGGCACTAAGCGCCGGACTGTGGTTTTTGGCGATAATCGGCATCCAATGGCTTGCCGGCTTGCCAGTGGGCGACACATTCGACATTACTCTGACCTGGTGGCAACTGGCGGTCGGGTTCTACCTGGCCGAAGTTCTCGTGGTCCACCTTCAGTTCCGCAAGGATGCCCATACGCTGTCAATGAGCGAATTGCCAATGGTTCTTGGGCTGTTATTCGCCAGCCCATTGGCTCTATTGGTCGGCCAGCTGGTGGGAAGTGCAGCGGCGTTAGTCATTCATAGGCGCCAGAGCCCGGTGAAGCTCGCGGTCAACCTGGGACATCTCGCACTTCAAACCGTGGTGGCAGTGGCAGTATTCACGGCCATCGCCCCAAGCGACGGACTGGGCTTCATGACGGTGGTAGGGGCCGTGGCGGCGATGATGGGGGCGTTGATGGTGGGCCATGCAGCAGTGCTCGCAGCCATCCGAGCATCTGGGGGTCATGAGTCGGCTCGTGAGACTGGTCGAGTATTCGCTGTCTCTTCGCTGGGAACGCTCGGAGCCGCCACCCTGGCGATTGTTGCGGCCGTGGTGGCGACATCGACCCCAGACGTATGGTGGCTTGGGTTTGCACCTGTTGTATTCGTATATATCGCCTATCGAGGCTACGTGTCCCAGTCCAGGGACAAGGAGAGGATCGAGGCTCTGTTCGAAGCCGCTACTGAGTTACATCGAACGCCCCATATCGATCGCGCCGTGGTTGTCGTTGCTGAACGACTGCACGATCTTGTCAGGTCGGAAGTCGCGGCTGTAATGGTCTATTCATCGTCTGACGACCTCGTGCCTTACCTGACTGTGGTTGATGCCGAAGGTGCTCAGCATGTCATGTCACCCAGCCCGGACATTGCTTTGGCTCTCAGATCGTTCATTCAGCATTCACGGGCCAACGTCTTGGGACCAGCCGAGTTGTCTCTCCTGGCAGGAGTTCTCGGTCCCGACATCGAGGTGAGAAACGCCGTTACTGGGAAGCTAAGTGTTGCTGGTGAGACCGTCGGAGTGTTGGCCGGAGTCAACCGAATCGGGGACTTGTCGGCATTCGACGATACCGATGCTCGAGTTCTCGCAACCCTGGGCTCGCAGCTGTCAACCACCCTCGAGAACGGCCGCCTATCTGAGAGCCTCTTGGAAATCCGCACCCTCAAGGACCAGCTCGAGGGATTGGTGGCATCAAAGGATAAGCTGATCGCATCGGTCTCTCACGAGCTGCGCACCCCGCTAACGGGGGTCATCGGGCTCACCTCTGTTGTCCGTGAGACGTCGGCAGAGCTGCTTGATCCTGAATCGATGTCTCTGCTCGACCTGGTAGTCGAACAGGGAACCGAGTTGTCGAACATCATCGAAGACCTTCTGACTCACGCCCGGGCCGAAGCAGGAACGCTTCACATTGATCCGGTCGACTTCGACATGACACGTGAGGTCATGACCGTCGCCGCCAGTCACAATATTCCTCCACCGGATCCGAGCGTCGACGTCATGGCGGTAGGCGACCCGCTTAGAGCTCGCCAGATACTTCGAAATCTGATTACAAATGCTGCCCGCTACGGGGGTTCGAATATCACTCTCCATGTCGAGGCCACCCCCGAGACCGTGTATGTGTCCGTGATGGACGATGGTTCAGGAATCCCGTCCGATCAGGTTGAGGGAATCTTCGAGCCCTATCAGTCAGCTGAAGCCAAAGCGGCGCCGGGTTCTGTTGGCCTGGGGCTGGCTGTTTCGCGCTCCATGGCCAGAATGATGAATGGCGACGTCACCTACGACCGACATGATGGGAGGACGAGATTTACCCTTAGCCTCCCCGCTGTAGCCCAAGGTGCCCTGACTCCGACACCTCTCGACACACGCTGACACCGACAAAACGGCATATCGCCGGGTTGGTCATGGGCCGCGTCGGATTCCCTGACCACAGGTGCTAGATCCAGTCGTGGTGGAAGAACTCTCCGCGGTCCCTGTCGGTCCTCTCAAAGGTATGAGCACCGAAATAGTCACGTTGTGCCTGGATCAGATCGGCAGGCAGACGTCGCGAGCGGTTGCCGTCGAAGTAGGAGAGGGCGCTCGCATATGCCGGTGCAGGGATTCCGGAGTTCACGGCTCCAGAGACGACCCGGCGCCACGAAGACTCTGCCGATTTCAGGGCATCGGCAAAGAAGGGTGCCTGGGCAAGATCCTCGAGGTCTGGTTCACTCCGATAGGCCTTGGTGATGTCCTCGAGGAATTCGGCGCGAATGATGCAGCCGGCCCGCCACAACGAGGCCACCAAACCGAGATCCAAGGTCCACTCGTGCTCGTTCGATGCGGCACTCAGCAATCTGAAACCCTGGGCATATGAGATGATCTTCGAGGCGTAAAGAGACGCCTCTATGTCGTCGATCGAGACTCCGCTGAGTGCGCCAACCGCCGTATCGAACACTTCAGAGGCTCGAGCTCGCCGCTCCGGGTTGGAACTCACGATTCTGGCGTAGACCGCCTCGGCGACAAGAGCGGTCGGTTCTGCCATCTCCATTGAGGCAATCACAGTCCACTTGCCGGTGCCCTTCTGTCCGGCAGCGTCGAGGATCTTGTCGATTAGAGGTTGACCATTCTCTGTTGTGCGAAGGATGTCGGCAGTGATCTCAACCAGGTACGACTTGAGACGACCATGATTCCAGTCGTCGAAGACATCGCCAATCTCGCGTGGCTCCATGCCTATCCCCCGTCGCATCAGGTCGTAGGCCTCGGCGATGACCTGCATGTCGCCGTATTCGATGCCGTTGTGGACCATCTTCACGAAGTGACCCGCCCCGCCCTCTCCTAGCCATTCGCAGCACGGATCGCCGTCCGGTGCCACCGCTGCGATGCCTTTGAGCATCTGCTCGACGGTCGGCCATGCCATTGGGTCTCCGCCTGGCATGAGTGATGGCCCATAACGGGCCCCTTCTTCACCACCGGAGATCCCTATACCGAGAAATCGGATGCCACGTTGCGACAGATCGCGGTAACGGCGCTCGGTATCGGTGTAGAGGGAGTTGCCGCCATCGATGATGATGTCTCCAGCCTCGAGCAGCGGAATCAGGTCAGCGATCACGGCGTCAACCGGACCACCGGCTTTGACCATGAGTAGGAGAACCCGGGGCGAGCCGAGTTGGCCCACCAAATCTTGCAGGGCGACGGCCGAGACCATGTTCTTGTCCGCTGCCTCGCCTGCCATGAACGCGTCGGTTATAGATGTGGTTCTGTTGTAGACAGCTACCCGGTTTCCCGAGTCGGCCAAGTTCAACGCCAGGTTGGCCCCCATGACGGCAAGGCCGACCACTCCTATGTCCGCGGGTTCAGTCACAAGGGTGAGGGTATAGCCAGCCGTTACTCTTGCTCCGCTTTGGCTGTGATACTTCTTGGAATCGATATCGGTGGGACCGGGATAAAGGCCGGGCTAGTCGACGTGTCCACCGGATTGTTAACGAGCGAACGTGTTCGAGTCGATACACCCCAACCGGCGGTGTCGGCCACGATGGCTCTTGCTGTTGCGGGTCTCGCCGAGAGCTTCGGATACTCCGGTCCGATAGGGATCGGTTTCCCGGCCGTGGTGCGAGACGGGCGCGTGTTCACGGCAAACAACATTGACGAGACATGGATTGGCCAAAGCGCACGTGACATTTTCAGTGATGCAACCTCGCGGGAGGTGACGATTCTCAACGATGCCGATGCCGCTGCGGTGGCCGAGGCCCGGTTCGGTGTCGCAAAAGGTGTTCCCGGCTTAGTCCTCATGTTGACTTTCGGCACCGGCATCGGTTCTGGGATGCTGGTCGATGGCCAGCTGATCCCAAATGTCGAGTTGGGAGTGATTGAGTTGGAGGGTCACCGACCAGCAGAGGTCTTTTTCTCGGCCAAAGCTCGAGAAACCGAAAATCTCAGTTGGGAAGAATGGGGACACCGGGCGAGCCGGTTTCTCCTTCATGTGAATCGGCTATTTGACCCTAACTTGATCGTCGTCGGCGGCGGTGCAGCCAGGAGGTGGGAGCAGTTCGCTGATTCTCTTGATCCTTCGCTGCCTGTCGAGCTGGCCAGGATCGGGAACAACTCCGGCATAGTCGGTGCCGCCGTTTCAGCTAGTGGTGTGTCGCACAATTGATGTCGCGTAGCTATTTGGGTGACAGACCACGAGTGGTCGTTAGGCGCTGACGAATTCTTTGAATAGGTCCACGCTCTTGGTGGGCACCCTGACGTCGAGGATGGTTCCCAGATCATCATGTTTCTCCTCGATGACCTCACCGACGCGGTGGGCCGCGGCGACGACGTCCCCCCGTTCGTAAGGAACGGTCAGAGACAAGGTGATGGAGTTAGTGGTGAGGGCCTCACCGATTGCTCCGATGAGGACATCGAAGCTCGAGTCCTCAAGCGCCGAAATCTCAACGGCATCGGGGTATAGATTGGAGATACGGGTGCGGTGGGGTTGGGTCAAAGCGTCAACCTTGTTGATCACAAGAAGCTCGGGAATCTCTTCGGCCCCTATCTCCTCGAGCACCTCACGAACAGCTGCGATCTGGCCGGCAACATCTGCGGCGGTGCCGTCAACAAGATGAAGAAGCAGATCGGCCCCCGTGGCCTCGGCCAACGTGGATTTGAAAGACTCGACAAGACCGTGGGGAAGCCTGCGCACGAATCCCACCGTGTCAGAAAGTAGGACATCTCGATTGTCGGCCAGGTTCAAGCGGCGGACCGTCGGATCGAGAGTGGCAAAGAGGCGGTCCTCGACGAGAGTGTCGGCACCGGTCAGAACGTTTAGCAGGGTTGACTTTCCGGCGTTTGTATAGCCGACGATGGCGATCTGAGGTATCTCAGTGCGCTTCCGTTGTTTGCGTTGGGTATCGCGGTGCCGCGCCGTTTCTTTTAGCTCTCGCTCCAGCTTGGAGATCCGTTGCAGGATTCGGCGCCGATCAGTCTCCAATTTGGTCTCGCCAGGTCCTCTGGTCCCGATGCCGGCACCTTGCTGCGACAGACTCGTTCCCTGGCCCCGCAGCCTGGGAAGATTGTAGCGAAGAAGGGCCAGTTCGACCTGTAGGGAACCGACCTTGGTGGAGGCGCGCTGGGCGAAGATGTCGAGGATCAGCGCCTCCCTGTCGACGACGTCACAGTGAAAGACTGCCTGAAGGTTGCGCTGCTGAGCGGGCGAAAGGGGGTGGTCGAAGACCACCACATCGATGTCGAGAGCAGTCGTCAGGCTGGCCAATTCCTCGGCTTTGCCCGAGCCGATGTAGGTGGCGGGGTCGATGCGTTCCCGTTTCACCAGCTCCTGGTCGACAGGCTTCGATCCAGCCGTGTCAGTCAGCAGGGAGAGCTCGTCGAGTGATCTTTCCTCATCGAGTTTGGTCATTCCTGGAAGGGTCACACCAACAAGAAATGCTCGCTGTATTGCAACGTCGAGGTCGGTGACCGTTGCGCTGAGTCGGCGCTGGCGACGGGACTGGTGTTCTTGAGTCACGAGAACGACCGATCATGGCTGGCCGTGGCTGAGAGTGCGGGGTGATTATCCCTGCTCAGAGGTATTGGCCTTCGTCGCCGACATGTTCGATCTCTTCCTCGGCAATGATCTGAGATTCTCGGACAGCCACTACAGGTTTACCGGTGGATGGCCAGATGAATCGCCAAGCTCCGGTCGGCACCGCCCAGAATCGTTGCCCTGTCTGCACATCGACGAGAGCGAGGGCATCATTCCCATCTTTGGTGCCCATCGGCACCAACAACCCCGATCGGGTTGTGGCCTCTTCGGGTGGTTGGCCAACCCGCCATCCACCCATGACCTTGTAGCCGTTGTCGCGAAAAATCGGCAGGTCTGTTTCAAGCATCCCCCCAATTCTCGCAGGTCGGGGCAGGAACGCCACTCCGCCCTTTGCAAACCTCAGCTACTACGCCCCGTATCCGGTCTCAATTGGCTCATGTTTGGCCAGCCGAACAGAAGGGAGTTCCTTCAAGGAACTCCCGACGCCCCGTTGCGGGGCGCAACTCGCTCACGTTTGGCGGGTGGGTTCTTCGTTTGGTGTCATCACCTGCCCAACCGATATGGTTCGGCGATGGCCAAGAAACGGAACTTCTCCGAAGCCCTCGAGTATCACGAGAAGCCCCGGCCGGGGAAAGTGGAGATTCGCCCCACCAAGCCGACCGCCACGCAGTCTGATCTGAGTCTTGCCTACACGCCTGGTGTCGCCGAGCCCTGCCTTGTCATAGCCGAAGATCCCGATGCAGCATTCCGTTACACCAATCGAGGAAACCTCGTAGCGGTAGTTTCCAACGGCACTGCCGTCCTTGGCTTGGGGAACATCGGCGCCCTCGCCGGCAAACCCGTGATGGAAGGCAAGGCCGTTCTCTTCAAGCGTTTTGCTGATATTGATGTCTTTGATCTAGAGATCGATGCACCCGACCCGGACGATGTGATCAGGTTCTGCGAGCTGTTGGCGCCGACCGTTGGCGGGATCAATCTCGAGGACATCAAGGCGCCCGAGTGTTTCTACATCGAGGAGACACTTCGTTCCCGGCTCGACATCCCCGTGTTTCATGACGACCAACACGGGACGGCGATTATTGGTGGCGCCGCATTCTTGAACGCTCTCGAATTGACCGATCGCGACATCTCCAAAACCAGAGTCGTCTTTTCCGGGGCCGGCGCCGCCGGTGTGGCCTCAGCTCGATTCTTCATCACTCTCGGGGTCGACCCAGCGAACATTCTGATGACGGATTCTCGAGGGGTGATTCACACTGAAAGGGACGACCTGAACGAGATCAAAAGACAGTTTGCAGTGGATACCGACGCGCGAACTCTCGGGGACGCAATGGTCGATGCCGATGCTTTTGTAGGGGTGTCGGTCGCGGGAACGGTGAGTAAGGAAATGGTCCAGTCGATGGCCTCCAAACCGATCGTCTTTGCCCTCGCCAACCCGGACCCGGAGATCTCGTACCCGGATGCAACTGCTGCTCGTAGCGACGTGTTGATGGCCACCGGCCGTAGCGACTACCCAAATCAGGTCAACAATGTGCTTGGGTTCCCATTCATTTTCCGTGGTGCTCTCGATGTGAGAGCGCGGGGCGTTTCCGAGAAGATGAAGGTCGCCGCCGCCAAGGCTTTGGCAGACTTGGCCCGCGAGCCAGTTCCAGACGCCGTGCTCAGGGCCTATGACCTCGACCAGCTCTCATTCGGCCCCGAGTATTTGATCCCAAAACCGTTCGATTCACGCGTGCTTTGGACGGTGGCTCCGGCGGTGGCAGGGGCCGCCGTCGAGGAGGGCCTGGCAGGCGCGCCGATAGAGAACTTCGACGAGTACCGAACCGAGCTCCAGACGCGATTCAGCGCATCCCATGCGCTGATCAATGCCATCACCACCCGGGCGATTGAGCACCCGAAGCGTGTCGCCTACCCCCATGCCGACGACATTCGCATCATTCGGGCGGCTCGCAGAGTCGCTGACGATGGCATCGCCAGGCCCATCCTGTTGGGCGATACGGCAAAGATCGAGGACCTGGCTGAGGCGTCGCAGATATCACTTGATGGCATGGAGGTGGTGGACTCCCGATCTTCCAATTCCGAACACCGGAGATATGCAGGCGTCCTCGAAGAGTTGCGGCGAGACCGTGGCATGTCGCTCCACGATGCCGAGTTGGCCGTCGCCGACCCCAACATGTACGCATGTCTGATGGTGGGTCTGGGTGACGCAGATGCCGTGCTTGGCGGGCTCACCACCTATTACCCCGAAACGATCCGCCCGGCGTTGCAGGTGCTGAAGGTTCAAGAGGGGCGTTCGATTGTTTCTTCTGTTTATCTCGTTGTGGTCAGGGGCCAGCCCTACTTCTTCACTGACTGCGCGGTGAACATCGAGCCAACGTCTGAACAGCTAGCTGAGATCGCCCTTGCGGCCACCGCCACTGCTGAAGACGACTTTGCCCGAGATCCTCGGGTGGCGTTCATCAGCTACTCGGACTTCGGCTCGGCTGGAGGAGATGAGCCGGCACGTGTTCGCAAGGCGGTGGAATTGTTCCGTAAGGCTCGTCCAGACATTCCGGTTGACGGGGAGATGCAGGCCGATACCGCGGTTGTCCCCGAGCTCATAGCGAGACGTCGGCCCGACGGTCCTCTCGGCAGGACCGCCAACGTCCTTGTTTTCCCAAATCTCACAGCGGCCAATGCCTCTTACAAACTGTTGAATCGGCTTACTGATGCCGAAGTGATCGGGCCGATCTTGAGTGGTTTGTCGAAGACCGTCCATGTCCTGCAACGAGATGCCTCGGTGAACGATGTGGTCAACATGACCGCTATCGCTGTCGCCGAAGCCCAGCGGCGGGAGAAGGCGAACCGCTAGCGACAGACCGCTAGCGATCCTTCCAGTATTCCTCGTAGTGGACGCTGCCCCGTTCCTTGCGGTGATCGATCGTGAACCCACGCTCATGGAGAAGCTCGCACACTCCGACCACTTCGGGGAACTCCATGGTCTCTGCGTTGTCGTCCCAGCGGGGTAGACCGATCATCGAGGGGTTGCCGCACAAAAACACGTGAGTGTTGGCCGGGTCGAGAGGTGCACCAAGCTCCTCTTCGACACGCCCGGCTGTAACTAGATCCTGGATGTAGACCTTGTCGCCTTCGTTCTCAGGCTCACGTGTGGTGATCGCCAGGTACTTGTAGGTCGGGAACCGCGACTGAACACTTTCCTGCTCCGACATGTAGGCGAGGTCACTTCGATACCTCACACAGACGATATTCAGGATCGCACCTTTGTGGCCATTGCGCAGGAGTTCGGCTGTCATGTTGTTCTGAGGCGCCTCGCCGGTGCCGGTGCTCAGAAAGACGATGTTGTCGGTCGGATTGACACCATCGAGCGTGTAGCGCCCGGTGAATTTGTGACTCATGAAGACTCTGTCTCCAACTGTCTTCGTGAAAAGCCTTGGAGTAAGCGAGGGGAACTCGACTTCACCCGGCCTTACCTGGACGATGTAGAACTCAACGTCCTCGGGATGGGCCGCGACGAGCCCACCACCCTCATCAACGATCGAACTGGAAACTGAATAGGAGCGACGTGCCATCTTCTCGCGTTGGCTCGGATCCTCATCAAAACTCTCATGAACTTCGTCGGCTCGTCGCTCCCAGAACCCCAACGCGAGGGTTGTGTACTGACCGGGCTTGAAGGTTTCGATTGGCTCGTCGGGTTTGATCCTGGTTACCCAGAGATCTGGGTTGTGAGCCCGAATCGAGGTGATCGTGGCGTTGTAGTTCTCTTCACTCAGAGTTTGATCGCGTTGCTCCTCACTTTGAATCTCATAGAAGACAAAGAGCTTGCCGATGACGTCCGAGGCCACCTCGATCGCGGTGGCTTGCCAGCCCCCGGATCTCGCTACTGAGACGGTGTTGGAGAGCACGTGGACCGTTTCGATTTCGTCGTCGGTCTCAAAGAGTCTGGAGGCCAGCTGCGATGCCGGATCATCCACCTTGGGCGGAGACCGGTCAAATGATCTGCCGTCCTGGCCGGTCAGCGAACGGTCCAGATCGAAGAGGGCTACATCGCCAAGGTTTGTAGCCATCACATCAATCAGCTGACCCATCGACCCAAGTTACCAATTGGGAACAATGGTGTGTTCGTGCGTGTTGCTGAGACCCATGGAGCAGTCAGTAAAGGACGCGATGGACCGTGGGGGCCTCGCTGACATCACGACCACCGGTCGTAAGACCGGGCAAGCACGGCGGATCGAGATCTACTTTCACCACTTCGATGGCAACTACTACCTGACCGGACAACCCCGAGGCCCAAGAGACTGGAACGCCAACATTCTGGCCCACCCGGAGTTCATCCTTCACCTGAAAAAGGGTGTTGCGGCCGATGTCAGGGTCGCAGGCGAGCCTGAGGCAGACCCCGATGAGCGCGAACGTATCATTCGGCGTGCGCAGGTGGAGAATTGGGACTACGACTCGGCGAAGGTCGAGTCTGGGATCAGGAAGTGGGTCGACACGTCACCTTTCGTTCGGTTTCGCCCGATCTGATTCTGGGTTGGGGTCTGTTGGCCGAAGACCGGCTCCCAAGACATCAATAAGCGATGTGAGATGGGTATCGCCCTCACCCACCGCATAGTCACACCCGTTCTCCATGGTTGACCACTCTCCGTGGTTGCCGGAGTATTTGGGCTGGATTTTGAAAGGAATAATTCTTGCGGCTGAGAAGATCAACGGTTGTCCTGGTGGTCGTGGTTGGCCTGCTGGGCGTTTCGAGTGTTGCGGTGGCAGAGCATGAGGATTTTCATCCTGAGGACACCTCGTTCAGCTTCGGGTATGACCCGGCCGACCATTTTCTGGCTATCAACATCAGCCCGCTTGACGTGGGCGAATGTGGAATCGAAAACAGAACACTGTCTGGCGCCTATGGAGAAGAAGTGGACGGGATCTACGAGGTTGTACTTGGAGGCTATGAGATCTGTGTGGTCTCAGGGGTTGTTGTCGCCGGCCCCAACGGTCAGGTCAATCATGGTCAGTTCATGAAGGCAGCCAAGAGCCTGTTCGACCTGAAAGGGCATGGCTGTCTGGTCCGTGAACTTGCCAAATCGGAGATCGGGCGGACCGACGAAACCAGGGTCAGGACCTCTGACGTTGAACCGATTGACATCGGTGAAGATGACAACTTCTCGTTCGCATCTTTCGACGTCGACTGTTCTAGAGGCGACGAGGCCAAGACCAAGAAGGGTCGTCCAGAATCGCCGGGCAAATCCGCAGACGCTCCGGGTAGGGATAAGTAGCCGGGTAAAACCCGAGAGAAACTTCTATGCCTGGTCAACCGGACGACGTCGCCACAGCCCAACACGCAAAGACAGCTAGCGATTGCAGACGACCCTGCCCGTCGATCACCATCACCGCCTGGGGCTGTTAAGCGCCCGTCGACTTCCATGCGTCGCGCAGCTTGACCGTCCCGCCGGTCCGAAGCAAGGCCCCCGTGTAGACACGTGAGCCGACCCATATGAGCAGGACGATGCTGGCCACGACTAGTGCTATCGAAAGCGCCACCTCCCAAGGTTGTGCAGAGCCGAGGGCGGTTCGCATCGGCATGAGCATGGGGGTCCACGGGGGGAAAAAGGATCCGAATCTGACGATGGCCAGATCCGGATCTGCGACTGCGAGTTGGGAGATGAAGAAACCAGGGAGGATGAAGATGGCTGGCAGCAATAACACACCCTGGAGGTCCTCTTGGCGCGAGACGGTGGCACCGACCGTCGCGTAGAGGAACGCGTACAGCGTGTAGCCGAGGAGAAACCAGAAGACAACCGCTGCCACGATCGCGGCCCCGATGCTTCCCAGCGGGACACCCTCGATGTCGATGATGTTGACAGCAACCAACCCTGCGGCGGCCAAGACCAGCAGCTGGACCAGTGCTAGAGCGCCGATGCCGAGGACTTTCCCGACGAGAACCTGGGACGGCTTTACTCGAGACAGAACGATTTCGACCACCCGATTCTGCTTCTCCTCGACCGTGCCCATGGCCACGAACTGGCCGAATGTCAAGATGGTCACAAAGAGGACGAGCGTGCCGGCAAAGGCAGCAACGCGGCGCGGTCTGTCTTCGGGGTCGGGGGCGACGAGGGTGCGGACAGTGAGCTGTTCCGGTTCGTTGAGTTGCCGCATTTCCTCTGGGTTAAGGCCGAGATCTTCCATCTGGACGATCCGGGCGCTTGAGTTGACCGAGTCGGTTACGACCTGGACGACGACCAGCGACTCTTCCTCGTTGAACACGATGCTGGTTCCGTCCACGAGCAGCGCATCGACCGTTCCGTCCTCGAGGTCGGCCTCGGCAGCAGCCAGCGAGTCATAGCGAGTGATTTCGATGGGCTGCTCCGAGAGCGCCGCCCGTGCTGTGAGACCTTCTTCGATCCCTACTGGCTCGATACCCACAATCCCGATACGAATCGGTTCCGGGTCGTTTGCGAAGAGGGTGACGATAGGCCCGATCGCGACGATGACCAGCGCGATCACAGCCGTCGCCACCAGGAACACCTTGCTCTTGGCCCTGGTGACGAACTCCCGCTTGGCGAGCAACATCGTCTGATTCCAACGGTTCATTTGCTAACCGCCTCGCGGAACACGTCAGAGAGCGACGGGGGCTCAAACGAGAAGCGATCGACTTGCCCTGCCGAGCTGGCAGCAGCCAGGATATCGCCCAATGGCGCATCGCTCTCGACGAGGGTATGGCGTCGACCGAGATCGTCGGTGACGACGCGGCCTCCCGAATCCGGCACCCAGTGATCCCCGTTGACCACGATGTCGAGGCGTCGCGTAGTTGAGTCTGCCTTCAGATCATCTAACGCGCCGCTGAGCACCACCCGCCCTCGGTTGATGATGGCGACGTCTTGGCTGACATCCTCGACGAGATCGAGCTGATGGCTCGAGAACACGATCGCCGTACCCTTGTTGGCCAGATCCTGCAACGTCGTAGACAACGCATCCACGCCGAGCGGATCGAGTCCGGCGAATGGCTCGTCCAATACCAGCAACACTGGATCGTGTACCAACGCAGCGGCGAGCTGGACGCGCTGTTGGTTGCCATGCGAGAGTTCCTCGACCTTCGACTCGGCACGATCATCGATGCCAAGCAGTGCGAGCCAGCGGTTGGTAGCGGTCACCGCGTCCTGCGAACCCATCCCCGACAACCGGGCGAAGTGAACGACCTGCTCACGCACCTCCATCTTCGGGTAGAGACCCCGCTCCTCTGGCATGTACCCGAAACGGCGACGGACTGCGTCGGTGATCGTCTGCTCAGCCCAGGTGACATCGCCCGAATCAGCGTAAACGAGCCCAAAGATGACACGCATCGTGGTGGTCTTGCCTGCGCCGTTGGGTCCCAGGAAGCCGAGAATGCGACCAGGGGAAACTACGAAGTCTGCCCCATCCAGGGCCACCACGTCGCCGTACTGTTTGTGAAGCTCTCGAACCGCCAGCACGATTTCTACCGCCGGTTCGCCTGGAATGCTGTCCCATAAGCGACGGCCGGAGTGCTGTGACGGCGTTCTATGGAGTCTTGTGGATTTGAGTCTGTCACTTCACTCCCCTCTTCGTCTCAATCGTAGCCTGGCGTCTCTTGGATGGCTGGTGCCCGACAGTCTCCGTCGGAGTACGGCGAAATAGCCCCGAGAGTGATGTTGGACCGCACCTAATTACCGTATTGTGCGCGGCTTATGACAACCAGGGTCGGATCTGGCTACGCAAGCAACTCCCGGCGGGCTGGTCGAACCCAGATGCCCCTCCCGTCTATTACGACAACGGCTATTCGTTCGGCTTCAAATCGTCAAGTTTGCCTATCTCCTCGATGACACGTTGGCTATCTGGACGATCCCCGAGTTTTCGGATCCGCTCGACGAGCTTCCCACGCCAGCCTTGCCCCCGGTCGTCTGATGATGTCATGAATCCGTCTCCTCACGTTTGACAGATGGGTGGCCGAACCCCAGCAAGTTAGATGTGCGGCTTACGGGATGGTTCAGAGTTGATCCGCGACGTTGTAGAAAGTGTCGATCCACTCGCTTCCCGATATGCCCTACGCGGTGCCGTTGCGAACGATTGTTAGACGGTTGGAGGGTGACAGGTAGATCAATTGACCGTGGTCGCCACCCGCATGATTTGTCTCCCTCCCAGCCGGTTATGGGCGGCTGATTTGGGTTACGGGAGGCTTCTGAAGGTGAGGGTGCCGGTGATTACGGTGGAGCGCGTGGCGATGCGTACGTTTTTCATCGTTTGGGGTGGTCAGCTTGTTTCGGTGCTTGGGTCTGGTCTGACTCGTTTCGGTGTGGCTTTCTGGGTGTTCGGGGAGACTGGCTCGGTCACATCTTTGGCCATGGTTATCTTCGCGGCTTCTGTTCCAGCGATCATTATCGGACCGTTTGCTGGCACGTTCGTTGACCGCTTCAACCGGCGATTGATAATGATCGGAGCCGACTTTCTTGCTGGCGCCTCAACGGTGGCGCTCGCGGTGATTTGGCTCACCGGCAATCTCGAGTTGTGGCACATCATCGGAGTTTCAGCGGTAGGAGCGGTTGGGGAGGCTTTTCAAGTGCCGGCCTATCTGGCGTCGGTGACGCTTTTAGTGCCTAAGGAGCAACTCAACAGGGCGAACGGTCTTACTAACGCCAATCAGGCCCTCGGTTTTGTTGTCACACCAGTTTTGGCAGGGTTGCTGATTGCAACAATCGGGTTGGGCGGCATCCTGATGATCGACGTGGCTACCTTCGTCGTGGCGGTCGTCACGCTGCTCGTGGTGCGATTCCCCCGCCCAGAACCCAGCAACACCGCGGAAGGGACTTCGTTTCTCGGTGAGACAGTGGAGGGTCTTCGATACCTAACCAATCGGGTCGGTCTTCTCGTTTTTCTGTTCTTGGCCGCGATTCTCAACTTTCTTCTCGGATTCCACAGCATCCTCGCCTTTCCACTGCTCCTCGCGTTCACCACAGAAGCAGTTGTCGGATCGGTGTTCTCAGCAATAGGCATCGCGATGCTTATTGGCAGCATCGTCGCAAGCAGTTGGGTAGGCCCGAAACAACGAATGCGGTTCATGCTGGCGTCGATGACCGTTGGCGGAATATGCGTTGCCATTTCTGGATTCCGGGCGTCGGCCATATGGATCGCTGCTTGGACAATGGGACTAATGGCCTTGGTCCCAGTCATCAACGCCACCAGTCAGGCGCTGTGGCAAACCAAAATCGCTCCCGACTATCAGGGCCGAGTATTCGCAACGCGTCGAGTTATCTCCGGCATGGTGACACCAATCGCCTTCGTGCTTGCTGGGCCGCTCGCCGACGGCATCTTTGAGCCACTTCTGGCCGACGGCGGCACGCTTGCCGGGTCGATCGGACAGATGATCGGCACCGGCCCAGGTCGAGGGAGTGGCTTCATGTATGTGCTCATGGGACTCGGTCTGGCGGTCGTGTCCCTGGCCGGGTTTGCCATCCGACCATTACGCGACGTTGAAACCGACATACCCGACGCAATCGCCAATACTCCCACACCGGAAACGCTCCACTAGCCAACCGCGGACGGGATGTCTGAGAAAACCGGCACCATGACCTCATTCTCGGAACAGCTCGGGGACATGACGCCATTAAAAGAACTCGCCGAAGTGTTGCAATGACCCCCTGAGCCCGCGGCGCTTATGGGCGGCTTGTCTGAGCAGTGTTTGGCGTGATCGACCATTATCTTTCGTTAGTCGTTAGATGAAGGGAGATCACACATGCCGGCCACCAAAGAGGACGCTCAACTGTTGTTGAGACTCGACGAGGTACACAAACCGGGAACCGCAGCCAGAAAGTTTTCCTATTCAGATGAACTCGCCAAGGTTGTCGAAGACGGCACTTTCTTCGACAGATATGCACTTGATTCAGACGAACGCTTCTTCATCAATCAAATCGCGACCTACTACGAGCTTCTTGGCAGTTTCATTTCGATGGGGATCGTGGACGAAAAGTTTGCGGTTGAATGGTCTGGTGCCAAGTTTGCCTGGAAACTCATCGGGCCGATCCTGATACAAGCCCGTGAAGTATTCGGAAGTGAAGACCTTTGGGCAGAGTTCGAGGCGCTCGCCGCCGCCCAATCCAAAACGAACAATTGACCCGCCCATAACAGCGCCGGTTATGGGCGGTGGTCCAACGCTACGGTGGCCCGAAAGGAGCCGCGTGGAATACACGATTCTTCCTCAACTACCCGCCATAGACCTTCAACGTGCCAAGGCTTGGTACAAGGAAAAGTTGGGTCTGGACCCGGTCACGGTCAACAGTGAGCCATACGGCGCAGACGCCGACCAAGACTACGAGGAGATGCTCTACGACACTGGAACCGCAAAGTTCGGCGTATACGAGACACAACATGCGGGAAAGAATCTGGCAACGGCTGCCCGATTGGTGACTGACGACTTCGACGCCGTCCACGCTGAACTTCTGGCCAACGGAGTCGTTTTCGAGTGGTACCCAATCGAGGGAAACTTCGAAGAGGACGAGGGCCCACAACCCTATTGGGACAACGGAGTCTTGGTCTTCCCCGATGGCGAAAAGACAGCCTGGTTCAAAGACTCAGAAGGAAACATCCTCGCCATCGGATCCACCCCCTAGCCGCACATAGCGGCACTTACGGGCACCAAGGGTGTGGAGTTTGCGGGTGGTTTGACGGAGTAGGGTCCCGGTCCCCCTACAGGAGATCAGATCGTGGCAGACATGGAGTTCCCGGCGCCTTCGGAGGGGATCGTCCTCACTCATTTTGTTGTTTCGGCCGATGTTGCTGCTTCTCAGCAGTTTTACGCAGGTGTCCTTGGGGGTGTGACGGTGATGGAAGGTGGGCCGACGATCGTCAAACTGGCCAACAGTTGGATCATCATCAATGAAGGAGGTGGACCCACCGAGGACAAACCGGAGGTGATTCTCGATGTGCCTGCTGATCCCAATCAGGTGAGTGCTTTCCTAAACATCCGTGTAGCTGATATTGGGAAGGTGTATGACGAATGGTCGGCTAAAGGTGCCGTATTCCTGACGCCTCCCATCGACCGGGGGCCTGAAATCCGCTGCTACATGCGTGATCCCGACGGGCATCTCATCGAGGTCGGTCAAGCCACACGCGTCCTCGAATCAGACTGAGCGGCAGCAGATGACTACTTGACCTCGCAGCACTTATGTACGCCTAAGTCGGTCGCACTTTTGGAGTCGACCTTGTTGCACCTTGGGCCGGGGGTAGGGAGTGGGGGCACGTCTCATTGAACGCACTCGACCAGGCTCGCGATTATCGCGCCTTTTTGGTGTCGCGGCGTTCGCTGCCTCGAGACTCCCCGCTTCTGAGTAAGCGGGCGGAGCCGCCACGCTTCCCTTGGGATCTGCGACATCCTCGCCCACAGAGTCGGCTCTCCCTCACTCTGTCCCCGTGTATCGCGCCCTCTGACGGCACATTGGCCGACGCCTCTCGACTGACCCACCCGAGTGCTGCGGTCAGTCGTTTGTGCATCCGAGCGTGTTCTTGGATGGTTTTAGGGGCCTCTTTTCTATTGAGTCAATGAGCTAGATCGCCCCGCCATAAATAGAGACCCTCAACCAGTGGTCGATAACGAGTGACGAGGAATCGATTGCCCAGGTCACACGCTTGGCGGAGGCGGACGGGAATCGAACCCGCCAGAGACTGAATCAGCCTCTCACCGGTTTTGAAGACCGGGGGACCCACCAGGCGTCCAGACGCCTCCACTGGTGGACAGGAAGCTACCTGGCCTTTTAGCTAGTCGGCTGGCCTGTACTCCGGGGCAACGGTTGCAAATTTGCAACCGGTCTGCAACCGAAGGCGGCCCCTCATCCCGAGCGAAGGGATAGGGAATGTCTCATATGAGGCTGCCAGGGTCGGTGTATCGCAGGTCGAGTGGGCGATGGGCTGTGTTGTCGGCCCCTGTGTTCGATGAGGGGAGGGGAGTCCGCCGAAGGATCAGCTTGGGGACATTTCCGTCTGAGTCGGATGGTGTGGAGGCGTTGAAGGCTTTTCACGCTGAGCGAGCATCGTCGTCGAATTTGAACATGGGGCGAATCAGGGTCGCTGACTACCTGACGGATTGGTTGGGCCTGGTCCGGTCCCAATTCGAGGTTGGTCATCTAGCCCGTCGAACCGTTGGGGGTTATGAGGAGGCTGTCCGTCTACACATCTCACCGGGGTTGGGTCATCTTCGAGTCGCTGATCTGAACCATCTTGTAGTGCATCGTTGGCTGACAAGTTTGAGGGAGGCGAAGGGTCTATCTGATAGGTCGGTGTTGAAGTTGTACAGGGTGTTTCATCGGGCAATGGCCGACGCTCCGCTACCCACGAACCCGGCTGCTCTACCGAAGCATCTGAGGCCAGTGGTGCGGTCTAAGCGGGAGATTGTCCGTCCCACACCTGACCAGATCGGACAGTTTCTAGACCATGTGCAGGACTGTGACCGTTCCGAGTATTTGTTCCCGCTGTGGAGGTTGGCGGCGGTGAGCGGGATGCGGCGAGGAGAGTTGGCCGGGGTGGCATGGTCCGATGTTGACCTCGACGGCGGCAGCGTCCACGTCGAGAGATCACTGGGTGTTGATGGTGGTGTCGTGTTCGCCAAGGCCCCGAAGAGTGCTGCTGGCCGTCGCCTCATCGGCCTCGACGTTGACACGGTGGCCATTTTCAGATCGCATCGGACCCGTCTGGCGGCTGACCGGCTGAAAGCCGGGGAGGAATACGAGGTTGAACCTTTGGGGCTGGATCTGATGTTCCGTGCCGGGCCGGATGGGTCCCTGCTCCGTCCTGACTATGTCTCGGGGTATTTCGTGGACGAGTGGAAACATGCCGGTCTTGATCCTGGGGTCACCCCTCACTCTCTCCGCCACACCATGGCGTCGTTATTGGTGGCCGAGGGGTACACCATCATCGAGGTGGCCGCCCATATGGGTCACACTCCTGAGGTCCTACAACGTGTCTATGCACGTGACCTGAATCCTGAAGTGAGGGAGGCGAGAGTGGCCGAAACCGTCGCAGCTCACTTCTGAGAGGTGAGAGGACGGATCGCAGAAATCCTAAGGGTCGAAAGCTCCGGTGGGGTCACTGTCGAGTTTCTTTCCTCACGCAAAAAAAGAAGGCAAGACGCCCAGCGACAGTTGGGGTCGTGTCCGGTACGTCCGCCACCAGAGGACAACTACTTCTCCTCGGTATGTACGGGTCTGTCGATCCCTCCATGAATCCATTTCGTTGAGAACGGCGGACATGGCGGACATGGAGGACACGCTTCGAGGCGCACACAATGCTGGTTATGGGCGGGTGACCCTCCACACTCTCTCGGGTTCGTCGAACCCTTTGAGTGACACTTCGCCCCTCGGCTCAAACGTGAATCCTTTACCTGCTGCGAGTTGACGCACACTGTCCGAAACGATCACCTCGCCAGCGCCGCCGAGGTCGCCGATGCGGCTGGCGTGAGCGACGACTGTGCCGTGGATGTCTCCGTCTTCCTGGATGGGTTCACCCGCCGCCATACCGACACGGAGGTAGAGGGGACCGTCACCACAGGCGTCTTGGAGTTCGAGGGCGAAGGTGATGGCGGATGAGTTGGACCCGAAAGAGACGAGTGACCCGTCGCCGAGGTTCTTGACGACCCGACCATCATGGTCTGCGGCGAAGGATGCGACCTTTTGTTCGAGGTCCCGAACTGCTGCACGTCCCGCTTCGTCGCCGACGGTTCTGACGTATTCGGTGGAACCGACAATGTCCGTGAACACCACAGTGCGAAACCCTGCGAGCATTGGTTCGAGAACTGCCTTGGGATTCAGAAACCTGTGGATCGCTTCGAGGGTGGCTGTCCTATCTGTGTAATAAGGAGCCATGCTGCGGTCATCGCCTTCAAGGCCGACAAGGTGGGAACCCTCTATTCCTGCGGCGATACGACGGGCATCTGTAAGCCTGTCGCCATATCCGTTTCGTGTGGTCAGGATGAGAGTCGGTATCGAAACCTCAGCGAGGAGTGACCCGGCATCCCATTCCAACTGGGTAGCTGGAAGGAGGTGGTCGTA
>Ga0255057_10000515_pt1 | contig 22008 bp, 18 predicted proteins | sample Cases_109_6_MG_FD_189022 | JGI IMG/M metagenome (GOLD analysis project Ga0255057, IMG submission 189022) | Seawater microbial communities from Amundsen Gulf, Northwest Territories, Canada - Cases_109_6 | ecosystem: Environmental > Aquatic > Marine > Gulf | place: Canada: Northwest Territories... | reverse complement strand
ACCGTCAACTCGACCCCCTGCTCACCGAGGACCCTGGCGAAGAATCGAAAAGTGCCTCCGTAGGTGTCGTTAGGTAAGACGATGTGATCGCCGGGTTTCAGTAAGTAGCCGATTAGAGCCGCCGCAGCCATGCCCGATGATGTGGCGACTGCCCCGCCGTCGTCGGCTCCTTCGAGGGCGGCGAGGGCGGTTTCCAGAGCGGTCCGGGTTGGATTGACGGTCCGGGAGTAGTCGTGTGTGAACACGCCGGGGGCTTCCTGCACGTAAGTGGAGGTGGCGTAGATGGGGGTCACAACGGCACCCGTGGTCGGATCCGGATCCTGGCCGGCATGAATGGCGATTGTTTCAAACTTGCGTGGCATCAGCTCTTCTCGAGAAGCCCGTGGGCGCTCATCCATTCGTCATTGAATACTTTGGAGACATAATTGCGACCCGAGTCGGGAATGATGACAACGACCAGATCTTCCCGTCGCTCCCTGGCGACCTGCCGGGCTGCCACCACCGCCATTCCTCCCGAGGGGCCAACCAGGACCCCCTCCGTCGAAGCTAGTTGCCGGACCATGCTGAAAGCGTCTGCATCGGTAACCTGCACAAACTCATCGACCACCTCGGGGTCGAAGGTCTCCGGCCAGAAATCTTCACCCACACCTTCTGTTAGGTACTGGTGGACCTCCTCATCTGAGTCGGCCGTGAAGATGGAGCCCACGGGGTCGACGCCTACCACAGTGAGTTCTGGTTTCATTTCTTTGAGATACCTACCCGTTCCCGTCACGGTCCCTCCCGTACCCACGCCGACAACCAGTACGTCTATGGCCCCGTCCGTTTGGTCCCATAGCTCGGGGCCGGTGGTGTTGTAGTGGCTCTGCGGGTTCGCCTCATTGGTGTACTGGTTGGGGCTGAAAGCGCCGGGCGTTTCTTCAACCAGCCGAGCCGAGACAGAGTAATAGGAGCGGGGGTCTTCGGGTGCCACGTCTGTCGGGGCTACATGGACTTCTGCTCCGTAAGCCCGGAGCCCATCGATCTTTTCCTGGCTCATCTTGTCCGGCATGACGCAGATGAGGCGATAGCCCTTGACCGCAGCTGCCATCGCCAGCCCGACGCCTGTGTTGCCGCTCGTTGGCTCAACGATGGTTCCGCCGGGTTCCAGGAGCCCATCCCTTTCGGCGGCCTCGATCATCGTGAACCCGATGCGGTCTTTGATAGAGCCCCCGGGGTTGACGAACTCCACCTTGGCAACCAGGTTCCCACCGGGATGCAATCTGGATAGACGGACTAACGGAGTACCGCCGATGGCATCAACGATGCTCTCCTTTACGTCCATTTGCCGAGTCTACGGGCGGAGGGGCGTTGCCCGGTTTAGCGATAGGCTTCTCTCATGAACACTACGAAGCTGGTGGTTCCCGATATCTCGTGTGACCACTGCAAGACCTCCATTGAGTCGGCGACGCAGGCCCTCGCGGGCGTCAGTTCGTCAGAGGTTGACATTCCCTCGAAGACGGTGACGCTCAGCTTTCAATCCGGCGAGGTGGATTTGGAGACAATTGTCGATGCCATCGAGGAACAAGGCTACGAAGTAGCCGAATGATCGAAGCTCCCGCTCGAGATAAAGCAGTTGAAGTCGCATTCGATATCGACGGGATGACCTGCGCGTCTTGTGCGGTTCGTATCGAGCGGGTCTTGCAACGTCAGGATGGCGTTACGTCGGCGGTGGTCAACTACGCGGGACAGGATGCAGTTGTCCAAGTTGCTTCTTCCGGGGATGTGCCGGCTCTCGAATCAGCGATAGAGAAGCTCGGTTATCGGCTAACTCCAATAGTTGAGGGTGAAGTCAGGGAAACGCCCACGGAGAAGTACGACGCGGTTGTGAGATTCCAGCAGCGCAACGTGGCGTTGGCCGCAGTTTTCACCGCCCCGCTCTTGCTGGTGGCCTGGTTCGGCAATGGGGGTACGGCGGCCAAAGTGGCGATGTGGGCCCTGGCCACGCCGGTTGTGTTCGTCTTCGGCTGGCAATTCCATAGGGTTGCTCTGAAACGGGCCCGGCTGTTCGACACCTCAATGGACACGCTTGTGTCGATGGGCACTCTGGCTGCCTACGGCTACTCGGTTTGGGCAGTATTCGCCGAAGAGAAGGTGTTTTTCGAGACCGCGGCCCTGATTGTCTCGTTCATCTTGTTGGGGAGGTTTTTCGAGGCCAGGGCCAAGGGGAGCGCCTCCCAGGCCATAAGCCGGTTGCTCGAACTGGGCGCCAGGCAGGCCCGCGTTGTCCGCAACGGTGTAGAGACCATGATTCCGATCGAGTCGGTGCGTCCCGGGGACATCATGGTGGTGAACCCGGGGGAGAAGATCCCGACCGACGGTGTTGTCCATGCTGGTCGAAGCTCCGTGGATGAGAGCCTCCTGACTGGAGAGGCGGCGCCGGTTGATCGGGGACCGGGCGATGTTGTCTACGGGGCCACCGTGAATCACGAGGGTCGGATTGCGGTGGAAGCCCGGGCCGTAGGCGCCGACACCGCTCTCGCGCAGATTGCTCACGTCGTGGAAGCCGCTCAGGCGAGCAAGGCACCGGTTCAGCGGCTCGCCGACAAGGTGTCAAGCGTTTTTGTTCCCCTGGTGATCGTCATTGCCTTCACCACCGGTGCGTTCTGGCTGGCAATCAACGGGGAGGTGGAGACGGCGCTGCGCAACGCGGTCGCGGTGCTGATCATCGCCTGTCCATGTGCGCTCGGGCTGGCCACGCCGACCGCGATCATGGTGGGATCGGGCCGGGGGGCTGAGCTTGGCGTGATGTTCAAGTCGGCCGAGGTGTTCGAGCGAACTCGAGACATCGACACTGTGGCGTTCGACAAAACGGGAACGATTACCACCGGACGGATGACCGTCGATGTCATCGAGACGGCTGCGGACCACGACTCCTTTTTGAGAGATGTGGCGTCCCTTGAGTCGGCCAGTGGCCACCCGGTAGCGAGAGCCGTCACTCTGGCTGCTGAAGAAATGGATCTCACTCTGACTGCGCCGACCGAAGTAGAGAATCTGCCGGGTGGAGGTCTCCGCGGTGCGGTCAACGGCAAGGCCATGGTCGTGGGCAATCTCGAGCTGATGGACTCTCTTGGAGTGGAAACACCAGATAGGGTCCGCGCCTGGGTCGCCGACATCGAGACGAAGGGAAGAACATCGTTCATCGCTGCCTGGGGCGGAGAGGCTCGCGGGGCGATAGCGCTTGTTGATGCTCCCCGACCTAATGCCGCAACCGTGATGTCCGAGTTGCGCGCCATGGGAGTCGACCTGGTGATGGTGACAGGCGATAACGCGGTGACCGCCGAGTCGGTTGCTCGGGAGGTGGGCATCAGGCGCGTGATGTATCAGGTCAAGCCGGAAGCCAAAGCGACTGCCGTCAGCCGCCTTCAGGAGGGCGGTGAGGTGGTGGCCTTTGTAGGTGACGGCGTCAACGATGCGCCGGCCTTGACCCAAGCGGACCTGGGTATGGCCGTCGGCTCTGGCACAGATATCGCCATCGAAGCCGGCCATGTCGTTTTGATGTCGGGTCAACCCGGGCTCGTCATCACGGCGATTCGTTTGGCGAGGCGAACCCATCGCACGATTAATCAGAACCTGTTCTGGGCCTTCTTCTATAACGCGGCCGCCATCCCGCTGGCAGCGTCTGGTCGGTTGGATCCCAGCATCGCCGCCCTGGCTATGGCGTTTTCGAGCGTGTCGGTGGTTGCCAACAGCCTGCGCTTGCGTCGCTTCTCCTAGGACCGGGACTTAGATCTCTTTGAGGAAGTCTTCGACCTCGCTGATCAGTTCGGCCGCGTCGGAGGGGCTGAATTGGGTCGTGGGCTCCTCGGCGGCCTCCTCGAGCCGTGTGACGTAGGAAGTGAATTCGGTGGAGACGCTCATGGCGGCGTTGACGCGGCTTTCGAAGTCCCCGGAGACCGTTGCCAGCTCGGAAGCGTCGACAGAAAGATCGAGGACTTTGGCGGTCTTCTCCAGAAGCGCCAGCATGGCCTTGGGATTGGCGTTAGTACCGAGATAATGAGGCGTCGCCGCCCAGAAGCTCATTACGTCGAAGCCTTCCTCGCGCAAGATGGGCCCGAGAACACCGACAATTCCTGTCGGCCCCTCGTAGTTAGCGCCCCGGACTCCTAGCTCGATCAAAACCTGTGGGTCATCAGCCGTTCCCATCACCGGAACCGGGCTCGTGTGTGGGGTCTGAGCGAGAAATGCTCCTAGCAACACCACCTGCTTCACCCCCAGGTCGCGCAACAAGTCGGTAATGACCTGGGCGAAGCCCTGCCACCTCAGCTGGGGCTCACTCCCGACGACGACGACCAGATCGTGATCGCGATCGCCCATCTCCGCTGCATACAACCTGGTTGCCGGCCAGGAGACCTCCCGGGCTTGACCGTCCTCGACCACGATCGTCGGACGGGTTTCTTCGAAGTTGATAAAAGTCTCGGGATCGACGATTGCAAACGGCTCTGCGTCGTATTGACCGATCAAATAGGCAACCGTGCCCGAGGCCGCCTCGCTGGCGTCGTTCCAGCCTTCGAAGGCCATCACTGCTACCGGGGCCCGCAGGCTTGGCTTGGAGAATCTCCGGATTGGATCCATCGCTAGACAGGGTAGCTAACTGCGTCGGTACACACTGAGGAGAACGGGCTCGGTGTAGCTTGGCAACGTGCACGCCGTTGTCTACATCCACGGAATCGTTGGCCGACGCTACGGGAGCCATTCCGGGGAATACCGGGCGTTGCGCGATGGGCTGGATAGGCGCGGGGTCGACATTCCCGCCCTCGAGGACAGCGTGAGCGTTGAGTGGGGGTGGCCCACGCCGAGCGCAGGCAGTAGTGCCCTATTGGCCCGAGCGCAGAGCCAGCTGGAAGTGCTGCGAGGGGATGCCCGGCAACGTGACCGCTGGACCCAGCGCTTGATGGCCCCACTGCGGGACCTCGTCTTTTACGGATGGTCCGACATCGCCTATTACCTGGACGATGGAGGCAAGGAGCGGATTCGGGGCGTGATCTGGACGTCGATCCTTCGCCGCTTTCCCACGGATGAGCCGGTGGATTTGACTCTGATTGGCCACAGCGCCGGAGCTCTCATAGGTCATGATTTCTTGTTCTTCCTGTTCAGCGGCTTACGCAACGAGCGTCGTCACCAATATGCCCCCGACTGCGATTGGGAGGCAGCGGCTGAGAACTGGCGCATTCGCCGTCTGGTTACATTGGGTTCTCCGTTCGTGCCGCTCGTGGTTCGATCGGCCGACCTGGTCGAAGAGATCGCAGCCGGGCCGGGTCCGTGGCTAGATCCTGCAGTAATCGGGTTCGATCAAACCGCCCACGACGGACGTCGGCCCCTCTGGCTCAACGTCTGGGACCGCCACGACATCCTCTCTTTCCCCGCCGCCGGCGTATACCGGACCGACCGGGTTCACGACCTGTACCCGGATCACAGCGATCGGCCCACTAAGGCGCACAGTAAATATTGGAGGTCGAAGAAGGTCCACCGGATCCTGGCAGAGAACTGGGACGACTAGCTCACGTGTCCTTCGGCTCTTCGCGCAAGCGTTCATTGCTTGTTCGGTGATCTGATCGTGGTGCCTCGCTCGTCTTGCGGAGTCCGTCCGGCGGCTCGCTCGGGCCGAATGTTTTGGAGCTGAACCCACTCGAGCAGCGAACCTCTCGGCCCTTTGGCAGAATCCGACGCTGCCGCGAAAGGTCGTTTGGCTCTAGGCTCGAATAGGAATCGTTAAGCAAGGTTTGACTGTGGAACCAACCACTCGTGCTCAGTGTGTCCGCCTCCTGGCCGAGGAACCCGTTGCCCACATGGGCGTCATCTCTGAGGAAGACCCTTATGTGACCGCGATATCGTTCGTCCATTACGAAGATGCCATCTATTTCCGCACCGGCCCCGGCCGCAGGCTCACGGCGATCCAGGATGGGAGCCGGGTGTGCATTGAGGTGAGCCGTTATTCCAATGATGAAGGTGACTGGGAGAGCGTGGTTGCGTGGGGCTCTGGTCGCGTTGTCGAAGATCCGGGCCTGGAGGCCGATGTGATTGGGTTGTTGCTCGTCAAGTATCGGGAAGTGTTTGGGAGCGTGCTGGCATTTTCGAGGCCAAGCCCACTGGCACCCGGAGAAGTTGTCGTAGAGGTCCCTATCGACGAGATGACCGGCCGGGCTTCGGGGTCCGGGTTCTCACCGACGACCAAGCCGGGCCGGCTCTAGGGCACTAGTCGCACAAATAGACACCGCGCTATTTCCACGACGGCCAGGTGTTTCCCACTAGCTACAAAGGTAGCTGCAATACAACTGTGGTTCCGGAGCCTGGTTGAGACGTTATCTCGGCGTGCCCTCCGAGGTCGGCGGCCCGTCGTCGCAAGTTATTGAGACCCATCCCCTCGTGGGCCGAGTCGACGTCGAACCCCACCCCGTCGTCGATAGTCACCACTTCGAGTTGATGTGACGTTCGGCTCAGAGCCACGCTGATGTGACTGGCAGAGGCGTGGCGCAGAGCGTTACTCACGGACTCACCGGTGCATTGGAGGATTTCGTCTATCAACCGGTCCGGCAGATCATCCACCTCGCCCTTATAGGAGACCTCCATCGCGACGTCATGGGGTTCTGAGAGTGATGCCAGGAGGTCACCCATCTCTACCCGCAGCCGGCGTTGACCCCACACCGGGGGACGTAGATCAAAGATAAATCGTCTGAGGGCAGTGATGGTCTCATCGAGGCGGCCGGCAGCGTCCACCAATTGGTCTCGCACATCGCCGGCGCCCTCCTGTTTCGCCGTCGCCTCGAGGCCAAGACCCACCGCGAACAGATCCTGGATGATGGCGTCGTGCAGGTCACGGGCAATCCGCTCGCGATCCTCCACTACAGCAAGGGACGTCAGGCGGCGCTGTCGCCTGGCAGTAGCTAAGGCCGACCCGCCGATCGTGGCCAGAGCCTGCACGACTTCCTCATCTTCCTGTGTGAAACCTCCATCCTTCTCGGTCAAGTAGAGGTTGCCGAATACCTCATCACCAACCCGGATTGGCATGCCGAGGAAGCTCTCCATAGCTGGATGGTGGGGAGGAAAACCCGCCGTGTCCTCATGGTCGGAGATTCGATTGACCCGCACGGGACCCTCGGTTCTGGTGATGGTTCCGAGCAGGCCCCGCCCTGCTGGAAGCTGGCCGATGGCGGAGACGGTCTCTTTATCCATCCCCCGGTGGATGAACTCGCTGACAAAACCGTGCGAGCCAAGAACTCCCAGGGCGCCGTAACGTGCGTTGGTCAATTCCATGGCTGTTTCCACGATTGTTTCGAGGGTGTCCGTGAGCTCGGCGGCCCCCGCTACAGCCGCGGCCGCCTCGACCAGTTCAGCCACGCGTTCTGGAGGGAGTCCGGTCATGATCGGCAGGCTAACGCTGTCCTTCCAGGTCTTTGGCCCCGAAGGGAAAGGGCCAACCGGCCACTGCCAATCTGCTGGGCTTGTGAGATACGCTGAGGGCCGGTAACAGGGAGTTGGCCTATGAAGGTCGTGCTAGTAGACGATCATGATGTAGTCAGGCAGGGTCTCAAGGCCTTGATCGATAGCCAGGACGACCTCGAGGTAGTTGGGGAAGCCGGGGATGTCGACAACGCCATCCGCCAGGTTGGTTATCACACGCCCGATGTTGTCGTAATGGACGTTCGGTTGCCGGATGGGACCGGGGTCGAGGCCTGCCGGGAAATTCGATCCCGCTGGGAGAACGTCAATGTGCTGATGTTGACCTCATACGCCGACGAGGAAGCACTGGTGTCCTCGATCATGGCCGGAGCCTCCGGCTACGTGCTCAAGCGGATCAACTCAGAGGATCTGGTCGACGCGATCAGGCGGGTTGGTCGGGGGGAGTCCCTTCTTGATCCCAACCTCACCGAACGCCTCTTTGCCAGGATCAGAGGAGACGAGTCGGACGATCCGCTGCTCAGCCGCCTGTCACCCCAGGAGCGCCGGATCCTCGACCTCATCTCTGAGGGCAAGACCAACAAACAAATCGCCGAGGACATGTTCCTTGCTGAGAAGACGGTCAAGAATTACGTGTCCAATCTCCTCTCCAAGCTCGAGATGAGCCGGCGTAGTGAAGCCGCGGCCTACGCGGCTCGCCTCCAGGCCGAGCGCGCCAGGAAATATCCACCCGAGGACTGGAGTGTCGTGCCGGGGGTAAATCCCTAGGAGGGTGGCATTACCGACCGGCCTCCTCGGGGGCTGCTCGGCGACGACGGCGGACCCTTGTACGGCAAGATTGTCGCCGTCGCAGTGGCGGTGGCCTTCGCCGGTTTGATTTTCGGCGGCCTCGCAGTTCGGGAGCGGAACGAGGCACGGGGCAGCCTCATGATCGGCGTCGGAGTGCTCCCTGGAACGCTGCTGATTACCCTGTTCTGGTTTCCCCCGGTCGCAGCCGTGGGAGTCCTGTCGATCTTCGTTGCCTGGAGCGCGTTCGTGAATTTCGCCACGCAGCGTCGGAGCATGCAGCCTGTAGACGTCCCCGATTGAGCGGAGAGGTCCCAGGTGGATAGCGGCCGGGTCGAGACATCCTCGTCGGCTTGGTAGGGCCCCTTGCCCACTTAAGAACGTTCGCCGGACAGGGTTTCCGACCGGGATTGGAACTGAACGGCATGGGTTGGGCCGAGACTGCCCGCGTTGGCCCGCTAGCCGGCTGCCACCACCTCCGACAGTCGATCGAGGTCGGCTTCAGTTGTGAAGAGGATGAGGCGAGAGCCGTAGGGAATCGCCGCGGATGCTGGCGTACACGCCGGCCGCCCGCAGTCGGTCTCCCAGGTCCACAGGGACACCGTTTGGGAAATAGACGCCGGTCATGTGGGGACCCCGCCGGCCGGCAGGGATCGGGTCGAGTCCCAGGCTGGTCATCCTGCGCTCGACTTCGGCTGTCGATCGGGCAATGGTGTCTGCGATGTTCTCTATTCCCCAGTCTCCAATCTGGGTAAGGGCGGCCTCGGCCATCGGTGTGAGGATGAAGTTGGATCGTTCTCCAACATCGAACCGGGTTGCTCCGGCCTCGAGCTCGGTTTCGCAATCGACGAGCCTCGTGAAATCCTCACTTCCCTTGCGGGTTATCCAACCTTGCTCGATGGGCTCTCCTCCCCGACGCTCCGGTCCAACGTACAGGTACGAGTAGCTGTACGGGCCCAGCATCCACTTGTAGCCAACGGTGCAAAGGAAATCCGGCTGCACATCGCCGACATCGAGGGGCAACGCTCCGAGCGATTGCGAGGCGTCGACCACCAGTGCGGCGCCAACCTCCCGGACCATCTTTCCCACCGCGACCAGGTCGACCAGGCCGCCCAGGCCGCCGTCGGTCCAGTGACAATTAGGGAGGGCGGCGATGGCCAGGCGCTCATCGATGTGCTCCAGGATGGTCGAAGTCCAATCATGGTTAGCGGGTCGGGGGACGACGATGAGGTCCGCATTCGACTGGCGGGCTTTGTCCCACCACGGGTAAACGTTCGATGGGAACTGTTCGTCGAGGACGAGAATGGTTTGGCCGGGGGCCACTTCGAGGTTCTTGGCGGCGATGGCGTTGGCGTACGACACCGCCGGGACGATGGCGATTCCGTCGGGTGGGGCGCCTATCAGGCCTGCAAACAAGCCTCGAACCTGCTCGCTCCTGGTGAAGAAGTCACCGGGCGTGACCGTCCACGGCGTCGCCACTTGCTGCAGTGCCGCCTCCCCGGCTGCCCGCACGGAATGCAGCTGCGGGCTCAGGTAGGACGTGTTGAAATACGCGACGTCGTCCGGAATGTTGAACAGGTGGCGCTGTGATTCGAGGATCAACCTGGCCTGCCGTCTCGGGTTACTTCTTGTGCTTGTGCCGGTTGGCGCGAAGACGTTTGCGGTACTTATGTTTCGACATCTTCTTGCGCCGCTTTTTTATGACTGATCCCATTGCCCATAGCTTGGCCTACTCCGCCTCGCTACGCAAACACTCCTAGAGTTCAGCGACATGCGACCCCTAATCGGTATCACGGCCCAAAGACGCGAGGTCAATACCACCTACGGCATCGAGCCGGCTAACACCGTGGTGCTTACCTACTCCAGTGCCGTCGCCGAGGCGGGAGGCATCCCGGTTCTGTTGCCCATACTCAATCCCGAGGCAGTGCCCGGCCTTGTTGAGCGCCTGAACGGCGTTGTTTTGACCGGCGGCGGAGACGTCGATCCGAGTCACTACGGCCTCCTCGAACATTCGACCGTATATGGAGTAGATGCGGCGCGCGACGAGTTTGAGCTGGCGCTTGCCCGCCAGATTGCCGAGACGAAGCTTCCGGTGCTCGCAATCTGCCGGGGGCTGCAAGTCCTCAATGTTGCGCTTGGCGGCACTTTGATAGTGGACATTCCCACGCAGGTCGACGGTGGTTTTGAGCATTTTCGTGCAGGGGAGGACGCCAAGCGGACCCATCAGGCTCTCCGATTCGAAGAGTCCTGTCACCTGGCCGGCCTCTTTGGCACCAGCGAGCTCAAGGTCAACTCGGTGCATCACCAGGCGGTGGCAGAAGTAGCGCCGGGCTTACATCCGGTGGCCTGGAGTGAAGATGGGGTTATCGAGGCGATGGAGCCCGATGATGACCGGTGGGAGATGCGTGGTGTGCAGTGGCACCCCGAGCACCTGGTGGACAGTGAATCGGCCGCCAGGGCACTGTTCGAGGGGCTGGTACGAGCTGCTTCCGAGGGCATCTCTTAACGTCTAAAGCCTCGGTCAAATGGGGTCGATATCCAGTGCGATGTCTAGTCGCACCCGTTCGTTGGTTTCGTTGCTGCTCGGGCTCGCCCTAGTCGCCGCAGCTTGTTCGGGCGGCGACGATTCGGTCGCGGTAGCGACACCCCCTGTAACCCCAGCTCCGGCTGCGAATCTACCGGATACTGGAGCGGACCTACTCGAGTTGCTCCGTTTTGGAGGAACCTCGGCGTCCACCTCAACAACCACGCCGGCCCAGCGGGCCGAAGCCGAGCTGTTCGTCGCGGAACTGGTCAAGGGATACTTTGAGGCAGCCGGCGCCAGGGACTGGGACGCGGTCTATTCGGCCTCATCAATTGAATTTCTCGGAACTTGTGCTTATGAAGAGTTTGCGGCCATGGCCGGGATTGCTGCCGAGGCGACCGAGATCCTCTTCTCCGAGGAATTCGAGATCCACGTTGTCGGCGATTTTGCCTCCGGGCGGTTCGAGGTGACAGACGCGGCCGGAACCCTCCCCATAGAGGGGCTGCTGGCGGTGTTGGATCCGGAAGGATGGCGAATGGCCATCAATCCGTGCGATGTCGTGGCCAAGGCGGGATCAGGAGACTTCATCTACCCGCTGGTAATCACCACGACCACACTTGCCGGCGAAGTCGGTGCTGACGGCGACGGCGGGGCCGACGGCGGAGCTCCCTCAGACGGCGCCCCGATTGATCCAGATCTCACCACCACCACGCCGGCCCCCGACGCATCGACGACCACCACGTCGCCCGACATCTTCGGGCCAGGGGGGACCGGCGGATCTACCACGACGACCACCACTTTGGCGCCGATACCTCTGACGGCGGCGGACGAGGCCAAAATCGAGGCCATCCTCAAACAGTTCATGATCGCCGAGGCTTCTCAAGACTACGTTTCACTGCACGACGCGGTGCCGCCGCTGTTTTCCTGTGACGCCACCGATACGGCAGCCGACCTGGGCTCGTTCCATTGGAGCCCAACGGCGCTCACCTTCGGCGACTTCGAGATCACCGGCGGCAACGACGAGGGTTATGCGACCTTCGAGCTCACCTACACCGACTCGGAAGAGACTCTCCTTGTCGAGGATTTCGGTGCCTGGTCGTGGGGCGGCGAATGGCATGCCGCGGTTCATCCCTGCAAGTGGACGCTCAATAGGGTGAATGACGGAACCGCCAATGATGTGACCATCGACAACATGGAAGCCGTGTTACTGGTTGCCAGAGACCTTTATGCGGCAGTCGGCGACTACGACATTCCCAACTCCACCCTCAACGCCATGTTCATAGATGAGTCGCTGCTTTTCGTAGGCACTCCCGATCTCGCCGGCCCAGGGGTTGTCGCCTACATGGACATGGGTCAGGAGGTCGTGATCCTTACTCAGAGCGCAAGCGGTCGCTGGTATTGCACCGTCGAGAACGCCCTGACTGGAGCCCACCACGGCAGCTCCTTCCTTCCGAGCACTGTGGACAACGCCGACGGATGCCGCTCGGTGACCCTTTCAAATCCGTGGAGCATTCTCTAGGAGGGCTGCCCGGCCTCCTAAAAGCCCTACTCCACTCCGGTGAGAGCAATCGCCGGGCTGAGTACCGTTCCTGAACCGACGGCATCGGTCAACGCCGATGCCACGAGCTGTTCATGAGCCCTGGTCACGATCGCCACCACAGAAGGGCCGGCACCGCTCAAGGCGCTGAAAAGGGCTCCGGCGTCGGTGGCGGCGCTCAACAGCTCGCCGATTATCGGTCGCAGTTCGATTCGGTACGGTTCGTGGAGCTCGTCGCGACCGATTGACCGCAGCACGTCCTCGTTTCCCTGGCGGAGGCCTTCGATCAGCCTTATGGCTCGCGAAGCGGTGCGGGCGGCGATGCCGAAATCGATCTTTGATGGCAGGGCTCTCCGCGCCTCATCGGTTGGGAGGGTGACATCGGGCACGGCGACCAAGACTCGCAAATCGGAGTCGAGGTCGAGAAGGTGAGCGCGGGCGCCATCCGTGGCCACCAGACCACCGTAGACGGTGGCCGCGGCGTTGTCGGGGTGCCCCTCGATCCCCGCCACCAACTCGAACAGCCGGTCATGATCGGGTTCCTCGCTATGAAGCCGGGAGATGGCCGCTCCCAGCGCGGCGGTTATTGCTGCGCTCGAGCCGAGACCCCGGCCGCTGGGAATCTCACTATCAACGGAGATGCGCAACGGCTCCTGTGTCAGTCGGGCGGCGACTCCGGCCACAAATCCATCCGGATCGGGGGTGGCAACCTCGAGCTCGTCGCTGGATTCGACCGCTACCGAGCAGCGGATCTCGAGGGCCAGGGCCAGCGTGTCAAATCCGGGTCCAAGATTGGCGGTTGAAGCCGGCGCGGTGGCTCTCATCGGCGGGACTCCGGCTCTACGAAGATGAGGGTTGTTGAAGGAGCCACTCGCCGTATTGCTTCCTCCACGTCGTCGATAGTGGACTCGACCTCGGTGTCCTTGAGACCGTCTTCAAAATCCACTTCCAGGTTTACGACGATATCGGTCGGGCCCATGTGCATTGTCAATAGACGGCCGATGCTTTCAACGTTGGGATGAGTCAGGACCGCGGTTCGAATCTGCGAGCGGACTACTCGGGACGCGCTCTCACCCACCAGCAGGCTCTTGACTTCGTAGGCCACCAGGAAGGCAACGAGGGCGAGTAGAACGCCGATCGCCATCGAGGCACCTCCGTCCCACCGGGGGTTGCCGGTCCATTCTCCGATCAGGATTCCAGTGATTGCTATGAAAACGCCGAAAACCGCTGCTGAGTCCTCGAACAGCACAACCATCAGCGCCGGGTCCTTCGACTCCCGAAGTGATCGCCAGACCTTGCGGCTACCCCGTCGCCGGTTGAACTCTCTGAGGGCAGGTATGAAAGCGATGCCGATCTCGAAGGCGCCGGCGGCCAGGAGGACACCGACACCCAGAGCCAGGTTGGTGGTCTCCTCGGGATGGCGAAAGCGCTCCCATCCCTCGATGAACGACAGGACCGCTCCTCCGACGAAGAGGAATACCGCCACCATGAGGGACCAAAAGTAGAGCTCCTTGCCTCTTCCAAACTGATGCTTGACGCTGGGCCCGTATCGAGAGACGGCAGTGCCTCGCAGTAGGAAGAGCTGGTTTCCGCTGTCGGCTAAGGAGTGATACCCCTCCGCGAGGAGCGCTGCTGAGCCGGTGATTGCTGCTGCGGTGAACTTCATCACGGCGATTGCCATGTTGGCGAAGAGGGCGAGGATGACGAGCGTCTTGGATTCCGAACCGGCCATGGATGAGGAGTCTATGAGTCGTCGGGGGATTTCTGACTCTCACTCCCGACACAAAATGAACGGCTCCCGCGAGAATGTCCGCGAAATGCCTGAGCTCCCCGACATCGTCACGTACATCAAGGCCCTCGAGCGCTTCGTTGTTGGTGAGCGGCTGGAGCGAGTCCGGATCTCCGGTATCTCGCTACTCGGCTCCTACGATCCACCGATCGAAGCCGCAGAGGGGAAGCGGGTACTTGGCTTGCGCCGGCTTGGCAAGCGGATTGTGTTTGAGCTCGAGGGTGATCTGTTTCTCGTGCTGCATCTGATGGTGGCCGGGCGAATTCGCTGGAAGGAGCGCGGCGCCACCATTCCGAAAAGAGTTGGGCTGGCGGCCTTCGACTTTCCCCATGGGACCTTGTTGTTGACGGAGGCCAGTACCAGAAAGCGAGCGACGCTACACCTGGTCAAGGGCGAGGAGGGCCTGGTCGACCACAGTCGGGGCGGCCTCGAAGTCCTCGACTCCACCGCTGATGAGTTTGCCGACCGTCTGCTGTCCGTGAGCCACACCGTGAAGCGGGCGCTCACGGACCCTCGCTACTTCAGCGGCATCGGCAACGCCTATTCCGACGAGATTCTCCACCGGGCCAAACTCTCGCCTTTCAAGAAGACACGGCAGATGACTCGTGAGGAGGCGCAGGCCCTTTACGGCGCAGTGGTCGAAGTCCTCGGGGAGTGGACCGACCTGCTGACGGCCGAGGTCGGTGATGGCTTCCCGGACAAGGTCACGGCTTTTCGGCCGGAGATGGCCGTGCACGGCAAGTACGGGGAGCCGTGTCCGGTGTGTGGCTCTCCGGTGCAGCGCGTGGTCTACGCCTCCAACGAGATGAATTACTGTGCCGGGTGCCAGACCGGCGGCAAGATTCTGGCCGACAGGTCGCTGTCGCGACTTCTGAAAGATGAGTTTCCCAAAACCCTCGAAGATCTGGAGTGATCGCGATTCCTCCCGTTGGACGAGCGTCAGCCGGTATCCGCCGCGATCTCCCCGTCGCGGAGATCCACTATCCGGTCTGCCAGGTCGATGAGTGCCGAATCGTGGGTGGCGACAATCGCGGTGACCCCCTCGCTTGCCACTAGCTGCTTGATGAGATTCATGATGGATCGACCGGTCCTCGAGTCGAGTTGACCCGTCGGCTCATCCGCCAGAAGCAATGGAGGATTGTTGGCCAGGGCGCGAGCGATTCCCACCCTTTGCTGTTCACCACCTGATAGCTCGTGGGGCCGATGTTCAACCCGGTCTGACAAGCCAACCATGTCGAGCAGCATGCCGACCCGCTGCTTTCGGTCATTAACGGCAGCCCGCACCATCCGCAACGGGATCTCAACGTTCTCTGCCGCCGTGAGGATGGGGATGAGGCCAAAAGCCTGAAAGATGAAGCCGAACTTTTCCCGGCGCAGCCTCACCAGGTCGGACTCGTCCATAGTGGTGACGTCGCTGCCATCGATCCGGACTGTTCCGGCGGTGGGGCGGTCAAGGCCGCCGATGAGGTTGAGCAGGGTGGTCTTGCCGCTCCCGGACCGGCCTCGCACGGCGACCAGCTGTCCGCGCTCCACCGAAAAGTCGATTCCTTTGAGAGCCTCAACTGTGTGAGCAGGCGTCTCATAGTCGCGGGCAAGCCCCTCGAGGGCAACGATCGGCCCGATGCCACCAACCGGTTCGCCGGCCTTGTCGGGTTGGGCGCCACTTGGCCCGTTCGGCTCTGGGCCCACGACGTACACGAATTCGGCCTCGGAAGACCCGGCGCGGCGGCGGCCCTTTCTCCGGCTCGACCTCATTGCTCCTCCTCCTCTGTATCGGGTGTGACGATATTGTCCCGGTCGGGCCATACGTTGGCGTGGTCGTCGTCGAGAGTTAGTCGGACGAGCCGCTGCAGGTGCAACTCCTCGACGTAGTGCTCGGGCAATTGGAGACGTCCAGTCCGATCAAGGATCACGAACTCCTCGGCGACCGTTTGATGTTCCCCGGCCGCGTCCAGCTGAGTAGCCCGCACAGTTTCGGTGCTGGTACGCCCGTCTCGAATAGCAACGGTCCGGCTCACATGCTCGGTGACGAGCGGGTCGTGGGTTACTACCACCAGCGTGACGCCGAGGTCCTTGTTGACATTGCGCAGGACTCGAAATACGTCATTGGAAGTCATCGTGTCCAACTCGCCGGTGGGCTCGTCGGCCAGAAGCACCGTCGGGGAGTTGGCAAGCGCCACCGCGATGGCCACTCGCTGTTGCTCACCGCCGGACAACTCTGAGGGGCGGTGAGTGATCCGGTCTCCGAGGTCCACCAATTCGAGCAACTCGCCGGCCCTGGTGCGGCGCTGAGATGTCCCTTGCAGGATCATCGGCATCTGGACGTTGTCGATTGCCGATAGATACGGAAAGAGGTTTCGTGCGGATTGCTGCCAGATGAAACCAATCGTGCTGCGTCGATAGTCGGTGCGGTCCTTTCCCGACATAGCCATGAGGTCATGGCCGGCTACCGTGGCTTTGCCGGCTGAAGGAGCATCCAGCCCACCAAGAATGTTGAGCAATGTCGATTTGCCACTCCCGGACGATCCAACAATGGCGACTAGTTCCCCGGGGTCCACCAGCAAGTCGAGTCCCTGAAGAGCCACCACTTGCAGCTCGGCGATCTCATAGATCTTGACGAGGTTGTCGCAGGCGATGATTGAGTTGTTGCCGTATGCGGGTCGCGGGCGGGTCGCCGCCTGCTGCTGCAGCTCCCAATAACTTGGCGTTTCGGTCATCCGTGATCTCCCATCCGGAGCACGCTTCCCAGGTTCACATGATGAGCTCGATAACTGTATAGAGCTGTGGCCACCATCACGGCAATGAGCACGGTGCCGGCCACGAGCAACACCGTCCCCCAGTCGACGAAGATCCGTATGGTGGCCTCCCCGCCGGTAAAGGGACCGAGATCGAGGCCGGGCTCCACGAGCCAGGTGAGACCCAGTGCAAACCCAATGCCAGACGCCGTAGCGATCAACGCCCACGGCAGCTGTTCGACGACGGTCAGAGCGGTGACCTGGCCGGACGACAGTCCCAGAGTGCGGAGAAACCCGAAGTCGCGTGTCCGCTCCGTAGCGGTTAGCGCGATCGCCGCGAGCGCGGCCAGAACCGCGAACAGGGTTGCCAGCACAACGGCAAGGCGATAGCCATCGTCGACGGCTTCGACTAGTGGGGCTTCGGTGAGTTTGGTCAGCAGCTCCATTCGCGATGTCACTCTGGTGCCCCCTGATTGGCTTTGCACCGTCGCTGCCAGAGCCGGAGCGGCCGTCACCGGTGCCCGTATGTACTTTCGGGTGGGGCGTAGGTCGAAGGCAGGGGCCGCCGCCTCGAGGCCGGCACGGTCCAGGATGATGAAAGGCTCGCCGGCAGCGAAGCCCGGGAACTCGTCGCGGGCTGCGAGCACGAGGATCGGTATATCCACCTGTCGGGGTCCTTCCACTATGAGAACCTGCCCGGTGGTCAAGCCGAGGCCGGGCAGTGTGGAGGACACAACTGCAGGGATTGGATCTTCGCTTCCTATTTGCGGCGTGACCATGGAATCCGGGAACTCGGGGTCGGCCGGGGTGCCGTTGGTGACGGTCTCGTATGCGGCGATGTCCAGAGCGGCCAGCGACACCCGGGGTCGGCTCGAGGAGGTGGCACCCTCGAGTCGGACCGACAGGACGGAGAGGTCGGCGGTCGCTTCGATGCCCGGCACCTCGGACATGTCGAGGCTTGCCGAGAGCGGCTCATCGGTGCGCAGTGACTCCAACAGGTAGTCGGCTCCGACGCTCTGCCAGCTGAGATTCTCCCGGTTCTCGCTGATCGAATTGACCAGCACCGCTCCGAAGATGGCGATCCCGATCGCCAGTAGCGTTATCGGGAGCGGGAGTTGGGCGGTTATGGACTGCCGGCGCAGTCTGCGGAGCCCGACGAAGGACACGACGTCCCTCCGGCGGGTACCGTACCGACCCCAGGCCCGGACTAGGAGTGGGTAGAAGCGAAGCAACACCACTCCGAATGCCAGGGCAAGCAAGACGGGTACGGCCGCAAGCAATGGATCGAACCCGCCGTTCTGGTCGGTTATTCCTCCACCCTGCAGGCCCCGGCGGCGGAAAAGGAAAAGCCCGCCGAGGGCTGATGTTGCCAGCAGTCCCTCCATGACCAGGCGGCCGTTGGATCGTTTTGCTCCCGGGGTTTCGTCGCCAAGGAGCCCGCCGAGATCCCCCCGCAACAGCGGGAGCGCCAGCGCCACCAGAATCGCGGCCACGCCCACCACGCCAACCATTATTAGCGGTAAGACCAGCCCCGGCTCACGTGCGTCCACCGTGAGTTTGGCGAGCAGATACCCGAGAACCGCGAAAGGGAGGAAAACGATGATCCCCTCCAGCAGCAAGGCGGAGCCGAGCTGACGGCCGGACGCTCCCCGGCTACGGGCCAGCGTTGTCCCGGCCCGCCGGCGATGCGCCGTCAGCGCGCCGAGGAGGGCCGTCACCGCGAAGACCAGGCTCACTAGCCCGGCCAACGCCAGGGAAAGGATTGAGACCGTGAGCGCCCGCTGGTTCGAATAGCTCTCAAAGATGCGCTCCAGCCCTGTAGTCAGACGCGGCTCGTCGATGCCGGCTCGGGCCGGTGAGCCAAGCTCGAGCTGAAGATCTTGCAGGCCGGCGCCGATCGCACTTACGTCACCGGCGTCGAACAGATCCGGATCGACAAAGAAGCGCCAGGTGTAATTCCACAGCACGGACCGCGAGAGTGATAGTAAGCGCTGATAGTCGTCGGGTCCGATCAGCCCGGTAGCAAACACGACTATTGCGTCCGGGTTGGCAGCGTCGGTGTCTAGCGACGGCTGGTGGAGGCCGCGGTCTGACATCCAGTATTCGGCGTCCGGTTCGACAACGTCGATGATGCCCGAGATCTCGATGACGAGCTGGTACGAAAGCTGGTTGGAGGGAACGCCTGCCGTCAGTGGATCCCGGCGCTGTGGGCTCACCACAACCCGGTCACCGACGCCAAGCTGCATCAGTCGAGCCGTTTCCGGCGTGATGGCGATCTGCAATACCGGAAGTTCGATGGGGGAAGCATCGTTGTCGAAGTCCACCTCCAGGGGATCAGCCGGAGCCGGGAGGTTGCCTTCGGTGACGGTGATTTGGTCCTCGATTCCCTCCTGATATCGCAACCTGAGGATCCGGACCGGGGGGTCGCCGGTGTCGCCGGGAAATTGGGCAACCTCGAAGGTCTGCGTGTCCACCACGTAGCGCTGTTGGCTGAGGATCCGCTGTAGCGGCTCAGGAAACTCGTCCGCCAGGCTCTGTCCGAATCGGGCGACACCGGCGAAGACGTCATCACCTGGAGCGACGGGAATGCGAAGGCCCTGTTCGATGATGATGTTGCGAGCTCGGGGACGGGCCGCCGAGACTGCCGTGTGCAGCGCATCGTCCGATACCGAGTTGAGAAAGCGTGGTGTGGCAGCCGTTCCAAATGCGGCCAACAACACGACGCCTCCCAGGACCCACGGTGCGGGGCCATCGAGGCGAAGCCGGCGTAGGTTGTAACCGACCAGCGCGAAGAGGGAGGCCACGACTTACTCGCCCCCTGCCCTGAGGATTGCCTCGAGGCCAGAGCGCTTCAAAACCACCCCGAGGGTCGCCACCGCGACGACGAGCGCTACCACGACCCCGGCTTCGAACCAAAAGATGGTTCGCCAGGGATACACGATAAGGACGTCGGGGACGGCAGTTGTTGCATCCTGAGTCAGTGTGGTCAGAGGCAAGACGAGCCACACAAGCAATGCCCCCAGGGCGGTGCCGGCCACCAACCCGAAGCCAACGAGCACTGCGTTTTCGAGCGAGAGCCAACCGAGGAGCTGCCGGTTAGACAGGCCTGCTGCCCGGAGCAGAGCGAATTCGGATAGCCGCTCCCGGGCGGAAACGGCGGCATTGACGGCAAACCCGACGCCGGTGAGCACCGCCGCGGCCACAAATCCAAGAAATAGAGAGCCGATCGTGCCGCGAGCCACCGGATCATTTTGCAGAGTCATCTCTCGCTCTGAGAAGCTGTTGAGGACGGCGCTCGAGAAGGGTTTCTCGGTGAGAATGGCCCTGGCGGAGTCGAGTGAACCGTCCTCAATGCTGAGCCACATCTCGTCGGGAGCCGGCATAGTGGTTCCCGCCTCATATCGGGCGGTGAGGTATGTCTGGTAGTCGAGTACCACCGGCTCGCCTCGCAGAGGATCGATAGTCGGAAAGTCTCGAACCGTACCGGTGATGAGCCCGCGCCCTTCGAGACCGGGTAATACCAGGGGGATCTCTTCGCCGATCTCGAGATCAAGCTCCGCGAGCAGGTCCGAAGACACCAGCACGGGGAGGGGGCCGGGAGATGGGCTTCCCCGGGGACGCATCCCGAAGTACGAAGAGACGGCCCCCGGGGCCGCGGTTGCTCCCGAGGTGATTTTCAGCTCGAGGCGGTTGGTCGTGTCTGGGTTCATCGTCATGTCCGGCGCCACGATGCTCAGCCGCGGTTTGCTAACCGAGATCGTCCAGTCGCCGGGGTCGAGAGCTTTCGGCAACTCCTGCCATCCACTGCTCTCGTCCGGCCGCACCACATGGATGCCACTGATGGTGAGAGTCGCCTCCCGGACCACTTGACGGGGAATTCCAGAACGGAGTTCGAAGGCGACGATCGCAAGTGGGTAGGCGGGTTGGAGCACCTCTCCGTTGTCGAGGCGATGGTCGAGGTCGGTCGTCAGCTGGAGCAGAGCCCCGTTCTGCTCGACCCTTCCGAGATCAAACCGGAGCAACTGCCCGTTGGCGTCTATCAGTACCACTCGAAAACTGGGAGTCATCCGGAGGCGAAACTCCGGGATGTTGGACGGAGGGACGAAGCCTTCCGGGAATGGCTCCACCACCAGGGCCATGTCGATGGCCAGGCGGGTCGGCCTCCCGGCAAGGGGAATGGTGGCGGGCCGGTAGCGCCCTGCCGCTAGTGGAGCCATCAGCTCATTGAGGGGTGTGTCGGATAGGTCGGGGCGGAAGGTGATGGTGGCGGCGGCCCGGGCGGAGTCGAGGATCACGTAGCGAACGTTTGTCGACGAGCGCGCCAGGCGGCCGCTCTCGCGCAATACCGGCATGGCGGCCTCGAAACCGGGCAGGTCGTCGTAGGCGTCGCTCAGCACGTGGGCAGGGAGCGGATCGAACAGCCGGTTGCGATCGTGACGTAAATCGGCGCCGATGTCATAGGCTGCCCGATCCGATTGGGAGGCCTGCCACGTGCTGGAATAAGCCACCGTAAAAAACCCGATGCCGACGGCCATCATGAGAAAGAGGGCTATGCGGGCGTAGCTGCGCGGGCGGCGAGCCACCTGCCATGCTCCCAGTACCGGGACGAGACGCCGGCTGTCGGACATTACCGCCTCGGCAGTCAGCGATAGGAGGGGGAGTGCGCGCAACGCCACCACACCTCCGGCGAGCAGACCGAGGGTGGGGGCTGCCACCAGCAGCGGGTCGATGCCGAGCTGTCCCTCCACCGTCTCGGTGATGGGAGCCCCGTAACGCTGCAGTTGCCAGAGAGCAATGCCGGCAATGGCGAGCAGCGCCAGGTCGAGGCGAGCTCGTTGGGCGAGGCCGCGCCGCACCTCGCGGGACCTCTCGACTCGCACAGTGCCAAAGGATCTGGCGGAGCGGAAGGTAGGGATCGTCAGCGCCACCAGACAACCAGCGGCGACGACGGCTGCGATCAGAAAGCTGGCACCTGTGGCCCGGGGAGAGATGGTCAGCTCGATGTCGGCCAGTGGCCCGATGTGATTGAAGGCTCGCAGCATCAAGGCGGCCAGTCCGGGGGCCGCCAGGGCAGCGGGAACTACGAGAAGAGTTCCTTCCATGAGAGCCATCGTCAGGACCTGGCCGCTTCCGGCGCCTCTCGATCGGAGCAGCTCGATCTCGACCTCGCGGCTTTCCGCCAGAAGCCCCGCCGTTAGGAGCA
>Ga0255057_10000514_pt1 | contig 22010 bp, 23 predicted proteins | sample Cases_109_6_MG_FD_189022 | JGI IMG/M metagenome (GOLD analysis project Ga0255057, IMG submission 189022) | Seawater microbial communities from Amundsen Gulf, Northwest Territories, Canada - Cases_109_6 | ecosystem: Environmental > Aquatic > Marine > Gulf | place: Canada: Northwest Territories... | reverse complement strand
GACACCTCTTCGCTGGTGGCACACCAGACGACTGTGTCGGCAGCCTGTTTGGGGGTCAACAGCCGTCGACGGAGAAATGGTCTGGCGATCCTCGGGATGATGTTGGTGTTGGTGAGCCCGGGATGAACCGCGTGGAGATGCCAATCGGGCTGTCGGCGTGCCATCTCACGGACAAAGAGGATGTTGGCCAATTTGGAAACGGCGTAATCACCGAGCCCGTAGAACGTCCGGGACCTATGACGTACCCGTGAGTAATTGACTTCCTGGGCTCGACGATGCACCTCACTGCTGACCTGAATGATGCGGGTCCCCGGTCTGAAGGTGGGTCTGAGGTGATGGGTGAACATGAAATGACCGAGATGGTTTGTCCCAAATTGGACTTCAAAGCCATCCTCGGTAACACCCCGGGTTGCTCCAACACCGGCGTTGTTGACCAGCACATCGATTGTGCGTCCAGTGGCTTCGAAGGTCTTCGCCGCTGTCCTGGCTGATTCGAGGGAGGCAAGATCGAGGTTGAGAAACTCCGCTGAGTTCCCTCCGGCGATGATCTCGTCGACAACAGGTTGGGTCCGCCGCCGGGACCGCCCGGCAAGCACAACATGACGTCCTTCCTCGGCGAGTGCGATGGCTGTGGCCCGGCCAATGCCCGACGAGGCCCCGGTGACAACTACGAGACTCATGGGCGGCACCGTACAATCGGCGCACGTGACCGACTGGCCGGAACACCTCAACGCCGATTCCTTTTTCCTGCGTGACCGTCTCGAAGACGGACGTGGCGAGCGGTTGGCGCTGCGGCTCGACGATCGGGATATGACCTACCGCGAGGTCGACACCCTTGCCTCCGGGTATGCCGGTCTTCTGCTGGATCGAGGTGTTGGGCCGGGTGACCGAGTGCTCATAGTCATGCCTGACGGGTCGGACTTTGTTGCCGCTCTGTTTGGGATCTTCCGAATCGGTGCAGTTGTGGTGATGCTCAACCCCGGCCTGACCACACAGGCGATGGGGGCAATAGTGGCGAGGACTCGACCAGCTGCGGCAGTCGTCGATCAGACCCATATCGATCATTTCAAGAAGTCATGTGGCGACACAAAGCCCCAGACAGTTGTCGTTTCCCCGGATCTCGCTCTTCCCAGAGAAGCGGTCCCCACTGTGGAGTCGAGCTTGAGGGATCCAGCGATATGGCTGTTTTCCGGGGGAACGACAGGACTGCCCAAGGCGGCGGTCCAGACCCACCAGAGCTTGGTCAATACGGCACGGCTCTATGGCCAGGGTGCGCTTGGTTTGAATGAAGACGACATCACGATGGCGGTCCCCAAACTGTATTTCGGCTACGCAACGGGCTCGAACCTGTTGTTCCCGTTTTCGGTTGGGGCTTGTTCGGTCCTCTTCACGGACCATCCAACACCCGGGGCACTATTTGATCGAATCAGGCGATATCACCCCACGGTTCTGATCAATGTTCCTTCCGCGATCAATCAAATGCTCTCCGATCCCGAGGCCGGCGATCAAGACCTGTCTTCCCTCCGCTTCGCGACATCTGCCGGTGAGGCCCTGCCGGAGACCCTCTACCACCGTTGGAAATCCGCATTCGGCGTCGAACTTCTCGACGGTCTTGGCACCGCGGAGATGTGGCATGTCTTTGTCTCCAACACTCTCGGGGATGTCAGGCCTGGGACCTTGGGGAGAGTGGTTCCTGGATTCGAGATCAAGGCCTGTGACGATGACGGCCAAGAGGTCGCCACTGGCGAAGTGGGTCGTCTCTGGGTGCGGGGCGACTCGTTGGGGCTGGGCTACTGGGAGAGCCCGCAGCAGACCGCCGATGCCTTCCGTGGAGATTGGTTTGTTGGTGGGGACTTGGTCTCCATCGATGCCGATGGGTATGTCACCCACCGTGGCCGCGCCGATGACGCCATCAAGGTGAAGGGAAAATGGTTTCGCCCCCAGGAAGTCGAATCGGTGTTGCTCGACCACCCAGCCGTCATCGAATGTGCCGTTGTGGCCGTTGTCGATGAGGCGGGTCTGGCCAAGCCGGTGGCTTTCGTGGTGAGCTCCGAGCCGGTGGCCGAGCAGGCACTCATCGACTGGGTCTTGGCGGACTTGGAGGCCTATAAACACCCCAGAAAGGTGTTCCTTGTCGAGGAGTTGCCCCAAACACATCTCGGTAAGGTCGATAGAGCCGCTCTCAAACGCGCCGCCGGCTAAACCTGTCCCAGCTTGGCGGCAAGGTGGGGCAATGGAGCCGACGATCCTCCACGCCGACCTCGACGCCTTTTACGCCTCCGTTGAGCAGCTACTCAACCCTTCGCTACGTGGTAGGCCGGTGCTTGTTGGCGGTGGAGTGGTTGTGGCTGCCTCTTATGAGGCACGTGCGTTTGGGGTCCATGCTCCCATGTCGTCACGGGAGGCACTACAGCTCTGTCCGAAGGCGATTGTTGTCGAGGGTCACTTCGAGAGTTATCTCGATCTGTCCGAACAGGTGATGTCGATCTTCGAGGACTCAACGCCAAACGTGGAGCAGATCTCGGTTGACGAGGCGTTTCTCGATGTCTCGGGTACGACACATCTCCTGGGACGCCCGTCTGAGATTGCCCGTGACATCCGGAGACGAGTTCGCGAGGAAGTCGGTCTCCCCCTTTCCGTAGGCGTCGCTTCTACCAAGTTCCTGGCCAAGATCGCATCGGCGCGGGCCAAGCCCGATGGTTTAGTGGTTGTCGACTTGGGCACCGAGCTCAACTTCCTCCACCCGCTCCCGGTGGAGGCACTGTGGGGTGTTGGCAAAGTGACCGCGGCGAAACTTCATCGTCTCGGGATCGGCACCATTGGGGAGTTGGCGCAGGTCCAGCCGGCAGCACTTGCCCCTGTCCTTGGTCTGGGCAACTCTGGCGCTCTTGGCGCCCTTTCCTGGAATCAGGACCCGCGATCGGTGCGGGGCGGGCGACGGGCCGGGAGTGTCGGGAGCCAGCAAGCCTTGGGGCGAGGTCTCACCGACATAGAGGAGATGGCGCAGGTAGTCCTCGGAATCGCCGACCGGATTGGGCGACGGCTGCGGGCTAAGGGACGATCCGGCTCGACATTGTCGGTCCGGGTGCGGTACCCGGGGCCGCGGTTGATCTCACGGAGTCACACGCTGGCGTCTCCCACAGCTTCAACAGCAGCTCTGGCCAGCCTTGGAGTAGAACTGGTGCAACGGGCACATGAGGTGTCGGAGGGAGAGCCGGTGACCCTCATCGGCATGTCCGTCTCCAATCTGACCACAGATCAATATCTCCAGCTGGCACTCGATATCGACGATGGCGACGTGCTCAAGATGGGCAGCGCCGCGGATATGAGGCGACGATCCCTAGACGAGAGCGTCGATGCTGTGCGGGACAAGTTCGGTAGAGATTTGGTTCATCTGGGAGGTCCGGGCCGCGGAACCAGTGACGCTTTCAGACGACTTGCCGAGCGTTCATAGCCGGATTTCCTCCGCTAACCACACCGGACCCTTCTTCTCGGGATAGAGACCCTGTTTGTCGTCATAAAAGGCGCGGACATGATCCATGAACTCGACGATGTCGTCTTGGTACTCGATGGTCGGGCCGATGGTGAGTTGCCTTGTCTCGAAGTCAACCGACGCCAACACCACAGGGACGTCGGCAGCTTCGGCGATCTTCACAAATCCCGTCTTCCAATATGCGGCGGAGTTTCTGGTGCCTTCCGGAGCCATGACCAGAATCATCCTCTCGGTGTTCTCGAAGGCCCTGGCAACCTCCCCGACGATTCCGCCCGATTTGGACCGATCGACCGGGATCCCGCCAAACCAGCGAAAGAACCACCCGAAAGGCCAACGAAAGAGGGTGTGTTTCCCGATGAAGGTGGCCCTCACCCGGTAGTGGTGCAGAGCCGCCAGATAGAGAACAAAATCCCAGTTCGTGGTGTGTGGCGCGCCAATGGCGATCATTTTGGGAATATCGGGGAACTCGCCGTGAAACGACCAACCCCTCATGCGCCAATAGCGATAGGCAAGCCACTTCATTGCATCGGATGGTCCCAGGCAGTCCTCGGTATGCCGAATCGCTAGTCGTGTGTCAGGAGCGTGTTGAAGCCACTCTGAAACCGTCCTCATCGACCCAGACGAGAGATGAGCGATGGTTGACTTCTTCGACGATCTGGTTGGCCATTTCCTCCGAGATAATGCCTTCATCATCCCCCCGGTAGACGACCCGCACCCGCGCCTTGTCAGAGAAGAGTGTCGAGATAACCCCCGGATGAGAGCAAATGATGGTCACCTCGAACGGCGTGATGACGTCTTCGGAGACGATCAGACGGCGGTCCTCGGCGTTCTCGCGGAGAAGATGCCAAGTTGCCAGCCCAGCGAACACAAACAGTGACCCCTGGACGACCAGGGTCTCACCCTCGGTGGACCCAAGCAACATCTGGAATAGGACGACGAGGACACCGATGAGTGCGCTGGCCGCACTCAGTCCCATGATCACACCCATTCCAAGCAAGTAGAACCGACGTGGGACGCTCGCAGCCTCGACATCCCGTGACGATGCTTTTGCTTTGGACCAGAAAATCCACCACACGCTCAAGGACGCCAGGACGACAATCGCCACACTGATTACGACCCGCGAATCCACTGAGATCAAGTCGCCAACGCCAAAAGCCAGTGCCGTGAGCCCTGTGGCACTGCCAACGAGGGATCCCAGCCCGATCGCGGTCATCGTGTACTCGTATGACTGCACCGCGGTCGTGCGCTCCGGACCGAGACGAGAACGATGGTGCGCCCACAGGAGCACCGCGATCAAACCGACGGAAAATGCGACGGGAAGGAATTCGAAATGCTGCGCTCCATCGTCAGTTTCGGTGAAAACAAATACCACCGTTTGTATGAACGTGAAGGTCGCGACCCCAATCGCTGTGGTCAGAGCGGAAACCGAAACGACGAACATCCAAGCGTCCCTTGGCAAGCTCGAATCGTCGGGCCATGGCCGCCACCATCTGAAGTACCAGATCGGGCCACCCACGATCAAGAGTGAGATCCATGTCATCAGATCCTCACCCCCGGCCTGGGCTGAGAACGTGGCGTAAGCCTCTTCTGACAGCCAGAAAATGATACCGACGGCACCGATCGCTGTCGCCAACAGACCGATGGCCGATCCGACCACTCGAGGCAGGTCGGCACTATCCGAGCGGGGAGGAGTCCGCCTGATCGCCATCTCGTGGAATGCGATGATCCCGGCGTAGACAATGACGTCCGCCCAGGTGGTTGTCTCGCCATCACCGAGGATCAGGTTGACCAACTTGAAGGCGGTGATTGCGAAAGCCGTCATGAACACGGCTTCGATGAGGGCCAAGTAGACGGTCCATCCTCCGCTGGCCGGGTAGGACTCGCGACGCTGAGCCTGACGTCTCCACAGGTAGACGGCGATAGGTGTTGCTACAACGAGACCGGCGAGGGCTGTCGCCACCTGTCCGGATATGTCGAAGACGAAAACGTCGCCCGGGAAAGCAGCACGCCCCAGCGCGGCAAGCGAGAAACCGGCTGTCCCCATGGCCAGTGCGAGCAAGAGGTAAGGGATAACGTCACTGCCGTCAGAGCTTGCCTGGCCATTTCGATCCATGAACTTGCGAATCGCAAGGACCAAACCGGCCACGATCATGCCCAGAACGAGGAGAGATACCACTGCCATCAGATGTCCTTTCGACAATCCCAGCCGAAGTACGGCCAGGCTTCGCCGGTTATCAACCAGGAGCCACCAGCGTCGACCAGTTCGAACTGTTCGTAGTTTGTCCACCCCGACCTAAACGGTCCTTCACCGGTCCCGAACCGAAATGTCACCGACACCAGCGGGTGGTCGATGGATGCCTTCTCGCCATTCTCGATGGAGGCGCTGAAGCTCTGCTCCGGGGCAGAACGTGCCAAGGAAGTCGCGTCGCAGCCTTGGTAATAGTCGGGGTCTAGATAATCGAAGGCGACGTCATAGTCGTTTTGGCTGATGGCCTCCAGGTAGCGCTGAACGACACCCTCTGGTGTGCCGGCATCTAGCTGTATCGGCTCTCGAGCCAGGGCGATGACGACAAGTACCAAAACGAGTCCGACGGCTCCGATACCAAGCCACCATCGGCCACGCGATCCTTCGCTCATGTGCTACCCCCTAATCATCCAGCCTCACTTGGACAGGTTGGCGAGGACATCGGTTACGCCTGCGTCGGTGAGGACACGAAGATCATGTCCTTCGGCCTCGAGAATCGAAGCGGCCAGGTTGGCCCGATAGCCGGTTTCACAAGCCACCCAAAGCGGACGATCGGTGTCGAGGCCGTCTGGGATCTCCGCGGCGATGTCGGGGACATAGCTGTAGGTCGAATCGGTGATATGGCTGGCTTCCCGTTCGTTGGGAGCCCGCACGTCGAGCGTTTGGGCGCCGTTCATCACAGCCATTGCGAATTCCTCAGGGTTCACCATGAGGTAGGTGGATAGGTCGGTGCCCCAATCGTTTAAGTCTGTGATCACCCCGCGGACGTCGTCGAACCCGATTCTTGAGAGTTGGCGCGCAGCCTCTTCCGAATCTTGGTCGGGGTTCATCACCAGCACGATGGGGGCGTTGAACGGAAGGACCCACCCGACCCACGTGCCGAAGTCGTTGCGCAACTCGACCGCGAAAGATTCAGGCAGATGACCGGCGGCGAAGTCGCTCTTGGGCCGGGCATCGACCACCGAGACGACCGATTCGATGGCAGCAAACTCGCCAGCAGTGATCGTCGGCAGAGTGAAAGTGCTGGTGGCGTCCATGCCGGCGATATTCGCCGGCCCCATGTGTGCGTAATAGGACGGAAAGGGCACCAGGCCGGAGAGTTGGCCTGCAACGAACGAGTCTTCGTCCGGATAGGCGAGAACGGGGTTGCTCGCCTTTTCTTCTCCGATAGTGGAGGTGAGGCTGTGGACACCCGAAGTCGTGCAGAAGCTGCCGGCGCCGTGCGTCGGGTAGAGACTCACATCATTCCCCAATCTGGCGAGTCGGTTGACCGACCCGTATTGGAGTCGGGCGAGGGTGTCGGCCCTTTCCAATCCCAGCAGGTCACTCCGACCGGCAGACCCGACAAGCAGGCTCCCACCGGTGAAAACCGCCACCGATTCGCCATCTATGAGGATCAGATAGGCCATGTGCTCCGGTGTGTGACCCGGCGTGTGGATCGGCCGCACGGTAAGCGCCCCGCCATCGAGGTCTTCGTTGTGGAACGCAGCTCGATGTCGGAAGACCGGAGCCGCTCCCGAAGGGAGGACAAGCTCGGCGTCGAGAGACTTTGCCAGATCACGGCCCCCTGAGATGTAATCGTTGTGAAGATGGGTCTCCAAGACATAGCGGAGCCCCGATCCCGAATCGTTGAGCAAGTCCTGGAAACGGTCGATGTCCCGCTGCGGGTCGACCACCACGGCCACGTCTTCGTGGGTGAGGATATAGGTCGAGTCTCCCAAGCCTTCGGTGCGGACAATCTCGATATTCATCGTTAACTCTGGAGTCCCAGCGCGTGCATCCCGCCGACGAGGTTGGCGACGTTGGAGTATTCGTTGTGTGCGAGATAGGCAGCCACCTGCTGGCTTCTCCCGCCGCTGCGACAGACGCAGAGGATTGACCTGTCTTGCGGCAGCTCGTTGATGCGATCCATGATCTCCGTCATGCTGATCCGGGTGACACCGGGCAGGGTGCCCTGCTCCCATTCGTCAGGTTGACGCACATCGAGCACCACGGCGTCATTGTCTGCTACCCATTCCTCCCAGCTCTCGCCAGCGACCTGTTCAATCTCGCTCATCGTCCAAGCGTACGACATTGCCGAAATTCGCAACACCGTCAGGCCCTACACTCGCCCGTCTCAGGCAGTGGAGGATGGGCATCGACATCGCAGTGCTGGCATCGGGCTCAGGTTCCAATCTTCAAGCGCTCATTGAGTCACCTGATATCAGGCCTCGCATCGCCTGTGTTCTATCGGACAACCCGCGGGCGCATGCTCTGAGACGGGCCGAAATCGCTGGGATCGCCACAGAGGTCGTCCGGTGGGCTGACCACTCGGGTCGAGACGAGTTCTCGAACGTGGTTGGTGATGCTGTCGAAGGACATGGGGCCAAAGGCGTTGTTCTCGCCGGTTTCATGCGTGTGTTGTCGAAAGGCTTCATTGACCGGTTTCCCAGTCGCGTACTCAACATCCACCCCTCATTGCTGCCAGCTTTTCCCGGCCCCCATGCAATAAACCAAGCTCTCGAACATGGAGTGACCGTCACTGGCGTGACTGTGCACGTGGTCGATGAGCAGGTGGATCATGGTCCAATTGTGGCTCAGCGCCAGGTCTTGGTGGAGCCGGATGACACGGTGGAAAGTCTCCATGCGCGTATCCAAATGGAAGAGCACGCTCTCTATCCCGCGGTGGTCCTGGCGTTCGTCAACGGGGAGATAGCCGTCGAGGGGAGAAAGGTGGTGTGGGAGTGAGTCGTGCCCTGATAAGTGTCTACGACAAGACCGGTCTACCGTCGTTTGCGAAACGGCTCCGGGGTGCCGGCTACGAAGTGGTGTCCTCGGGTGGCACCGCGTCGGCGCTTGAAGAAGCGGGTGTTGAAGTGACCAGGGTGAGCGATGTCACTGGGGCACCTGAGATTCTCGGCGGCCGAGTGAAGACCCTTCATCCGCGCATTCACGGCGGGATACTCGCTCGAGGCTCTCGGGACGACGCTGAGTTGGCTGCGAATGACATCGATCGCTTCGATCTGGTGGTCTGCAATCTCTATCCCTTCCGCGAAACCGTCGCATCCTCCGACGCCACCGACATTGAGATCATCGAGAAGATCGACATCGGCGGTCCGGCGATGATCAGAGCGGCTGCCAAGAACCACCTCCACGTGGCGGTGGTTGTCTCACAGGATCAATACCACGAGGTGGCGGATGCGATTGAGGGTGGTGGGCTCTCCATTGAGCTGCGTCGTCGGCTCGCCGCGGAGGCCTTCTTCCACACCGCCAGCTATGACGCGGCGATCGTCGGATGGATCGGCGATGACCTGGTCCTTCCGCTGCGCAGAGTCAGCGAGCTTCGCTACGGGGAGAACCCCCACCAGTCGGCGTCGTTGTTTCTGGAGGATGATGTGACCTCCTTTTGGTCGAATATGACCCAGCATCAGGGCAAAGAAATGTCGTTCAACAACTATGCGGATGCCGAAGCCACATGGCGGCTCACCGCAGACCTTGGTCCAAACTCTGTTGTCGTCGTCAAGCACACAAATGCGGCCGGGGCGGCACAGGCGGCGACTATTGGAGCCGCCTTAGAGATGGCGTGGGCAGGTGACCCGCTTGCGGCATTTGGTGGGGTGATAGGGGTCAACGGAACCCTCGACCGAGCCACGGCGGAAGAGATTGCAGGAAGATTTGTCGAGGTGGTGGTCGCTCTCGACGTCGACGATGACGCTCTCAACGTTCTTGCCGATAAGGGCAACGTCAGAATTCTGACAGCGCCGCTCCCGTCTGCCGACGACAGCGACTATCGACGTGTCAGCGGTGGTTTTCTCGCCCAGGAACGCGACACCGAGGGTGACGGAGAGTGGAAAGTAGTTTCACAAAACCACCCATCGGAAGAGGAGATGGCGTCATTGCGATTCGCCTGGACGGTGGCTGCGCATACCAAGTCCAACGCGGTGGTACTCGCCAATGGTCCCCAGGCGGTTGGCGTCGGAGCCGGAGACCAGTCGCGAGTCGGTGCGGCTGAGCGGGCGGTGGCCAAGGCGGGCGACCGGGCCAACGGTGCCGTGGCCGCTTCGGACGCATTCTTCCCGTTCAGAGACGGCCTGGACACGCTGGTGGCCGCCGGTGTGGTGGCCATCGTCGAGCCGGGCGGTTCCCGCAACGATCAGGAATTGATCGACGCCGCCAACGAGCATGGAATTGTTCTCGTCTTCACCGGCGAAAGACATTTCAGGCACTGATGTGAGCGCACAGATACTCGATGGGAAAGTGGTGGCGGCAACCGTCAAGGACGAAGTCGCGGCCGCGGTCAATGAACTGGATTACAGCCCGGGTCTAGCAACGGTCCTGGTGGGTGACGATCCGGGTTCACACGCATACGTCCGAGGCAAGCGTCGCGATGCCGAACAGGTGGGCATGGTCTCCATCCATCACGAACTTCCAGCAACGACAAGTCAGGCTGAGATTTCTGGTCTTGTTGATGAGCTCAACGCTGACGATTCGGTGCACGGAATCCTGGTCCAGCTGCCTCTCCCGGCGGGTCTCGATTCCGAGGCGATCGTGGAGCGGATCGACCCAGCCAAGGATGTCGACGGTCTCCATCCTTTCAATCTCGGTCTTCTTGTCCTGGGCCGTGAGGGCTTGCGTCCCTGCACTCCTCGCGGTGTGCTTCGCATCCTCGACCATTACGACATACCCACGTCAGGCGCTCGCGCAGTGGTGGTGGGTCGGTCGTTTCTCGTCGGTCGCCCGCTTGCCCTGATGTTGGCGGAGAAGGGGGTTGATTCGACGGTGACGGTGGCTCATTCCCGGACGGCGGACCTGGCGGCGGAGACCAGAGAAGCGGATCTTCTGATCGCCGCCACGGGCGCAGTTGGACTGATCAAAGCCGAACATGTCAAGCCTGGTGCGACAGTCATCGATGTAGGGATCAGCCGAACCGACAGCGGCCTGGTGGGCGATGTTGATTACAACTCGGTTTCGGAGGTTGCCGGCGCTCTCACCCCGGTCCCCGGTGGTGTTGGGCCCATGACCAGGGCGATGCTTCTCGTCAATACCCTGACGGCGGCGAAGGCTCGTCGCCCCTAACCGCCCTTCTTCCCCACTGTTTCTTCCGTTCTGTGAAGATTATTGGGGGTATAGGGCGTGAAAATCTTCACAGAAGGGTGGAAATCGGGGTTTAACCCTCCAGTTCGTCAAATCCGAGGAGTCTCTAGCCGAGTGAGGCCACGCTGAAGATGACGTGGAACGGTTGGCAGTAGATGGCCACGCTGGCGTATTGGGAGGTATCGAAATCCGCGGGTAGGTCATAGTTCTGGTCTCCGATGTTGCCTTTCAACGACCCGAGGTCCAGATACCCGGTGATGTCATCTCGGTTTGCAGGATCACTGTTTGGCACCAAGAGAACATGAAGATCGGGACCGTTGGTGACTTCGAAGTCCTCGAAGCGGAGAATCTTGCTTCCGTCCTCGAGTTCGTAGATAGTTGCAGTGCCTGAGCCTTGATGGAAGTTGTCAAAGTCTTCGAATTGCCCCGACAAGATCGAGGCAGCGTTTCCCGAGTCGGGCATCTCGTCGGAGGCGCTGGTGTCCGATTCGGCGGCGTCGTCCATCTCGGTCTCCACCTCTCCTTGGGTCATGTCGTCGGGGATGATTGCATTCGCCGACATTGGAAACTCTTCGTTGACCTCGGTGTCCAGGAACAGAGGCGATCCGAGCCACCATCCGATAGCCAACACAGGAACTGCGACAACCACTCCAACGATGATCCAGGTTCTTTTGCTCACGTGGCGCATGATGCCGGGTCTGTCCGAAAGGGGAGGTAAATCAGCGGTTGGCTAGTCTCCCTTCCCCTACTCACCACCTCAGGAGTCTTCGTTCATGGGCACAACCATCACGATGGGCCCGGATGGTCTCAACGTACCAAACGACCCAATCATCCCTTTTATTGAGGGCGACGGTATTGGCCCCGACATTTGGGCTGCTGCTGTCAGGGTCTTCGAGGCCGCCATCGATAAGGCATATGGCGGTGAGCGTGGGATCGAGTGGAAAGAGGTTCTCGCCGGCCAGAAGGCTTTCGATGAAACCGGTTCCTGGCTACCCGACGAGACCGTCGAAGCCTTTGGTGAGTACATCGTCGGAATCAAAGGACCACTGACCACCCCGGTCGGAGGAGGTATCCGTTCGCTCAATGTTGCCCTCCGTCAGATCCTCGACCTCTACGCCTGTGTCCGACCGATTCGGTGGTTCGATGGTGTTCCCTCACCAGTCAAGGACCCGGGGGCCGTTGACATGGTCATCTTTCGGGAGAACATCGAAGACGTGTACGCCGGCAAGGAATTGGAAGAAGGCACCGAGGACGCCGAAAAGCTGCTCGCTTTCGTCAAGAACGAGTTCGGTTGGGACATTCGGCCTGACTCCGGGATCGGGTTGAAGCCAATATCGATCACAGGTTCCAAACGTCTGATCAGGGCTGCGATCAACCACGCCGTGGAGAATGGACACAGCTCGGTGACGCTGGTCCACAAGGGGAACATCATGAAGTTCACGGAAGGTGCCTTCCGGGAGTGGGGCTACGAGCTGGTCAAAGACGAGTTTTCCGATGTGGCGGTTTCGTGGGAGGACTCGGGTGGCGACGCCGGGGACAAGCTCCTCATCCAGGACGTCATCGCGGATGCAATGCTCCAGCAGATCCTCACCCGCCCCGGCAACTACGACGTGATTGCAACCACCAACCTCAACGGTGACTATCTATCTGATGCCCTTGCCGCTCAAGTGGGCGGTATTGGGATCGCCCCTGGCGGGAATATCAACTACGACACCGGTGTGGCCGTGTTTGAGGCCACTCACGGGACGGCTCCCAAGTACACCGGTCAGGACAAGGTCAATCCGGGTTCGATCATCCTTTCTGGCGAGATGATGCTCCGCTACATGGGATGGGACGAGGCGGCCGATCTGATCATCAAGGGTCTTGAAGGTGCCATTTCGGCGAAGACGGTGACATACGACTTCGAGCGTCTCATGGAAGGTGCCACCAAGGTGAAGACGTCCGAATTCGGTGACGCCATCATCGCCCATATGTAGCTCACAAGAGCCCCGAGGAGCCAATGGTCTTGATGACATGCCCGACCCCACACCTACAATTCGCACGTATCCAAGCGGAGCGCTATTGACCACAATTGAGATCACACGAGCCAGCGATGTTCTTCCAGAAGAAGAGATCGCAGCTCTTCAGCCGTTGATCGATGACATCAACCGACTCAAGGTGGAGCGCAACGCCATCATCGCCGCCCACAACTACATGACTCCGGACATCTATCACCTGGCTGCCGATATCACCGGAGACTCTCTCGCCCTTGCCGACTTGGCCCTCGAGACTGATGCCGACGTGATCGTGCTCGCTGGAGTGCACTTCATGGCGGAGACAGCGAAGATCATCAACCCAGGGAAAACCGTGTTGATCCCCGATCTTCGCGCCGGATGTTCCCTCGCCGATGGCATCACAGCGGCCGATGTGCGTGGGATGAAGGAGAGGTATCCAGGTGTCCCGGTTGTGTCATACGTCAACACGTCTGCTGAGGTGAAGGCGGAATCCGACATCACCTGTACCTCTGGTAATGCTGTGAAAGTGGTCGAGTCGCTCGGTGTCGACCGTGTGATATTTACACCGGATCAGTATCTGGGGAAGTGGGTCGCGTCGAAGACCGATGTGGATGTGATCCTCTGGGAGGGCTCCTGCATGGTCCATGAGCGCTTCACCGGGAAGGAGATCTCCGATTACAAGTCTGACATGGGCGAGATCACTGTGATCGCCCATCCCGAGTGTCCGCCCGACGTTCTGGCTGAAGCTGACTTTGTCGGTTCGACATACGGGATGATCAACTGGGTGAAAGACCACCAACCTGATCGAGTCATGATGATCACCGAGTGCTCTATGGCCGACAACGTTGCGTCGACTGCCCCCGAAACCAGTTTCATTCGTCCTTGCAATCTTTGTCCGCATATGAAGCGGATCACGCTCGACAACATTCGTGATTCGCTGGAGACGATGACCCATCAAGTAGAGATTCCCGAGGAGATTGCTGGGCGGGCCCGGCTGGCGGTGACTCGGATGCTTGAAGTCGGTCGGCAGGACTGACGTCCGTTGCATGGCCGATCTAACTCGACTCGACGCTCCGATCGTCGTCGGTGCAGGTGTCGCCGGTCTCTCTGTGGCTCTCGGTTTGCCTCGAGCGTATGTGATCACCGCCCCTGAGATGGGTTCGAGTTGGTGGGCACAAGGTGGAATTGCTGCAGCTGTCTCATCAGACGATTCGCCTGATGAGCATGCTGCTGACACCCTTGCCGTTTCTGGAGGGCTGGCCGTGGCCGAGGCGGTCGATGCGTTGACAGCTGGGGGACCAGACGCAATCGCCCGACTTGTCCAGATCGGTGCCGAATTCGACCGCGATGACGAGGGGTCACTGCTGCTCGCTCGTGAGGGTGGTCATCGGAGGAGTCGGGTGGTCCATGCGGACGGTGACGCCACCGGCGCCGAAGTCATGCGCGCTCTCAACGAGGCGGTCAGCGCGAGTGATCGGGTCACTGAGATATCGGGGAGAGTGGTGGACCTCGTTCGAGCCAATGGGCAGGTGGGCGGTGTGATTACCGCCCAAGGGAAGAAGCGTCGCATCTACACCGCCCCCGGTGTGATTCTCGCCACTGGTGGCGCCGGCCGCATGTATTCACGCACGACCAATCCCCCTGGCGTGAACGGCGACGGGATCATCATGGCTGGAAGGGCCGGAGCACGGCTTGCCGACCTCGAGTTCGTCCAGTTCCATCCAACGGCCCTGTCAGCGGGCAAGGATCCGATGCCTCTCCTCACCGAAGCTCTCCGTGGCGAAGGGGCGACCTTGGTCGACCCCCATGGCCGTCGTTTCATGGACCAATACCATCCGATGGCGGAGTTGGCACCACGGGATATTGTGGCGAGGGCGATCTTCTGGCAATACGACCATGGTTCTGGCGCTTATCTCGACGCCCGTTCAGTCCCGAACTTCCACGAGAGATTTCCCACGGTCACCGCCCACGCTCTTTCCGTCGACCTCGACCCGACCACCGACTTACTCCCCGTGTCACCGGCCGCTCACTATTTCATGGGTGGCATCGACGCCGATACCAACGGCCGGACCACAGTCACTGGGCTGTGGGCGGTCGGTGAGTGTTCCTCGACAGGAGTTCATGGTGCTAACCGCCTCGCCTCCAATTCCCTCCTTGAAGGGTTGGTGTTTGGGGCCAATGTCGCCGCGGACGTGGCCGCGGCAAGCCAAGGGTCGGACGGTGTTGTTTCGGTTCCGCAAGAGGCTCTGGATCTTCCGGTGAATCCCGGTCCAGCGTTGGAGGATCTGCGTAGGGTGATGTGGGACAGGGTTGGCCTGGTGAGAACCGGGAATGGTCTCTGGGAGGCCCGGAACGCGATCCTCGACCTTCGGCCGATCCTGAGTCGCACCATTGCCGGTCGAAACGCCGCCGAACTGGGTCTGATGATCGTGATGGCGGCCCTTCGACGGTCCGAATCGCGGGGTGGTCACTATCGGGCGGATTATCCGGAACCGGATTCGACCCAGAGGCACCGCACATTGATCGACCCGGGGATTGTCGACACGGTGATTGCGTTCGCATGAACCGGGACGACTACGCCGCCATTGTTGAGCGGGCGCTACTCGAAGACCTGTCCGACGTTGGCGATGTCACCACAAACTCAGTGATCGACCCAACCCATCGATCGCGGGCCGAACTGCGATCGAGATCTTCTGGCGTTGTCGCCGGACTCGACGTGGCGGCGTGCGTATTCGAGATGGTCAATGCCGAAGTGAGTTTTCAGGCCCTCACCGTCGACGGTGACCGGGTGGATCCCGGTCTGTCCCTCGCCGTGGTGGAAGGAGACTCCCGTTCGATTCTCACCAGCGAGCGGACAGCTCTCAACCTGCTCGGGCGCATGTCGGGTGTCGCAACAGCTACCGCAGTGCTCGTCGATTCGGTCGAGGGAACCGGTGTGCTGATATCGGACACGCGCAAGACAATGCCCGGGCTTCGAGTGCTCGACAAATACGCAGTCATAGCCGGTGGAGGCGTCAACCATCGGATGGGTCTCTACGACGCGGTTCTGATCAAGGACAATCACATTGCCGCTGCCGGTGATATCCGAAGTGCCGTCGAGTCGGCTCGTCAGGCCGTCGGCCCCGACGTTCTGGTCGAGGTGGAGGTCGACGATCTAGATCAACTAGAAGTCGTTCTCACCACCGGCGCAGACCGAGTCCTGTTGGACAACATGGATCTCGACACACTGCGCACTGCAGTGGAGATGGCCGGCGACGCTATTGCAACCGAAGCTTCAGGTGGAGTCACCGTCGAATCTGTTCGGCCCATTGCCGAGACCGGGGTTGACATCATCTCGGTGGGTTGGATCACGCACTCTCCACCGCAGTTGGATATAGGTCTCGACTTCGTGTCGTAGTGGGCGATCGGTAGCCTCGATCCCATGAACGACCCAGTTCGAGTGGCTGTCACCGGTGCCGCCGGTCAGATTGGATACAGCCTTCTTTTCAGGATCGCATCGGGTGAGATGCTCGGTCCCGATCAGCCGGTGATTCTCCAGATGCTCGAGATCACACCGGCCCTTTCCGCACTCGAGGGCGTGGCCATGGAACTCGATGATTGTGCTTTCCCACTGCTCGTCGGGATGGTGCGAACCGACGACGCAGAGGAGGCGTTCGGGGGTGTCGAGATAGCTCTTTTGGTTGGGGCACTGCCACGGAAGCAGGGGATGGAACGGGCAGACCTTCTGGCAGCCAACGGTGCCATATTCACCGTCCAGGGCAAGGCGATCGCCTCCTCGGCTAACTCTGACGTCAATGTGCTCGTAGTCGGAAACCCTGCCAACACCAACGCACTGATTGCCATGAGCAATGCGCCGGGCATGAGCCCCGCGAACTTCACGGCGATGACCAGACTCGACCACAATCGTGCCATCAGCGAGTTGGCCGCTCGGACCAGCCAACCTGTGAGCGTGATCAAGAAGATGACCATTTGGGGTAATCACTCCACCACCCAATACCCGGACTTGTTCCATTGTGAGGTTGATGGCCGGCCGGCCTACGAGTTGGTCGCCGATCACGACTGGGTTGACGGTGTATTCATCCCGACGGTCGCCAAGAGGGGTGCGGCGATCATCGAAGCTCGGGGCGCGTCATCAGCGGCGTCGGCAGCCAATGCGGCGATCGATCACATGCGTGATTGGGTAAACGACACGCCGGAAGGCGATTGGGTATCGATGGGTGTCCAGTCCGACGGTTCTTACGGTGTGCCGGCCGGGTTGATCTCGTCGTTTCCGTGTGTGGTCCGTGATGGCGACTGGCAGATCGTCAGAGGGCTGGAGATAGATGACTACTCACGCCGAAAGATCGACTCCTCGGTTGCTGAGCTCGAGTCCGAACGTGTGGCGGTCAGCGAACTCGGTCTGATCTGATAGTTGCTGGGGAGCGAAAGAGGTATCGCCCAGCGATACCTCTTCCATTTGAGTACTGAGCTAGGCGATCATTTCGCCGGTGTCGCTGAACTCCATCACGGGACGGACCTCGACTTTTCCGTACCACGCACCGGGGATCTGCTGGGCCACAGCAAGTGCGCCGTCGAGGTCGTCGGCGTCGATCAAGTAGAAGCCACCGAGGACTTCTTTGGTCTCGGCGAACGGCCCGTCGGTGAATGTGGGTGTTCCGCCCTTTTCACTCATGGTGATCGTCGTAGCCGTCGCGGTCGGGTGAAGGGCTTCGCCACCGGCGAGAGACCCTTCGTTGACCTGGCCGAACTCCATGTACTCGCCTGTGATCTGTTGCATTACCTCGGGCGGAGGCTCCCTGGTTTCGTCGTCGGCGTTGCCATAGATAAGTGCTGCATACTTAGGCATCTTGGGTTCCCTTCTTGTTGGTGCCCTTCGTCTCTGTAGGCGAAGCTACATCTGAATGACGAAGCTACCCGTTGCGAATCGACACGGAATCAGGAAGAAGCGAAGCTCGATGAGGGACACTGGATCAACACGACGATTCGGGCCCTCGGGGTTCCCAAAATTCGCGATCACAAATGCCTAATACTCGACGTCGAGCGAGCCGACCGCCGCACCCCACTGGGCAATCGCGTTCTGATGCATCATCAGCTTGGCCAGATTGCCTGAGACCTTGAGCTTGCCGGTCATGAATGCAGTCTGTGTATTCAGGTCGCCCTTTGAGATTGCTGTAGCAGTGTCATACGACTGTTTGACGGTGACGTCGGCGCCATCGAGGTCACCGAGAGCCATGGTGGCATCTCCACCGCCGGCCGAGAGGTAATAGTTGACTTCACCGTCGGGGCCGTCCTCGGTCTCGAACTGAATTGCCAGGTCGGCGGCACCGATGGCATTCTTGAAACCGTCGTGGGTGGCGAGGGCGGAAGTGACCTCCAAGGCCCACTCCTCACTTAGGAACTTGGACACGTGCGTCTCCTTGTGTGTCGTGAAGAAGACGGATCGTAGTTGCTACAAGAAACTGGAACGAATATTCAGGTAATCAGCTTTGCGATCGATGTCTCGACACCTCTGGACAGCCGAGTCAGTGGCTCCCTCGGATACCCAGGGTCCAAACCGGCTGCCTTGGCCGCAGCTTTTACCCCAGGTACACCATGTGCCTCGACAGTCGAGCTGAGGGCGCTCAGACGTTTCTGGAGGCGACGAGCGGTTGCTGGTTCGGTCCTCGCAGCCTCCAATGTCTCGAGCACCAATTGAGGTGCGTAATTGCCACTCCCGGTGATCGCACCGTGACACCCGACGGCCATCGCCCCCGAAAGAGCTCGAGACGAGCCTGAATAGAGAAGAAAGTCTTTCGGCGTTGCCTCGATGATCGATTGCAGTCTGACCACATCACCGCTCGAGTCCTTCATCCCGGCGATGTTTTCATGACGCGACAGACGCCAAATCAAATCCACAGGCAGCGAATACGCGGTCACCGGTGGCACGGAATACAGGAACATCGGGACGCTGGAACGATCGGCGACACTTCGATAGAAACGAAGGATCGCCTCATCACGATCGCGAACAAGTGTCGTTGGCGTGAGGACGAGAAGACTGTCGGCCCCGGCTTCAGTTGCCTCAGCGACCTGGGCCAATGCCAACCGAGTCGACTGGGCGGCGATCCCCACCATGAAGTGGGCTTTACGCCGCCTGCCTGCCTTCACCAGTCGGGCGCGTTCTCCCGGCTCGAGATATGGACCCTCCCCATTAGACCCGCCGATCAGGTAGCCCTCAATCCCGCGTTCAGCCAGGATCCGCAGATTGGAAGTGTGTGCCCTGATATCGATTTCACCCCGTTGACCGAATGGCGTGATCAGCGCCGGCATGAAGTCAGGGATGTTTTTCATCCCTTCACGTTAGAGCTGGGCAGCTACGGAAAGAGGTGGATACGAGTTACGACGTCAGATGGATCGGGTTTCCGACGATGAACGCACGCCAAGTCGTGGTGTCTTGGACGGAGGTGGGTCCCGAGGGGTATACGTAATTTATCTTCCACCAGCACTCGCCGGCGCTTTGGTTGCAGGTGTAACTCCCGGGGATGTCCATCTCGAATTTCAGCCAGCGGTAGTGGTACTCACCTGAGGTGGTTGGTTCCTGACAGTCGGAAGCTGTCGGGATTGTGTTGAACAGGCTCCAGGGGAGACTCGGGTTATCCCTGTCATACACACGACACTCACCGTCATCCCAGACCGGGCCGTCAGGTCCCATGACCTGTAGGTACCCAGTACCTGGTCCGCTGAACTCCCCAGGGTCGTATAGCTCGACGACGAACGTCTTGCCAGCATAGAAGGCGGGGACCTCGGCGAGGAAGAAGGCGGTAGTTGAGCCGTCTGAGTTGTTGTAGATCGAGAAGTCTCGAAGGGCAAAGAACTGGCCCGCGGTGGATCGCACCGAGTAGCGGTTCAATCCGGATCGGTCGACCATCGCGCCGGGATCGACATGACGCACCTGCACCACATAGGTACCGGCACCTGACTGTGTCCAGCATCCCTGCCCATCGGGTGTCTGCCAGGCGTCGGGATCGGTTTCCGGGACTTGGGGGAGTGGTGCAACGGTTGTGGAGCAGAGGAGGGTGGCGTCCGAAAGGTCTAGAGGAGTCGGCTCCGGTGGGTAGATAGCCACGTACATGGTCGGGCCACAGTCCGGGGCGGAACTCGGGCCCCAAGCCTCACAGCCGCGGTCTCCGGTTCGACACCACAACCTGACGACAGCTCGGGGTCGCAGTTGTTGCCGAACTGGTTTTCCGGGCTCCCTAGTTTCAGTGGCGGTATGAACTCCGCAATTGCGGATTCTTGGATGTCCATAGTGTCAAATCCCAAGACTTTGAGGAAGAACGTTGGGACATTGGCGCGGATCGTCACCTCGAGTTGGTTGGCTTCGCCGGCCACGAGGGCTGGGGTCACTGTGACTTCCGGAATGGCCTTGTCGTAACCATTTCGTAGGGCGATGCTCTCTGCCGTCGAGAAAGCGGTGGCCTGTTGGCCGGGCATCCAAATCACTCCGCCTAGTGCAGAAGCGTCGGCGGCGCGCTGCACACGGCCGGAGTTCAGGTAGAACCACGCGAGATCGGTTCCCGAAGGCGGCCATGCTCATCAACAACACCGCACTGATGCCTACCAGCGCAACGGCTCCCCCGCGATCTTGCTTCCATAGCCTGCGAAGTCTCTCTCTCACTGTTTACCCCCTGGTGTCCGGCTCTAGCTGCATGACAGCGATCTCGCTCCAAGTCACCGTTGGGAGTGGAAAGAGACCGGTGATGGTGCTGTGACTAAAAATGACTTCGACTCCCACAGCATCCATGGTCGGGGGGACGTTGTCGCGGAGGGTTACAGGATCCCACGGACAGCCGTTGGCGCAGACCAGAACATGCCCGGCAGCACCACACTGGAGGGCACCGCTGGGGGTGTAGATATTTACGAGACTGCCCGGCGGGTCCGGGATGGAGCCGTCTATTGGATCGGCCTCGAAGATGGTCACACTCTCCAGGTCTCCGTATCTGAGGTTGCAGGCGTCCTCTTGGACCACTTCGAGGATGGTGGTGTCGGCAAGGGGGTGGTCGGCGGCCGTTGAGCCGGTGCGTGCGCCAGATCGGGCCGCGTTGGAAACCGTCATGAAGTCGACACCAGAAATCCTATCTCGGCCAGCCCTATGGCGAGCAGCAAGAGAAGGGGGACAATGAGGCCGACCTCGACCAGGCTCGCGCCTTCATCGTTGGGGCGTCGGAAGAGTCTCATGGTGCCGGGGCGAACACTTCGGGCTCCAGCTGGAAATCAGTAGTGGTGGTGAAGTCTGTTGAGTCGGCGACGAGGCCCGTGAGCCAGTTGTGGGTGAACACGATCTCCACGCCCAAGCGGTCGGTGCCCGGTGCCTCGACGTCGCGCGTCGGGGGTGGCCACAGCGGCTCGATGTAAGTCGTTCGCCCTGGCTCAGGGCAGGGCGTCCAGTCACAGCAGCCCGACAGAGCCGGGAACACGGTCGAGCCGCATCCAGTGCCGGGCCCGTAGTCGTATGTGGTGCTCAACCCGGCAGGAGCGGCTTCATAAACACGAACTTCGGTGCCGATTGGCAGCCCGGTCGTCGCTAGGACGCCTTGCACCTCGCGTAGAACCAGGATGTCGGTTTCAGGTGCCGTCCCGAACGTTGCACCCGCCCTTGCCCCTTGGCGCGAAGCGTGACCGACTGATAGTAAGTCCTTGAAGGCCATTCCGAATTCGACAACCCCGAACAACGTCAAAAAGAGGAGGCTGTATGCAATGGCTGCTTCGACCAGGGTGGCACCGCGGTCGGTGCCTCGCGGCCCGTTCGCCCGACGGGCGGGTCCACCGAACAGGGCTCCATTGAATGGTCTCCAATGGAGTAGTGAGGAGAACGCAGTCAGCCCAGTTCGGGAGGCTCCGCCCCCGCCTTTGCGGCTTTGAGCATGGTTTGGCACGATTATCCGACTTTTTGGCACCATTTTGCTGAGACTTGAGCCAGTAGCCCTGGGTCTGACGACCCTTCGTCCCCACTAGAGGCTCGAACGCGAGTCTCTTGTCAGAGACCCGCGTCTTGAAAGCGTTCTGGCCAGGTCAGCTCTGGGAGACCAAACGACGATTCTTGAGCTTCGCCTTGACGAAGTCGGCGTTCATCATCGCGATGAAGTCGATCGAGATCTGTTTGGGGCAAGCCTTCTCGCATTCACCGTGATTGGTGCAGGAACCGAAGTAGTCCTCCATGATCTCGACC
>Ga0255057_10000512_pt1 | contig 22053 bp, 22 predicted proteins | sample Cases_109_6_MG_FD_189022 | JGI IMG/M metagenome (GOLD analysis project Ga0255057, IMG submission 189022) | Seawater microbial communities from Amundsen Gulf, Northwest Territories, Canada - Cases_109_6 | ecosystem: Environmental > Aquatic > Marine > Gulf | place: Canada: Northwest Territories... | reverse complement strand
CGGTGGGACCATCGAGAACATGATGCACGAGATCGACATGTTCAGTCGGACCGGCGCGTACACAATGGAAGGCTTCGAAGGCTCCGGTGCCGATTGGCTGGAGCTTTACAAGCCGTATATCAACGACGGTGAGACTGTCATTGTCAGTCCCCACAAGGTCTACGGCCCGGCGAGCAATGACCTGTCTCTTCAGCTCCGCAAACGTGGGAGGTCCAAGGTGGTGTTGGCTGGGATGTCTGCGAACCTTTGTGTCGAGGCTCATTTGCGACAGTTCGTAGAAGACGGCTTCGATATCACGGTGGTGAAGGATGCCACTGCGGCCGCCCAGCACCCAGATTTGGGTGACGGCTACGCAGCTGCACTTGTGAATTTTGGCTTTATCGCCGGCGCGGTCGTAGATACCAAGGAGGCGGTTGCCCAGCTCAGCTGACCCGCTCCAGCCGGACCTCACGCGCACATAACCGGCAATATCTAGCGGGGCTAGGCCGCTCCATATGTGCCGTTATGTGCCTACGCTTCTTACGGCAATGCGGGTCTCATACATCATCCTGCGAGTGGCCGACATGGAGCGATCGCTCGGGTTCTATCGCGACGCCGTCGGGTTGGCGGTGCTAAGCAAGTCTCCCGCGTTCAGCTTCCTCGATGCCGGGTCGATCCAGCTCGCTCTGAACGTTCCGGCCGAACCAGTCGAGGCGGACGGTTCACTGACCGAGATCGTGCTCGAGGTCGACGACGTCCACGCGGCCTATGACACCATGGCTGAAAGGGGAGTGGAGTTCCGAGTCCCACCTCGCGAGGTCCTGCGCGAGGGCGACCGTGCCCTCCACGCAGCCGACTTCCGTGACCCGGACGGCCACGTGCTCTCGATCACGGGATGGATCGACGCAGGATGAGGCTTCCTCGGGGCGCCCGCTGGACCGTTTTGGCGCTTGCTGACTCGAAACGCTCCATGACCGGCATTATGGAGCGGGGTTGGGCCGCTCTATATGTGCCGATATGTGCGGGTGTGGGGTGGGGCGATATTGTGCACAGCCGATGATACGGGTGGAGGGGTCTCAACCTTTAGCGGAGAACGGTTGCAACCACTATTGGCCCACCCTCATCGAAATCGCCGGTGAGCTTGACTTCGGTGAGCGCATCTTTGGTGGGCGCAGTGTCGGCTTCGATCACTACCCCGGACGCCAGAACGGTGATCCCGCGTTCAGCAACGACATAGGAGACGCTTTCGGCGTCTCGGTGTGCACCGTCGAGGTAGTCCCATTCGTTGAACCGAATCTCAAAAGATGACGACGAGACATTCCTGACCTCGACGAGTCCGGGGTCGCCATCATTGAGCGATGCCGGACCGGCCACCACCACTGGGTCTGCAAAGGCTTCGCCAAGTTCGACGAGCCACCACTTCTCAGTGAGGTCTTCGACCCGGCCTATCTCAATTCCACGTACGTCAGACCCTGAATTGCATTCCGCCACGAGAAGACCCACGATTTCGTCGGTGTGGCCAGTGTTCACCTTGGCCGATGACTCTTCCTCGATCAGCAGCTGGACTCCGGACGCCGTGAGGTTCTGATATCGAACAGACGCTGGACGGGTCCCGTGGTACGTGTTCATCTCGGCAATGAAACACGGTTCGCGGTAGGAATGCTCGAAGACCGCTGATGCAAAGGCATCTGGGACCACCTGCTGCCGAGTCTGGTAGTTCCAAAAGTCCGGGGTGATAACCGAAGCGGTTTCCCAAGCGAATCCATCGGCGCTCCCGTCGGCAAACCCTGCACCCCAGGCAAGCCAGTTCACTAGCTGGGGCTCATGTAACCCATCGGCGGATGATTGCTCCTCGATGCGCATCACAAACCCGGTGCCGTCCACGAGATGCAATCTGGGTGCCACCGTATCCATCTCACTATCGGAACCGTTGGGCCTAAAAAAAGGAGTGGACCTTTTGAACAGCGCAGTGACACCATCGACGCTGGTGATCGACAACCCATCGCCGTCAACCGACCACGTCTCAGCCAGCGCATACCACAAGGAGAACATGGCTTCCTGCCGACTGATCTCACCCAGACATCCAACGAGCGTGGAACTCCCAGCAAAGGTTCGGAGCTGATCACCATCAGCCAGGAACTCGCCACCATGGCTGTTACACAAGCCCCCCCACCCTGCCATGTAGGAGAGTCGCTTCCCACGGGCGTTCTGGGCGTGGCTGAACGAGATGCGAGGCGTACCGTCGAAAGACTCCCCGGAGAAGGAAATGAGCTCCCAGTTACCAAGGATCGGTCGAAAGGCCGCGAAATCCAGTTCAGATGCTTTGACATCAAGAGGAGACGGCGGGTCGGGGAACACTGGCACGGTGAGAGGCGAATTGTCGGTCACCGACGTTGTCGTAGTGCCAGAGTCGCCCGAAGAACATCCAGACGCCAAGAGCGCCAACACAGCAACAACCAGGGAAACTCTCACATATTCAGTATGCCCAAGCCAACGGGAGATGTGTTCCATGACCGCTCTATATGTGCCGTTATGTGCGGCTCATTTGCTCATGTTCTTGGGATTCCCTTTGGATACGAGGTGGGGGTTGGTGGCTTGTGATGTGAACGGCGCCTGGCTGGTCGCTCAGGATTTCATAGCTGAGAGGCGCACCGAGTTCGTGATGGCCTACGAGTCGCTTATACCACACCAGAGTCATATCCTCGGTGGATGGATACGTCTCCCCGACGAACGGACATCTTCCCGGAAGGTTCATCCAATCTCGACGATTGGCGGGGCCTTGGCGACCTGATCGCCATCACCACTGACAGACTCGCAACGCCCGTCGAAGGCATGCACCGGGCAATCGCCGACCGTTGGTTTGGTCTGGCCGGACCAAAGGCCGAGCCTGCACGACGCATGTACGACCGCCTGGCTGCATCGACTTACAAGACCATTCGAATGGGTGGATCGGCCGCAGGAGCCAGCATCGCCGTTGGCGCTGATATGGCCAGTCACCGGCTTCCTTTGCGTCCACTCTGGAACACACCCAAAGGCAGCTACGTCCAGTCCATCTTCAACGCTTTATGGGGCGACAAGTTCGAAGACGAGCAGAGCACATTTCGCATTGAACTCGGCCTACGGGATGCTGACGGCGCACCTACCCCTTCGGACCCAAGCTCACTCGACCGAGCCTTCCCTAGGCCGAAGGGTCGACTGGTGGTGATGCTTCATGGTCTCGGCGAGACAGAACGATGCTGGCTCCAGAAGGGCAACCGGAGCCTGCCCGAACTGCTCGAAGCCGACGGGTTCTCAGTGCTTTTGGTGCGCTACAACACAGGACGCCCCGTCTCCGAGAGCGGTCTCGATTTGGCAAATCTTCTCGAGGAGATCCTGCACAGGTGGCCCGTACCAGTCGAGGACCTCGCGCTGGTCGGCCACTCCATAGGTGGTCTTGTTGCTCGCAGCGCCGTGGCGACCGCTCAGGCCGCTGGGCACGCATGGGTCAAGCTGACCCATCATCTAGTAGCCATCGGCTCGCCACATCTCGGAACGCCGATCGAGAAGGCTGTCCATTTGGTCAGTGAGGGCCTAGACCTTTTTCGGGAGACTCGTCCTCTCGGGAGTTTCATTGGCGAAAGGAGTGCCGGGATCAAGGATCTTCGCTTTGGCCCGACCAGCGCAGATGACCAAACCGGGAGAATCGAGCAGCACTTCGTTGCCGGTTCGGTGACGAACAAACCTGGACACCCGGTAGCGGCCCTCGTAGGCGATCTAGTGGTTCGGGTGAGCAGCGCAACCGGCAGAGGATGGCAACGTCAGGTACAAGCATCAGATGTAGTGGTGATGGGTGGTCGGCACCACGCGACCCTAGTCCACGATGTCGAAGTCCATTCAAAGATCAGGAAGTGGTTGACGGCCGGGCAATCGCCAGTTCATCGCTGACAACCCGCAACGCACCTTGACATAAGAGATTCATTGTCTAGCGGGGTTAGGCCGCTCTAGATGTGCCGTTTTGTGCGGGTGAAGATTCGGATTGAGATCACAGTGGGGCCTCTCGCTTCAGCCGTCGGCTTGATTCGCCGGTATGTTGATGGCGATGGTGATTGCGCGTCGATCGGTTTCGATCTTTCTGGCTGTATGGGGTGTTTCGAGCCTGTTGTTCGGTTGCGGGTGGGGCTTAGGCAACAGGATCGAGACGATTGTCGTACTGCAAAGTGGCCCACGGATTTCGTCTTGTCAGTCGAGCTTCCCCCTTTCTCACGGCGGCTGGCTGGCCACCGGGTTGTTGTTGCTGGTGGCTGTGGTGCTGTGGTTGGCTCCGTGGAAGCGATTCGTCGGTGTGAGCGACCGAGGCCATCGGCTGGTGTCTTTCCGCTTGAAGCACCACCTGGTTCAGGCTGGCGGTTGGTTGCTGATGGCTTTGGGTGTGGGCGTGATCGTCGCATCGGTGTGGGGTGTTTTCGTTGGCGGTTCTCGCTGCTTCTTAGAGATCGGCTGCTACAAACCCGTTGGCAACAACGGTCTCATCTTCTTGCGAGTAGAGAACCTCCGCCCCTTGGAGGGGCCGTTCCGTGAGCCACTAGTCAGCCTCGTTCGCGTCGTGGGAGTCGACTTCGGCCTATCGGCCTTGGTGTGGGGTCGTCTGGAGGTAGGGCTGAACCCGAGACGACTCGTTCGACAATTGGTCCAGGCAGCGGCTGTGATCGTCGTGGTCGGCACGCTCGTCGCCCCTGGCTATCCGGGCCTAGGAAGGGTCCAGGCCACCGCGTTCGTGATCGCGCTGTTTTTCGCGGTCCTGCTCTTTCGGTCGCGCGACGTGCTTGCTGGTGCGTTTGGCCCGCTGCTCCGGTCCCTTTATGCAATACCCGTGGCCATGGGGGCATCCATTGTTCTCGGCGCCTGGCTGACCGTGCTTGTTTCAGTCAGCCCCATTGGATGCTCAGGGCGCGTCCGGTGCGCAGATGACCTTCGGTCGGTCTGGATACTCGCCGCGGCGGTTGTGGCAGCCGGGCTGTACCTGGTGCACGCCCGTTGGAAAGCGACCCACCCGTTGAAGCTCGACCAGGGAATCGTCCGCAAACCCTCCTAAAGAGATCAGAGCAACCCCGCGAAGACCGATGTGGTCAGTTTGCTTGGCTTGGTCCAGTCGTAGCGAGCGCACATAACCGGCTTTGTCTTGCGGGTCTCAGGCCGCTCCATATGTGCCGTTATGTGTGCAGCCCGGTCACGTTTCGCGGGAATGCTGCCAGTGGAGTGGCATCAGTTGGTGAGTTCCCTTCAGGCCTTTCAGCTCTGCGGTAATGGGATCCCCAAACTCGAGAACACTGGTGCCTGCCAGTTCGGCTGCAACGTTCGACACCATGATCTCGCCACCGTCAGCAGCGGCAGTGATTCGAGCCGCCTTGTTCACCATTGATCCCAAGTAGTCGCCCTCGGTGTGCAATACATCTCCCGAGTGGACTCCTATGCGAACGCTTATTCCGGTGTCATCTTGAGATGCTGAAACTGCCTGCTGGATCCGAACGGCAGCACGCAATCCGGCCCTGGCGGAGCCGAACACGTACATCCCTCCGTCGCCGAGTGTCTTCACCACCCTTCCGCCTTCTGCTTCGACGATACGACCGAGCGTCTCGAAATGAGACCTGACTAGCGGCGACCAACCATCGTCACCTAAGCGCTGCGAGATCTCAGTCGAGTCCTTGATGTCGGTGAACATGACTGTCTCTGTGCCCGAAGCGATGTTTCGAGCCACCGAGTCAGCCGATTCGCGTTCTATCGATCGCAGCATGTCGGAAAGAGTGGTTGTCAGCTCATAACCGAGGACCTGCTCATTTGGTACTGGCAGCGAGTAGTGCGTTTGGACGACTCGCCATGTCCCGCCCTCAAGAGCGAGCACCAATGTGAATCGCTGGAGAAACGACTCACCCGCCGGAAGAGCTACGGTCACTTCGCCGGCAGCCCAACCCACTTCCCCCCTCTCGAACGCTTCAAGTCGTACCAGTTCATGGCCTGCGTAGGTAGCCTCACCGGCGTGCTTCTCCCAGATGCGCGCGATATCGTCGAAACCCCGATACCACTCATCCTCATCGCTACCAATTGAGCGGAGGTCCTGGGACCTGGAGTGAAGGGCGCGGATGGTCTCGACATCCGATGCGTACCTCGCTGCCATCAGCCTCCGCACAACAGCCTCGATTTCAGGAGAGCGCCTCATCTCGTTCCGAGTCTATGTGGTCGCATGATGGATCGAACACCGAAACCGATCCGCACATAACCGGCATTCTTTAGCGGTCTGAGGCCGCTCCGTATGTGCCGATATGTACGGCTGATGTGGACTATAGAGTTGTCCCGCACGCCGTTAGCCGGGGACGATTTCTGAGGACCGCCATGATCGAGTCGAGTGAGCCCGTCCGTACAGCTCGCTGGTTTGTTGGTTGGCGGATCGCCATTCTGGCGACCCTCACGGCAGCCATGACGGGACCAGGCCAGACTATCGGCGTCTCTGTGTTCGTCGATCCTCTTATCAATGATCTAGACCTCACCCGGTCCCAGGTATCGGCGGCTTATCTCATTGGGACGCTGCTAGGTGCGCTTGCACTTCCGTCCGTTGGTCGCTGGGTTGATCGAACCGGAGCCAGGAGAGCCATGGCCATGATCGGACTGGCATTTGGGACCGCTCTGGCGGCGATGAGCGGAGTCCAAGGTTTCGTGACCCTGGCAGCAGGTTTCACATTCATTCGTTTGCTCGGGCAGGGATCTCTCTTCTTGGTCAGCAAGGTTTCGGTGATGCATTGGTTCCAGCGGAGGAGAGGTTTGGTTTTCGGTGTGATGTTGACGACTACCAGCGGCCTGATGAGCTTGGCGCCGGTATTGCTCAACCTCGCTATCGAGGCATACAGCTGGAGGACAGCGTGGATTCTGGCTGCAGTGGCGGTGTGGCTAATAGTGGTGCCGATCGGCAAATTCGGCATAGTTGATCGGCCAGCCGACGTCGGCCAACATCCGGACGGCGATGTTGCGCCTCCGATGACGGCCGCTGGAGAGTTGCTGCCGCGTTCGCATTCCAGACGGGAGGCGGTGGGCGAGGCCCGCTTCTGGCTCTTGAGCCTCACTGTCGCAACGACCTCGATGTTGTTCACCGCCCTCAGCTTCCACCAGATCTCCATACTCGGCGAGGCAGGACTTTCATCGACTGAGGCCGCCACCATGTTCCTACCTCAGGTAGGCGGAGCGATCATGGCCGGATTGGCAGTGGGTGCCTTGTCCGATCGGATTCCGGTTCGCTTCTTGCTAGCGATGTCCATGGCGCTGTTGACGGCCGCTTTGCTGCTCATCCAGATCGTCGAGCCTGGTTGGCAGGTGGTGCTCTATGCCGTGACATTGGGGGCTGCCGCTGGAGCCCAGCAGCCTCTGGCGGCCACCGTACTCCCTCGATGGTTCGGTCTTGCCAACATCGGGGCCATCCAGGGTCTTTCCACTTTCCTCGGGGTAGGAGCATCAGCGATCGGTCCGGTAGGCCTTTCGTTGGTTCGCACTTGGGCGAACGGCTATAGCTCCGCCACGCTGATCCTGGCGGCTATTCCTGTCGTCGTAGGTGTGGTGTCCCTGGTGGGCACCAAAACCGCTCGATAAGTGCGGGTCATCCGAGGTTAGGAAGGGGCCCGGACATGCCGGCCCCTGTTGCTGGTCATTCTTGGCGGAGGGTATCAGCCGTCCGGCATTCTTTAGCGAGTGTCAGGCCGCTCTATATGTGCCGTTCTGTGCGGCAAGCTGGTTGTACGGGGAACAAAGGACGTAGCTCCTGCATCGGTGCGACCAACCGCCATGGGCGTGTTATCACCCACAGGTTCCGCCGACTACCCGCCCGAATCGAAACCCTGCGTTTCAACGATCTCGCCTACGAACCAGTGGCTCTCGGTGACGGACGCTTCTGAATCTCTAGTGTCGGGTCTGAGGGGAAGGGAGAATGCGAACGTTCGCTGCTGTTTTCTATGTCCTGGTGCTATTTGCGACTGCATGCGGGGGCGACAGCGAACCGACCGTGAGGTTCGACGGCCAGGAGTGCGACTACAGCGGGCCGAGAAAGTTTGATGTGGGCCTTGTTTCCTTCACCTTCGTCAACGACTACAAACTCGAAGCGACCGCCGTTGTCTTTCGACTCGAAAAACCCGCCACCTGGAACGACTTCTTGACCTATGCCCAGGCGAACCCAGCATCTGACCCGCCAGACTACGTCAACCTTTTTGGGCTCAAAGACGCTGATGCTGATACCGACGATTCGTTCACCGTCAACCTCATCCAGCCTGGCGCTTGGGGTGTAACTTGCCTGACAACTTCTGAGGATACGGACCGAATCTTCCCCGCTGCCCCCCTTGACGTGGAAGCCGCAAGCTAAGCACTCGCTGAACGGGATTACCTCATCAGGGCTGTGAGGGTTGGCGAGTGCCCTCTCCTGAGTGACCCCCTCCCTCAAGGCAGTCCCGCACCCCTGAGAAACAGTTGGACGCCATCCATCAGTCGTACTCCGACCATGCCCGGCACTATCGAGCGCCTCCGCCCAGTGATCTTGAGCGGTTCTGACCGCTCGATATGTGCCGTTATGTGCGGTGGCTAGGACCGAGACTGAGTCCGGAGCAGGGTCGTCGCTTAGGCAATCCCCTCCGATCAAGCCTCGCCTGTCTCGACCCTCCTCACTCGGACGGCCTCGTCTACGCCGGCTACCTCACCATCAACTGGTGGTGAGCCCCTGGCATCACTCCCCGGCGCGTGAGTAGGATCCGGGTATCAGACAGATGCGAGATGGGAGGAGCCCAATGTCTCTACGAATCAACGATGTGGCACCCGACTTCACGGCCGAGACCACGCAGGGCACGATCAGCTTCCACGACTGGATTGGCGACGACTGGGCCCTGCTCTTCTCGCATCCCAAGGACTTCACGCCCGTCTGCACCACCGAGCTGGGTTCGGTTGCGGGCCTGAAGGGCGAGTTCGACAAGCGCAGCTGCAAGATCATCGGCATCAGCGTCGACGGGGTCAGCGACCACGAGGCCTGGTCCAACGATATCAAGGCGTCCCAGGGCCATGCCGTCAACTACCCGTTGATCGGTGACCCGAGCCTGGAGGTGGTGAAGCTCTACGACATGTTGCCGGCCGACGTCGGCGACACGTCTGAGGGGAGGACGCCGGCCGATAACGCCACCGCCCGTTCGGTGTTCGTCATCGGACCCGATAAGAGGATCAAGGCGACGCTCACCTATCCCATGAGCACGGGCCGGAACTTTGCCGAGATCCTGAGGCTGCTGGACTCCTGCCAGCTCACCGCCAACGAGAAGGTGGCCACTCCCGCCAACTGGGAACGTGGCGACGACGTGATCATCCTGCCCTCGGTTTCCGACGACGAGGCCGCGAAGAAATACCCCGATGGCTGGGAGTCGCCGCTCCCCTACCTCCGGGTTGTGCCAGAACCGAGGTAGGCGCTCGCGAGCGTGCGGCGAGCTTCGTCTGGCGCGTCGCCCAGAGTCAGGTGTGCCGTTATGTGCGGGTTGCCTTGATGAGCGTTATTGAGCACATCGGGTGTTATGGGCGGCCCCATGGGCCGCCCAGATATTCAGTGGGTGTGTCCGTTGTGGCCCCGCCGTGACGACACCGCTTGACGATCTCGCCTGTGCGTTTTACCAGGTTGAGCCGGCAGGCACTGGTGTATGCAGTTCCATGTTCAATACGTTCACACGTTCATCACAAAGGAAAAGACCAATGGCATCCATCGAAACCACCACTACCAAAGACGCAGGCGGTAACTGCGAGAGGGAGGTGCCTGATGCCCAAATTGAATAAGACTCGCACGCCTGGCGTCTACTGGGTTCCACTGAAGAACGGGAAACGAAGTTACGTCTATTCGTTTCGCGACGATGAGGGGAAACAGGTTACGCGCCGAACCAGAAGCTTCGACGAGGCCAGGGCACGGAAGCGTGAAGCTGAAGAACATATCTCCAACGGCGACTATGTAAGCAATGACGCCGGTAAAGCGAAACTGAGAGAAATAGCCGACGAGTGGCTTCTGAACGTGGAGGCGGGCGACTGCAAGCCAAAGACGATCTTGGGGTATAGGAGCTTGCTGAGATCACGCATCATCCCGACATTCGGAACAAAGGCCATAGGCGGAATCAAGCCCGGCCACATCAACACCTGGCTCGCGGGGATGAAGAAAGAAGCACTTTCTGGTTCGAGGCGACTTCAAGCATTTCGCACCCTGTCAGCCGTCTTGCAATACGCAGTGGAGGCGAAGCTCATTACCGAAAACCCGGCACAGTCACCATCCGTGCAGATCCCAAGAAAAAGCAAAGACAAGAAGCGGATCGCCCTAACGCATGAGCAGGTGGCGACGGTCGTGGAATCCTTCGACGAGCAATGGCAGCCCCTCATCCTTACCCTGGCCTATTGCGGATTGAGATTCGGGGAAGCAGCAGCATTGCGCCGGAGTGCAATCGACCTAGAGCGCGGCCAGCTCAGAATCTCACAAGCTGCAACGGAGGTCTCGGGGCACTTGTCCTGGGGTACCCCAAAGAATGACCAGGCTCGGGATGTGGACATGCCGCCTTTCCTCATTTCTCTCCTGGCTGACCACCTCGACAGGTCTGTAGGGCCTGATGATGAGGCGCTGCTGTTCACGTTTCCAAAGGGCATGACGTTGAGGTATCGGGGCTTCCGCAGCCATTGGGACCCGGCTCTAGCAAGGGCCTCCGCGAGGGACCCGAAATTGGAGGGCCTCACCCCACATGACCTCAGGTATGTCGCAGCGGGACTGATGCTCCAAGCCACTCGGGATTTGTATTACGTGAAGGAGCAGCTTGGCCACAGCACAATCCAGGTGACAGAGCGATACGCATGGCTACTAGACGATGACCGGCGTCGCAATGCTGCACTGTTGGATAGTGCCCGGCGGGCGGCACTCGACTCTGATGTTGAGTTTTTGTTGAGTTCGCGCAGGGCCTCAGGAGGCCGCGGGTTAGGAACCTTTAATCAAAAGGTTTTCTGTGGCTCCGGGGGCGAGACTCGAACTCGCAACCTGCGGGTTAACAGCCCGTTGCTCTGCCGATTGAGCTACCCCGGAGGACGGCGAAGATCGTACCACCGTCGACAAGGCAACCTACCAATCCGCACCGTGTCGCCCATCCGATAATCTCGGAGGAGGACGGCTTACCAAATTGTTCTAGACACGATGACACTCAACGAACTACAGGAACTGGTCCAAAAGTTATACGGCAACCGGGACGCTGCACGGGGCCTCGACGCTACTATCGACGCCCTCGACAACCGCATTCACGGCTTCTCCTCCCTGGCAGAAAAAGAGATAGATGACAGGGCCAAGACACTGGCCCGCGTGATGGTGGAGGTCACTTCCATAGCCAACCAGACGGGGATTGACCTCAACGAGGCCCTGCGTTTCTACGTTCACGGTTGCCCGGAGTGCGGCAACAACCCCTGCGATTGCAACTAAGGGGCCAGCTCCGCCGCGGCAACGCTGGTTAAACTTCGACCTTCTCCAACGAAAGATCGTCTCATGGCATTTAAAAGCGGGCTCATCATCGGCCTGGGAGTCGGCTACGTGCTCGGCGCCAAGGCAGGCCGCGAACGGTATGACCAGATAATGGCAACGGTGAGCGACTTCACCTCACGGCCGGTGGTCCAGGACCTCAGCGCCAAGGGAAAGTCGCTAATGGATACCGCCAACGAAATGGCTCGCCGCCGCCAGAGCGCCGGCGACTAGTTGCTTTAATCCCCTCGCTCAGCTCGGGGGAAGATGCCACCGGTGTAGCCGGTGACGAAAGGGGGACGCGGCTCCCTCCAGCGAAGGCTCGCCCTCCTCGCCTTCGCTTTGCTCGGGCGGTCCTCCCCCAGGAGGAAATAAGACTCTCCTTCCCTGGGCTCAGGGCGGGAATCGACCGACGCTGCACGACCGAGGACCCTCATTCCCCTCGCGTACTTGTCCCCGAGAAGGAAGGTTTCTAGGAGTCGAGGAAGCCCTGTAACTCGCGGTTGCGGGCAGGCAGGCGTAGTTTGGCCAGGGCCTTGGTTTCGAGTTGACGAACCCGTTCTCTTGTGACCCCGAAGTGCGCCCCGACCTCCTCGAGGGTCCTGACCTTGCCGTCGTCTAAGCCGAAACGCATCACCAGGACCTGACGCTCACGATCATTTAGCTCCTCCAGGGCATGAGCGATGTATTCCTGCAAGAGCTTGAAAGACGCAACCTCCACAGGGACGTCCGCTTCGCGATCCTCAACGAAGTCGCCCAATGTCGACTCATCCTCAGTTCCAAGCGGGCTCTCGAGCGAAACCGGATCCTGGGCGATCCGACGTAGCTCGGTGACGCGCTCCGGATCGACTTCCAGATCGGCGGCGATCTCCGGGATCGTCGGCTCGCGACCCAGCTCCTGCATCAGCGACCGCTGAGCCTGAATCAGCCTGTTGATCGTCTCGACCATGTGGACCGGAACCCGTATCGTGCGGCCCTGATCGGCCAGGGCTCGAGTCACAGCCTGGCGAATCCACCATGTGGCATAGGTCGAGAAGCGAAAACCTTTGCGATGATCAAACTTCTCGGCCGCTCGCATCAAGCCGAGATTTCCCTCCTGGAACATATCGAGCAGCGGCATTCCCCGGCCCACATACTTCTTGGCGATTGACACGACCAACCGCAGGTTGGCCTCCACAAGATGCTCCGCAGCCCGTTCACCCTTCCGGCTCGTCGACTCGAGAATCGCCCGGGCGTCCTTTTCGAGCTTCTCGCCCTCTTCGTCGAGCTTGAAAGCGGCCCGACGCCCGCCCTCTATCTGCATGGCGAGCTCCACCTCTTGCTGTGGCGTCAGCAGGGGGACCCGGCCGATCTCCTGGAGATACATGCGAACCGGATCGGAAACAACGATCAGACCGTCGCCGGAGTGAAGGTCGTCCCAGGCTTCGGGCCCGTCCTCCTCGATCAGGATCTTGGCTGCTTCAAGGTGCTCTAAAACCCGTTCAAATGAGTCCACCGGGGCTTCGGCGTCGACCAGCTCCTGCTGGACCTCGGCCATGGTTAGAAAGCCCCTCTGCTTACCGCGCTGCGTCAGCAGCTCAATCACAGTCTTCTCTGGATCCGTCACAAGGCCTGCTCGTCTTGGAGAAGCTTCCGCTTGGACTCCTCTAAAGCTACTAGTTCCTGGAGATGTTGTGAATACACCTCGGAATCGGGGTCGAGGACATCTAACTGCGGACGCAAACCGGAAATTTCACGTTCGAGGCGCCACACCTCGAGTCGATCGACTAGTTCCTGGACATCGGCGAGGGGCTGATCCATCAGCGCCAGCTGTCGAAGCAGCACACCAACCGGGGTTGAGTCGTCCCCGATAAGCTCGCCGAGTTGCGGAGGGGCGCCGGGCATTAGCTCGGCCAGTGCCGGTGCCAGCTTCTCAAATGACTCGCGATGGAGCTCATCCTGGAAGATCTCCGACGATGGGTCGACATCCTCCAGGTCCGGGTGGTTGGCGAGCATCAATCGGAGATACTCCCGCTCGGCCCGGGCCCGGCCCGTGCGAGCCTCGGGAACAGCGATGGCGGGGGCGGGGGCCGCTGCTGAAGATCCGGATCGTGATGCTCGGACCACAGCCCCCTCAACGACCGACAGATCAACCCCGCTCTTGCGAGAGACCATTACTGCGTACTCGTGGCGGGCCACCGGGTCCGGGTGACGAGCCACGATGGCGGCCAGGGCCTTGACGGCTCGACTGCGGGCTTCTGGCTCATCGAGGCGATGGTTGACCAGCTCGGTTTCGAGACGAAACTGCAGCAGCGGCACCGACTTCTCCACCGCCGTGGTCAAGGTATCGACGTCGCCGGACTCGGCCAGGTCGCCCGGATCGCGGCCAGGCGGCAGAAGGGCCACCCGTAGATCCAGGTCGCCGGGGACCGCATGCTCAAAGCCACGCCGGGCAGCGCCGGCGCCCGCCTCGTCGGCGTCGAAGGCGAGCACTACCTGGTCGCTGAAGCGACGGAGCAAGTCGAGATGGGACTCCCCGAGGGCGGTTCCGCAGGTGGCGACTGCCAGAGGCAACCCGGCCTGGTGGAGAGCAATGACGTCGGTGTATCCCTCAACCACTATCGAGCGCCCCTGACGGACGATGTTCGATTTAGCCCAGTTGAGGCCGTAGAGCAGATGCGACTTGTGGTAGATGGGAGACTCGGCCGAGTTCAGGTATTTGGGCCCCTCCCCCTCGAGCAGCCGGGCCCCGAATCCGACGGCGTCGCCCCGCAGATCGTATATCGGGAACATCACCCGACCCCGGAACCGGTCGTACATTCCACCACCCCGGCCCCGCCCGGCCAGACCCGCTTTGAGCATCACCTTGTCCGGCACCTTCTTGTCGCGGAGATGGTCGATCAGGGCGCCGGACACGGCGGGAGAGAACCCGAGCTGGAACTGGTCGACTACGTCTGAGTCGTAGCCACGCCCTCGCAGGTATTTGCGGGCGGCGGCGGCATCGTCTTCCTTGCGCAAGCGGGCGTGATAGAACTCAACCGCTTCCTCAACAGCGGCGATGAGGGGCTCCCGCTCACCCTGGCGGCGTTTGGCTTGCGGGTCGGCCCGCAGCGCGATGCCGGCCCGCCTCGCCAGGAGCTCCACGGCCTCGTTGAAAGACACTGCCTGGGTTTGCTCTACGAACTTGAACAGATCTCCGCTCTCGCCACAGCCGAAACAGTTGTAGAGGCCGCGGGCAGCGTCGACCGACAGCGACGGCGTCTTCTCCTGATGAAATGGGCACACGGCCATGGCGTTGCGGCCCGACCGCTTTACCTTGGTTACCTCGCCGACCAGCTCGACCAGGTTCGTGGCTGCCCTTACTCTTTCGATGTCTTCCCGCTGATAAGCCACCAGCAAAGAGTACCCCCCGTCGGAGACAGCCCAGACCAGCCGTATCCTGGGATCATGACCTGGGACCGCGCCTTCCACCTCGATCGCCTGCAGACCACAGAGCGGTTCGACGCGGTCGTGGTCGGGGGCGGCATCGTCGGGGCAGGGACTGCACTCGACCTGGCGACTCGAGGGTTGAGCGTCGCCCTGCTGGAGAGGACCGACTTCGCGTCCGAGACTTCGAGCCGATCGTCCAAGCTGCTGCACGGGGGGATTCGCTATTTGCCGCAATTTCGCTTCGGGCTGGTCCGGGAGGGTTTGCTCGAACAAAAGGTGCTCGAACGGAACGCCGACTACCTGTTCCAACCCCTCGAGTTCATACTCCCCTACTACCGCGATCGGGGCTTCGGTGACGTGCCCCGGTGGATCCGGCACCCTCTGCTGATCCCATACGCGTTTCATCTGGGGTTGGCCCTCTACGATCGACTGGGCCGCCGCTCGAAACGCCGCCATCGCAAGCTCAGCAGGGAACAGGTGCTGGCCAAGGCCCCCCTTCTCAACCCCGCCGGCCTGACGGGCGGGTTCTCCTACTACGACGCCCTGACCGACGATGCCCGGCTCACCCTGGCGGTGGCCAAGACTGCCGTCAGGCATTTCGGGGCCACGGCGGTGAATTGGGCTCACGTCGAGACCGTCCATCCCGAGCCCGGAGGGTTTGTGGTGGAGCTCTTCGACCGGCTCGGCAACCAGACCCACTACATCCACAGCCGGGCGGTGGTCTCAGCCACGGGCCCCTTCCCCCCCGCCGGGCAGGCCAAGCGGGAAGGTGTGATGTTGGCGAAAGGGGTGCATCTCGCCATCGACCCGGGCGTACTCGGCATCGACAGAGCCACTCTGGTTCTTCCCGAGACCGAAGATGGGCGAGTGCTATTCCTCATCCCGTGGCTCGGCTCAACCTGGGTGGGCACCACCGACACGCCGTTTTATGGCGACCCCGACCATCCCGTCGCCGACCAGGAGGACATCGACTATTTGCTCAACCAGCTGCGGCGCTATCTGACCGTCACAGACATCCCCTATGTAACCGCAGTGGCCGGAATCCGAGCGCTCGCCGCCGGCGGAGGAAACACGGCCAAAGCCTCCCGTTCTCCCAAGGTACGCCAGGTGACGCCGGGCCACGTGGCGGTAGTTGGGGGCAAGCTGACCGGATATCGACCGTTGGCTAAGAAGGTTGCCGACAAGGTCGCGGATCACCTCGGAGTAAAACGTCGGTCCCGCACCCGCGACACTCCGCTGGTGGGTTCGGGGGCTAAAACGGTGAAGCTTCCCGCCGGGACCACACCCACGAGGTACCTCGACGACGTCTACCAGCGGTACGGAAGCGAGGCGGCCCAGATCCTCGAGGCACCGCACTTCGAGCTCTTGAGTGGCGACCGGCTAGCCGACGCCGAGGTGCGATATCTAGTCGCCAACGAGGCAGCGGCCACCATCGCGGACGTGCTCCTGCGTCGAACCCATTTGGCCTGGATCCTGCAAGACCACGGCCGGGCCCTCGCCCGCCAGGTGGCCGAAGTGATGGCTGCCGAGCTGGGCTGGACCGATCAAGAACGCGACCGACAACTTGGCGGTTATGACGAGGTACTGAAGATGGAAGGCCTCTAGGAGGCCGACCACCCTCCTGATCCTCTCTACGGGAGGCGTTCGCGCAGGTAGGTAACCAGTTGGTCGATGGCGACCCGATCCTGGTTCATTGTGTCCCGGTCGCGAACAGTGACGGCTTTGTCGTCGAGGGTGTCGAAGTCGACAGTGACGCAAAACGGAGTACCGATCTCATCCTGGCGCCGGTAGCGTCGTCCGATCGACTGCGTGACATCCACCTCCAACTGCCAACTCGGGCGCAGAGCGCCCGCCACGGCCTCTGTGTCCGGCATCAACTCTTCCTTCTTGGAGAGCGGAAGCACCGCCACCTTGACCGGGGCCAGCCGGGGGTCGAGCTTGAGAACGACGCGGGTTTCGCCGCGAACCTCCTCTTCGGAGTAGGCGTCGATCAGGAAAGCGAACGTGGTGCGAGTGGCGCCGGCGGCAGGCTCGATGACATACGGGAAGAACCGCTCGTCCTGATCCTGGTCGTAGTAACTCAGGTCCTGGCCACTTAGCTTCGTGTGGGCCCGCAAGTCGAAGTCCGTGCGATTGGCGATTCCTTCGAGCTCGTCCCAACCCCAGGGGAACTGGTACTCGACGTCAGAGGTGGTTGTTGAGTAGTGGGAAAGCTCATCCTCATCGTGAGCACGGAGCCGCATCTTGTCTTTGTCCATACCCAGATCCACATACCAGGCCATTCGTTGCTCGAGCCAATAGGCGAACCACTCCCCGGCCTCCTCCGGTCGGCAGAAATACTCCATTTCCATTTGCTCGAACTCCCTGGTGCGGAACACAAACTGCCCCGGGGTGATTTCGTTGCGAAACGACTTACCGATCTGAGCAATGCCGAACGGGAGTTTGAGCCGCATCGTGCGCCGCACATTCTCGTAATTGATGAAGATGCCCTGTGCGGTCTCCGGCCGAAGATAGGCCAGCGCTGCCTCATCCTCGACAGGGCCCAGGTGGGTCTTGAGCAGGAGGTTGAACTGGCGGGCCTCGGTGAAACTGTCCCGCTCGCCGCAGTTAGGGCAGACGCCGGCATCCTCGAGCTTGTCGGGGCGGAACCGATTGTTGCAATTGGTGCATTCCACCAGCGGATCGGTGAAGGAGGCCTCGTGTCCCGAGGCGGCCCACACCTGTCGATCCTGAATGATCGCCGAGTCGAGGCCGACTATGTCATCCCGGTCACGCACCATGGAGCGCCACCATTCGGCCTTGACGTTGCGCAACAACTCGACACCGAGGGGCCCGTAGTCGTAGGCAGAGCGCAGTCCGCCGTATATCTCCGAAGACGGAAACACAAAGCCGCGCTTCTTGGCGAGATTGGCGATCGTGTCGAGGGTCACTGACATCGGCACGATGTTAGGACCCGGCGGGGACCGCGCCCACTCACCGATAGGCTCCTCGAATGCCGGTAGACACCAATGTGCTCGTCCTCGCCTTCGCCGTGACGGCGGTGGCAGCGGCCCTCCAGGGAACTCTCGGCTTTGGTCTGGCGGTGGTGTCGGTCCCAGTCCTCTCATTGCTCGACGGCGACCTGGCGCCCGTGCCCCAGCTATTGATAAGCCTCCCTCTAGCAATAGCAATGGTGAGCCGCGAGTGGCACCACGTGGACCTCCACGGGGTTAGTTGGATCCTGGCCGGACGCATCCCGGGGGCTGTCATCGGGATTGTGCTGCTCAAGACTCTCAGTGACTCGGCCGTCGAACTATTGATCGGCGGTATTGTCCTCAGTGCGGTGGTAGTCATCGGCAGCGGAGTGACGGTGCCGCACACCAGGGCGACCAGGTTCGCAGCGGGAACCGTCTCCGGAGCTACCGGGCTGGTGGCCTCGATCGGGGGCCCTCCCCTGGCCCTGCTCTATCGCGACGCGGCCGGCGGCACGCTCCGTTCAAGCCTCAACGCCGTCTTCGTTATTGGCATCCTCGTCACGGTGGGAGTGCGGACCGCTGCCGACGAGATCTCATCAAACGATGTCAAGATTGCCCTGGTCCTGTTTCCTGCCGTCTTCATTGGCTTCTTTCTCAGCCACAACCTCAAAGAACGAGTCGAAGGCGCCCTCCTGCGCAAGCTGATACTGGCGGTGTCGGCATTTGCCGCCGTCGGGGTGGTAGTGAAGGCACTGGCCTAACCCTCGTCGACGCCTCCGAAACGGCGCCGACGCTGCTGGTACTCGGCAATGGCGGCGACCAACGCGGGGCGGTCAAAGTCCGGCCATAACACGGGCGTGAAAACCAGCTCGGAATATGCCGATTGCCAAAGCAGGAAGTTGCTGACGCGTTGCTCGCCGCTGGTGCGGATAATCAATTCCGGCTCTGGCATCTCCGGCACATAAAGTCGGGTGGAGACCAGTTCGGCGTCCAACTTCGTCGGGTCGAGCGACCCGGAAGCGACGTCCAAAGCAATGGTGCGCATCGCGTTGACAATCTCGGTGCGCCCCCCGTAGTTGAAGGCAAAGACCACCCGCATGCCGGTGTTGGCCTTCGTCTTCTCCTCGCTCTCCGCCATACGGGCCACCACGCGCTCTGGTATTCGCGGATCGTCCATGTCGCCTATGAAATGCAGGCGGATGTTCTTGGCGGCCACCTCGTCGCGGTGCCGGACCAGCAAGCCTTCGTTGAAGGCCATTAGAAACTCGACCTCGTCCGCCGGCCGGCTCCAATTCTCAGTGGAGAACGCGTATACCGTCAGCCATTCGATGCCAAGGGACCGGCAGTTGTCAATCGTGTCGAAAAGAGACTGCTCACCGGCGGCGTGCCCCGCCGTTCGCTCCAGTCCCCGGGCCGCGGCCCAGCGGCCGTTGCCGTCCATGATGATTCCGATATGGCGGGGAATCCGGGCCGGATCGAGCTCGTCAACCATCGAACACGCTGAGGCTCTCCAACCGGCGCTCGAGGTGGTACTCGACAAAACGCCGGGTGATGCCCATCGCTTCACCGGAGAACTCTGAAGAATCAGGCGGCAGGTTGCCAAGGTCGGCGCTCGCCAGAGCCGCCAGATAGTCGGTGAGGCCATCGCGAAGCTTTACTCCCCGGTCGGGGCTGCACCGGGTGCACACCACGCCACCCGAAGCCAGACTGAACCGATGGATATCGAAGGTGCTCCCACATTCAGCGCAAGCCACCAGCGCCGGAGCCAGCCCCAGCACCTCGGCCAGCTTGAGCAAGAACGCCGAGACGAGGTCGGCTTGAGCCGGCCCGGCCTCCAGCGCTCGCAACCCCCTCTGCAGTAGCAAGAAAAGGCGATGGGAGGCTTCTCCCTCTTGGGCGACGGCATCAATCGCCTCCACCATCGTCCCGGCCGCCACCACTCGATCCAGGTCAAGGCGCAGATTGGGAAACGGTTCCACCACCGAGACCTGAGTGATCGTATCGAGATTGCGACCCTCGTACAGCAAGAGATCAACATGGGTGAACGGCTCGAGGCGTCCCCCAAAGCGGCTCTTGGTCTTGCGGATGCCCTTGGCCACCGCGCGGAGCTTGCCGTGGTTAGGGCTCAGCAGCACGACTACCCGATCGGCCTCGCCGAACGGGTAGCCGCGCAGGACAATGCCCTGATCGTGCCTCAATGCCATGTAGCCACGCTACCGGCGTCGGGCAGGCAAGCCGGCCTTTCTCAGGTGAAGAGCAGCTGGGCGCCCCCGACAACTCAATGAAATCGCCGGCCGAGAACACCTAGACCGACAAGTATCACCACAGTCCGCAAGACCCCGGCAGCAGTTCGGCTCCACTGCATACCTTGGAAGTAAGGTGACGGCGATGACGAGCTTGCCCGACGCATACACCCCGCGCGAGGTTGCCGCCCGGGTGCGGGACGTCGGAGTCACCAAGGCGCGCATGGACCTGATGACCATGTTCACGCTCTCCGGGCTCGCCGGGGCCTTCATAGCCCTGGGAGCGCTGTTCTTCACGGTCACCGTCACAGACCCGACCGGTGGCTTCGGAATCACCAGATTGGTGGGAGGCCTGGCTTTCAGCCTCGGCCTGGTTCTCGTGATCGTCGCCGGAGCCGAGCTTTTCACAGGCAACAATCTGGTGGCCATGGCCTGGGCATCGAAGTTGATCTCCGGCAGGGAGCTGCTCCGCAACTGGATCGTCGTTTACATCGGGAATGCAGTGGGAGCCCTCGGTACCGTGGCGCTGGTGTGGGCCGGCAAGGTAGATGAGTTCGGTGGCGGCGAAGTTGGTGAAAGAGCGTTGGCGATCGCCGAGTCCAAGGCGGGCCTGGAGATCCCCGAGGCAATCGCCCTCGGCATCATGTGCAACGCCCTGGTGTGCCTGGCAGTGTGGCTAACGATGGCCGGGAAGACCGTGACGGACAAAGTGTTGGCGATCATCTTCCCCATCACCGCATTCGTTGCCATCGGTTTCGAGCACTCGATCGCCAACATGTTCTTCCTCCCCTACGGCATCGTCCTCGACGACTTCGCCCGGGGCAGCCTGATCACCGACTCGCTGACGAACCTGGGCGCGGTGACTATAGGGAACATCATCGGCGGGTCGCTGCTGGTCGCCGGCGTTTACTGGCTCGCCTACCTCCGTGATAGCGCCGGTACCGACTGAGAGTCTGTCAATATGGACGGATGTGGACAAATGATTACAGCGCGGCGTTGAGGGAATCCGGAGATCCGGCGATCAAGGTGGTCGATGAGGAGGCAATCCTCGACTTCACCCGGGAGGTGGCCCATGGCAGCGAGCGCAAGGACGCGCCCTTGGCAACGTTTCTGGCCGGCTGGTACGTCGGCGCCCGGGTTTCCCAGGGGGCCGATCCGAACCAAGCGTGGAATGAGGCTGCGGAGCTCGGCAGACGGCTACTGGAGGGGTGAGCCGTAGGCGGCCAACCCGGCCGCCACGGCCTCTACCGTGTCGGCGCCAAACCAGGAGCGGCCGTCCTCCCCCCATTCCCGCCAATCGGCTTCGGCAACTTCGTCGACCGGTACTGCATCGAGGAGCGTTTGCAGGGAGCCACCCTCCTTCAGCGTCGCCTGGGACTGGCCGGCCAGGGATGCCGGATAGATCGCGACCGTCACTTGCCTGACATCATCTGCCACCGGGACCACCACCCGTTCGCCATCAAACCTCGCCGCCAGGGACCGCAGTGTCGGGCCGCGCACGAAAGGATGGTCGACCCCCACCACCAAAAGCCCCTGCGACGGCTCGGCCCGCTCCATCACCGTGGCGACTCCGACCAGCGGCCCCGAGAAGCCCGGTTGCTGGTCTGGCACGCATTCGTAACCCAGCATTCGTCCTTCCCGACCCGAAATCAGGATCCCGCCCCCCGCCACTTGCTCGAGAGCGGTGGCCACCCGGCTGATCATGGGGACACCGGCCACCTCAACTAGTGCCTTGTCGGTACCCATGCGACGGCTGGCCCCGCCGGCGAGCACGACACCGATGAGAGCGGCCCGGTCGCGGGCGGTCACGGGTTACCCATCCTGGCCGCCGGTGGTCACTGGTGTCCTGCGTCGTAAGTTTGTGCTGATATCGCCGAGGACTCGGCGTTCATAGCAAGGATGCAGGACGAAGGCATAGTGGAGCTACGTCGAGGACGAGGACGCAGCCAGGGGCGTC
>Ga0255057_10000511_pt1 | contig 22080 bp, 24 predicted proteins | sample Cases_109_6_MG_FD_189022 | JGI IMG/M metagenome (GOLD analysis project Ga0255057, IMG submission 189022) | Seawater microbial communities from Amundsen Gulf, Northwest Territories, Canada - Cases_109_6 | ecosystem: Environmental > Aquatic > Marine > Gulf | place: Canada: Northwest Territories... | reverse complement strand
AACGACTGCAGCTACCAACTCATCGGGTCCGATGCTCTTCGTCACGTATCCGCGGGCACCGGCCCGGATCATGGCGATGACATCGTCGGGCGCATCGGAAGCCGACAACGCCAGGAAGCGAAGATCGGGGGCCGCATCCAGCGTGTTCTTGAGGACCGTCACCCCACCGCCACCGGGGATGTGGACGTCAACCAGGATCACGTCGGGCTTGGCAATCAAGATCGCTTTGACCGCATCGTCGACGTCCGTAGCGGTCCCCACGACGTCCACATGCTCCGATAGCTCTGCCTCGACACCTGTGAGAAACAACTGGTGATCGTCTACGACGAACACCCGGATGCTCACGGCTTCGACCATATCCGGACCTCCGTTCCCTCACCCTTGGAACTCGTGATTTCAGCTCCACCGCCGCTGCGTTTCATGCGTCCGATGATCGACGATGCGATGCCCTGTCGGTCTTGCGGGACTCGGTCGGGGTCGAACCCCACCCCCTGGTCTGCCACGAATACCTCGATCCGATCACCGTCACCCTCAATGAACACCGAGACCTTTTCCGAACCGGAGTGTTTGGCGGCATTTGTGATCGCCTCGCCGACGGCCTGGGCCAGCGCCTGCGTGCGGTCCGTCATCGGTGCATCTTCACCGACGGCGACGACCTCGATCGGAACGTCATATTCCTGTTCGGCTCTGCCGGCGTGCTCGCGGATTGCGGCACGCAGTTTTCCCGGGGTCCCCCCGGTGTCGTAGAGCCAGGCCCGCAACTCCCGCTCCTGGGCCCGAGCGAGGGTCGACATTCGACGTGGGTCCTCGGTGCGTTGGATCAGGCTGAGGGTCTGCAGAACCGAATCGTGGAGGTGCGCTGCCATCTCGGCTCGTTCGTCGCTGCGGATCCGTTCGCGGCGTTCTGCGTTGAGATCGTTGACCAGCCGCAGTACCCACGGCCCGAGTACGAGGAACAGACCCGCCGCAGTCACCGCTACCGCCAGAGCGACTACACCGGCCTGCTCGATGGCGTCGATGGAGCCGAGCAGAGTGGTGGCGCCTCCAACAACGAGTACGGCGCCGATGACCACCCGGACCTGGCTGTTGGCACCGGAGTCACCGGTGATTCTCGCCAGCCAGTCACGATCTTCTCCGAAGCGGCGGGCGGTGATGGCGGCGACTCCGAAGGCGAAAAGAGCGACGGGGAACACGATCGTGTCACCGAACCAAAGTCCGATGCTGCGAAGCAGCAGCAGGGAGCCGGCAAACATGATTCCGACAGCCGCCTGCTGGCGTGGTTCTAGCGGGTTGGCCTCCTCACCCGACCCTTGGCGGGTCAGTAGCCACCCGATCGCATACAGGATGGCGCCGATGCCTCCGGCAAATGTGAGGACGACGAAGCCGGCGCGGATCAGGTCCGGTTCGATGCCGGTTCGGGCGCCGAGCCCGCCGGCAACACCCGCCAGCACCCGATTGTCGATGCTGCGTTGGATGAGCGTGAGGCCGCTGTTCGAGTTGGAGGAATTGTCCATGACCTATTGGAGATGATGTCATAGGCCCCGCAGGGCAACAACTGGGGAATCCCCTGATCCCACTCAGGGTGCCTCGGGGTTGTCGTGGGGGGATACCCGATTGAGGAGACGCCGGATGCTTGAGAATGTGTCGACATGGCACAGACATCTAATACTCAAGGGCGGGCGAACATGAACCGCCCGACGGACGGACCCATGGTCCGTCCACAGGAAGGAAGGGTCGTTGCGGGCGTCGCCCTGGCGGTGGCCGACCGGCTCGGAATGTCCCCCGGCGCTGTTCGGCTTATCTGCTTCGTGCTCGGCTTCTTCGGTGGACTCGGCGTGCTGCTGTATGTCGCAGGCTGGTTGCTCATCCCCGAGGAGGGAACGACGGATTCGATCGCCGAGGACGCGATGAGCCGGCTCGGCGACGCGACGGCCTGGCTCGGCATTGGCTTGATTGTCATTGCTGGGGTGACGCTGATCACGATGCTCGGCTGGGTTCGTACCGACCTGGCGTGGGCTGTCGCCCTGTTGGCGGTGGGAGTACTCCTCTATCAGGGGCGTCTGGGAACGATCTTCGAACCCGGCGGCAAGGGTGACTCGGGCACTGATGCCCTCGACCCGGCGGCCGACGAGCCCGAAGCAGACACCTCCGAGCTCCCTGACCCAGAGGCAGCGGTGGAGGGTGGTGCTGATGACCCCGGTGAGCCGGCAGGGCGGGTCGAAAGACCGGCGCGACGCCGAAGGGAAAAGTCGATTCTCGGTCGGCTCACGTTGGGCACCGTGTTCGTCGTCCTCGGCCTCCTGGCGATTCTCGACACCTCCGACTTGATCCGACCAGCGTTCAGTCACTACATGGCTGTTGCAGTCGGCATCATTGGGGTCGGGTTGCTCGTAGGTTCCGTCTTCGGCCGATCTCGGGGGTTGATCTTCGCCGGAATCGTCCTGATTCCGATCATGCTGGCCAGCTCAGTGGTGACGGCACGTTTCGAGGGCGGTTGGGGAGACCCGGTGTTTCGACCCGCCACCCTGGGGGAGGTGGACAACCATTACACGCTCACCGGCGGCGACATGGAAATCGACCTGCGTCGGATCGACCTCGGCGGCGACATCGTCGAGATCGAGGGTGATCTCGGCTTCGGGAGGTTGCTGGTGTTGTTGCCCGAGGGAGTTGGACTCGATCTGACGGCTCACGTCGGCTTCGGCGATCTGATCGTATTTGGCGATCACAACGGTGGCGTGGATGTAGACCGGAGGATTCGAGTCGATGGCGAAGGCGTCTTCGAACTCGATCTCGACGTCGGCTTCGGAGCACTCGAGGTTGTGGAGGTAGCGCGATGAAACAGCACCCATTCGATCTGGTCTCGGCGTTCTTCGGAGTCATCATCGGCGGGTCGGCCTTGGCGGCCACGCTGGCTGACGAACGGGTTTTCGACATCAGCAGTCGCTGGGTGTGGCCGGCGGTCATCATCCTCGCCGGGGTGTTCCTGCTGGGATCAGGCTTGGCGAAGACTTCCCGGGAGGACGACTGATCGACGACCTGAAGTGAGCAATGAGGGGAGCCCCCGCGCCGGCGGGGGCTCCCCTCTCGTCTTCAGCTGCTTCAGTCGTCGTCCGGTTCTCGACGTTTACGCCACCACCACACCCCGGCCGCCAGCAGAGGCACCCACAGGAACGGAATGGCTGCTCCGGCACCGAGCACGATCACACCGAGGAATTGCTGCAGCGCCTCCCAAGCAGAAGTAAGCCCGTCGGTGAATCCCGGCAGAGATGTATCGCGGGCGATCCGCAGGAACGCCTCTTCTATCTCCACTTCTACCTGAATCCGAAGTGGCTCGCCGTCCTCGTCGAGCGCGGTGGCGTCGATGCTGGGGGCGGTGAACTGGTCGGGATCGGCTTCGGTTTCGAAGGCCAGGATCAGGAATTCTCCCGGCAGTAGAGGAACCGCAAGGTCCCCCTCGACCACGACGACGTCGTCGTCGTCCATGTCCAGTCCGAAGTCGCGCACCTCGATCTCGCCGAGAGGGGTATCACCGGTGTTGGTGACTTCGAAGCAGATGGTGATCAGGTCGCCCTCATCGACTGTGACTTCCTCGTTGCCGGGGCACCCGGCGCCTCCGTCGTGACCGACGTAGCCGGTTTGGACCATCTCCAGTGCGGGCTCTGGGATCTTCGGCGTGGGTTCAGTGAGGATGATGACGATCGTCGCCAGCGACACTGCGTCCTCCAGCGTGCGGAGCTGGCCTCGCAGCACTTCTAGATCGGTCTCGCGCTTGACCAACTCGGCCTCCAGCTCCACGACATCTTCGATGTTGGTTGCCGCTTCGAGGAGTGTTCTCAAGCGATCGACGCTCACCGCCGCCGTGGTGATTCGGCTTTCGAGGTCGACGACTCGTTCGGTGACGTCGTCGGCAAACACGGTCTGACTCACCAATTCGCCCACTCCGGCCAGGCGGTCCAAAGCGTCATCGAAACGGTCGGGACGTACCTTGATGGTGAGGATCGATCGCGGGTTGTCGCCCGTTGTAGTCTCCTGCCCGAAGAGAACTGCACCGAGCCCGACAAGAACGTTCTCGATTTCGGCACCAGCAGCGATGACGTCCTCGACTTCGACGTGGATGGTGGCGGTGAAGATGATCGACCGTCCCAGGTCGATCAGATTCAGCGACGTCAGAACGGCCTGGGCGTTGGTCTTGGCAGCCCCATCATCGAGAGCCGCCGGAGCCTCCGTCTGGTTTGCTGCAATGCCATCGGATTCGGCGACCCCGGACCGCGCTTCGTCGAACGACGCCGCCATCGTTGTCGCTGATGCGGCGTCTCCGCCGAAGTCGGCTCTGGCAAGTGAAGCGTCATCGTCACTGCTGCAGGCGCTGACCACCAACATCGACGCCACGGCCAGGATGAGGACTGTCAGTGTTTTTCTCATGTCTTCCCTCTTGCTGTTGTCGTTTCGACGATCAAACGGTCGAGTCGGGTTCCTTGGATTTGCTTGTCGAGCTGACTTCGACCGGCTCGTGGAAGCTTTTTCAACCACATTCGGACCAAATGACGCGTCGGATGCTGCGTCTCGATGTTGGACCCTCCGATGGATGCCGACCAGGGCCATTTGTTCACCAAATGCTCATCACCCTCGAACATGAGCCGACTACTCCTAAGGTCGGATACACGCTGAGGGAGCAAGAGACGTGACAGCTACTCGAAGATTGCTGGCGGTCGTTCTGCTCATGGCCTTGCTCACCGCAGGGTGCGGTGCCGACCAAGGCGTCGATGCTGCATCGAGCGCTACTGGTGCTCGCCCGACGACACCAACCTCGCCGCAGGCAGGTTCGTCGGCAGGAGGGACCACATCGACCAGTCCAGAGACGCTTGTCGATGAGACGACGACCACGACTCGCGATCCGGGAGCCGGGGGAGCGGTCGATCTCGATTATCTCGTTCTGGGACCGGGCACCCGGTTTGTCCCGCTCGATGATCCCGTCATGATCCCGGCTTCACAGGTCACATGGTTGGCACCGGACAGCATCGTGCTGGGAGTGGTACACCCGAGCGGCGAGGTCCAGGCCTTTGCCGCCGACATGATGGCGTACCACCACATAGCCAACACCACCATCGCCGGTGAGCCGTACCTGGTCACCTACTGAGTAGTTTGTTCTTCCGGGGTCAGTTTCGACCCCGTTGCGGCCGGTACGGCCTACACCTTCGATGTCGCCGGCCTGTACGAGGGACTGTTCGTGATGAGCGATCGGCAGACCGGATCGATCTGGACCCACTACGACGGGACGGTGCTCCAGGGTCCGCTGGCGGACACGGGTACCCGTCTCGAAATTCAGCCGCTGATCCACACCTACTGGTCGGACTGGTTGGAGCAGTACCCGGATTCTGTGGTGGCTGATCGGATTCCTGAGTTCGTCGACACCTATCGCACCGTCCAGCCCGGTCGGGGAGGGATCTCCGAGCAATTCCGTCAGACGCTCAGTTCGGTCGACGAGCGGCTGCCCGAGAATGAGTTGGTCATCGGCGTGGACAACAACGGGGCGGCGATCGCCTTTGTGCTGGCAGACCTCGTCGCCGGCCCCGCAGCCATTGAGGTGAATCTCGGAGGGCTCGATGTCGTCGTGTTCGCCGATGCTTCGACCGATTTCGGGCTCGCCTATTCAGCGGTGGTGGATGACGAGATGCTCGAGTTCGAGGTAGTGGACGGTGAGTACGTCGATGCCACCGGGTCGGTGTGGAATCAGGCGGGGCTGGCCGTGACCGGTCCGCTTGCCGGGGCTCAATTGCAGTATGTGACGTCGTTCGTCACCGAGTGGTACGGCTGGGCCGCTTACCACCCTGGTACCGAGATCGGGGAGCCGGACGGCTAGTTCGAGCAGAATTCCTAGGCTCCAACCATGTCGCTACCCACCACACCGATCATCACCGGCGACGACTACGTCGAGTCGCTTCGTAATCGCGATCTGCGCATCTTTTTCATGGGGGAACTCGTGGACGAGCCCGCCGACCACCCGGTCATCAGACCGTCGATCAACGCCGTTGCCGCCACCTTCGACCTGGCCGTCACCGATCCGGAATTGGCGGGGGCACGGTCGCCGCTGACTGGTGGTGCGATTAGTCGGTTTCTTCATGTCACCGAGGACCAGGAGGATGTCGTCGCCCAGAACAAGATGCAGCGACGGCTCGGCCAACTGACCGGCACATGCTTCCAGAGGTGTGTGGGGATGGATGCGATCAATAGCCTCTACTCGATCACCCACGATGTCGACGCCGCTCACGGCACCCCGTATCACCAGCGTTTTACGACCTGGCTTGCCGAGGTACAGCGACTCAACCTCGTCGTTGGCGGGGCGATGACCGACGTCAAAGGTGATCGGAGCAAAGGACCGTCACACCAGGAGGACCCGGACCTCTACGTTCGGGTCGTCGAGCGCCGGGACGACGGGATCGTGATTAGAGGGGCCAAGGCCCACCAGACCGGCTGTATCAACTCGCACTGGGTATTGGTGATGCCGACGATGCGTCTCACCGAAGACGATCGGGACTGGTCGGTGGTGTGTGCCCTTCCGGTGGATGCCGACGGCCTCACCTATATCTACGGCAGGCAGTCGTGCGATACGCGGGCGATGGAAGGCGAGATCGATGTCGGTAACGCCCGGTTTGCCGGCCAGGAGGCACTCATCGTCCTGGAAGACGTGTTCGTGCCTTGGGAGCACGTATTCATGGACGGCGAGTACGAGTTCGCTGCCGACCTGGTGGAGCGATTTACCGCCTATCACCGGCGTTCCTACGTTTGCAAGGCCGGCGTCGGCGACGTGCTGATCGGAGCTGCCGCTCTGATCGCCGACTACAACGGTGTCGAGAAGGCCGGGCACATCCGCGACAAGCTGGTCGAGATGGCACATCTCAACGAGACGATATACGGAACGGGGATTGCCGCCAGCCACGAGTCGTTCCGGCGAGAGGCGGGCAACTGGGAGAGCGACGGACTGCTGGCCAACGTCTGCAAACAGAACGTCACACGTGTCCCCTACGAGATCGGACGCCTCGCTCAAGATCTTGCCGGAGGGGCGGTGGTCACGCTCCCGTCCGAGGCCGACTTTGCGTCGGAGGAGACGGGCCCGCTTCTCGACAAGTACTTCCGGGGTAGGGCAGGTGTGCCCACCGAGTGGCGGGTGCGAGTATTGCGGCTCATCGAGAACATGACCATGGGACGCAATGCGGTCGGTTATCTCACCGAATCACTGCATGGGGCGGGCTCGCCTCAGGCGCAGCGAATCCAGATTGCTCGACAGATGGACGTCGAAGCCAAGAAAGACCTTGCCCGACGCCTGGCCGGCATCGATCAGAGCTGAGGACCGTCTCAGCAGTCCGACTCGAAGAGAAGACCTTCGAGGCGTTCGGCGAGGAAGGTGTGGATCTCACCGCGGGCGGCGCCACCGATCGATCCGTGGTCTTCTCCCAGGTGAATCGACGTACCAACCGGGGTACCGGCATCGCACATCCGACCGACGATGGTGGGGAGCAGATCGAGCGGCCAGAGAGCATCCTCATCCCCGAGCACCAGCAGGACCGGAGACCGGATGGTGCGGTATTCGGGTGAGTTGTCGGTGAGCAGAGTTGCCCACGGTTCGAGCTGAGACGGATCGACTACGAAGGCCCCACTCGATGAGAGGCGAGAAACCCCGTAGGACGTCGGGTCGGCACACGAAGTCTTGACTTCGTCGAGAAGATCGATCGCGTTGCGGGTCAACACATCGCCGACATCGAGGTCGTATGCCGCCGCGAACCCGGCCACGATCGCCACGGTGTATCCCTGTTGTGGCGTCCCCAGGGCCTGGGTCGGCCACCCGATGAGATCGACTGCCGGTGCCACGGCGACGGTGGCGACGATGCGAAAGTCCGGAGCGAGTTCTGGGGCGAGAGCGGCTGCCGATAGGGCGGCGTGGCCGCCCTGGGAGAAACCCCACAGGAGCAAGTCGGTTCCGACCCGATCGTCGAGTTCGTGGGCGGCGCGGGCGATGTCGAAGATCGAGCGAGCCTCGCTCTCGCTCACCAGGTAGGGATGCAGCCCGGGTCCGCCGAGGCCCTCGTAGTCGGTAGCAACCACCGCCCAGCCAGCCTCCAATTCGTGACTGAAATGAAACGGAGTACGGCCTCCCGAGCGGCTCGGGGCGCAGTCGTCGCCAAGGCCCGCCGTGGGGTGGGCCCATGCCATGACCGGCATCGTTCCTTGGACTTCCGGTATGGCCACCCAACCGGTGACGGATGTTTCTTCTCCGCCGATTGTTTCGGATGAGTACCCAACCTGCCAGGCGCGGGCACCTTCGGGGGCGGCGATTCGCTCTGCAGAGATGATGCGGGTCGTCGACTCTTCGGAGGTGCGGGTCCCGGTCCAGCCTTGAGAACACGCCGGGAGCACCATGAGAACTGCCAGCGCAAGACGAAAGCGGCGCATGGAGGGACGATACGACAGATCAAGCCCGGTGTGGTGCCTGCCGATGAACCCGATCATGCCGGGCGATCTCTCATCCAATCAGCGCGAACGGGGTTTCTCGCTCGTGGAACTAATGGTGGTGCTGCTGGTGCTGGCGATCCTGATGGGGGTTGGGGTCGTCTCGTATGCTCGAATGACTCAGATCGCCGACAACAAGGGTGCTCATCTCGACTTGCTCACCGCGGTGAAGGTCGAGGCCTTACAGCATCTCGAAACCGGTGAGTTCACCAGCGACGAAAACATTCTGTTCGATATCGAACCGAACCTGCGCTTCTCGGACGACGGCGAGCCGTCCGGAACCATCGTTGTTCGTCTTGAAGATGACCGTACCGAGATCGATGTCTGCCTCTTCTCGCAGACGACAAACGGCAATTGGTTCGCCATCTACCACTCGGTGTCTTCGGGCGATCTCTATTCCGAGGCTGCCCCATTGGAGTGCACGCCGGGCAACGTGGCCAGTTGGTCGCAGGAATCGTGGCAAGGCTGACAACGGTCTTCAGCAGTCGTCCAAATGACCCGTGGAAGTGCCGGACAATCTGTCCCTGCCGCCGATCGACTGAGATCCTCTAGGCGTCTGCCGCGGCTTTCTCGGCCAGGCAGCCCTCCGGGAGTTCGATAGGCACGAAGACGTTGGCGGACATGAGTTCGGCCGACGCCTCCACCCGATACACCTCGGCTTCCGGATCACTGGTCGGGCCGCTGCGTGATTCGACCACCATGGCGTACTTGAGCAGCACGCCGGTGTCGTTGGCCACCCAATAATCCATCTGGTTAGCCGTCACCAGCGCCCCGGATTCGGATCCGAAGCCCGATACCGTGTAGCTGAAATGAGTGGCCGAGATGCCGGCGATCGTTTCCTGACCCACCTCCACCGGGTTGTCCGGGACGATCGTGAAATCGAACAGCCGCTCGCCGACGTCGAGGACCTCGCGCTGCTGATCGGTGGCCTCCGTGTACGTCCAGGTCTCGCCATCGAACTGGCAGGTTTCGCCATCGACCGCGTATAGGTCCTGGGTGGTGGTTTCCGGTTCCTCGAAGTCCGGACCCGTCTGGGTACTCGTCGTCCGACTGAAGTTCGACTGCGGGTCCCGGTTGAAGCTCCAGTCGCTGGCGACGATGAGCTGTTCGGCCGCAGTGGGCCCGACAGTGGTCAACTCCATGTGCCACTCGTAGTTTTCGAGGGTTCCAAGCCCCTCGCGCAGCGGGAGCGGGCGGTCAGAAGAGGCATCGACACTGTCGAGATCCCCGAAGTCGATGTCACCGTCGTTGCCCTGTCCGTCGCCACCCCCGGATTGGTCGTCGGCTCCCGTCGGGAGCCCGAGCGGGCCGGCCTCTTCTGGGGTGCCGGCGTCGAAAATCGGATTGCTGCTGTCGGAGCTGCAAGCGGCGACGACGAGCATGACCACACCGACGACAGCGACCGTCCGGCGGCGGAACTTCATACGACTCCCTTTCGGTCATTCACTCCGCAGGAGTTCTGCGGGCTTGGCTCGAAGCAATCGGACTGTGGCGGCCACGACGGCGAAAACCAGGATGGCGCCAGTCATGGCTGCCCCCCGAACGATACCCGCCGCATTGAAGGCAGCGCGGGTGACGATGCCGAACGCTTCGACGACAATGAATTGACCGAGCATCAACGCTCCGGCGATTCCGGCAACGAAGCCACCTGTTGCCACCAGTAGACCGAGCCACGCGAGGTAGCCGGCGGGCGTCCGCCGGCTCAGACCGATGCTTCTGAGAATCGCCAGATCTCGTCGCCGCAACCAAGCCAGACGCCATAGGACGGCGGCGAGAACGATTGCCGCCGCCGCCGCCAGCGAAATCGTGGCGTACTGGGCCAGCGCCATGATCGGGTCCCACTCGTCGGCCAATTCGACAATGTCGCCACGACGAGCGATCGACAAGGGCCCGGGCAGTACCTGGCCTTCCTCGAAGGTGCCGTCATCGGGCATGACGAATATCGAGACACCTTCGCTCCATCCGAGGAGGTCGCGTGCCCCGGCCAGCGACAGCCAGGCCTCGTTGTCTGTATAGGTGCCGATCTCAAAGATCCCTACCACGTCGTAGCGGCGCCCCCTGAGCAGGACGGGTTCTCCGGCCGTAACGCCGCGGGCAGACGCCAGATCGACGCCGAGCATCACCGCCGTGCCCGGGTCATCCGGAGAGAGGGGGCGGCCGGTCACGATTCTGAACGACGTGATCGAGCGGTAGCGGTCGAGGTCAACGCCGCGCAGCAGAACCGCGTTCTCCGCCGAGGAGCCGGCAACGGCATGGATCTCGGGTATAGCAAAGGCCGTTCCCGTTGCCAGCAGGTCGGACTCGATCCCGGCGTCGATGCGGCTGCCGGCAAACTCCCCGACGCTGTTTGCCTCTTGGACGATGAGGTCGGTCGAGGACTGCGATGCGTAGTCGCGATCGATCCCGGTGGTAAAGCCGTCGAGCAGCAGATACCCGGCGATCGGTACGGCAATCAGCAGCATCGCTCCCACGACGAGGCTGGTGCGGGTCCGTATGTCTGCCAGCGCCAGGCGGAGGGCGGTAGTCATCGGGTCTCCAGCAGGTCTTTGACCGATGACCGGGTTGCCGAACCAAAAGCCAGCCAGGATCCGGCGGCACTTACCGTGATTGTGATGACGGCACCGAGCACCCATGACATCGGCGGGATCTCCGGCTCGAAGACGAAGCCGCGCACTGTCGTCGCCGAGGTGAATGCCAGCGCCCCGGTGGCGACGAGGCCTCCCAGGACGAAGCCGGCAACGGCGAGGAGAGATGTTCGTGTGACCGCCAGGCCGCCGAGCGCGTTCCGGCTGACTCCGACCGAGCGAGCGATCCCGAGATCACGCCGTCGTTCGGCGAGGGAGATGGCGGCGAGGTTGAACCCTCCAAATACCAGTGCCGCGATTCCGACGATTGTGGCGACCGTGGCGAGGTTCTGCGCGGCACCCCGGCGGGCAGTTTGCAGTTCGGCGAACTCGGCTTCGAAGTACACCGAGAACTGGCCGTTCGAAGCCGCCGCCAGCCGATCCCGCAGTTCCCTGAAATCTGTCCCGTCTGCGGGCTCGACCGTAACCATCTGGAAACCACTCTGTCCTTCGAAGAGAACGTCGGCGCGGTCGTACGGCATCCAGACTGAGGCGAATTTGGTTCCGGGTGCTCGCACCAGGGCCGATACTTCGAAGATTGTGCCGAAGATTTCGGCGCGGGTACCGACAGTCCAATCGGTGGCAATCGCTATCCCCTCGGTGATCGCGACCTCGTCGGGATCGTCCGGCCACGACCCGGTCAGCAGAGTGAGGTCGTGGATCGGCTGCCAGGTGATAAAGGGTGCAGCCCGCAGCTGGACGATGCGATCGTCCATCCGAATCGGACGCAAGATCATCGGTGTGGCGGATGCGACGTCGCTGCCTCCGATATCACGCGCCAGATCGAGGACCGCTGGGTCGAGCCTCCCGCTGGCGGGGTCGAGGGCGTTCGGAGAGAGGATGACGATGTTCTGGGCCTCGATCTCCTCCGATTCGCCCCTGAGCCCTCCGGCGATGGCGATCAGGATGAGGTAGGCGGCGACGATCGGCACGATGGCGGCGATGTGGGTGACGCTGCGCCGCCAGTCGGCGACGATGTCGCGCAGAACAAAGCGCAGCACCCCGGTCATGCCTCGAACCGTCCGTCTCGCAGCGTCAACAACCGGGAGGCGTAGCCGGTCAGGGTTGGATCGTGCGTCACCGCGATGATCGTCACTCCGGCCTCGCGGTTGAGGGAGGCGAGCAACTCCATGATCGTCGTCGTTGTCACCGCATCTACATCGCCTGTGGGTTCGTCTGCCAGCACCAGTTGAGGTCGGGCTGCGACCGCCCGGGCAATTGCAACCCGCTGCTGCTCACCTCCGGAGAGTTCTGCCGGACGATGATCGAGCCGGTCGGACAGCCCAAACTCTCCGAGGATCGACCGCGCCTGCGACCGCGCTTCTCGCCATGCCATGCCCCGCGCGACATATGCCAGCGCCACGTTGTCGGCGGCGTCGATGGTTCCGATGAGATTGAAGAACTGGAATACGAACCCGATATGGCGGCGGCGGAAATGGTCGAGCTCCCGTTGTGAGGCAGAGTGGAGATTCACTCCGGCCACGGTGAGCGTCCCGCTGTCGGGCGTATCCAGCCCGCCGAGCAGGTTGAGCAGGGATGACTTTCCGCCGCCGCTCGGTCCCATGATCACCACGAACTCGCCCGGCTCCACATCGAGGTCGACTCCCCGCAGAGCCTCCACGGTGCGCGAGCCGCGTCGGTACCGCCTGGTGAGACCGCGGGCCCGAACGACAGAATCGGAGGTCATGCGTCGAGGCTACCGACGCCGGACCGGTCGGGCCCGCGGCCGCGGGCCAATCAGGCACCCATCCTCGGCGCGGTTCGCCGGAGCCGTCGCCCCACAGGCGCTTGGTGCTGCTGTTTAGAGCGGCAGCTCCTGTGACGGGTCTGCGTGAGGGATGTGACCCAACTTCCCGGCCTGGAAGTCCTCGAAGGCCTCAACGAGCTCCTGACGAGTGTTCATCACGAATGGCCCGTACCAGGCGACCGGCTCTCGGATCGGCAGGCCGCCGAGCAGCAGCACGTCGACTGTCGGGCTGCGCGACTCCTGGGACTCATCGGCGGCAATGGTTATGGCATCCCCTGTGTCGAATACGACGAGCTGGCCGCTGCGAGCCGGTCGTCCTTCCAAGCCGAAACCGGCCTCCCCGTTGACCACGTATGCAAGGGCATTGAAATCGGTTCGCCATGGCAGCGTCATCCGGGCTCCCGGCGAGATAGTGGCGTGGACCATCGTGATGGGGGTGTGGGTATCCCCGGGACCGCGGTGTTCGCCGAGGTCGCCGGCGATCAAACGGAGCAGAGCGCCTCCATCAGGAGTGGTGAGCAGCACCACGTCGCTGCCGTGCAGATCCTGATAGCGGGGTGCCAAGAACTTGTCTTTGCTCGGAAGATTGACCCACAGTTGGAATCCGTGGAATAGTCCGCCCGACACGACCAGGTGCTCCGGAGGTGCCTCGATGTGGAGGATGCCGCTGCCGGCGGTCATCCATTGGGTGTCGCCGTCGGTGATCACTCCGCCGCCACCGTGGGAATCCTGGTGCTCCATGATTCCGTCGATCATGTAGGTGACCGTCTCGAATCCGCGGTGCGGGTGCCACGGCGTGCCCTTGGGCTCGCCGGGGGCGTATTCGACCTCGCCCATCTGATCGAGGTGGATGAAGGGATCCAGCAGCGAGAGATCGACGCCGGCAAAGGCACGTTTGACCGGAAATCCTTCTCCTTCGAAACCATGCGGGGCGGTGGTGACCGAGACCACATTGCGGTCGCGGTACTCGACGGGCACATCGACGCGGGGGAGCTTCAGAGTGTCGTCAACGGTGACGGCTGGCATGGGTGACGCTCCGAATCTGGTGGCTCGCCAAGATAAACCGGAGTGCGTCTCTAGTTGTTCCTCTGGCGTCAGTCGGGTGGCCGGCCGGCTCCCAGCCCGGCTGCCGACGCCGTAACAGCGACCATCGCCACCCACACCACCGATGCCACCCCGAGGTGAGCCGATACGAGGCCGGACCACATGACTTTGGTGAACACATGTGCGGCCCCGAGGCCGATGGCCAGGGCGTACATGCCGACACCCGTCCACATGAGCCGCTGCTCGAACTTGGGTCGCAGGTCGCGCCGGGCCCGCACCGCCAGCCAGCTGAGGAGAACCAATCCTCCGGCGGCGACCAACCGGTGGAAGTAGTGGAGCGCGACGAACTTGTTCGCCAGACTCGGGAAGACGCCGGCGTTCATCACCGGCCAGCCGGGGATGTAGACATTGTGAACGAATGATCCGAGGAGTAGCACCGAGAAGGCGACGGTGGCACCGGTGCCGAAGAGATAGGCCCATGCCTTGCTCTTCATCGTCCCGGACGCCGGCGTGGTGGCGACGGTCACGACGGTGAGCAGAGCCGCCACGGTCATCGAAATCACCAGGTGCAGAGACACGAGGTCGGCGTCGAGATCATTCACGACGACCAATCGACCCACCCACGCCTGAACGCCGATTACGACGACTCCCGAAATCGCCACCCAAGCGATCCAGCGCCGGGCGCGGCGCCAGGCGACGATCGCACTGGTTATCGCAAGTACCCCGACCAGGGCCGCCAGCCACCGGTGTGACCATTCGATGATCATGTGGAATTCGCCCCGAGGGAGGAGTCCTCCCAGTAGCCCGTCTCGACACAAGGGCCACCGATCGGCACAACCGAAGCCGCTTCCGCTGCCCCTCGTAAAGCCACCAACAGCAACCAGGATCAGCGTTGCCGCCAACGTCCAACGGCTCACAATGCGGGTCGTCATCCAGAGGAGGGTAGGCAAGCGTGGTGCCGTCCCGGCACAGCGTGCAGATCGCAGATCTCAGATCTCAGATTTCAGATCTCAGGAAGAACGCGATCGTCTGATGTCTGATGTCTGATGTCTGATGTCTGTCGGCACGCTGTCTACAGATACTGTCCCGGCATCGGGCGGCCGTCGGCCTCCACGTCGGCGATGGCTAGCGCTCGATCGTGGGCGTCGGACTGCTGGCTCATGGTGGCGGCTGCGATCCCATTGAACAGGCCCTCCAGCCAACCCACCAGTTCGGCTTGAGCGATCTGCAGCTCGGAAGGCGTCGGTGACGACTTCTCGAAGGTGACGGTGAGAAAGGCGAGTTCCACCTGAAGGTCCGTGGAGAGAAGCCCTCCGAGTTCGTGCAATGTTCGTTCGTATATGCGGCGGAATCGTTCGCACCCTGCGGTATCGCAAGGGGTGGACCGCGCTTCTTCGAGCATGAATTTCGCCATTGCCGCAAGTCTGATGAGTTTTTCAGGTTCCTGGATCTGGACCTCGGTCGGTTCTGTGCTCTGATCCGTGTCGATCCTCATGTTGACCTCCTCTATCCGATCAACATTGCGTCGATGACCCGGGGGGACGATGTGTCGCCAATCCGACGATCCGATCACTCCCCTTGGGCGATCAGAGCAACCCGGGCGCGGGCATCATCGTCACGTAGATACGAGAGTGCAACGGCCCCTTGGTCGGAGGCGGCGCGAATGAGCCCGGGGAGACGCCAGTACATGTTCTCGCCCGGGCAGCTGGTGCTTGCCCAGTCGCGATGACCGCCGATCAGCTCGCCGGAGACGGTGTAGTTCTGCATGGCCCACGCGACGAGCCGTGTCATAGCCGCCAGTTGGGCCCCACTGGGGTTCTGGTGGTCGAAGTGGCCTTCGAAGCAGGCAAGGAAGTGTCCGGTCGGGTCGTATTCGGTGAAGGTATCGCCGATGGCCTCGATCGGCCGCCCTTCATAGACGTTTCCGTTTCGATCGACCATGAAGTGATACGCCAGGTCCGGCCAGCCGTGCGACATGTGCCAGTCCTCGTGCTGCCGGATGAGTGCCGGCGCCCGCCGGTTGTCGACGATCTCGGCTGCGGTGTGGTGAATCGTTATTCGCTCGATCCGGTGATATCGGAATTCGCCCTGAGCACGTGAGCTCCATCCTTCACGACCGATGATCTCTAGGACTTCGGGAGTTGGCAGCGTTGGCGGCGGTGATGACGTGGTCGGGGCGGAGATTGTGGTTGTCGTCGTCGAAGTCGTCGAAGTCGTCGGTGCGGCCGATGACGTGGACGTCGATGGGGACACTGTTGATTCGATGGCGGCCCGACAGGCAGTGAGTATCGAACCCAAGCCGACCGAGCCGGCGAGTAGTACGAGCAAGCGGCGTCGGGACAAGTCCATCAGATCACGGTACCGAGAGTGGTCGCACCTCGGGCAATACTCGATTCCGCAGCCATCGGTCTGTCCCTAGGGTTCGCCCGCATCAGATGGTCATCTCGACGACACTTCCATCATCGCCGGTGGGCCGTTGAGGTGAGAGGAGGATTGTGACAAACGCCAACTGGGCTCGATCGGCTCGATCGCTGGTCGTGATTGCCTCCGGCGTAGGGCTCCTCGTGGCCACTGCGCTACTCGTTAGGGATCCGCCGGCCGCCTGGGAGAAGGTTCTTTTTCGCGCCTTCAACGATCTTCCACACGACGTGGAGGCGGTGCTCTGGGTTCTGCAGCAGATGGGTTCGGCCATCGTTCTGCCATTCGCGGCGGTTTTGCTGTGGCGGGTGACGAGACGTTGGCAACCTCCGGTGGCACTCGTCGCGACCGGGTTTCTACTCGGCTGGTTGGGAGCGAAGGTGATCAAGTCGATGGTCGGCAGAGGCCGGCCAGGGGCAATCTTCGACGATGTGATCCTGGGATTCGATGTGCCGATCACCGAGGTCGGCTTCCCGTCGGGCCATGCCGTGCTGGCCTTCACTCTTGTCGCCGCGTTCTTCCCGTACTTGGGACGAAGAGGACGGGCAGCTGCGGTTGCCGTCGCCGTGCTGGTGGCGGTGACGAGAATCTATGTGGGTGCCCATTTCCCGCTCGACATCATCGGAGGCGCCGGCTTCGGGATCGCCATCGGCACTCTGATCACCTTGGTTTCTGGTGCGCGCCCGACCGGGACCGATTCGGTCGCTTCTCCGACAATCGAAGGAATTCCAGGCTTGCACGAGCGTTGACCCTGATGACACGCATAAGAGGGTCCTCCCCCCTCTCTGGTTGGCACCAATGCGGCCCGTCACATCGGTGGCGGGCCGCTTCGGTGTGTGGGGTCCCTCGGCCGCCATGCCTGCGGGGAGATTGGCAACCGTCACCGGTCGGTCACCGGAAGGTGCGAGAGGCTTCTCTGGGCTCGTCAGCCGAGGTGTTCGGACAAGAACCCGAGGATCGTGCCCATGTAGGGCTCGAATTCTTTGAGAGACGCATGGTTGGCGCCCGGCACGATCAGAGTCCGCGCCTGTGGTGCTCGCTCTGCCAACTCGTGAAGGTTCGAGATCGGTACGACCTCATCGGCGTCGCCATGAACGAGAATCAGCGGCGCCTTGACACGGGCCACGGTCGCCCGAGGGGCAATGTCGTCGAACCGGGCTCCGATCGTCTTCTCCATCGTGCGGAAAACTCCGGTGCGGACCCGAGCCGGCATTCGGCTCATGGGTGGACCGCTTGCCATGATCTCGCCGGGATGGGCAAAGGCCGACACGGAGACGATTGCGCCGAGGTCGTTCCGACGCGATCCCACCAGCAGGGCGGCTCCGGCGCCGACCGAATGACCGATGACACCGACGTCGGAGACATCGTCTAGTTGGTGGAGCCAGTCGACGGCGACGTCGAGGTCCTCGGCGAACCGGGGCATGGACACGAAATCGTCGTGTTCGCTACGACCGTGGTTGCGCGCATCGAGGAACAGCGCGTGGAGTCCGGCTCGATGCAGATGGGGTGCGAGCGGAAGCATCAGAGACGCATTGGCGCCCCACCCATGGAGCACCACCGCCGCCGGGGCGGTGCCTCCTGCCGGGATGAACCAGCCATGGAGGTCGGTCCCGTTGACACTTTGCAGCGTGATCGGGACTTCGGGCAGGCCCAGGTCCGCCGGGGTGTGCGGTTGAGGGCGTTGTGGTGGAGCCATGTGCCGTTTGAGCACCTCCGGCAGAAGGCACATCATGCCAAACGCGGCGACCACACCGAGGAGGAATTTCTTCACACCGCGAGATTAGGAGGGCGCGTCGACAGGCGGACGCTCCCAGCTCTGCCGGAGGAATAGCTCACCCGGCCTCCAGGTATCGGTCGATGAGATCGAGATGGGTCCGGTCTTTGGGCCGGTCGGCGACCCGCTTGTATTCGATGACGTGTTCCAACCTCACGAAGGGAAGATCGAGCATGATGTCGGCGGTGTCGATCAACTCGGCCAGATCGAACGATCCGTAGCCCCAGGTAGTCCCAAACGTTATGGCTCCGGCGTGAGTGCTCACGATTCGCACTTCCTCTTCATCCAGGTCGACAAGTGGCCCGAGTTCGCGGGCACGTTTCCAGGCCGGTCCCCGACAGATGACATCGAGATCGTTGACGGACTCGATGATGCCTCTGACAAGAAGGGGACCGCTGCCGAAGACGGCGTAGTGACCGGTCGGCATCGTCATCGATCGCAATAGCTCGAACAGTTCTGCTCCGTGACCGCTCTCAGGCATGGATCGGGTCCGATTCTGCGTCTTCAGCACGCGACGCCAGGTAGAAGGGGATGGCCACGACCTGAATCGCGGCACCGACAACGTATGAGGTCGAGTAGGACCAGACATCTGCAGTGCGTCCCAAGGCCGGTTGGAGCACGACCCCTCCTGTCGATCCGATCAGGGAATCGAATGAGAGCACCGTGGCGCGCTGTTCCGACGGGATGAGTCCGTTGATATAGGCTTGCCTCATCGGGCCGGCTGCGGCGAATGCGAGGGCCCAGATCGCGATGGCGGCGATCGCCACGTAGAACGAATCGGTGACACCGACCAAGACCAATGCCATGGTGCTCATCGCCCCGAAGAACAAAAGTGCGTGGGTGCGGCGGGCGAAGAAGCGCCGAATCACGGGAACCAACAGTCCGCCCCCGATTTGGGCGGCGGCGACGATGGCGGCGGCGATCCCGGCCACGCCGAAGGCGTTCTCGTCGCCGTACAGCTCCAGCAGGTACGGCTGCATGGCGTAGAAGGCGAAGATTCCGACTCCCGCCGTGAACGGTGCGGCCAGCATCAGCCATCGGACCGGCCGATTACGCCAGCCGCCATCTATCGAGGCACGCACAATTTGTTTCATCTCCTTGATGGGACCGGCGCCGTGCTTTGGCTCGAAGCCGATGTCTTTCATCAGCACGAACGCGGCCAGGAATGTGAAACCGAGCATGACTGCTCGCAAGATGTAAGGGACCCCCAGGTTCCAGTGTTGGGCGATGAATCCGCCGGCCACCGAACCGGTAAGCATCGCCGCACCGGCGACGGACTGGCCCCGAGCGAACACCGTTTCGAGGTCGTCGGTGAATCCGCTCGCATTGAGAGCGTCAACCAGCCAGGCCTCGACCGCTCCGGAAAAGAATGTAAAGCCGAGGCCGATGAACGCCGACCCGGCAGCCCACGCCCAGAACGGGGCGCCCGTCTCCCACATGAAGATGTAGACCACGGTCGAGAGCAGCAATGTCAACGCCCCGAGTAGGTACGAGGCGCGCCTCCCCCAGGTGTCGGCGACCACGCCGGTGGGGACTTCGAAGAGGACCATGCCTGCGGTAAAGAATGCGTTGGCGCCGAATGCCTCAGCGTTGCTGAGTCCTGCATCGAGCAGGAACAGCGTGTTGATTCCCCAGATGAATGACGCCGAAAGTGTCGACAGCAACGTGATCAGCAGATAGGTCCTCTGGACCGATCGGGCGGCATCGGGCATCGGGCGACCATACTCATCACCGGGCAGTAGCTCCCGGATAGGCTGTGGTGGGATGGGTTTCCTCAACGCCTTCAGTGCGCTGGGCCGCTTCTCTGTCTTGTCGGCCCTCGTGAGCGTCGCGGCCGCGCTCCTGTTCAGCGGTGATGCTCGGATGGCACTGCTGATTGTGGGCCTGTCGATCGGAATCACCGGACTCGTATTCGTCGGCATCGGGACCCGGCTCGGCCACGTCTCCGGGCTCGACAAGAGCCTGAGGGCCAACGGCGTGGCCGGCACGGCAACAATCACCTCGCTCGGCGAAACCGGCGTCACCGTCAACGGCAGTCCGATCATCGAGTTCGGCCTCGACGTGGACGCGCCGGCGCATGCTCCCTACGCGACCACGATTCGACAACGAATGCCTCGCCTCCTGGTTGGACGGTTCCTACCCGGGAGCAGTGTCGCGATCCTGGTGGATCCGACCAATCGTGAGCACGTGGCCATCGACTGGGAAGCAGCCATTGAGGTCGAGTCGGACCCGGCAACCTCGCGAACGCCGCCGCTGCCGACTATGAGGACCCGCGATGCCGAGGAACTGCTGCGCGAGGGGCGACACGCCACGGCCCTCATCACCTCGATGGAGGACGCCGGCGACATGTCCGAACTGGGCCTGGTCGAGGTAGGTGCCGCCGGGGATGACGATCGACTTTTCATCATCGGGTTGGAGGTCAAGCAGGCGGGGCTGTCTCCATACGACGTGCGGGTCGCCCACCCGGTCCCGGAACGCCTCCTGGGTCGGGTCGGTCCGAGATCGCGGGTCGATGTGGCTGTCGACCGGGACGACGATCACGCAGTTGCGATCGATTGGAGTTCAGTCAGTCATTGAGGGTCGGCGGCTGGCGCCGCCTCCCGCAATTAGCAATTAGCAAGAGAAGACTCGGTCCGTCGCTTGCCTATTGCCTAATTCCAATCCCTACTGCCTTCTCCTCCGCTTCTTCCAATACGCGCAACGCGTTCTCGCCGAGGACCTTGCGGATGTCGGGCTCGGTCCAATCTCGTTCCAGCAGCTCTTCGGTGATTGCGGGGTAGCACGATGCGTCTTCGAGCCCATCGGGGAGATGTTCGACGCCGTCGAAGTCGGAACCGATGCCGACGTGTTCGACACCGGCGACTCGAGCGATGTGTTCGATGTGGTCCACGACATCGGCCACAGAGCCGTGTTCCTCGTCCAGACCCTGCTGCACCGTCCGGGACGCAGCCGAGTATGCGACCTCGTCTTCCGGGTCGAATTGCTCACGAAGCTTGCGCATCTCTTCGAACATGTCGAGAGCGGCGACGGCGGTGTCGTGAACGAGGAAGGCCGGGACGAACGTCACCATGATCGCTCCGCGATTGGCGGCAATCATCTCGATCACGTCATCGGGGATGTTGCGGGGATGTGGAGCCAGAGCGAAGGCGGACGAGTGTGAGGCGATTACCGGCGTACTGCTCGCCTCAATTGCCTGGCGCATCGTGTCTGGCGACACATGGGAGATGTCGATCAGCATTCCGAGCCGGTTCATCTCTCGCACGACCTCTTGTCCGAACTCGGTGAGACCGCCGTGGAGAGCCTCGTCGGTGGCGGAATCGGCCCAGTCGTTGGTGTCGGCGTGGGTGAGAGTCATGTACCGCACCCCCCGTTGGTACAGCTCGCCCAAGGCAGCGAGGTCGCTCTCGATCGAGTGGCCGCCCTCCGCACCCATGAAGCCGGCAATTCTGCCGTCGTCGCGAATCCGGCGTGCCTCGGTCGCCGTGCCGGCAAGGGCCGTGAAATTGGGAGCCATCTCGGCCATTTCTTCTACGAGGTCGATTTGGCGATGAGTGGCGGCTAGAGGATCTGTGACCCAGGTCGGGACGAACACGGACCAAAACTGGACTCCGACACCACCTTCGATCATTCGTGGAAGGTCCGTGTGGTAGCCATCGAGCCGGGTTCGGGGATCGGCAACGTCAAGGGAACCCTCGGCCCTGACTCGGATCTCCCAAGGCAGGTCGTTGTGCCCGTCGACTACCGGGAGTGTTGCGTGAATGCGCCTTGTCGCGTCGGCGAGGTTGGCGTCTGCGAGTTTCATCGGGAGGCGATGCTAGGAGAGCACACCGATAGGCGCGGACCCAGCGGCCTTCTGACCCGGCGGCGGGTGCCTGAGGGCGTCCTAATCTCCCTTCGATGCAACGCGTCTGGCTGGCCATTGTCGTCGCCTCCCTCGGCTGGGGGACGGCCGGGGTAGCAACGCGTTC
>Ga0255057_10000510_pt1 | contig 22102 bp, 19 predicted proteins | sample Cases_109_6_MG_FD_189022 | JGI IMG/M metagenome (GOLD analysis project Ga0255057, IMG submission 189022) | Seawater microbial communities from Amundsen Gulf, Northwest Territories, Canada - Cases_109_6 | ecosystem: Environmental > Aquatic > Marine > Gulf | place: Canada: Northwest Territories... | reverse complement strand
ACGACAGCCCTGATCGATGGATGACTGACTAGCCGAGATTGAGCGTGAGGCCGAGCACGAACTGATAGTCGTTCTTCTCCGGCACCGTTCCGTCCGACCGGGGGAAGGGTTGCTCGGTGCGCAGATAGAGGAACGAGAAGTTGAAACCAAACAACGAGGTCACCAAGATCGAGAGATCGGCGCTGCCCACGTGGTTCGTGTTCCCGATCGTGGTGACGACCACGTTGGTACGCCAATCGAGGAGGAGCTGAATGTCGTCCGTGAAATCGATGTCGGCGAACATTCGCAGCATGAGATAGGGGTCGTTTTGCGGGTCCTCCACGGTGGCCGCCGGATCGATGAGGGACAAATATTGATAGCCAAACGCGGTCTCGAAGTCCCAGTTGACCACATAGGTCGTGATGATGTGCACTCCGATACCGGCAGCGGGCGTCGCGCGTAATCGGATATTCTGGAATTTGTCGTATAGAAGCTGGCCTGTCAGCGCCTTCACATAAACGATGGGGTGCACGTAGATGTCGACGTCGCCGCCAGCGAGATGCCGATTCGCGTTTACAGTGCCGTCCGCCTTGCCAAAGGTCCCGTCGTAGGTGAGTTGCATCCGTGTGAGCGAATCCTCGCGTACGAGTGACCAAAAGGCGTTGAAGGTCAGCTGCTCGGTGTTGCCGCGGTTTGAGCTGAAGCCGAGGCGCATTCTCGTAGACCAGTAGTTTCGTTCCCGAGGTTTGTGCTCGATGATCCCGAGGAGCTCGCTTCGCGGACGCATGACCATCCCGTCGAGCGTTTGCACCACGACCATTTCCGTATCGATCAGCGCGGGGCCGATGAGGTCGTCGCCCTCGGTGAAGATGTAGGTGTTTGCGGCCGGGGAGTGAAGCTCGATGGTCTTCTTCCAATCGAGTGTGAGCAGCTTTAGCTGATCGCTGTCGAACTCGAGGACGCCGTCGCGCATACGCTCGACATTGCCTTTGAGCCACTCGCCCGAAGCCAATCGAATCCAATCGTAGTCGTCACCGAACTCGATCATGAAGTCCTGCGGCAGACCCTCTTCGTCTTTGGAGACGTTGACCGCAGTCGATGGCTCCGGGGTGTCGTCCTTGCCGAAGTCTGCGCTTGGCGCCCTCGTTTCGGGCGCGTCCTCCGGATGCAGCTCCTCCTGGGCCAAGGCTATTGGGGCGCCCCAAAGGCACGACGTCGCAATGGCCGAAGCCATGAGACCCTGCGTGCCCTTCCTACCCAACACCCGGCGCAACACTTCACCGGGACTTATAGGAAGTTTGTCGGACTGCCGTCAATGGTTGTGTCGCTGACGCTGTCTACCGCGAGGTAGATCACGTCTTCGCCTACTTCGACGTTCTCGTTTGGTAGGACCGTGTAGCAGCGCTGGGTGGCTCGAATTTCGGTGACTCGGTCGCGGCCGACGAGAGTGCCCGGCTCGAGCTCCTGGAAACCCGTCCAGGGTGCACCGAACTGGAACTCGGCGCTCGGCTTGGTGATCGTTTCGACGACGTGGACGGTGCGCACATCGTTTCCAGGGGGCTCTATTCCGTGGCTGATTGGGCCGGTAGCCCGCAGGAAGCTCAACGCGATGCGGTAGGCCTTGTCCGAGATTTCCGGGTCGTTGTGTGCACCACATTCGACAGAGAGCGCAGGCACGCCCGCCAGTCTCAGGAAGCCGATGACCACCTTGTCCGCCAGGCCGTACCAAGATTGAACTAGAAACGAAATGCCGATCCGTTTCGCGATCTCGTCGACCGAAGGCACGCCGTTGCTCACGGCGAACGGCGGAGTCGAGGTCGCGGCCGAATGAAGGTCGAGGAACACGTCGAGGTCGCCAAGCACTTCCTTCAGCTCGAGCACACGTTGATGCTCGTACCCCCACGCCTCCTTGCGGAGCGATTCCATGAACGAAAAGTCCCAGAGGCGGTTGAGATCGTCTCCCCCCGGGGTGTGTCGGCGGCCTTGGGACGTCGCCTCGGGGTTTGCGTGAATCAGGAATACCGTCCCGTTGTCGGGTTGAAGCACGCCTTCACGAACTTCGTTGGCGATACGCTCAACCGCGTTGCCACCACACGGCTCGTCTCCATGCATCGAGCCGCAGATCCCGACGTACGGCCTCGGCCAATCCTCGGAAGCCGATACTCTCAGTACGCCCTGCTTCAGCTCTTCTACGAACAACTTCGTTTCTCCGTTTCGCGATCCAGCACCTTTTGGGTCTCATTGAACCAGTGGTCTGCTTCGGCCGGGCTCTTTCCCACGGCCGTAATGCCGAACTTCCCAAACTCGCTCAGTGCTCCGGTGAAGTGAAAGAGCACGCCTGATTCGGACCACGTCTGATAGTGCAGTCCGTTGACGGCTGCAATGTCGAGCAGATCCTCGACCAGAAGGCCCCGGTACCGGTCTGAGCGCATCGAGTCGGTTGCGACGTAGAATTGGGGCTCATCTCGCGGCGTCAGATATAGACCCGTGCCTGGGTCGTATCTTCCATCGGTCATCATCCGAAGGAGCATCATTGGGTGTGTCGTGCCACCCATGCGGAGATTCGTTTCGATAGCGTAGTGCTGCCAAGCGCCGTCATTGGCCTGGACACACAGAAAGTCGACCGCGAGGCGCGCGACAGCTCCCCTGTCTTGAAGGATCTCTGCGACTCGTTGCGCGTCCTGCTGGATGACCATCCGATACGCGGCATGGGCGGGGAAGCGGCACCCGACGTAGATCTGGCCGTCACGACCTTCGACGAGTTGGTCGTGGGTTGAAAGGAGATCGAGACCGCCCGACGGTGAGATTCGCAATTGGCAGCTCGGGGCTCGTTTGTCCGGCGCCTCCACGAATACCTCGACCACGCCGCCTTCACGTTCGAGCTTCTCCAAGAACGTCGTCCAGGCCTGACCCGTATCGACGAACCGCATGTGGTGCAGGGCATCGGCCAATGCCTGTTCTCGTCCTTCGCGGCTGGTTCCGCTTTGGGGGGACGCATGGGCGATCCTACGCAGGTCCATGATCGCGTTGCCCTGGCCACTGAACCCGGTGTTGTGTTTGACCACGACCCTTTCGAGCTCGGGGTGGTCCGACCAAAGCCCGTCCACAGCCTCGACGACCTCCCGCTCGCTTTGGAGGTTTTCCGCGCCCGGGAGCAAGGGAATGCCCGCCTCGCGGAACACGGTGCGCGAGCCGCTCTTGGTCCCTAGCCACAGGAGGTCTGGGTCGACGCCGTAGAGGGGAATGCCCAACGCCGTGGCCAGGCTGCGTTCCGCTTTGGAGACGGTGAAGCAGGTCATCATCGCCTGCTCTGGCCGAATGCATTGTCGGATGCGTTCCATGAGCCTAGGCCGTTGGAGGATCTTTTGGGACAACGGCGTCAAGGAGCTGTCATAGAGCGAAATCACCGTCAGTCGGCGGCGCATGTGCTCGTTGGGGATCCCGCTGATCAGCGAAAGCATGTAGTCAACGGCCGCCGGATGAATCGGTGCCGACGTGACGTACACAACGCGCGCGCGCGGGCGCCGCAGGAGATTCAAAACGAACAACATCCGCTCTTCGTAGTGCAGCACGCCGTCGATTGAGACCGACTCGATCCCGTCGAGCGATAGCGATGGGATGACGACGATGTCACGTGGTTCGGGACCGTCGCTGTTGATCAGCTCCCAGCGTTCGGAGAGACGCGCCTGCAGCTTTCGAAATGCGGCCATTTCGTCGCTGCTGCCTCCCATGGGTTTTCTATAGCATGGGACTGTGCGAGAAGACTAAGTATGACGGTTCCCGAGAGCGAACAGAATGCGCACGAGGGGCTCTTCAGTTTCCTCTCTCGGCGCAAGTTCCTGAAAGCTGGCTTGGTTGCGGGTGGCGCGTTGCTCGGGGTCGGCGGCGGAGGCCTACTCATTCTTCGCGGGAGCGCTCCCAAGGTGGACGGTCTCCAGGTCTTGGACGCGCACGAATATCAGACTGTGAAAAGCCTCGTTGAGATCATGTTTCCGCGTACCGATGCGATCCCGATCGACGTGGAATCCATGGATCTTCCGCGCGCGTTCGACGAGTTTTTGATGGGCGAGCCCAAACACAACGTGAAGGACCTCAAGAAAGCGCTGGTGTTGATCGAGTTTGGTCCGCTTGTTTTCGATCGGCGAGTTTCTACCTTCTCGCGCCTCGATCCCGAAGCGCGCCTGGATCACTGGAAAGGTTGGGCCACGAGCGACAGCCTACTGAGACGCCAGGTCAGCGTCGCGATGCGAAAATTCTTCAACCTGGTGTTTTTCGATCGCGAAGCGGTTTGGCCTTTCATCGGCTACCCAGGGCCATCGCTCTATCGCAGTCGGAGCGTGAAGCAATGAGCGGGGCTATCATCGATCTGTCGAAGGAGTCGGTCCCGGAGGCCCTCAGTACGGAGGTCTGCATCGTCGGGTCGGGTTGCGGCGGAGCGACTGCGGCGCGTCTGCTGGCCGAGGCCGGTCATGAAGTGATCGTGCTCGAAGAAGGGCGGGACCTCGTAGGGCCGGAGCGCAACCAACGCGATAGCGAAATGTACGATCAGCTCTACATGGACCGCGGAGGTCGAGCGACGTCGGATCTTTCGGTTAGCGTTCTGCAGGGGAGGGTGCTCGGAGGCGGCGGCGTGATCAATGCTTGTGACGTGGTGCCGGCACCCGAGCCGGTGTTGGCGCACTGGGCTGGCAAGTATGGGCTCGAGGATTTCGCGCCGGGCCGTTTCGGTTCGTTCGCGGAAGACGCCCTCGACGATCTGTCAGCGAGTCGCATCCCGGAGAGCCTCGTCAATAGCGCCAACAACAAGCTGCGCGTCGGCGCCGAGGCCCTCGGGTATCGCGGAGAGGTCATGATGCACAACCGGGTTGGTTGTCAGGGGCTTGGCACCTGTCTGATCGGTTGTCCTGTGCATGCCAAGCGTAACCCGAGGATGGTGGCGCTACCGAAGGCGATCGCCGCTGGAGCCCGTGTGTTCACGCGCGCTCGGGCCGTGGAGATCCGCCAACCAGGCCAAGAGGTCAAAGAGATTCGCGTACGCACCCTCGACCCGCTCGGCTATCACGAGCAAGGGGAGCTCATGCTTCGAGCCAAGGTCGTGATCGTCGCGGCCAATGCGATTGCGTCGGCACAACTCCTTTTGCGTTCTGGGATTGGCAACCTGCACGTGGGTCGCAACCTCATGCTTCAGCCTCAGTTGCCGGTGATCGGTTTCTTCAAAGAGGAGATCAACGGGTTCGACTTGGTGCCCCAGTCGTACGCCGTGACCGAGTTCGAGCAGGAGGACAACCAGGACCATGGACTGTGGGGCTATCGCATCGAAGGGATCATGGGCACCCCGGGAATCGTGTCGACCTTGCTTCCATTTTCGGGCGCTGAAGCCATGCAGGAGATGGCCCAATACAACCGAATGGCGGCGTCGCTTCTTCTGGCGCCCGATCAGCCGTCCGGACGGGTGGAGGTGGGGCGAGGCGGACGACTGATCATTCAATATGAGCAACGCCCAGACCACCAAGAGCGTCTTCGCCAGGCGGTTTACAACACCGCCCGCATCTATCTCGCGGTGGGGGCGACCCAGGTCGTCGTCCCGACCGGGCCTCCGCTCGTCATCCGCACCACCGGCGACGCGAAAAAGGCACGCGAGATCGCTTTCGCCCCTGCGACGGCTCCGCTAGTCAGCGCCCACCAGCAAGGCACCGTACGAATGGCCCCATCCGAACGAGACGGTGGAGCCGACCCCGACGGTAAGGTCTACGGCACCCGCGACATCTACGTCTTCGATTCCTCTGGTTTCCCAAGCAGTGCATCGAGCCACACCATGACCCCCATCATCGCGGCCTCGCGAATGCTCACCACGAAGTTGTTAACCAGGATCTAGACGCGCCTGCTCAAAATCTCTCGTTCCTCGTGTTCCATGTCGTCTCGAATCGCACGTACCAGCTCGCGCACACCCACCACCAACTTCTCACCCACTGCGGTCTCGTCGAGATCACGGATCACATGGTCCAGCAACTCCCTTTGGGCTTGATGCTCACGGTGCATCAACTCGGCCACTTCCTCCGCAGTGTCACTTTGCTGAGTCAACGATGGAAGTCTGTACTCTTCGTAGTGTAAGTGATCGAGCAACGTCGACCCAAGCGCTTGCAGCTGCTGCCGCAACGCGATGACCGTTGCCGGATTGCCGCCGCGCGCTTCTTCGGTGAGCGTTTCCACACGAGAGAGTTGTTCGGAGATCCGGCTGTGCTCACTTCGGATGCGCTCCCGGATCTCTTCGGCTGTGGGCGTGTCGGAACTAGATTCCATCTATGCTGCGGCAAGCTGTCGACGTCGCTCTGCTAGTGTGAGCGGCTTGCTCACCTCCTTGATGCCATCATACTCGTCTTGGGCCTGCTTGTGGTACCAGTCGGGATAGAAGTTCTTGCACCACCTGCGGAAGTCGGCGACCGGGCCGTCGCCGTCGCACAGCATCGGGCGCTCGAAGAAGGCCTTGTGCTCCCAGATCGGCGTGTCCTCTTCTAGCTGCCGAGCGATTTCTTTGGTGAAAGCCTTTCCGACGCCCGCGGTGATGTCTGCCCCTCCCATCTTCTTCACGGTAAAGGAGAAGCGAACGTCGCAGTGCTCGTCGTCGATGGGAGTCACCGACGCCATATTGGTGGTTTCGACGATGCCTCGGAAGCGGCTCAGCGAGAATCCGAAGCCGTGCACGTCGACATCGAGCTCGCCCTTCACCTCCCCTTGGGGTGTCTCGTAGATCGTATCGGTGACCATTTTGATGCGCGGGTATTCGAGCTCCATCGTATGGGGTTGCGGGACGATGTTCATTCCGTGCACGTACCTGAAATGCGCCTTGTCAACGACGTTCTCGCACATGTCTTGGTTGTGCGTGCGTAGCTTCCAACGTTGCCGCCAGTACGGCGTCCAATCGTCGTTGTTCCATTCGGGGATTTCGGGCGTCATCCAGGCGGGTTCCTTTCCTTCGATGTCGTGCCAGACCATGATCAGCCCGTTGACCTCGTGAACGGGCCAGGCCGTGATGTTCGCTTTTCGAGGAAGGTGCTGCGCGTAGGGGACCTCGGTGCACTTGCCGGCGCCATTGAACTTCCACGCGTGGAAGGGACACACGATACCGTCCCCTTCGACCTTGCCGCCATGTCCGAGGTGCGCACCCATATGGGGACAGAACGCGTCCAGTACATTCACCTCTCCATTCTCGGTGCGGAACATCACGAGGTCGACGCCGAAGTACTCGAGCGGCTTGACCTCGCCCGGCTGGATCTCGTCCGAATACGCCACCTGAAACCAACCTCGGGGGTAACGTGGAATCGGAAATCGCGGTTGTTTGCTCATGTGTGCTCTCCCATTTCTATTTGTGCTCGCATCCTGGCTACTCGGCGGCGTCCGCCCGTTGCTTCCGAGGCGTGTAGAACTGCGCGTACCAACGTCGGAACTCGCCGATGGGCCCGTCCCCGTCACAGAGCATCGGGCGGTCGAGGTAGATCTTGTTTTCCCAGATCTGCACGTCTTGTAGGTAGCCGTCGCGCATGTTGTCGATGAAGTGAGCGACTAGGTCGTCGGTCATGTCCTTGGTCACCTTCATCGACACCCCGAAACTCAGCATCACGTGCTCCTCGTCGATGGGCGTGTGCGCGTTGATGATCACGCCGAGGCCCTTGCCGTGCAGCTTCGTGACTTGATACGCCGGCTCGTAGTATGTCGCGGTCGACTCGAACTCATCGGATCCGCCGTGGACCGGATAGGCGACGGCCTTGATCTTTTGCTGGCCGATGTGGTCCTTGTACGTATTGTTGAACGAGCCGGGAACCGGGTGGGTGTTGTGCACCGGAATGAAGTGTCCCGCGTCGGCGAGGTTTTCGGCGATCGCCAGTGGCGGCGTCTTGATCTGGAGCTTGGCGTAGTTCCACGGCAGGAACTCGGGATCTTCGTACTCGTCGAGGACCGGAACTTCCCAATCGGGCTCGCCTTTTTCTCGGTCATGCCAAACGAAGATCATCCCGTTGCGTTCATGCACCGGCCAGCACGCCACTCGGGCCTTTGGCGGAATACGCTTGGCGTACGGAATTTCGACGCACTTGCCGCCGCTGTCGAATTTCCACGCATGGAATGGACAGACGATCCCCTCACCTTCGATCTTCCCGCCGTAGCCGAGGTGCGCCCCCATGTGCGGGCAGTAGGCGTCGAGGACTTTGGGTTCCCCCGACTCGGTTCGGAAAAGGACGAGCTCTTGGCCGAAGCGCTTCATCGGCACCACTTGCCCAGACTCCAGCTCATCCGAGAACATCAGTAGAAACCACCCACGCGCAAAGCCAGCCCACGGATCGTTCTTCGCCGTTTCGTTCATCGAGGACACTCCAATCGTCGTTCCAGCGCAGACGAATGCATCGCTGGACAACTAGAACGTGTTTCAATTTCCGTGCCACGGCGCTCTCTTGCTTTACCCCTTGTAAACCGCATTTTCCTAAGGGATTTTGGCGAAAAAACTGCGCAGGGCGGCACCGAGACGCAGGCGATGCGTCGTCCCGTCGGTTTGGAGGCATGAGGCCGGGCCGCCCCGCCGACTACGCCGTGGTACCGTTTTCACTCCCTGGTGATGATTCGACAATCTGTTTGGATCGGCTTTGCGCCACTGGTTTTGATGCTCGGGCTCGGTGCCGGCGTCGTGGCCGATTCATCGGCGCAGCTCGCCGCACGCTGGACGAGCGGTGCGCATCGCGATCCGGGCAATGTGGATCGAAACACGTATCGGCATCCCAGCGAGACGCTCGAGTTCTTCGGCCTCGAACCGACGATGACGGTCGTCGAGATTTGGCCGAGCCGGGGGTGGTACACGGAAATTCTTGCCCCGTTCTTCAGGGCCGACGGGAAGTACTACGCCGCCGGCTTTGCGCTGACCGCGAAGCGAACACCAGAGTGGCGAAAAAAGATGCAGCGCGATTTTCAAAAGAAGCTCGACGCGCGCCCGAACTTGTACGACCGCGTGGTGGTGACCGAGCTGTCGATCCCGGAGCGCGCCCAAATCGCGCCTCCCGGAACGGTGAACATGGTGCTCACCTTTCGAAACGTCCATAATTGGATGAAGGGCGACTATGCGCCACAGATGTTCGATGCGATGTACGAGGCCCTCGAGCCCGGCGGCGTCTTGGGCGTCGTAGAGCACCGCGCCAAGCCAGGTACGAGCCTCGAAAAGATGATCGAAAGCGGCTACGTGACCGAGGCAGAGGTGAAGAAGCTCGCCAAGCAGGCGGGCTTTCGGTTCGCAGCGGCCTCCGAGGTCAACGCGAATTCAAAGGATACGGCGGACCATCCGATGGGTGTCTGGACCCTGCCTCCAACCCTGCGGCTCGGCGACAAAGACCGCGAAAAATACATCGCGATAGGCGAAAGCGACCGAATGACCCTCAAGTTCATCAAGCCCAAGAGGCGGCGCGGCGACAAGTGACGGTAGCTTCGAAGTTCCCCTTTTTTTGATGAGCAAATCCAATATACTCGCCCGATGATGAAGTGGTCTTCGCTTGGCTTGCCCGCCGCGATTCGCGGCTGGGTGCTCACGTGTAGCTTTGTCGCGTTCGGTTTCTTGGGCTGTGCGCCGACGGAGTCGGGTGGTGGTACGGGTGGAACAGGGGCGACCGGTGGCGCTGGTGGTTCTGGGCCTGCGCCCCGACTGGTGGTTACAGCAGACTGGCTGAATCAATCGCTTACCCTTCTCGACTACGCGAAGCTGACCGACGGGGAGAGCGACGCGGAGGCATCGATCGTCCGCACTATCGACTTGTCAGCCTGGGAGCCTGGCCCGCTGGAGGTCGAGCTCACGCCTGACGGAAAGACGGCGGTCGTGTCGGTTGGGCCTGGCTTCTTTGACGGGTTCTCGATCATCGGGTCACCGGATGTGCCTTCCGGGGGCACGCTGCTCGTGGTCGACCTCGAGACCGGCGAAGCGGAATCAATCGAGACCGAAGACGTGCCCATGGGGATCGCGATCAGCCCCGACGGCGCGCTTGCGTACACGGCCAACTACGGGATGACAGGTGCACCTGGTGACAGTCTTTCGGTGATCGACATCGCGTCGCGCGAGGTCGTCGAAGAGATCATGGTTGGATCTAGGCCGGAGCAAGTGCGCTTGAGCCCAGACGGCACGCTCGGGGCCATCAACGTCACCAGCGAAGACGGCGTTCGCGTTTTCCAGACGTCCGACATCGCCGGCACGCTGACCGACGTCGTCGCGACCGGCAACGATTCCTCGGACCTCACGTTTATCGATGGCAACGATCGACTCGTCGTGGCCAACAGCCTAGGCTTCGACGTCACCTTGTTAGACACTTCCAATCCCAGCGAGCCCGTGGCTATCCAAAGCTTCATCGTCCAAGGCGGTGTTCCGTATGGCCTCACTTTCGTGCCTAGTAGGGGCTTGATTCTCGCGCCTTTAAGCCCGGTCGTAGTCGGATTGCCGGCCAATCTGAGCACCATCGAAGTCGACGGAGACATACTCAGACCGTCGTTGCCGCAAAGCCTTCCCGGCTCCTCCTTCCCACTGACTGCTGCGGTAGACGCTGACGGTGACTTCGCCTTCGTCGCGCACGTAAGCGACAACCAGTTTTCGATCATCGATCTCGAAACGGGTGCGACTCGGGCGATCAGTTGGCTCGCAGAGCCCGGCCCGACGTACGTTGCAGTCCAGCGCTGAACGCCCGATCACACCCGTGACCACCGTTCCACTCTCGACGGAACAGTGGGCCCCCGCAATCCCCGCTGCTTATATTGAGATGAGAAAAAGGGGACAGTCCCCTTTTTTGTGGGGGTTGAAAGATGACTTTTCTTCGGGGTTGGGGAGCTGTGGCTGCGTTGCTTGCGGCTGCTGCATGGTTGTCGCCAGGTGAGGCTCGCGCGTTTCCCGATGAGCCCTACAGCTTGGACGAGGGTGCCAACGCACACAGCAAGCGTTTCCAGGTACTCGGCGAGCTTGCGTTGTTCGGCGGCAATATCGAGGGCGATGCCCAGGCAGTGATGATCAGCCCGCTGTTCGAGCTGCGCTTTCAATTGGCAGAGCATTGGGTTCTCGATGCGTTATGGGGCTTTTCCTATATCAACTTGGACCAGGAAGATGTCGACGCCGACAATTCGTTTCGCCCTGGCAATCCGTGGATCGCGTTTCACTATCAGGGGGTCAAGGGTCAGTTCTCGTATCGATTCGGTCTCGGCGTGACGATTCCGGTCGCGACCTTGCCCGACGAAATCACCACGCCGGATCAGGTGACCGCAGTAGCCGCGTATTCACTTGCTGCCGCCGTCCGCGGCAACACGATGTACTGGCTTTGGGACCCTCACTCGGTCAGCATCATTTTCCCGCTGGCCTTCGAGCGCCGTAAGCCCAGCGGCTTCCTTTGGGGTGCCGATTTTGCGACTGGCGTAATGCTCCAGTGTTGTGGATCGAAGAGCGCCCGAAACCCGAACCAGCGCAACGACGCGGTGATTCAGATGGGCGCCATGATGGGCTACCAGGCGGTGAAGTGGTTGCGCGTCGGCTCGCGATTTACGTTCGTGATCCTTCCCAAGATTCCGCAGCAAAGGACTCAACTTGCCATCCAGCCATTCCTCCGCTTCGGTTCCGATGATGCGTTCGGCTCGGTCGGCGTGGTCATCAACCTCGATAACCCGTGGGGATTCGCCTTCGACGGCGATCAGGTGTGGGGTCTGCGTATCGGCGGCGGCGCCGCGTTCTAGCCCTCGAAGATCGGTAGGTCCTCGCCCGCGAGAGGGAACGCAGCCTTGAAGCTGTCGGGCACCCCCGCGAGGTTGCGCAATGCGCGATGCACGTGGGCGATCGAGAGCCTGGTCCCTTCGGCTGTGTCCGGGGAGCCGGTTGGCTGCAGCGTCACCGGGTCGATGAGGTAAATGCCATGCCTGTCATCGGTTCCGCCGATGACTCGGTTGCCGGGGATCCCGGGGCCCATCATCATCATGCTGCTGATCGGCCAGTGGTCCTTGCCGTTGCCGCCGTTGTAACCGGGCGTTCGGCCAAAGTCCGAACCCATCACGATCGCGACCTTGTCGGCGATGCCCATGCGCTCCGCCTCTTGCATCGCGAAGTTCGCGCCGTTCACGAAGTCGATGAGGTTCGGCAAGTGGTTGTCATCGTGGTTGCCGTGCGTGTCGAAGCCGCCGGTGCTGACGCTGACGCTGACCGACAGCCCTGCCGAGTAGGCGGCGAGCGCAACTTGAATCTGCCGCTGAAGCTGGCCGTCGGCGAACTGCTCCGGCAGCGATTCGGACACTCGCTTGAGTTCGTCCTGCCCGAGCCGAGCCAGCATGAGCTCATTCTGCCCATCCCAGATGCGCGGCAACCGCTGTCTACCCTGAAGCCTCAAGAGGCGAAGCTGCTGCTCGCGCTGAATGATGCCGGGCACGTCCGGGTGGCCGAAGTAATTTTCCTCCGAGCCGGTTGGGTCCGGACGGGACGGGAATGCGAGATTGTGGAGGAGACCGCCGTCACCGAGCGGCACCGCATTCGTGACGCCTTGGGTGTCGAGGTATCCACCATAACCGATCAGCGGCATCGGGAGGGTGGGCCCGTGAGTCGCCGCGATCAAAGCGCCGATCGGAGGATGTCCCTCCGCCGTACGGCCGCTCCACGTGCCGCGCGTGCCCTGGTCATGACCATTGGTTGTGGTGTCCATGCCATTGATGACGGTCAACCGCTGGTAGTGCGTCTGGAAGAACGCGTCGAGCGCAGTTCCGCCATCGCCGAGCGGCGCGTAGTTGATGTTGCCCGCGGTCCGAATGTCGCTCTTGAGGAAGCGCCCCATCGGGTCGTTCTCGTTCCCGTTTGCGCGGCCTTTCGGGTCGCACAGGTGTGTCGGATCCCAGCCGCCACCGGCGTGCATGATGATCCAGTAGGTGCCCGTATATCCACCGGAGCCCGTCTGGGCCGTGGCGCGCAACGGGTCGACCACTGCGGGCAACACACAAGTCAGCCCGGCCCAGCTAGCGACGCGTAAGAAGTCTCGACGATCCACAGCTAGTCCTCCCTCACTCGTAAAGGTACCGGTAATCGGAAAGGAGATAACTCACCGCCGCCATCCAAGCGCGTACGGTGTAGTCAGGGTCCTGGTTGATACGCCGGTCATTGGGGAGCGAGTCTCCCGTCATTCGGTCGTTGTTGAGACGGCAGGGATCGGCGAGATCTTCCGGCACGGAGCCGGTCGACAAGCCATCCCGACCGAGGCTATAGGCCTCCGCCAACACGACTAACGTCGCGTCGATCTCTGCGTCGTTAGCCGCCAGAGCTTCTCCTAGGATCTGCGCGTGAAGGTGCCGAACCGCTTCGCGCACCTGGTCTGAGCCACTGTCGACCGCCACGTTGCGGTCGATGCCCGGGAACAGAAGCCGCTGGCTCGAGGCCTTCGAGAAGTCATACGGGACAGCAGAGCATGCCACCTCGTACGCCATGCGCTGCGCAAGGCTCGCCATGACTCCGTTTGGCTCGGTGACGCGTTGGGTGACCAGGTCCGAATCGATGCCGCCGTAGAAGATGCGGTACTGGTCACGTAGATAGTCGGTTCGACCGGGTCGTTCTCGCCACCGGATACCCATCGTAGCCTCGATCTTCCGGTTGAGATGCTCCGGTGTGAGAAGCCGCGACGTGCCGAAGGTCGAGAGCTCGATCTCCATTTCCGGCGTCAGCGGAGTGGCGTTCGCCGCACGGAAGTACGGGCTCAGTACGATCTCGCGCACGAGGAGCTTGAAGTTGTAGTTGCTGTCGATGAAGCGTTGTTTAATCGTGCGCAGGATTTCCTGCTGCACGTCGTACGCACGCTTGAGAGCCGGGTCGACGTCGGGGTCGATCTCGGGCTCGAACTCGGGCAGGGGGGGAGGAGGAGGAGGAGGCATCGTGCCACCGGTGCCCATATCACCGCCGGCGCCACCGATGCCCATGTCGCCACCAGCGCCGCCAGCACCCATATCACCGCCAACGCCACCGGTGCCCATGTCGCCACCAGCGCCGCCAGTGCCCATATCACCGCCAACGCCGCCCATGCCCATATCACCGCCAGCGCCGCCCACGCCCATGTCACCGCCGGCACCGCCAGCGCCTCCCATATCCGGCATCACATAGGACACCGAAAGGTCGAGCACCTTCTGGCCCGTCAGTCCCTCGAAGACCGTTTTCACGGTGGCCTGCGCAAATCGCGGGTTGTCGGCGAGCCGCTGCGCAAGCCATCGCAGTGCGTGCTTCCGCTCCCCGTCGGGCAGCGCCTCACCATTGAAGCCTGGGGGCAAGATATAGTCAGGGCCGAACCATTCGCCTTCGCCGCTGTACTCGCCCCTCTCGTTCCAGTTCATGTAGAGACCGGCGATGGGATCCATGGTCGTATGACAGACAGTGCAGTCCGGATTGTTCAGCGTCGGGTTCTCACCAAAGTCGCTGCTTGCGTCCACAGGACGGCTTCCGAACCGATTGATGTCAATGTCTAGGAAGAACCAGTAGGTCATCCGTGAGCGGTGTCGGTTGATATTCGTGTCGCTCGTCGGGAAACGGTTGAGGAACATCGCCGAAGTGAGGATGCCTGCATGAGGGATCCCGGGAACTTGAACCGTTCGGAACCGTTCGGGGTCTTCGCCAAGGCCGAGCGGAAGGTCTGGTAGACCGATCAACGACAGCGCTGAGTAGCCGTTGACCATGGTGTAGTCGGCGGTGAGGATCTCCGTGAACGGACGCTCCGTGCGAATGACGTGGGCGATCAGCTCGAGCGGCTCACGCGCGAGTGAGTCGTTCGTGACGAGCGCGACCTCGTCGTTGTCTTCCCCCATGCTGTCGAACCATCGAAGGTTCGGCCAAATCTCTTCGTCGAGAAGCTCGACCGCGTTCTCTCCACCCAGGTACTTGTCGGTGAGAAAATGATCATTGTAGAGCTCGGTCACCCGGTCGCCGAAAACGGGCTGCGCCATCAGCTCGGCCAGAGACGCCTCTAGACCCCGTTGGCCCAGGTCTTCGGTAACCCGGAGCTGCTGCTCGGTCGGTACTTGACCGACGAGCTCGAGGCTCGCTTTGCGGAGGGTCTCCGTCCAACTCAGCAGCTCGAGCTGGCCCTCGTAAGGATTGGCGAAACCCTCGGACGTGGGGCAGTCGTTCACGTTCTGTGTGGAGCAACCTCCGAAAAGCGTGGGGTCGCCCTTGCAGCCAGACACGGCCAATGCCGATCCGACCAAGAGAACGAACGCGCCAGCCTTGAGGCTACTGTTGATACACCTATAACTCATCCTCACGAAGTACAGCCTAACATGCGAAAACACACCCTGCAGGCCTAAATTTTAGATGTATTGCAAGAACATACAGACTAAACTTAAACCTTTAGGGTTGATTTAGTTGGCGATCGAGCTTGCACTCTCTATCCGGTCTGTCAGGATCTCCAACGAATGGGAGGTGAATTTTTCCTTTGGAGGAGTTCAATTTTTAGCCCATTATTGGATTCCCAGAAGAAAATTTCACTCTAACTGGTGGTACGAACATGCTTTATGGACGAACGATTAGGCTTCAAATGATGACTATTGCATTCTGTGTTTCGTTGCTTGCTGCATGCGGGGATAGCACCGTCGGACCGCCTTTCGCGGGCTGTGACGATCCACCCACATCTTGCTTCGATCCGCTCTTCGAGTCGGATGTGCTTCGTACGAAGCTCGAGGGTTGTGCAGGAGATCCGGTGCTTGGTGGCTGTCATGGCGCACCGCCTCGTCCGACCAGCCTGATGCTCGACCTGACGGATCCGGCAACGACGATCGAAGCGGCGCTGTCTCCCTTGGTGGGGCAGGTTAGCTCCAGCGGGGACCCGTACATCGACGTCGAGTGTGTGGGTGACAGCAACCTGCTGCGAAAGCTCAGCTCCGATCCAGGCTTGGGCTCGCGCATGCCGCTCACCTCCAGCGACTGGTGGTCGAACGACGAAGTCGAGTGTTTGCGCGCGTACCTGACCAGGACGTTCATGCAGGCCGAAGTCGAGTGAGGGGTGAGCGGCTCGCGTGGTGGATCCCGGTCGGGCCTACGACCCGTCAATTTGTCCCACCCCACCGCCCCCACACTATCGCCTACCCCACCGCTCCCACACTATCGCCTACCTACCCGCGCTCCGCGCGACGAATACCGAGGTTGACGATTTTCTGTAGCAGGGCGGGATAGCCGATGCCGGCTGCTTTGGCTGCGCTCGCGAACTCATCACCGTCGCCGACGTCCGGGTTGGGGTTGGCTTCTAGGAAATAGAGCTTACCGTTCTCATCGAGCCGGTAGTCGATTCGAACGCATCCGTCGGTGCCGAGTCCTCGACAAATGCGGCGTGATAGCGTTTTGATGCGACGCTCCATTTCGTCGGAAATCCCCTTGGCGCGTCCGAGGCGAACGCCGTACTTCTGCTGGTAGTCGTAGTCCCACTTGACTTTTCGTGTGGCGATCTTCGCCGCGTCGTCGGGCAGCTTGTCGAGGAAAATCTCCCACGTGGGAAGCACGTTGAGCCGGTGGTTTCCGAGCACCGAGGCGTAGAGCTCCCGCCCTGCGATGTACTGCTCGACGACGGCGTCCGTCAGAATCTTGTCGTGGATGAAAGCCACCCGTTCTTCCAGCGCTTTGTCGGTGTTGACCACCGACGCTTGCGCGATCCCGTAGCTGCCTTCCTCGATGAGAGATTTCACGATGAGCGGAAACTCGAGTCGCGGCGGGGGCTTGATCTTCCGATAGCGTGGGAAGACGCGAAACCGAGGCACTCGAATGCGATGATACGCCAGTACCTTCTTGGACAATGCTTTATCGCGAGCCAGGAGGAGCCCCCGCGGGTTGCAGCCCGTGTACGGCGTTCTCTGGAGCTCGAGGTAGCCCACCACGTGCGCATCGAAGATCGCTTCTCCGCCGAACTCCTCGAGCAAGTTGAACACGACGTGAGGCTTGAGTTCTTCGATCGCCTTTCGCAGTGGAGCGAGCTCATCGCTTAGACCCACCAACATGATTTCATGACCAAGCGAGTGCAGGCCTTCGCGCACGTCGTGCTCGGTCTTGAAAGGCGCGATCTCTTCGCGGGTGAGGTTGCTGATGTCGTCGGGAGGGATGAGGCTACTGTGCACGAGAACGATGATTCGCCGCCGTCTTACAGTGGATGCCATGTGTCCCGTCGGTGCAGGAGGTGCACGGTGTGCACCGTCAACATGATGGCGAAGTCGAGCTTCGTCTGACGTTCCCCCTTGGTGAGTCGTAGCCGAAGCTCACGACACCGGCCGATGATATCACGAAGCACCTGGTCGACGGTGAATTGGTATTCCCCAGTGAAAAGCGCGATTTGCTCGCGGATTTGGCGACGATTGCGCCGGAGGAAGGACGCGGCGGTCTCGTTGTTCCGATAGCGTGGTGAGTCACTGAAGATCTTGCGGAGGTCGCGGTCGTATTCGTCGCTAAACCCTGGGCTGTAGTGGTCCTGGCGCCGTTCGTAGTGGCGCCGAAGCGTGTATCGAAGCCGCGACAGCGAGTAGGGCTTCGCCCCGGAGCGCACCTGGGGTTTCTTGTCCGACAGATCTCCTGCGAGCTCGTCCATGTATTCGAGCTTTTCGAGGGCGGGGGAGCGTTCGTAGCGTCTTCGCCAGTTCGAGCGGGGCGCGAGCCAGACCGCGAAAGTTTCCGCAAAGTCTTCGACTGGATGTGCCTGGGCGTACCAACCATCGAGGTGTTCGACGAAGCCCTTGCTCAACGGATTCGGGCGGTAGTAGTCGGGGTAGGGTTCCGAGGCGCGGCCAAACGTTTGCTGCCAACGCTTGCGACGCTGGAGGTTGTACGCGTGTTGGAGCGCATGCCCCGCTTCGTGCCGAAGCAACCGCATGCAGTCACCCCGAGTGCCTCCCTCCACCTCGAACATCATCTGGCTTTCGAGACGCATCAGTCGAGGGTGCGCCAGGTAGAACGGGATGCCTATGCCTGGAATGCCGTCGGGGCAACACCACTCGTCGCTCAGCCACGCGTGCAGGCGAAACCGTTTCAACCCTGCGTCCGCCAGCTCGTCTCGCAAGCGTTCGAAGCAATCCTCGAGCCAGGTTCCCGGGACGGCGAGCCCTAAGTCACACAATCGCACGTCGAGCAGCTCTTCGGTCGGCAGGCTTTCCCAATCGTTCGTCACGGACCGGCCAGCTTGACGGATCTAGCCGAGCAGCACAACGACTGGTCGAGGAGATCTTCGTGGGCTGCACCGCCCCGGAGCGGCGTTGCCAGTTCGACAGGTGTACTCGTGTAGGCTCCCAAGGTGAGCTCGTGCTATGAGTCGCGCCAGCGTATGGGGAATCCGAAGATCGCAATCGTGGGGGGCGGTATTGCCGGGGTCGGGGCGGCCTGGTCGCTTCATCGCGCAGGGCACGAGGTCGAGTTGTTCGAGAAGGGGCCGGCGCTCGGCGGCAATGCCAAGACGTTTCGATGGCCTGTAGAGCAGGGCTACGCTGAGTCGCCACTGCTCGTCATCGCCTGGCCCGAGAGGTACTACCACAACTACCACCTGCTCCTCGATGAGCTCGGTCTCGGGAGAACAGGACTTCCGATTTCGTATTTCGTGCGGAGTCCCGAGGGGGATTTTCGTCAGGACGGAGAGTCGACACTCGACAAGCGGTTTGCTGGGCAGTTCAAGCGATGGAACAGGCTCGTGAGCTTCGTTTCACGGGTTTGCGACTTCTTCCTGCCAAAGAACAAGCACGACTCGATATACCATTTTTCGTACTTCAACCCGATGAACGTCATCCCCCTTTATTGGATGGCGCGTCTCTTCGGTATTTCGAAGGAGTTCTGGCACACGATTTTCGTGCCCGTTCACTGCGCGACCTTCATCACGACGTCGATGAAGCGCATTCCAGCCGTCATCCTGCCGATTCTCGAAAACGTGGTGCCCCTCGAGAAGCCATGCCGGATGAGCACTTGGGACGGCCCTCCGCGTCAGGTCTTCGAGCGAATGACGGCGCCGTTTGCCGGCCAGGTGCACACCGATCACGAGATCACCAAGGTTGCACGCGAAAGCGGACGCTTCGTCCTGGAAGATGCCAAGGGGCGCCACTACGATGCGGACAAAGTCGTTTTTGCATGCGATGCGCACTCCATTTTGGATACGCTGGAGTCTCCGACTCGGTTGCAGCGGCTGCTGTTCAGCAACTCTCAGTACGTCGACGACGTGGATCCGACGTTTTCGAAGCTCGTCGTGCACTCGGATGCGAGCATTTTCCCCGAGGAGCACAGGGACGAGATCGCGTCCGATTTCAATACGTACGTAGAGCTCGACGGAACGGGGTCGCTCGAGTGCACCTTCGTGCTCTCTTCCCACTATCCGGGCCTCAAGAAGTACGGTGTGCCGATGCTGGTCACCTTCAACTCGGACAAGCCGATCGACCACGTGCAAAAGCGGATCGACCTACCACGCTCGAATCACACCCTTTGCCTCCGCAATTTGATCATCATGTCGGCTATGCGTTTTCTCCAGGGCAAGAACGACATCTACTATTGTGGGACGTTCACCACACCGGAGGGCGGTCACGACCTGTCTTTCATGTCGGGCTTGGTGGCTGCCCGCGCGATCGGAGCGCCATATCCGTTGCCAGCGAACAACCCCGAGGCCGTTGCAGACTTTTGCCAAATGCAACGGATGATGTTGGGGCGGGTGCTTCCGGACTAGAGGGGATGCCCCTGCCCGAGCTGATTAAATACTGACGTGAACCTTGTGGCCCTCGTAAGCTGCGATACCCGCATCGACTTTTTCGCCCAGTTCGCGAGCGAGCAGGAGCAATGCTCGTGCCACGGCTAGCTCGTCGCCGATCTCGGGCATGTCGGGGTCGTCGGGATTGCGACGAGCCATGCCGCTCGCGACGAACTCTTCGCCGTCGATCACCAGCCGAGCCGTTGCGTCGGTGGTGTTGCCTTCCTCGGTGACGTTGAGGTCCACCCTGAATGCCTTTGACGTTCCCATTGGACACCTCCTCGGGGGTAACAAGCATAAGAAATTCCGGCGTTTTGGTCCATTGCTACCGTCGGGCCCCATTCGGGCCGCGGCCTTGCCAGAGGATGATCAAGCCTTCACTCGTAGAAGCCGCGATTATGCTCGACCGAGGCCCTCCTAGTTGGGGTATCCTCGTCCACCCCATGCACACCGATCGACGGAACTTCATGAAGCTCTCGGCCACCGGGGCCGTAGCGCTATCGACCATGAGCACTGGGGCTTGGCTCTCCGGCTGCACCTCCAGCCAAGTCGTGCCTGGGATGCGCTTTCTCAGACCGGAAGACGTCGAGCTGCTGAGTGCGCTCACGCCGTCGGTGATGGCGGGGCAGGTGGGGCCCGGCGATACCGAAAAGATCGATCGCACCGTCAAGTCTTTCGACACGCTGCTCGGCGACACCTCGCAAATCGTCGTCGACCTGCTCTTGGAGGCGTTCGATGTGCTCAACTTCACCCCGACGCGCGGGCTGATGACCGGCCAGTGGGCGAGTTGGTCGAAGGCTAGCGTTCAGGATGCAGACCATGCGTTGGGCCGCCTTCGCGACAGCAGCATCGAGTTACTCAACGCGATCTATGCGGCGCTGATTCGAATGATCGCGAGCAGCTACTATCTCATTCCAGAATACGACGCGAGCACCGGGTACCCGGGCCCCCCCAAGAAGATCGAAGGGGTCATCCAGTGACGAATCTGTCGACCCTCACGCTTGGGAGCAGCACCGACCCATACCGCAAGGCCGAGGAACGCGGCTGGGACATCACCAGTGCGACGGAGCTTGAGGCATCCCTCGAGCTCGAAGCCGATGTCGTCATCGTGGGTACGGGCGCCGGTGGGGGTACGGCGGCCGAGACGTTGAGCAAGGCGGGGCTGAGCGTGGTGTTGCTCGAGGCGGGTCCACTGAAGACCTCGAGCGAGTTCGACATGCAAGAGCGGTCTGCCTATCGAGACCTCTATCAGGAAGGTACGGGCCGAGCGAACAAGAGCGGCTCGATGACGATCCTGCAGGGTAGGTCGGTCGGGGGCTCGACGACAGTCAATTGGACGACGAGCTTTCGAACGCCTCCGCAGACTTTGAAGTTCTGGGCCGACAACATGGGTGTCGTCGGGTGCTCGGTCGACGAGCTGGCGCCGTACTTCAAGCAGATGGAAATCCGGCTGAATATCGAAAAGTGGGGGATGCTCCCGAATCCGAACAACGAAGTGCTGAAAACAGCGTCGGAAAAGCTTGGGTATTCGTGGAAAACGATTCACCGCAACGTGAAGGGTTGCTTGAACCTTGGCTACTGCGGCCTCGGTTGCCCGGTCGATGCGAAGCAATCGATGCTGGTTACGACCATCCCAACGGCGCTGGATCACAAAGCCAAGCTCATTCATCACGCTACGGTCGAGCGCGTATTGGTCGAAGGCGATGTGGTAGTCGGGGTCGAGGCATCGGCGCTCACACCGGACGGCTGGGGGACGACGGGGAAGACGATCAAGGTTCGCGCGGCCCGCACGGTGTTGGCGGGCGGTGCGATCAACACACCGGCCGTTCTCCTTCGGTCGAGTGTCCCCGATCCCCACAGCCGAATCGGTAAGCGTACTTTCCTTCATCCCACGACGCTGTCGATGGCGATTTTCGACAAACAGATCGACCCATTCTACGGCGCACCACAGTCGATCTATTCCGACCACTTCCAGTGGCAGACCATCGACACGGGTCCCGTTGGCTTCAAATTGGAGGCGCCGCCGATGCAGCCGGCCTTTGCCGCCGGTTTCTACGGCGCGTCTGGCGAGATGCTGACGGAGGGCATGGACAAGCTCGCCAACACACAATGCACGATCGCGCTCATGCGTGATGGGTTCGACGAGAGGAGCCAAGGGGGTGCTGTAGAGCTCAACGACCGAGGTGAGCCGCTACTCGACTACGAGCTCGACGCCTACCTGTTGGAGGGCGTGCGTCGGGCATGGAACGCGATGGTTGAGATGCAGTTTGTGACCGGCGCTAAAACCGTTTGGCCGGCTCACAAAGACGCTCGACACTATCGCTCTTGGACCGAAGCCAAGGCCGCGATCGCGGCGTTCCAATACGCCCCGCACAAAGTCACCGTCGGCAGCGCGCACGTGATGGGCGGATGCGCAA
>Ga0255057_10000508_pt1 | contig 22206 bp, 19 predicted proteins | sample Cases_109_6_MG_FD_189022 | JGI IMG/M metagenome (GOLD analysis project Ga0255057, IMG submission 189022) | Seawater microbial communities from Amundsen Gulf, Northwest Territories, Canada - Cases_109_6 | ecosystem: Environmental > Aquatic > Marine > Gulf | place: Canada: Northwest Territories... | reverse complement strand
ACCCGATAGCTGCTATCTCGGGCATCGCCACCATGACCCAGGCAAATGGAACAGTCACCTGCCACAGATACCAGAGACGCCCGTCGGCCTTTAGATAGTCGAATAGCTCCCCCGGTCGCTCGAACGACCTCGCAAAGAATCCGGTTGGACCCCCAAAGGGAATCCGCCACGTATTGAGAGTCGGCACCCCGGTCTGTGCGCTGATAACGACAATCGTGGCAAAAAAGGTGTAGCCCACGCCAAACAAGATCGTGGCCAGCCCCACGGCCCGATCCTGCGAAAGGCCACCCACACGCCAAGTGGGACGACGATCAGCGATACGTCCTCTTTGACCAGCAGTGCGAGCACGACGAAAACTGCATAAGGCCGCCAGCGTTCATTGATGGCGAAGTAGATGGCGAAACCAATGAAGACTCCGAGGAATGAGTCTGGGTGGAATTGTTCGAAGTTCGTCCACCCAACGATCGGGTGCAGGAGGTAGGCGACTCCGAGCAGCGTTGCGATCGCCTCACTCCCGAGCCTTTGCCTGGCGTAGAGAAAGATCGGAATCGCACCGGCGCCCAAGGCGGCGGACTGGGTGAACAGAAGCGCGCCGGCGGTCGGGAAGACCCAATAGACGGGAACCAGGAACAACATGATGAACGAGGTGTGATCGCCGAACAGATTCCGCCCCATGAGGGTCACAAAGGGCGCCTTGAGTCGCGACAGGAGCCACACGCCCTGGTCGTACAGGCCGAAGTCGTAGGCGGAGGTTCCAAGTCCGTGGTGGATCTCCAGGCTCGTCTTAGTGAAGTACCACACGTAGCCGAAGATGGCGAGGCCGAGAACGGCCTGCCAAAGGGTCACCTTCCGAGCCCGCCGAACAACCAAACGAACCAGCGCGGTGGCGGTTGCGGTCGCCCGCTCCCGCAGGGACCGAACGGAGACCGTGGAAGACTCGGCTGTCGACGTCATTGCGGCAACCATAGGAACCCGAGTCGCATCTGCAGGTGCCCTAGATCAGTCGGCCGCCACACGGGCGGGACCACGAGCTACCGAAGACCACCAACTATGCAGTCATCCCCGGGACCGAATCCCGGGGATGACTCTCGGACTATTCAAAACCGCGCAATGCACGCTGCCGATCAGACCACCCACCGGGGATCTTGGCGCGGGGCGAGCAGTATCAAGCCGGCGCCCAGCAGCACCAGGCCGAAGCCGCCGATCAGCCACGCCAAGAGATCGCCAGGACCTGTATTGGGCAACTGGGCGCCCAACACCAATGTGGTCGTAGTGGTGTCACCCGGATCCGTCGTAGTTGTGGTGGCAAAGACCGTTGTGGTCGGAGTGCCCGGAGTTGTGGTGGTCGTGGTCGTCGTCGTGGTCGACACGTTGGTTATGCCGCACTCGTAGATCCAGCTACCCGGTTGCGATTGCGCGTCCACAACTTCCAGCGACACCTGTCCAGTAGTGGGGTCACAATCGCCATCCCAGAGGCCAGCGTCGTAACCGGCCAGATTGGTCTCGCCCACGACATAGGTGCTAGGAGGGAAAGCGTTTTGTACGCCGGAGAGCACACCCTGGGCACCCACGGTGAGATTGAACGAGTCCGGGTCGCCAACACCGTCGACCGTCTTAGTCACCGTGAGCCTGGGGTTCGGGTCGATGTTGATGATCGTGCAGGTGTACGCCTGACCGGGCACGGTCATGAAGACCTGGCCCTCGCCCTCGACGTTGCAGTCGCCTTGCCAAATAGTCGTGCTGTAGCCAGCGACTGAACCCTCCGTGACCGTGTGGGTACCGAGGGAATACGGGTTCTGCACACCTGACAGGACCGGTGCTCCGTCCACCTGAAGGTTGAAGTCGTTGGGGAACGCATTTCCACCGATAACGACTTTCGTCACTGTCAGCAGTGGTGGGTTGAAGGTGTTGGTGATCGTGCAGCTGACGTCCTGATCCACGATCACGGTAACCGAGCCACTGCAGTCGTTACTGACGGTATACCCAGCCGGACCCCCAGACTCGCCGATCGTGTAGGGACCTGCAGTGAGCGACGAGGTCGTCCCCCACAGAACCCCTCCACCACCGATGAGAGGAGTGAAGTCGTTTTGGTCAGAGGTCGGTCCCAGCGTGTTGTTCGCAAACTCTTTGAAAAGCGTGATAGAGCCGGTCCCCGGCGGAACGAAAGTGTTGGTGATCGTGCAGATACGGTTATCACCGTCGGCCAACGTCAGCGATCCGTCACATTGGACAAACGGGGTGTACGTGCCGGGACCAGCGAATGTGGTCGTCTCATCCACTGTATGAGCACCGACAGAAACCGTGTTCGTCGCAGCCCAAATCACGTCGCCGGTATCGATCCGAGGTGTGAAATCGCTCAGTTGGCCAGTTCCGCCACCGTCATGCACGAATACCTTGTTCACGGTCAAGGTCGGCGGCGCAACGAAGCGGTTGGTGATCGTGCACGTACGCACATCACCGTCTGCCAGGGTCAGTGATCCGTTGCAGCTGACAACACCGGTGTATGAACCCGGCCCTGCGAACCCGTCCGACTCAGCCACGGTATAGGTCCCAGGCGAAACTGTGCCCGGACCACCCCACGCTGTGGAGTTGCCGTCAATCAGCAACGTGAAATCGCTCTCTTGGCCGGTACCGTCGCCGGAGATGATCTTCGTCACAGTCAACGTCGGCGGGGGTGAGTAGCTGTTGTTGATAGTGCAGGTGGTTGTCTGATCTTCGAGCACTTCAAGAGTTGCACCGCAAAGTGTGACGGTCCACGTGCCGGGGTCCGACCGGGTACTCGTCTCACCGACCGCGTAGGTACCCGTGGGCACATCGTTCGTCGTACCCCACGAATAGCCGCTCCCGTCGAGCGTGGGTGCGAAGTCACCTTCGACAGCGGTGACGGCGTTATCGCCGAAAGTCTTGATGAATGTCACCGAACCGGTCGGCGGCGGCGGCGCCGCACAGTCGTTGTTGTAGAAGGCCTGGCCGTCGGCGTCCCAGTTCCTACCAGCGAATGATTGGACTATGCCATCGCCGTCGGTGAAATGGTACGGAGGGATGATGTCACCAGAGTGCTGGATGCCATGGCCATTCGGACCGTTCCCCCCTTGCTCGCTACTGATGCTTGGACTATTGACGGTGAAGTTCGTGCCGTTTCCGGTATGGCAGATCGTCACTGAGGTCTGTGGCGTTCCTCCGAAGGGATCATGGTCCGCCAACGCCGCCGGCGTCTCGAAGACAACCAACAGACCTGCGATCAACAAGAAAACTGTTCCGAGAGAGGCTAGGGCGGCGCCCAACGAACGCCGCGCTGGCAGTCTCGACGTACTCATCACATGCACCTCGCCCATTTCACTGGCCCCGCCGGGGGCCTCCCGGTACCGGGTAACCCACCCGGCCGTGTCCCACTACACGATAGCGTTCTGAAACTCCACTTCGTTCTGAAACTCCACTTCCGAACGCTACTCCTGTGCTGCGGGGTGAGTCAATTCACCACCGCGAACACCCATCGTAGTCAAGTCAATCACTCTACGTCAACCCACTAGCGGTGGCTGAGTCAACCACTCAAGGTAGTTACACCTCTTACCGATACCTGGGGCGTGACTACTGCTTTCACACGCGCTCAGGTGCTGGCGCCCCTTCTGCTGGTGCTGGCGGTGCTGCTTGCTCCAGGTCAGCAGGCTGAGGCCAACATCGGCCAAGGGTCCGACGCCGTCGACCGTCAGCAGCTGGTCTACGAGCTCAATCTGGCACGCTGGAACCCCGTGGCCTACAGCTCCGCGGCAAACGTCACTTGGGACGATCAGGTGGCTCGCCCCCCGCTGGCGCTCAACGATCAATTGTTGGAGTCGTCGCAGCTCAAGGCGGATGAAATGGCCATCCACGGCTATTTCGCCCACCGCAGCCAAGCTACCGGTCTGTGGCCCAACCAACTGGTTCGCAACGCCGGCTACCCGCTGGGAAGCGACTTCGCTGTGGAGTCCAACAACGTCGAGTCACTGCACTCGGGAAGCCCGGTCGTTTTCGACGTACTCACCAGCTTTGCCAAATCACCCACCCATCGCCGCCACCTCTTCGGCGAGAGCTGGTTCGTGAACCATCGCGAGATAGGAGTGGGCCGCAGCGCCGTCTCCAACTTCTGGGCGCTCCACACTGCATTTAGCACCAACACCACCCCATTTCTGACCGGGGTTGTATTTGTGGATGACAACGGCAACGGCCGGATGGATCTTGGCGAAGGACTCCCCGGCGTGGCGCTACGGGTCGGCCACCGAACGGTCTTCACCAACGCCGGAGGCGGTTACGGCATCGAAGTCGGCCCAGGAGCCCATATCGTGACCGCTTTCGGAGGCACCTTTTCGGGTGTCTCCAGCGTTGGGCTCCTCGTCGATGTGTACAACGTGGGAGCAGATTTCATCTCGGGGAACCCCGAGCCGGTCGTGCGCGCCTACGAACTCTGCCAGGGACTGGAACCGAGCATCTTGGGGACCTCCGGCAATGACGAGTTGGTAGGGACCCCGGGACGTGATGTGATCCACGGTCTGGGCGGCACCGACATCATCGACGGGCGCGGCGGCGACGATGTCATCTGCCGCGGCAACGAACAACCTGAAGCATCGTTCGAGACGATTGCCGCGATGCCGGCCCGGCTCGGCCCGGCATCGCTGCCGGCGTGAGCGCCAATGAATTCGCAGTGGGGGAACCAGGCGCCCACTCCCCCGGACACCGCCGGTGGGTAATCTCCTCGGGTGGAACAACTCACCCTGCCCGTCGAGCCACCGTCCCATACGGCAGGAACCTCCAACGGCCTATACCTTGATCGGGCTAGGCGGCCAGTTCGACAGGGCATTTCGTCCAACGGCCATCACCGCAGCCCCTACAAATACCTTCAAGGATTCGGCACGGCACGAGCTTCCACAGCAACTCCAGTCCGGTGGCAGCGCAGCCGCCCGTTCAACCTGATGCCGGCTCCTGCGCTCCGATTCGAAGAGGGACAGCCCGATTCTCCGCTGCGTCTGGTCGGGCAAGTCCTTCTCATCGTCGGAATCCTTTCGGCGTCGCTCGCCTCGTGGTACCTGTGGGGCACGGGGATCCTTACCGCCGGTGAACAATCCCGCCTCTCCGACGAGTTCCAGGAGCGGCTGCTGGCCACATCGGACGTGACGGCGCTCCCTCTCGGGGATGAGGCTGCCGACGCAGCTAGCGATATCTCGGTCCCTGTGGAGTGGGATGACCCGGTCATCCAGATCAGCAACGCCGTTGCAGATGAATTGGAGGCGATCCCGCGCCTGGCAGATGTGATACCTGAGACGGCCCCCCAGCTCGGAGACGCTCTCGGTCGGATCGTTATCCCCAAGGCGGAAGTCGATTGGATCGTCGCCGAGGGAATAACACCGGCGGCCCTGCGGGGTGGGCCGGGACACGTTCAAGGAAGTGCGATGCCCGGACAGGTCGGCAACACGGTCATCAGCGGCCACCGCACCACGAATGGTGCCCCCTTCTACAACCTCGACCTATTGGAACCCGGTGACACCATCTCGGTCGAATCGCTTACCGGCACCCACACCTACGAAGTCATCGAGACGAGGATCGTCCACCCGACCGAGACTTGGGTCGCCACCCAATGGGAAGGCTCCTGGCTCACGCTGACCACCTGCACCCCACGGTTTTCCTCAAGCAGCCGTCTCATCGTGTTCGCCACGCTGATCGATGGCCCGAACGCCGAGATAATTCACGCCCGATACGGGATACCGGAGGCGATCCCCGAGGTGTAGCGGGCGTTCACCCTGTGGGCTGGCAGCAGTGATCCCGCCCACTCGGGGACGGGATCACTTTCTGTCAAGCGGGGCGAGGCGTTGCGGCGCGCTCGCCGTAAACGCTCAGCCGCTGTGAGCGGTCTTGTATTCCGCCAGCAGCCAGAACACTCCACTGGCGACGAAGTAGGGCATCGCCCCCTGGCCCACAGCCATCAGCTGTAGGAACACGTCGTCGGTGCTGTCTCCCAGCGAGCTCCAGCCCCCGAAAAACACGATGAACCCGAGAAGCAGGAACAGTCCGGCCAGCACTGTCGAAAACAGCACGAAGCCCTTGGGGATTCGAACGTCATTGAATCCCGACGAATCAGTCATCTGACACTCCCTGTCGATCGACTGGGGCTCACTCTACGCCCAAAGCCACCGCCGGGGCAGAGCGATCTTCCGCTCTGATCGGAATCGGCATCCGGCTGCTGGGTCTCTCAGGGAGCAGTTCCGGCATTTTCCGGCGCAGCGACCGTCGTGACCACGTAGGGTTGTGGGACGGTTGGCCCTGGTGCCAACAGATTCGAACGACCAAGGTCCCAGCGAAAGAAGGAAGGGAAAATGCTCAGGAGCTACATCAGCGCTCTTTGGCGGCGAGACGAGGGTGCGACGATGGTGGAGTACGGACTTATGGTCGCGCTCATTGCGATCGTGGCACTCCTGGCTGTCACAGCACTCGGAGTCAGCGTCAACGATATCTTCTGCGACATCGCCGGGTCTCTCGGCGGAGGCTGCTGACAATACGTCCGTATCAGGTGATGGGTGGGCTCCCGCAATCCGGGCGCTCACCCATGAGCCTGCCCGCACTTCGTGGGCGAAAGGGTGACCGTGCGATTGACCAGGCGAAGACACGATCGAGGGGCGGCACTCGTCGAGATGGCGATCCTGCTCCCGCTCCTGCTGTTGCTCATCCTCGGCATGGTGGAATTTGCCCGAGCACTCAATGCCCGCGTCACTCTTACTCACGCCTCGCGCGAGGGTGTGCGAGTGCTCGCCATTTCCGGAGATCCAGACGCGGCCGTCACCGCCGTCAAACTGGCAGTGACGCCTCTCGACCCGGACATCGTCACGATCTCGACCACCGCCTGTGACGCCGGGTTTCCGACCAGTCTTACCGCGTCGTACCCCTTTGCGTACAGCATTCTCTTCTTTGGCTCCGGGACGTTCACGCTCGAAACGACGGCGGTGATGAGATGCGGTGGGTGAAGCGCGCCCAAAATGAGCGCGGAGCAACCATCGTTCTCATGGCGATCGTCATGGTCGCCCTCCTGGGAATCATCGGGTTGGCGATCGACGTTGGTGCGATCTTCGCAGAACGTCGGGAACTGAGCAGGGGCGCCGACGCAGCTGTTCTGGCCGTGGCCGAGGACTGCGCGCTCGGCGTTGGCGAGTGCACAACGGCCGCGGCGATGGCGACTGCCGGGGCGTATGCCGATGCCAACGCCGACGATGGAGCGTCAGCTATCCAATCACTCGACCTCGACGTCGAAGCTCGGACCGTCCACGTCACGACCAAAACCATCGACCCCGACGACGGTACCGACCAATTCAAGTTGTACTTCATGCGCGCCCTCGGCATCGACTCCACCAAGGTCACGGCGGATGCCGCAGCCGCCTGGGGCTACCCCACTTCCGCTGCGGCGCTCCCGATCATCATCTCCGACTGCGAGTGGTTTCTGCGACCGGGGGCCGGCGTAACGACCACCCTCTTTTTCCACGCTGGTTCGGACACCGATGACTGTGCAGCACAAGCGGGCAGCGACACCGACGGAAATGATCGCCTCCCCGGAGGCTTTGGGTGGCTCCTCACCGGTGGCGACTGCTCGGCAGAGATCTCATCCGACGACTGGGTAACCGAGGATCCGGGTGCGTCACCATCGCGGGGCTGCGACGCGACTGCACTGCGCGACATCGTGTACCAAGAGACGATCTTGGTGCCGTTCTTCGACGACGTGTGGGGTCTGGGCGCCAACGGCACATATAAGATCGCCGGCTTCGGTGCGTTTCACGTCACCGGATACAACTTTGGGGGCCAGTACAAGGCACCATCCGCCTCGGAGGCCCCGTGCTCTGGGGAGCTTCGCTGTTTGGAGGGTTTTTTCACCACAAGCGTCGTCTACGAGGGACCGCTCGGCGGGCAGAACCGAGGGGTCGTAGTCGTCAAGTTGATCGCCTAGGAGGACCGCGAGATGAGACGTTGGGTAGCGATTGGTGCCGCCGTCGTTCTGGCAGTAGTGGGGACATTGCTGCTGATCTCGTACGTCCAAAGCGCCGAACAAAGGGCAAGAGAAGGACAGGAACTGGCAAACGTATTGGTGGTCGACGAGCTAATCGAAAAGGGGACGCTCGCCGAGCTCATCGGTGACTCGGTCAGGGAGACGGACGTTCCGTTGGATGTGCTCGCCGAGGACGCCGTGACGGACCTCACCGAGCTAGAAGGGCTCATCACCACGACCGACCTGATCCCCGGTGAGCAGGTCATCGCCTCCCGATTCCAGACTCCCGCCGCGGTTGCCGCCGAATCCCGCGTCGAGGTCCCTTCGGATCTTCTTCAGGTGACCATCCCTCTCGAGCCGGCACGCGCTGTCGGAGGGCGTCTTGTCCCCGGTGACCTCGTCGCCGTCATTGCATCGTTCGATCCATTCGATCTCGGCTCCGTAGAACCTGGAGACGAGGAGGCTCTCGAAGAAGCGAGGGACACGATCATTGTGATCGGAACCGGGCCGGAGGAGGGCCCGGGCCAAACGCCTGTCGCTCTCAAGACGCCGAACTCCACCCGCCTCGTCATCCATAAGGTGCTCATCACCGGCATCCAACTGCAGCAGGCCCCTCGAGTATCAGAGGACGACTCCACGCCGGTGGAGTTTGCACCGACCGGAAACCTGTTGATCACGATGGCGGCGAGCGCCGAGGATGTCGAGAAGATCGTCTTCACTGCCGAACACGGGTTCGTGTGGCTGGCGCTCGAGCACGCCGACTCGCCGGAGCCGGACACCGAGATTCGTACCCGCGGGAACATCTACCGATGAGCGAAATCCTCCTCGTCGGCATCACCCCACCCCTGGAGAAGCGCATCCGCGCCGCCCTGGGTAACAAGAACGGTGAGCTGGTCACCTGGGAGGGATCGACGGAGGGCGAGGACGCTGCGGCGGTCCTCGCTGGTGAACGACCGGTTGCAATCATCCTCGGGTCAGCTGTCGGAACCGACAAGTCGAACGCCGACCCGTTTGCAGGCGAGACCACCGGAAAAGCGCTCGATCTGGCTCGTGACCTCGAAATCGCCGATCCGACGATCACGACGCTGCTGGTAGCCAGGGCCGATGCCGAGAATCTTCAGCGAGCGATGAGCGTGGGGGTCCGGGAGGTTCTCACGCCAGACGCCAAGAAGCCCGCCATCAAGGCGGCTCTCCGTCGCGCCCTCGCCGCGGGCCATCGTCGGCGCGACGTGCGCGAGAACGTGACACCCGAACCCACTAAGCGGTTCGTCGTGGTGATTTCGGCCAAAGGCGGTGCCGGCAAGACCGTTATCAGCTCCAACCTCGCAGTAGGCCTTACACAGGAGAGCAGCAGTCGGACCGTCCTGGTGGATCTCGACCTGCAATTCGGTGACGTGGCCACCGCCCTGCTCCTGTCTCCGCTGTACTCGATGGTCGACGCGGCTGGAGCTGCTGCCAAAGGGTTAGACACCGCAACACTCAAGGTGTTCCTGACATCGCATGGGCAGTCGGGGCTGCACGTCCTGTGTGCGCCTGACGACCCAGCAGTCGGTGAGGCGCTCGCCGTTTCAGATGTTGGAACGGTCCTCGACCTCCTTGGTGAGGAGTTCGGCCACGTGGTCGTCGACACCGATCCGGGCCTCTCGGAGAGGACCTTGATGGCTCTCGAACGGGCTACCGACATACTCATCGTGGCCGATCTCGACGTCCCGAGTGTGCGCGGAACCCGCAAGCTCATCGAGGCGCTCGATGTGATCGAGATGACCGAGGCGCGGCGACACCTGGTTCTCAACAGGGCCAACTCCAAGGTCGGTCTCACTCCGGCTGAGGTGGAGGAATCGATCGGGGTCGAGATCGACCTGGCTCTCCCCAGCACCCGGATGGTGCCCGTATCGATGAACGAGGGCCGGCCGATCGCAGCAAGCGGGCAGGGTTCGCCATTTGGAAAGCGGATCACGGAGATGGTTCATCTGTTCCTGCCGGCGACTGTCAGGAGAGGGTCGAAATGAAGCTGAGCGACAGGGTCAAGCGGGCCCGGCAAGAGTCAAACGAAGTCATTGATCTCACAGACCAGGCGATCAAGCGACTCGACACCGACGACCCGATCGCCGAATTCAAGCTGCGCGTGCAGGAAGGCCTTCACCAGAGGCTCGGCCCGAGTGCTTTCGACACCGACCGGTCCGAGAGCGATCTCCGTCGTTCGGTAGTCGAAGAACTCGAAAAGCTGATCGACGAGGAGGGCACCTCCCTCTCACAAGTCGAACGGGAGCGGATTGCCGCCGACATCAGTGAGGACATACTCGGCCACGGACCGGTTCAGCGATTCCTCGACGACCCAACGGTCACCGAAGTGATGGTCAACAGCACGGATCTCATCTATGTGGAGCGCGCCGGGAAACTCGAGCGTACGACGAGCCGATTTCTTTCGGATGAGCATCTCCGCCGTGTCATAGACCGCGTCGTCGCCGCGATCGGACGACGGATCGACGAGTCGTCGCCCATGGTCGATGCTCGACTGGACGATGGGTCGCGTGTCAATGCCGTCATACCCCCACTTGCTGTGGATGGTCCGGCGCTGACAATCAGAAAGTTCTCGCGTGACCCCTATGGAGCCGACGAACTCATCGAGTTCGGGTCGTTGACTCCCGAAGTCGTGGATTTGATCAAGACATGCGTGGAGGGACGCCTCAACATCCTCATCACCGGCGGGACCGGAACGGGCAAGACGACGCTGCTAAATGTGCTGTCCTCATTCATCCCCGAAGATCAGCGCATAGTCACGATCGAGGACGCCGTAGAGCTACAGCTCCACCAGGACCACGTCGTCAGGCTGGAGAGCCGGCCGTCCAACATCGAAGGCCGGGGCGAGATCACGATCCGGGACCTGGTACGCAACTCATTGCGCATGAGGCCCGACCGGATCGTCATCGGTGAGGTGCGCGGAGCAGAGGCGCTCGACATGTTGCAAGCCATGAATACCGGGCATGAGGGATCTCTGTCCACGCTCCACTCGAATAGTCCTCGCGACGGCCTGTCACGCCTTGAGACGATGGTCCTGATGTCGGGAATGGATATACCGGTGACTGCCATCAGGGAGTACATCTCGTCCGCCCTCGATCTGATCATCCATCTCAGCCGCATGAAGGATGGAAGCCGTCGCGCCACTCAGGTCACCGAGGTCGTGGGAATGGAAGGCGACGTCGTCACCCTTCAAGACATCTTCCAGTACGACTACCGGGCCAAGCCACAGACCGAGGATGGGCTCGCCGGGAGAATCGTCCCCTCCGGGATTAGACCGTCATTTGCCGGCCACCTGGAGGATCTCGGCTACGACCTGAGTTCCGCGCTCTTCCAGGAAGCCCCCAAGCGGCGAAGATGAAGACCAGAGCGGCCGCCGCGATCGTGGGCCTCGCAGTGTTGGCGCTCGGATTTGGCCCGACGTCAACGCCCGCAATCAACTTCGTGGATATATCCAGCTTCCCGTTGATACGCGTTGTGTTCACTCCCCCTGAGGAATTTCGCGACCTCGATCTCGAGCGATCTGATGTCACGATCTTGCAGGAAGGAGAGCAGGTCGACTTCGTACTCCGAGCACTCGAAACCGAGCCGATCGAAGTGGTGTTGCTCCTGGATACCTCGGGGAGCATGGCAGGCAGCGCGATAGCGGCAGCCCGCACAGCGGCGGCCGAATTCATCGGCCAGCTTCCTCCGAACAGTGACATCGCCGTGGTGACCTTCGGAACCGACGTCGAGGTCGTCGCCGATTTCGCAACCGAACCCGAGCAGCTGCTGGCGGCCATCGCCGGCGTCACCGCGACCGGGGAGACAGCTGTCTACGACGCCGTGATCGAAGCCGTTCGGCTCGTGCAAGAGGCTCCGAGGAGTCGGCAGTTTGTAGTTCTTCTGTCCGACGGCGGTGACACCGAGAGCACGTCGACCCTCGACGAAACCACCACAGCGCTTACCGAGATCGATGTGGGGTTCTATGCCGTCGCGCTGCAAGGCTCGGAATTCGACCCTGTCGCGCTCGACGCGATGGCTGACGCCAGTGAGGGCCGGGTGGTTGCCGCAACCGATGCCGCCGGGTTATCGGGGGTCTACGACGACATCGCCGCCGAGCTCGTCGCCCAATACGCCGCCGTGTTCGAGCCGCTCCACGGGGGGAAGACGAACTTTACGCTGACGATCGATCGAGCCGCGGGACACGCCGAGGTCACCTTCGAGATCGAGCTTCCAAGAATCGCCGTGCCCGAGTCGCCACCGGAGGAACCGAAATCCGCCGCCCCGGCCACGATCACCCGTACCACGACGACCATCCGCAGCGTCACACCTCCACCCGTTGCACTCGTTACAGCTCCCAACTTCCTCCAGGGCGAGTGGGCGCGGATCATCGGCTTGTCGGCGATTTTTCTCGTCTTCGTAATCGCGTTTTCCATGGCGTTGAAGCCCCAAGAGCAGACCCCCGCCCGGCGCGGAGTGATCGATGTCCCGCTCGGTCTGGATCCGATGACATCTCGCAGCGGCCTGCTCTCGCGGGTCAGCCAGCGCATGCAGCAACGTATCGAATCCTTCCTCGATAGAACCAATCGTCGCAGCGGGATAAGCATTGCGCTCGAGTCTGCGGGTGTGGCTCTCAGACCCGGCGAGTTCCTCCTTCTGGCACTGGGGGGCGCGACCGGAGGTGTCTTCCTGGGGTTCCTCGCCGGCAACCCGGCCCTGGGACTGGTGCTCGGAGCCGGTGTCCTGGCCTCGTCGCGCCTCTATCTGTCATCTAAGGCCCGCAGGCGACAAGCCGCGTTTGCCGACCAGCTCGAAGGCACGCTGCAACTGCTCGCCGGCACGCTCCGTGCCGGATACGGCATAAACCAGGCAATCAACACCGTCGCGATCGAAGCGGACGAGCCGACGGGCAGGGAATTCGCCCGAGTAGTCGTGGAGACACAGCTCGGCCGTCACCTGCACGATTCGCTCAATGCCCTCTCCGATCGCATGGACAATCTGGACCTCAAGTGGGTCACCGAGGCCATCGAAATCCAGCAAGCCGTGGGCGGAGACCTCGCCGAGGTTCTGGACACGGTCGCAGCCACGATTCGAGATCGAAATCAGATCCGGCGTCAGGTCCAGGCACTCAGTGCCGAGGGACGAATGTCGGCGACCATTCTCATCTCGCTCCCCTTCGCCATCGGTGGCCTCATCTCGATCACAAACCCCGAGTATCTGTCCGAACTGACAGGGTCGTTTGCCGGACGAGTGCTGTTGCTGGCTGGAGCCGTGCTGATGACCATCGGGACGATATGGATTCGCAAGATCATCAAGGTCGTGTTCTAGGAGAGCGCATGGATGTACCGGCATCAGTGATTTTCGGGGCCGTTGCGGTGACGGCATCAATCCCGTTGCTCATTTGGGGAGTCAGCGACGCACTGGGACGCTCATCTCGGCTCGTTCGCCAGAACCTCTCCAGTGGCCGAACGGTGGTCGACGAGCGTGAGAGTTTGCTGGCGACGTCGGCGCTTCAGCGAGCCGTCATACCGGCTATCAGATCGTTGGCAGCCCGAGGCCGAAGACTTACCCCCGCCGGCTGGGTCGAATCTCTTGAGCAGCGACTGCTGCTCGCCGGGGCGCCCCGTGCCTGGCCGATCGAGCGGGTGCTGGCCGCAAAGTTGATTCTGGGTCTCATTGGCGCCGTCGCCGCCATCTATCTGCTGGCCTCAGGCATCACTGTGATCAACACGCTCGTAGCGATCGTCACCGGTCTTGGCGGCTATTTCGCCCCGGATCTCATCCTCTTGGGTCGGGCCCAAGAACGACAGCAAGCCATCCAGCTGGCGCTCCCCGACACATTGGATCAGATGACTATCAGCGTGGAAGCGGGACTGGGCTTCGACGCAGCCTTGAAACGGTCCGCCGACGCCGGCGACGGCCCCCTAACCGAGGAACTGCACCGAACACTCGGCGAACTGAAACTCGGCGTTTCCCGCCGCGAGGCCTTTCAGAACCTGGCCGGTCGGACCGATGTGGCCGAGCTACGGCACTTTATATTTGCGGTGCAACAGGCTGACGAATACGGGCTGCCTATCGCCCAGGTCCTCCGGACCCAGGCGGCCGAGCTCAGAGTAAAACGACGCCAGAGAGCCGAAGAGCGGGCCCTGAAGATGCCCATCAAGATCATCTTCCCGCTTGTCACGTGCATCTTCCCGAGTCTGTTCATCGTGCTGCTGGGTCCGGCCATTATTCGCATCTCGCGAGTCCTTTGATCGGCCAAGTTCGGTCCGACTCGGGAGCTACGACGTTGGAGTACGGCATAGTCGTCTAGCCCCGTCGTTACGGGCCTCCCGGCGTCTCGGTGATAGCCCACCGACGCCAAGTGGCCTCGCTCGAGGCCGAGTGCACTTCGCTCGTCGCTGAGATGATCCGTCGTGGGGTTCAAGAGGACCTGGGCTACCGCTCCCTCACTTCCCTGCTCATGGACCGGCTTGGAGTGTCGGCGGGGCTGGCCCGGGGGATGATCCGCACTGCGGTGGCACTCACCGAGATGCCTCATTCCCGCGCCGCTCTCGAAGCAGGTGACCTCGATCTCCCTCGGATCCGGTTGCTGGTAGCAGCTCGTGGGGCCAACTCGAGTCTGTTCGCCGACCACGAGAAGACACTGGTGGAGGCGGTCGGCGGTCTGTCGATGGCCGACGCCCACCGAGCGGTCGCGTATTGGCGGCAACAAGCAGCGCTCGAAGCTGTCGAGGACGACGCCACCGCCCAGCGAGACTAGCGCCGCCTCCACGTGTCGGCGATGGCCGGGATGGTGCACATTGATGGGCTGCTCGATCCGGTGTCGGATCAGGTCGTCATGACCGCACTCGACTCGCTGATCGATCCCGGCAACCTCGACCCCTCCGACGACAGGATCCCGGCACAACGCCGGGCCGATGCCCTCGTCGACCTGTGTCGGGACCAGCTGAACCATGGTGAACTCCCGACACAGCGCACCGAACGCCCCCACGTCATGGTCCATCTCTCCATAGACGCACTCGAAGGCAGAGCCGGGCGCCCCTGTGAGCTCGACGACGCAGGGGTGATTACGCCCCGGGCCGCCAGGCAACTCGCCTGCGACGCCAAGATCACACGGATCATCACCACCGGCGAGTCGCAGGTGCTCGATGTCGGCCGGGTGACCAGAGTCGTAAGCGGGCGGTATGCGAAGAGCGCTCACCGCCCGCGACGGCGGCTGCGTCATCGCCGGCTGCGGAGCGCATCGTCGGTGGTGCGACGCGCATCACGTGAAGCACTGGGCCGATGGAGGACCCACCAGTCTCGACAATCTCGTCCTGTTGTGCGGACGCCACCACACTCTCGTCCACGATGGCAAGGTTCGAATCCCGTCACGGGAATAGGGCACACTGCCGCCTAACCGATTGCGGCCACCGCGTCTTTGGCGTGGTAGGACGACCGCACCAACGGACCGCTCTCCACGTGTGCCAGACCGATGTCGGCTCCGTGCGCGGCGTATTCGGCGAATTCGTCGGGATGCACGTAGCGGTGCACTTTGCGGTGTCGCGCCGTCGGGCGCAGGTATTGGCCGATCGTCACGATGTCGGCTCCCACTGCCCGCAGGTCGTCCAGGGCGCCGAGCACCTCTTCTGGCCTCTCACCCATCCCGACGATCAAACCCGATTTGACCAGCCGGTCCGGTGCCGCCCGCTTGGCGCGACCCAGCAGGGCGAGTGAGCGACCGTAGTTGGCTGCGGTCCGGATATCGCGCTGCAACCGAATCACCGTCTCGGTGTTGTGATTGAGCACATGCGGAGCAGCGTTCAGCACGATATCGAGGGAGCCCCGGTCGCCTTTGAAATCCGGGATCAGCACCTCGATGTCGCATTCGGGAAGCCTGCTTCGAATCTCGCCGATCAACTGAGCGAAAACAGCGGCGCCGCCATCTGCCAGGTCGTCTCGGTTCACCGAAGTCAGCACCGCATGGGTGAGGTCCATCTCGACAATCGCCTCGGCAACCCGCTTGGGCTCATCCCAATCCACCTCGCCCGGCCTACCGGTGCTGACATCACAGAAGCCACACGCCCGGGTGCACACATCCCCCAGAATCATGAAGGTGGCGGTCCCCGACGCCCAGCACTCGTAGATGTTGGGGCACGACGCTTCCTCGCATACCGTGTTGAGATCGAGCCCTTCGACCAGTCGCTTCAGATCCCGGTATCCGGGACCGAGATCCAGCCGCACCTTCATCCAGTCGGGCTTCTCGGGCTCGCCGGGAAGCCGACCGCTGCGTGTGATCGGAACCGACTCGCGACCCTCGGGCGAGAAACTCCCGCACGCCACCAACTCGTCGATCTCGAATACGTCACGATCGCGCCCCGTTCCGCGCGTAAACGCTGCTCGCTGTTCCTCAACCACATCCTCTCCGAACACATCTGCAAACCTCGGGACGAGCAGATCGACGACCTCCTCCAGACTCACCCGGTGCCCCAGCAGGTCCGTAACCGACGTGACCGGTCGATCGGGGATGCCGCAGGGCACGATGTGTTCGAAATACTCGAGGTCGGTCGTAACGTTTAGAGCGAACCCATGCATGGTCACCCGGTGGGAAGTCCGCACCCCGATCGCGGCGATCTTGCCCGCCGCGGTCCAGACCCCGGTGTATCCGTCTTCACTCCAGGCCTCGATTCCCAGCGCCGCCAACGTGTCGATCAGGACTTGCTCCAGTCGGCGGACGTGACCAACCGAGTCCGGCTTGTTCCCCAGATGGATCAGGGGATAACCGACCAACTGGCCCGGTCCGTGATAGGTGACATCTCCGCCGCGATCAACCTGGTGAATCTCGGCACCCATTGCCGTCGCGGTCTCCGGCGCCACCAGCACACCGGTGCCGTCCGAAAAGCGTCCCACGGTGTAGGTGTGTGGATGCTCGAGCAGCAGCAGGTAGTCGGCACTGTGGCGATTCGCCACGCGCCCCTCGTGAAGCGAGCGCTGCAGATCCCACGCCTCCTGATAGGGCAGCCGGCCGAGCCAGCGCGCCCGCAGCAGGCTCATGCCAATTCCATCTCCCAGTCCCAGGTCTCGAGATTCTGGCGGATTTGCCCGAGGAACCGCACTGCCGTGGACCCATCGAAGGCGCGGTGATCCCAGGTCAGTCCGAGATAGCCGACATGGCGAATAGCGATGGCATCGTTGCCTTCGTCGTCCGTCACCACGACCGGGCGTTTCTTGATGCCGTCTGTGGAGAGGATCGCAACGTTGGGAACATTGATGATTGGTGCCGACATGTGGGAACCATACGGACCCGGGTTGGTGATCGTGAAGGTGCTTCCCGCAACGTCATCCGGTTGTAGATCACCGCTGCGGGCCTTGTCGGCCAGTCGTTTCACGTCGCGTGCGATGCCGCGCAGCCGCAACCCGTCCGCATCGCGCATCGTCATGACCAACAGACCCTCTTGATCGAGATCGACTCCAATACCGAGGTTTACGTGGCCGTGGAAAGTCCGGGTGCCCCCTTCGAGATCGAATGACGAATTGACCACCGGAAATGCCGCCAGTGCGTCGATCGTGGCTCGTGAGATGAACGGCAGGTAGGTCAAGCCAAACCCCTCACGTTCCTTGAACGCAGCCTTGGATTCCTGTCGAATTCTCTCCACGTTCTCGAAGTCGACCTCCATCGACGTCCACACATGCGCTGCGGTCTGTTTCGCCTTGATCATGTTGGCGGCGATCCGGCCGCGGAGCCGACTGATCGGCTCCTCACCACTGGAACTGACCGGAGCCGGCGGAGCGACCGCCGCCGGCGGTGGTTGGGGTATGACGATCTCGACCGGAGGCTGTCCATTGTCGGCGAGCAACGCCTCGATACCGCGACCGAGGCCGGTCTTCCTGGGTCGTGCTGTCTCAGCTCGTGCCACGGGCGACGGTGCTGCGGCGGCAGCCGGCGCTCCTGCGGCGACGAAACCTTCGATGTCGCGTCGCGTGATTCGCCCACCACGACCGGTCCCGGCGACCGCAGTCAGATCGACGCCATGTTCGGCGGCCAGTCGGCGGACCACCGGCGAAAGTACTCCATGGGCTCCGATGGTGGATGCGACGGGTGTTGCAGCAGCAGATGGTGGAGCAGCGGGCAATGGGGACACGGCCGGTGGCGGAGACCCATCGGGTATTTCCTCGTGATCGGCGAGTACCGGTGCAACCGTGGGAGCCGAGTCGGTGGTCTCGCCTTCCTCACCGATGACGGCCAGCACTGTTCCCACATCGACGGTCTCACCCTCGGGGACGAGGATCTCGAGCAGAGTCCCCGAAAAAGGAGACGGAACCTCGGTGTCCACCTTGTCAGTCGAGATCTCAAGCAGCGCGTCGTCTTCTGCGATGAGGTCTCCCGGCTGCTTCATCCAGCGGATGATGGTGCCCTCGGTGACAGTTTCACCGAGTTGTGGCATCGTCACCGTGTACGACATGGAGCCTCCTAGGTGGCAGCGAGTTGCTGGACGGCCGCCACGATATCGCCTACCTGCGGAACGAACGCATCTTCAAGGATGGCAGCAAACGGAATATGCGTATGTGGCGGCGTCACCCGCAGTACCGGGGCGTCGAGATCCCAGAACGCTTCTGCACCAACCCGGGCCGCTACTTCTGATGAGACGCTGGCGAACGGGACATCCTCCTGCACCACGACGAGCCTCGAGGTCTTGGCCACGGATGCGAACACGGTCTCCCAATCGAGCGGAGAAATCGACAACAGGTCAACGATCTCGACCGAGACTCCTTCCGCCGCAAGGAGATCGGCCGCCTCGACCGAGGCATGCACCATCGCCCCCCAGGTCACGATGGTGACGTCGTCGCCATCGCGAGCAATTCGAGCCACACCCAGGGGCAATTCGTAGTCGCCCGGGGGAATCGCCTCCTTGATGCTGCGATACAGCTTCTTGTGCTCCAGGAATACCACGGGATTGGGGTCACGTATCGCCGCGATCAGCAGCCCCTTGGCCGTCGTCGGTGTGCTCGGAACCACCACCTTGATGCCCGGATGGTGTGCCAGCATCCCCTCCGGACTGATGGAATGGTACGGCCCGCCGCGCAACCCGGCTCCCGAGGGCCCCCGCACCACCATCGGGACGCTGTGACCACCTTTCCAGTAATACTTGGCAGCCTCACTGGTGAGTTGATCCATGCCGCTATAGATAAAGTCGGTGTACTGCAACTCCGCCACCGGGATCTGCCCCTGCAGGGCAGCCCCGACCGCGGCTCCGATGATGGTCGACTCGGCGATCGGCATGTCCACCACCCGATGCGAGCCGAACTTGTCGTGCAGGCCCTTGGTGACTTTGAAAGCTCCTCCGAAGGCACCGACATCCTCCCCCAGGATGAAGACGCGCTCATCGCGGGTCATTTCCTCTTCGAGAGCTTGCGTGATTGCGTCGAGCATCGTGACTTCGTCGCCTGCGGCCGGTGCCGGTTGGGTGTGGGGCGTGGTTCTATCGGCGAACAGATCGGTCACCACCATGTCGGGAGTCGGATCCTCCTGTTCCTGGGCCCATTCGATTGTCTTGCGAATCTTGCCTTCGATCCGCTCCTCGAGCGCTTGCTTGCCGGCGACATCCAGCAGGCCGCGATAAACGAGGAACTCCTCAAACCGAGGAATCGGATCTTTGGCCATCCAGGCCGCACGCTCGTCCGAGCCCACGTAATCGGCCGAATCGTGGGCAGCATGGCCGAAGTGCCGAAAGGTGACGGCCTCGATGAGGGTCGGTCCCTCCCCGTCACGAGCTCGGTCGACGGCCGTGCGGGCCGCGTCGTAACACTCGAGGACGTCGTTGCCATCCACGACCACGCCGGGGATCCCGTACCCGTCGGCGCGGTGCGCCAGATACGAAACGCCGAACTCGCCGTCGTTCGGCGTCGAATAGGCGTACTGGTTGTTCTGAATCGTGAACACGATCGGCAATTGCAGAATGGCTGCGGTGTTGACCGCCTCGTGCCAGGTGCCGGTCGCGGTCGCACCCTCACCGCAATCGGCCATGGCCACCCGCGACTCGGTGCGCTGGTCGAACGCCATGGCACATCCGACGGCGACCGCATAGGAATCCGGCAAGGGCGATACCACCATCAGTGTGCCCTTGTCCATCACCCCAAAGTGGCTGTTGCCGTCCCGCCCCGAGGTCGGGCCGGCGGCCTTGCCGTAGAAATTGAGGATCGTCTCTTCAATAGTTACGCCTTTGGTGATCTGAGCGAGCAGGTCCCGGTGAGTTCCTCCGAAAACGTCGTCGGGTTCCAAAGCAAAGGCAAAGCCGACCTGAGCGGCTTCCTGACCGACACCGGGATAAACCGCTCCACCGAGGCGACCCGCACGAGACATATTGTGTAGACGGGTCTCGAGCAATCGGCCCGTAACCATCAACTCGTGCATCGCCAACAGCTGTGCATCGCTCAACTCGGCAGCGCAACCAGACGCTTGGATCACGGGCGTCGCCTCATCAGTGCAGAGCCTTCCCACTCGCAGCCAAGAGCGTCTCCCCCACTGCCTCAGCGAGTGTTGGGTGGGCGTGGATAAAGGCTGCTGCTTCCGATGGGAGGGCCTCCCATGCGACGGAGAACATCAGTTCGTGGATCAGTTCACCGGCAGCCGGCCCGACCACCGTCGCACCCAGAATGGGACCGTCGGTCTGGGTGACAATCTTGACCATGCCCTGCGCCTGGCCCTTGATGATCGCTCTGCCGACGCCGCCAAACCCATGATCGTGGGTATCGACGTCGTAGCCGGCCTGCCGTGCCTGCTCTTCGGTGAGCCCCACCGATGCCACCTCCGGATGTGTGTACACGACGAGCGGGATCGCCCGGTACTCCACCGGGGCCGCCACCCCCGTAGCGATATGGGTGATGGCCGCGATACCCTCAGCGAAACCAGCGTGTGCCAACTGTGGAGCGTCGGCGACGATGTCGCCTACCGCGTAGAGGCCAGGTTGGGCCGTCTCCATCGTCTGGGGATCGACCACCACATAACCCTGATCCAGTTCTGCTGCTGTGGATTCCAATCCGATGCCGGCGGTGACCGCGGATCGGCCGACCGCCACCAGCACCACTTCGACCTCGACCGACGAGTCCCCAAAGGGGACCGTCACCCCCGAAGGACCCACGTCGGGGGCATCGACACCGGTTCCAGTATGGACGTCGACGCCTCGTTGCGCGAGCGCTCGTTCGAGTAGCCGCGCCGCCCTCGGCTCAACGCCGGGCACCACCTGGTCCATTACTTCAAAGAGATGCACCTCGGATCCGAGGTCGGTGAGCATCGAAGCAAATTCAACGCCGATCGCGCCCGCTCCGATCACGGCGACACGCCCCGGCACCCTCTCCCATTCCAGGGCGTGGTCCGAGGTCACGATGTGCACGCCGTCGACTTCGTAGCCGGGAATCGAGCCGGGCACCGAACCGGTGGCAACGATCACTGCCGGTGCTTCCAGACGTCGATGAGATCCATCCGACACGGTCACATCCACCATCCCGGGTCCTGCTACCGACCCCGTGCCTTCCACAATCTCGATCTTCCTCTGCTTCATCAGACCGATGAGGCCGCTGTGCAGTTGATCCACTATCGCGTTCTTGCGTTCGAGAGCGCGGTTCCAGTCGAGTACCGGTTCCGACGTCAGCACACCGAATTCGGCGGCGCCGGCGACCCCGGTGTAGACCTCGGCGGTCTGCAGCAACGCCTTCGCCGGAATACAACCCCGATGCAGGCAGGTGCCTCCAATCTTGTCCCTCTCCACCAGAGCCACCGAGAGCCCAAAATTGTGGGCGTAGAGCGCGGCCGCGTACCCACCCGGTCCCCCACCAATGATCACCACATCGTGCACGAACGCTCCCGGAAGCCGCGGATGCGTGAGATTAGCCGCGGGTCAGAACCACACTCCAAGGCCCTGTACGCTGCCCGACCTGATGACTCAACCAGCGATGTCCACCGATTTCGAACTGGCCGCCACGAAGCCGAGCAGGCATCAAGGGACGGGCAGCTGAGTGCAGACTCGTTATCTGCTCATCGTCGCGGCCGTCACCGCCGTTGTCATCCTGGTGGCATCGCTCGCCTGGATGGCATTGACCTTCGGATGAGCCAGGAGTCAGGACTTCCGAAACCCTCGGTTCCTGGCTTCTTCGAGCGAGTCCGGTCCAAAGGTGCTGAGCATTCGGCTGCCGACAAGGCCCTCCATCTCGACCCGGGTCGAGATGGA
>Ga0255057_10000507_pt1 | contig 22256 bp, 19 predicted proteins | sample Cases_109_6_MG_FD_189022 | JGI IMG/M metagenome (GOLD analysis project Ga0255057, IMG submission 189022) | Seawater microbial communities from Amundsen Gulf, Northwest Territories, Canada - Cases_109_6 | ecosystem: Environmental > Aquatic > Marine > Gulf | place: Canada: Northwest Territories... | reverse complement strand
TCATGCCGGTGACGGCACACACTATGCTACACCCATCAAGGATCAAATTAGGGTCGAGGTCCATACGTATTTATTAACGATTTCCTGAAACCCTTGTGTTTACAGGCAGATCAGCGGCTATCGGGTTAGGCCCAAGACGCCTGATTGCCAGGGCTGCTCGAGAGAGCATATAGGGCTGGCCACGGTCGGTCAGGCGATGAGCGAGCAACCAATCCCAGACACCACAGGTGCACTCGCCGATACCGAATGGCGCATCGAGGACATCGTTGGCCGGGCGGTGATCGAAGAAGCACCTGCGACGCTACGCATCGAGGCGGATGGGCGTATATCCGGACGTACCGGGTGCAACCTCTTCACTGGCTCCGCGCAGGTCCGCGCAGACTCGATCCAGTTCGGTCCACTCGCCACCGCGCGAAGCATTTGCCCGCCCGCCCTGATGGACCAAGAGCAACGCCTTCTAAACGCCTTCGAAGCGGCGCGCGGGTTTTCGATCGATGAGAGCGGGCTTCTCCACCTGAAAGGGGAATACGAGCCGTTCCTTCTGCGCGCCTCACCGGTTCGTCGCCGCGAATGAGGGCCACGTAGGTTACTCGCGAAGCTGGGGCCAGACGTGCTTCTCCAAGAGCTCGACGGTCTCCTTCGCGATTTCTGGGGATAGACCGCCCATGAGCCATTGACCATTTTCGCGCGTGGGGTTACTCGGAAGATCCACTTGCGTTCGACTCGACGGTTGACGCGTCTCGCGCGCCATGCTGTCCGCCGCCTCGAACGCGAAGCGGGACACGTCGGTCGTGTCCCAGGAGGGTACGGTCATGGCAAACGCAGGATTGGTATTGGTTTGGAAGCAGGTCAAGACCGGGCGCGAGGCGCAGGCACTCGAGCTTTTCGGCTCCACGATGAGCTACTACACGCAGCAGCGTGAACGTGGCAATATTCAAACCTTCGAGCCCGTGCTCCTCCAGGCGCACGGAGGCGACGTCGACGGTTTCATTCACGTCCGTGGAACCGAGGAACAGATCGACACTCTACGACGGTCGGACGAGTTCCGATCGATGACGATGCAGTGCATCTACTGCCTCGACGGGTTTGGAGTCATTGACGCCTACACAGGTGACGAGCTCACGCAGATGATGGCGGAGTGGGGCCAGCTCATAGGAAAGGGCTAGCTCCCGCAGATCAGGGGCCACGGGGCGGACTCTTCGAGCTCGAACGCGAGCTCGAGGAGGGTTCGCTCGTGGCCGAGAGCTGCGGCGAGTTGGATTCCGATCGGCAAACCCGTCTTGCTCATGCCGGCGGGTAGCGAGATCGCAGGTGCTCCCGAGATGTTCTGCACTGCGGTGAACGGGAGAAACGCTTTCAAGCGCTCGATGGCGAGGTCGAACGGGACCTCGGGGCCGAGGTGTCCAAGGCGAGGCGCCGGTGTTGCCACCGTCGGCGTGAGAAGGACGTCGCAGTCGTTGAAAAGCGATTCGTAGAAGCTCCCGAATTGTCGGAGGCGACGTATTGCGGCCGGTACGCCGAAGACGTGTTCCCGAAACATTCCCGCCAATCCACGAGTGAAATCTTCTACCTGACGCTTGTCGAACTCAGGGTGGATGAGTCGTCGGCCGAATTGAAGGATACTGAACGCCATCGTCGACCAAAGGACGAGGAAGTCGTCCGCGAGAGCCTGGTCGAAGGGAGACGCGACCTCCTCGACCGCATGCCCGTGCGCTTCACAGAGTTGGGCGATCCGTTCGACGCTGGCCACGCACTCTGGGTCGGTCTCGTGGCCATGGTTCAACCGGGAGAAAAAGCGGATCCGTCGTCGCGGCCCGAACCCCTCGACCAAGCCGATCTTCGGCAGGCTTCGATTGGGACGGTCTTGCTCGGCCGCGTGATAGAGGGCGGCCGTGTCCCGGACAGTCCGGGTGACGACGCCCTGGTGAATGATCTTGACCGGCAGGAGCGCAGTCCCTTCGACTTCGGGCAAACGCCCACGAGTAGGCTTGAGTCCGACGATCCCACAGCAAGAGGCCGGGATGCGAATCGAGCCTCCCCCATCGTTGGCGTGTGCGATAGGAACAACGCCCGCCGCGACGAGCGCCGCAGCGCCTCCGGATGATCCTCCGGTAGAGTGCTCGGTATTCCAAGGGTTGCGTGTCGGCCCGTAGAGCAGCGCCTCGGTCGTCCCGGTGAGCCCGAATTCTGGCGTCGTCGTTTTCCCGAGGGTGATGAAGCCCAAGTCGTGCAACTGCGTGACGAACTTCGAGGTCTTCGTCGATGGCACATTCGGCATCCCACGTGAGCCGAACAAGAGCGGGACCCCCTTGATCGGGTCGGTGTCTTTGATGAACGATGGAACACCGGCGAACGCGCCTGTGCGTGGGGCCGTCGCTTCGGCGCGCGCCGTGTCGAACAGCGGCGTTGCGATCGCATTGAGAACCGGATTGACGCTTTGCGCACGAGCCACGGCAGCCTCTACAGCTTCGGCGGCGTTGATCTCGCGCTCCTGGATCCTGCGCCGGATCGCGACCGCGTCACAAGCCCCGAGAGCGTCGTCGCAAAACGCACTGACTCTATTCACGGGCCGCACCTTACGCCGCCCCGCGTCATTGTACAGCGAACTTCATGATACACTGCCAGCACGAGGCCCACCAAGGCTAGACAACCGAGGAGCTCGAGATGGCGGACGTTCGTGTCACACAATCACACAGTTTGAGTCGGGACGACGCCAGGCAGAAGATGGCCGGCTTCGAAGAGATGATGAAGAAGTACGGCGTGAGCTCGAAGTGGTCGGGGAGCCACGCGGACCTGAAGGGGACAGGGGTCAGAGGCTCGATCGACCTGAGCGACAGCGATGTCCGAGTCGAGCTCAAGCTCGGCATGCTTGCCAAGGCGGCCGGCATCGACCCGGCTCGCTTAGAAAAGAGCATCAGCCGGCGCCTCAAAGAGGCTTTTGAGGGCGCTTGACGCCAAGGGTGGTGGGCCGCCGCAACCACACGCTATGCTGATGAGAGTGAGCAAGGCCATCGCATTTCTCTGTTTGGCTCTCGGTGTCGCCATGTGCGCGGCTGCGCTCGGCGTCTTGCCCGCCGACTACGTCGTTTTCGACGCACCTCGTGACGTGGGCGGTGTTGCTGGCGGGTTGCTCGTCGTCGTCGGGTTGGCGCTCTTGGCGCGCGACCATCGCGGAAGTGATGTGATCGCCGCGATCCTGCTCTTGGCCTTCTCCTTCATGACTGGCTGGCTGACGTTCTATGGACCAGAGAGCATTATCGAGGGCGGCATCCCATTCATTCCCACGTCCGTCAGCGACTCGGTCAGTCATTTGCTGTTTGGCTTCGGTGTAGTCGCATGTGGCGGGATGGCGTTTTTAGGCCTGCGTCGGCTTCTGCGTTGAGAGTACGCGGCCGGCGGCGGCGGAAAACGCAACTGCCTGAGCTCAGCGCATCCAGACGGGAAGCCGCTTCGCACCCCAGCCTCCGGGGCGGCCTTCGAAGACGCCCGCACAGACCGCGTCACAGTCGGGACAGGCGTCGTCCCGCAGGTTCCATTCCAAGAGCTCGTACCAATCACGGACGATGAGCGCCTTGCCGCAGTTGGCGCAGAACGTGGTATCGCCCTCACGGTGATGGACGTTGCCGGTGTAGACGTGATGGATTCCCGCGTCGCGAGCGATTCCGCGAGCCCGCTCGAGTGTCGCCTTCGACGTGGGCGGAACATCTCGCATCTTGTAGTCCGGATGAAATGCCGAGAAATGAAGCGGGACGTCGGGGCCGAGCTCTTGGACGATCCAAGCGCTCATCCGACCGATCTCGTCATTGCTGTCGTTGTGCCCCGGTATCAGTAGAGTGGTGATCTCGAACCACGTCGAGCCTTCGCTCTTGAGGTACCGAAGGGTCTCGAGGACGGTCTCGAGCTTCCCCCCTGCGATGCGCCGATAGAAACCTTCGTCGAAGGCCTTGAGGTCGACGTTCGTAGCGTCGATAAACGAGAAGAACTCGGCTCGCGGCTCCGGGTTCATATAGCCTGCGGTCACCGCAACGGTGCGTATGCCTCTCTCCTTGCATGCCGCCGCGATGTCTCGGGCGTATTCGAGAAAGATGATCGGGTCGTTATAGGTAAACGCGACGCTCGGGCAGCCGAGTCGCATCGCGGTTTCCGCGATTTGCGCAGGGCTTGCCGCATCGGTCAGCGTATCGATCTCACGCGATTTCGAGATGTCCCAGTTCTGGCAGAACTTGCAGGTGAGATTGCAGCCGGCCGTGCCAAACGAGAACACCGATGTCCCGGGGAGGAAGTGGTTCAGCGGCTTCTTTTCGATTGGATCGACGCAAAAGCCGCTCGAACGGCCGTAGGTCGTAAGCACGATTCGATCGTTTTCGCGCGCCCTCACGAAACAGAGCCCACGCTGTCCCTCGTGCAGCTTGCACGCTCTCGGACACACCTCGCAGAGGACGCGTCCGTCCTCGAGGAGGCGCCAGTACTCCGTGTCCACCGTGCTGGACGAGCGGTCGCTGCTCAGAAGCATCAATTGCACCATGTGCACCCCCGAGTTTCAACGCAACCTAGGACGGCCGCTACAGACAGCCGTTGACAAGCGCATGGCCGCGGGCACAGTCACCCTATGGTGACGTCGAGGCCACCAGCCGTTGCGGGGACGTTTTACCCGGCTGAACCGGATGTGCTTCGTGCATCCATTCATCGGTACCTCGAGATGGCTCGCGCATCGTCTGCGCCGTCCGAAACGCCGCCCAAAGCGCTGATCGTCCCGCATGCAGGTTTCGTGTATTCGGGTCCCGTCGCCGCCAGTGGCTACGTTCTACTAGAGGACGCTGCCGACAGGATCGAACGGGTGATTCTCTTTGGACCGAGCCACCACGTTCCGTTCGGTGGGCTCGCTGTTGCGGGTCACGCGACTTTCGAAACGCCCCTGGGAAGCGTTACGATCGACGCGGCATCGAGGGAGCAGCTCCTTCGCTTGCCCTATGTTCATGTGCTGAACGAAGCCCATCACTGGGAGCACTCCCTCGAGGTTCAGCTCCCCTTTCTTCAGGAGGTGCTGCACGGCTTCACCCTCCTGCCAATCGTCGTGGGCCAATCCGCCTCAAAGCAAGTCGCTGAGGTGTTGGACTCGTGTTGGGGCGGTGACGAAACGTTGATCATAATCAGCTCCGACCTCAGCCACTACTGCGACTACGACACAGCCAGACGCATGGATGCCGCCACCGCTCGTGCGATCGAGGCACTCGACCCCCCGCTAATCCGACACGATGACGCGTGCGGACGCATCGCGGTCCAGGGCCTCCTTCAAGCCGCCCGTCGCCATTCACTCACAGCAAGCACACTGGACCTCCGCAACTCCGGAGACACAGCGGGACCGCGAGACGAAGTCGTGGGCTATGGCACCTGGGCCTTTCAGTGATACTCGAGCATCCCCGAGGAACTTCATCCAGACAAAGCTGCTCATCGCTCGTTCCTTCGGCTATATGGGCCATGTGTCACCTAGCCCACAAGTACAGCGACTCCGAGCTCTAGGGCCCTCAGTGCCACGCCCCTTGAAGTATGACCCGAAGCGCGAGAACCTAGACCCCTTATGCGCATGAGCAGGATTCCGTGATTCGCGGCGCAATTCGATACCCGTACATCGTTCTCGTGGGCGCACTCATCGTCTTGGTTCTCGGTGTCGTTTCTTACCGTGACCTCCCGGCCGATTTGCTCCCCACGTTCGAAACGCCGGCGGTGCAGATCGTCACGTTCTATCCCGGCATGCCGCCGGAGGTCATGGAGCGCGACATCACCAGTCGCCTCGAACGCTGGACCGGTCAATCGGTCGGGATCGAGCATCAAGAGTCTCGCTCGATGCTCGGGGTGAGCATCGTGAAGGACTTCTTCCGCGAGGGCATCGCTTTCGAGACGGCGATGAGCCAGGTCACCTCGTACGCGGTCAGCGACATGTTCTATCTGCCGCCCGGGACCATTCCGCCGATGGTGATGCCCTTCGATCCGACGGCGTCGGTGCCGCTATGCCTCGTCAGCGTGTCATCACCGACCATGACCGAAAAGGAGCTGTACGACGTCGCGTACTTCGAGCTCCGCAATCGTCTGCAATCGATCCCAGGGGTGATCGCGCCGGCAGTATACGGCGGAAAGCTCCGCCGCATCCTCGCGTATGTCGACCGCAACAAGCTCGAGGCCCGCGGATTGAGCCCCATGGACGTCGTGCGCTCGCTCAACAAGCAATCGGTCTTCGTTCCCGCCGGCAACATGAAAGCCGGCGAGACCGACTATCAGATCTTCGCCAACGCGATGCCGGCCACGGTTGCTGAGCTCAACGACATGCCGATCGCGACCCACGAAGGAAGCGTCGTCTTCATGCGTGACGTCGCAAGCGTCCAAGACTCCTCCCAGATTCAATCAAACATCGTGCGGATCAACGGGCGACGTCAGGTGTACATCCCGATCTATCGCCAGCCGGGCGCCAACACGATCGAAATCGTCGATGGTATCCAGGGCCAGCTTCGGCAGATCCGTGAACGATTGCGAGAGATGGACGAGCGCGCCCAGGACTTAGCCCTCGAGGTCGTGCTCGACCAATCGGTGTACGTTCGCGATGCGATCGACGGTTTACAGTTTGCGGCCCTGTTGGGTGCCATCCTCGCGGGCCTCGTGGTTTTTCTCTTCCTACGAAGTCTCCGGGCCACGGCGATCATCGTAACCGCCATCCCGTTGGCGATCTTAGCGGCGACAATTGGGCTTTTCGCGCGTGGCCAAACGCTCAACACGCTCACCCTCGGTGGGATCGCCCTCGCGATCGGAATCTTGGTAGACCAGTCGATCGTCGTCGTCGAAAACATCATTCGCCACCGATCTCTCGGCAAATCGAAAGCACGCGCGGCGCTCGAGGGCACCAGGGAAGTCGCTCCGTCGATCGTGGTCTCCACACTCACCTTTGCAGCCGTCTTCTTGCCGACCATTTTCCTTTCGGGGATGGCGCGGTACCTTTTCGCACCGCTCGCGTGGGCCGCCACCTTCGTCATCGTTGCGTCACTGATCGTCGCGGTGACGGTGGTGCCATCGTTCTGCGCGCGGTTCTTGGAGACAGGCGGAGGTGGACCGCCCGACGAGAGTCGCTGGCAACGTCGCTATTCGAATGCGATTTCCTCGGCGATTCGGGGCAGGTGGATGGTGCTGACCGCAGCAGCGATTGCAGCCGTGGTCGCGGGGTTGCTCTTGGTCCAAACTGGAACCGAGCTCTTTCCGCGAGTCGATGCGGCGCAGCTCCAGATCTACGTCCGAATGCCCTCGGGCACCCGAATCGAGCGTACCGAACGGGTCCTGGCCGCCGTCGAGGGCGCCGTGATCGACGAGCTCGGCGAGCCGGACCCGGAGTTTCCGACGGTCGAGCAGCATCCCGACTCGGATCTTCGCATGCTGATCACCAATATCGGTGTCCTGATGGATTGGCCCGCGGCGTACACCCCCAATACCGGGCCCATGGATGCCTTCGTGCTCCTCCAGCTCAAAGAAGGGCGCCGAAGCATCTTCGAAGTCGTCGAAACTCTACGCGCGAAGCTGAGGCAGCGGTTCCCTGAAGCGGAGTTCGCCTTCGACACGGGTGGCATGCTGACCGCCGCACTCAACTTCGGTGAGCCCGCGCCGATTCACTTTCAAGTCAAAGGCAGCGACCTCGTCGTCCTAGAAACGCTCGGTCATGAAGTCGCCCGAGTGTTGGCGGGAGTCGAAGGCGCAGCGGATGTTCGAGTCGCTCAGCGCAACGACTACCCCACACTCGAGATCGAGATCGACCGCACGAAGGCGGCGCTGGCCGGGCTCACGACCGAAGACGTGATGCACAATCTGATCACTGCGACGAACTCCAGCATCAATTTCAAGCCGTCGTTCTGGATCGATCCACGCAACGGCAACCACTACTTCATCGGCGCGCAGTACCCCGAGTCCGAGCACGTGTCGGCGGATACATTGCTCGACATTCCCCTGACTCCCTCGGGCGGCGGTGCGACCGTTCCTCTTCGGACCGTGGCCACCCTCGAGCGCGGGACAGGCCCGTCGTTCGTGAGCCACCGGAACATCACGCGCGTGGTAGACGTGTACGCAGACGTGACGCCGGGGGCCAATCTTGGGCAAGTCGTCAGCGGGATGGACGAGGCCTTGTTCGAGTCAGCCGAGCTTGCCCTCGAGCCATTCGTCGATGAACGCGGGAACGTCTCCTTCCAGATCGGCGGCGAGTACGCAGGCCGTGGTTACACACTGAGCGCAAGCGGTGAGATCCAATCCATGCGCACCTCGTTCAAGCAGTTTGCGCGCGGTTTCGTATTGGCGTTGGTGCTCATCTATCTTCTACTCGTCGCGCAGCTTCGTTCGTTCATCGACCCTCTGATGATTCTGCTGACGGTGCCGCTCGGCTTCATCGGGGTGGCGATCGTGCTGTTCACTACGGGAACCTCGCTCAATATCCAGAGCCTCATGGGTATCATCATGATGGCGGGCATTGTGGTCGAGTACGGGATCATTCTCGTTCACTTCGCAAACGAGCGCGTCGAACAAGGCGCACCCATCGTGGAGGCTGTGAAGGAAGCTGCCCGTGTGCGGTTGCGACCGATCTTGATGACATCCCTGACCACGGCACTAGCGTTGCTTCCGATGGCGCTCGGGGTCGCCGGTGCCGAAGCGAACATGCCACTTGCACGCACTATCATCGGGGGCGTGCTCGGCGCGATGGTGCTGACCCTCTTCGTGCTTCCTTGTCTCTACGTTTGGATGAAACGGCCACCGAAGCCTCGCGAAGAGGACGAGGAGCTCGTCGCAGTTACAGGAAGGGCATCCCATGTTTGAATGTTCTTTACCCGGTAGAGCTATTGTCTTGGTCATTGCCGGCTGCTTGCTCGGCTGTACCAAGGAGTCATCTCGCGACGATCCCACCGACGAGGGCCCGCCTTTGCGTGTCGTGGTCACGAGGCCGGCGCCGGTCGAGGGAGAGCAAACCGTAGAGCTTCCGGGCACCCTAGAGCCCTGGGAAGACGCCTTGTTGTACGCCCGGGTCACCGGGTATCTGCAATCGGTTTCGGTCGACATCGGGAGCAGGGTCAAAGCCGGTGACGAGCTCGCGCGCATCGTGGTTCCCGAGATGGATGCTCAGCTTCAAAGCGCGCAAGCGCAGCTTGATCAAGAGCTCGCGGAAGTCGAGCTTGCGTCGATGGTCGAGAAGAGGCTTCGAGATCTAAGAGAGGCCAACCGGGAGGCGATCCCTCAACAGGAGGTCGACAACGCGGCCGCAAAGCGACGGGTTGAAGTTGCCCAGGCCGACCTCGCGCGCGCGGAAGTCAGGCGGTTGAAAACCCTTGGCAGTTTTGCCAGGCTCCGCGCGCCGTTCGACGGTCGCGTGACCAAGCGTATCCTCCATCCAGGCGCCCTCGTCCGGGAGGGCACCACGCCGGGTGCGCGGCCGATCGTCGAAGTCGCACGCACGAATCCACTTCGGCTGGTTCTTCAGATCCCCGAGCCTCTCGTGCCGAGCGTCGCTGTCGGCTCAGAGGTCGAGATCCGTCTCGATGCGTTTCCGGGGCGCGAGTTGCAAGGGACGATCGCGCGGATTTCGGATTCGCTCGACGAGCAAACGCGATCCATGCGAGCGGAAGTCGATTTCGAAAACGACGACGACACGTTTCACCCGGGAATGTACGGGAAGGTCGATCTGCGACTCCACGTTCCTGAGGGCCTGCTCACGATTCCGTCGAGAGCCGTACGAGGGCAGGGGGATGATCGCTATGTGCTCGTTGCGCGCGACGGGTTCCTTCACAAGCAGGCGATCGTAGTGGCATCCGACGACGGCCGACGTGCGGTGGTCGCCAAAGGCCTCTCCGCCGAGGCTCTGGTCATGGTGGCCGGTTCACCACTGGCACGTGAGGGGAGCCCTTGCGAACCCATCGAGGAAGGAGCCAAGTGACATGTTGCACCAAACGCTGCTCGTGACTCTGATTCTTGTTTTGGTTGCCGTCTCGGGATGCGTCCGTGCCTACGATCCGCACCTGAGCGAACGACAAATACCGAGTGAGCTCCACGCGGACGCCCAGGCGGAGGGAGAGGTCGAGCCCGTTCACATTGCCATCACTCGAGCTTCCGACGTCACAGAGCTGCGAGCCGTTTCGATCGCCGAGGTTGTGAAAGTCGCGATGGATCAACCTACGTCGGTGCTCGAGGCAGCAGCTCGCCTCGAAGCTGCCTCGGGGCGCGTTCAGACAAACGACGGCAGGTTGCTCCCTGGAGTGAGCGTGGACTATCGCGTGCGGTATCTAGATGGGCGGGAGGTTGGGTCTCTTGGCGTGGTAGCCGATGTGAACTTCGCGAGGTTTGAGCCAACCGCAGCGTTCTTCTACCGAAACAACCCGGGCGCGGCCGGCACGGGTTCCAAGGCCGAGCGCCGCTTCGCAGATGCCGCCGGCTACGATCTCCGGGAGGCCCAGCGGCAAGCGATGCTCCAAGCGGGACTCTCGTATCAAGATATCGCCCTCACGAGAGCTTCCATGGCGATCGCCACCCAACTCGTGCAGGACGCACAGCGTTTCTATGACATTGCGAACGCGCGAGCAGTGGCCGAGGTCGCATCCGGGGCAGACGTCGCGCGAGCAGAAGCAGCGCTTGCGCAGGCCCGCCGGGTGGAAATTCAAGCGCGCGCTTTTTGGAAAGCCGCGAGCATCCGCCTTGCGCAGCTCTTGCGTTGGGATCTGGGAGAGATGCTGACAACCGAGGATGCCGAGATCGGAATCCAGCCAGTGATCGACGACGCCTCCGAGGCGAATCTGACCGGCGAGGCAGGTCGCGCTCGCCCCGACGTACGAGCCGCGCAGATGAGGGCGGCGGGCGGCGCGCTTCGCACCAAACAAAGGTGGTGGGATCTGCTCGGTCCCGAGATCGACGCGAGCATTGGGGGACGCTTTGTCGGCAGGCAAATGTCGAGCCTTGGAACCACTCTGATAGGCTACGCATTCATCGGTCTGTCGTTCGACTTCGAAAAGGGCGGGCGTATTCGCACGGCGAAAGCCAACGCCAAAGCGCTCGAGGTTCGGGCGGAAGCCACATCCGAGCAAGCCGCCACCGACATTCAGGTTGCCATGGTGAGCGTCCAAGCAGCACGCGAAGCGATTCCCCCGGCTCGAGACGAGGTCGCTGCCGCCGACCGAAGCTACGCGATCGAGCTCGCACGTTTCGAAGCGGGGACCGGATCCGGGCTCGAAGTCATCCAATCACAAAACATGAAGGCCCGAGCCCAGCTCTCATTGATCGAACAGGTTCTGAAGTTCAACGCTGCGCAGATCGAGCTAGCAGCTGCCATTGGCCATCTTACCCCGGAGCTTTTCGTGCCATGAATGATCGACGCGACCGACCGATGAATCTCGCTCCGGCGAGCGTCATGGACTACCGCGAGCTAGCGCGGAAGAAGATGCCGCGACAGCTCTTCGACTACATCGACGGCGGTGCCTATGCAGAGAAGACGATGGTCGCGAATGTCGAGGACCTGCGTACCATCCATCTCCGCCAACGGATCCTTCGAGATGTCTCCAACATCGACCTCAGCGCCGACGTGCTCGGAGAGCGCCTCTCGCTCCCCGTTGTCCTCGGGCCGGTGGGGCTGGGTGGCATGTATAATCGTCGCGGGGAGGTGCAGGCGGCGAGGGCAGCAGAGCGGGAAGGAGTACGTTTCTGCGAGTCGACCCTTTCGATCTGCTCGATCGAAGAAGTGAAGGACGCGACCAGCGTGCCTTTGTGGTTTCAACTCTACATCATACGGGATCGCGCCTACGCTGTGGATCTGATGGAGCGTGCTCGCGCCGCCGGTTGCTCCGTCCTCGTCTTGACCGTGGACCTCGCCGTCGTCGGCGCACGCTATCGAGACACGCGCAACGGCATGACGGACCCGATCCCCACCACGAAGAAGCTCGTCCGTGCATGGGACATTTTTTCGCATCCCGGTTGGGTCTGGAACGTCGCCATCCGCGGCAAGCCCTTGACGTTTGGGAATCTCGAGGGGGCGGTTCCGGGGGCTAGTAGCCCTGCAGACTTCAGGGCCTGGGTCGAGAGCCAATTCGATCCGAGCGTGACCTGGGACGACCTGGCCTGGATTCGCAAACATTGGCCCGGCAAGCTGGTCCTCAAGGGCATTCTCGACGTCGAGGACGCGAAGCGCGCAACGGACGTGGGCGCGGAAGGCATCGTGGTGTCGAATCACGGGGGCCGACAGCTAGACGATGTCCGCTCTACGGCGTCCGCGTTGCCGCCCATCGTCGAAGCCGTGGGCGATCGGCTCGAGGTCCTCGTGGACGGAGGCATTCGAAGCGGCCTCGATGTGGTGAAGATGCTCTCACTTGGTGCCAAGGCATGTCTCCTCGGACGCGCCTGGGCCTACGCTCTCGGCGGGGGTGGGGAAGAGGGCGTTGCTCACGTCCTGCGCGTCATCCGGGAGGAAATGAAGGTGGCCATGGCGCTCACCGGCAACACACGGCTTGCCGACCTTGGTCCCGAGGTCCTCGATCGTTCCACTCCCGCGTCATCGCGCGGCGCGGCGAGCGGCTAGGTGTTCGGCGTAGCCCTTGCTCAGCGTGCCGAGGGCGCTGTCCCACCACGGGAAGAAGCCGGCGTAGTTGCCTATGACCTTTGCGTGGTGGAAGTCGTGGTGGGTGGCGCCGTCGCTAAACGGAATGAGTCGCGTGGGGCTCCACGGGAAATCGTAGCCGGAGTGCCCTTCGGCCGCCTCCCACTGCCGCACCACGATCCAGATGTAGAGGGTGACGACGTGGCAGCCGAGTAGAATGGGCCCCGTGAGCATGACGACGGCCGTCAAAATGTACTCGACCGGATGCACGTAGTGCCCGGTGATCGCCCACGGGGTCGTGATGCGGTGGTGCACGCTGTGAACCTTCTTGTAGAGCCAGCGGATCTCGTGCAGGCCTCGGTGCAACCAATAGAAGAGAAAATCATCGAGCACGACGAAGAAGGCGACCTGAAGAACGATCACGTACCAAGGAGGCAATGGCCCGGCGTGCACATTCGACAGCCGAAGCAGAGGCCAGGAGGCAACCGTGAACAGCGCCATCACGGAGCTATTCAGCGCAAAGCGGCCGAAAGCAGGTCTCACGATGGCGCGTCTGTTCACAGCCCGCGCTTGAATACGGTAGCGCTCGGCCCAAGCAGGCTGTTTCGACGCGAATGCGGTCATTGGCACCGCGAACAACAGGAACGAAACCACGCTCACGACCGTCCCCGCCACGGCAAACTGCCAAAACAAAGGCTCAGTATAGACTTCGCGGAGCCACTGCAGCATTGAACGATTCTAGTTCCGTTCTTCGAACGCTTCAACTCAACGAAGATGCGAACGACGTGCTATTAAGAGGCGGTATATGACGGCCGCGAGCATCAGAGGCTTGTCCGAAAGCGAGGAAGACCGCGCGTTCCTGCAACGGCGCGTCACAGTCTTCGGCCTCTGCATAGGCGGCGGGTACCTTTTGTTCTGGCTCTACCGCCTGATCACCTTGCTTCTCTTCGGACGCCCGGAGGATTTCGCGGATCCCTCGTTTTGGTGGCATCTGGCGGCCGCCGGCTTCTTTCTGCTGCCGTGGTTCCTGTGCCGGAGCGGCAAGCGCAGCACACGCTTCATCTCAGCCGTGGATCTCGCCGCGCTCGGCTTGGGCGTGCTCGCAACGAGCGCGATGTCGATGTACATCCCGCTCGAGAGGCGGCCGGTCATCCTGCTTGCACTCACGTATGTGATGCTGGGACGGTCGATCTTTGTGCCGTGCACCGGCCGCTGGACCCTGACGCTAGGAACCCTCATCGGGGCGGTCATCCTCACTTCCGTCTACGTTCGCGCCCTGGGCCTAGACTGGCAGAAGTGGTCCACGATCTATCCGGAGCTCGCCGAGCTGACAGCGGCGCGCGCCGCAGCGTACATCACGATCGAGGTCGTGGCGTGGTGGGTGTTCACAACCACGCTCGCCACCATGACTTCGGCCGTCATCTACGGGCTTCGATGCCGAGTCCATGAAGCAGAGCAACTGGGGCAGTACCGGCTCGAAGAGAAGCTCGGGGAGGGTGGCATGGGCGTCGTCTACCGGGCGAGCCACGCGTTCCTTCGTAGGCCTACAGCCGTGAAGCTCCTGCCTCCCGAGAAGGCGGGCGCCGACAACCTGCGCCGCTTCGAGCAAGAGGTGCAGCTCACTGCAAGCCTAGCGCACCCCAACACGATCACGATTTTCGACTATGGCCACACGTCGGATGGGCTCTTCTACTATGCGATGGAATACATCGATGGACTGAATTTGTCGGACCTCGTCGCACGATCAGGGGCGCAACGCCAAGGCCGTGTCGCCGACTTGATGAGACAAACGGCGTCGGCCTTGGTCGAGGCGCACGGCATCGGCCTGGTTCACCGCGACATCAAGCCCAGTAACGTCATGGTGCATCTGTTGCACCCGCACGGCGGGGCTGGTGATTGCGTCAAAGTGCTGGACTTTGGTCTCGTCAAAGAGGTCCGTCGGGAGGGCGGGATCGAGCTCACCAATGAAGCGAGCCTGTCCGGGACCCCGCAGTACATGGCGCCTGAGTCGATCACCTCGCCCAACACCGTGGACGCAAGGGCCGACCTCTATGCGCTTGGCGCCGTCGCGTATTACTTGCTGACGGGCACACATGTGTTCACGGGAAAAAGCATCGTCGAGGTGGCCAGCCATCATCTGCACAGCGCCCCGGAGCCCTTGTCGTCGAGGCTCGGCAAACCGATTGTGGCGGACCTCGAGCAACTGGTCTTGGACTGCCTCGCAAAAGACCCGTCCGACCGGCCGCAGAGCGCATTCGAGCTCGAGCAGCGGCTATCCGAGTGCGCCAGCATCCTTCCGTGGACCTCCGAGGACGCGCGCCGCTGGTGGGCGGCGCATGGCGAGCTCTCGCGAAAGACGCCTCCACCCGAGGGCGAAGGGATGCTGACGATCGACGTGCAGCTCACTTCTCGAGCTGGTCGCGGTTGAGCATCAACGATTGCATCGACCGCAACAGGTCCTCTGGAGCTGCCGTCGCCGATCGGGTCGGCGGTCGTGAGGATCGTTCGGTGAGCCTTGGCCATAGCGGCTCGCGAATCGGGTCTGGTAGGACGTTGTGCAGATACTCGAGTGCCGTGCCGCGAAGGTTCTCGTCCTGACTCGAAAGCGCGCGTAAAGAAAGAATGACCGCGTCGCGGTCGAGCGCCAGGCTCAGCAGGGTGAAGACATGTTGTAGGGTTCGGTCTTTTCGAGCGTCGAGGAGAGCGTCGATTTCGTTTCGCATCTCCGGGTACACCCCTTCGCGAAGGTTTCGATGTTGCTGTTGCCCCTGGTTCAAGGCGAGCTCGCGACCCACCGCGTCGATGATCGCGGGCCTGGGAAAGTCCAGATCAGGGTTCGCGCGTTGCAGGTCCGCGAGTGCATGTCCGCAGCGATACCGAACATCGAATTCTTCGTCATGAAGACCCTCCATCAGCCCTCGCACCGCGCGCGGGTCCTCGAGTTTCCTCAAGAGTCGTGGGATGCGCCGGCGGACCGCGATCGGGCTGTCGTTCGACAGCATTGCGTCGATCAGCTGGCCCGTGATCTGTCCGCTCATACGTTCGAGTGCGCGGTATGCGGAGCGCGCGTAGAAGTCCTTTCGCAGCAAGTCGATCACAAGCCCAGCGAGGCGTGGGCTCAACGACTCGTCGGAGAGGATGCTCAGCACGCGCGTTGGCTCGTCGGACAACAGGTCCGACAGGTGAGCTGCCCATGTGTCGCGTTGTTCCGAGCCGTCGTCTTCATCGTCTCCGTCGTGACCGAGCGCCTCGATCCTTTTCAGCAGATCGTGCCGGTCGAGCACGGCCGCGGTTTCGACGAACGTGTGCAAGGTGGTCGCATCGACGATGTCATCAGACTGAAGCGTGATCGAGCCATCGCGTAGGTTCGTGGCGAGCTCACGCACATATCCGTCCTGCAACTGTCGGACCATCCACGCAGCGACCAAAGCGGCGATCGTGGCGAGGCCCAGCACCCATGAAGTCGCAATGGCAGGCGTGGAGGCGGCGACTAGAATCAACATCACCACGACGCTTCCGATCCCATACCCGATTCGATTGCAGGCGATGTCGATGAGCGCTTTCGTCCCGCGTTTCTTGAGCGGCGGGATCGGTGTGTAAAGAAGCTCGTACCCCGACCGAAAGAGCGAGCTCGACAAGACCGTCTGGGAACCGCGCGCCAATGTAGCCGTCCATAGGCGCGTCCAAGCGGCGCCCAAGCCCGCGCTTAGCGCAACTGCAAAGGGCAGGACGGCCATGGTCCCACCAAGGCCGATCTTCTGGAGCAGTGGTTTCGCAACGCCCGCTTGCATCACGAACGTCAGCAGGGCGGTCACCATGTAGAACACCGCGAAGAAAGAAAGGAGGCTCGCCGAGTCGACGTAACGAGCGTCAGCCTCCGCCTTCATGGCGTAGTCGACGAGAACACCGACGGCGCCGAGCAGCATAACCGTGAGCGCGACACGCGAGAGATAGGGGTCCCTACGGATTGTCTCGATGCCGAATCGTGTTTGACCGTCGGACGGCCTTTGGCGCTGAGTGGATTTGCCAACGGCCCAGGCCCCGACGGCGACGAGCGCGCTGATCGCTCCGAGACCGTAGAGGACGGTTGCAAGCGCGAAGGCGTCAGAAAGAACGAGCGCGACGACCCCCCCGACGACGCCGCCCAACGCTGCCCCGGTGCCGACCCGTGCGACGACGATCTTCGCGTAGAGGGGATCGAACCGTTCGTTCACGACCGACGAGAAAGCGCTGACCACGAGGGCACCGACGACGCTCACATGGATGTACGTAACCACCGCGATGATGCGCGGAGCGACGTCGATCAGAGCGGCTTCCAGGATGAAGATCGCGCCGTTGACGCTAGCGAGCAAAACAGCCGTGCCGCGAGGCCCCCAACGCGGCATCAAGCGGCCGACCGAGATGGCCGACACCAAGGAAAGAGCCGCTGCCGCCAACATCACCCGAGGCAGATACGAGGCGTCGTATTCGGTCAAGAAGAGCGTGTCGCGGACTGCGCGTCCGGCCACCAGCTGCGCCACCATCGGGATCGACGTCAGGATCGCGATCAATGCGGCGCGTTCGCGCGCTCGTTCCATCGGGCGAGTGTAGCCGAGTTCGCTAGACAGCCCCAACAGTGCGTAGGACGCTCAGGGGCCACAATGAACTCTCGAACGATCCCGATTGTGGATTAGGATACGCACCCATGCTTCTTGATCGCTTGCTCAGACACGTGAACCTCCACGTTGCGCCATTTGCGGTGTGCGATATCCGGAGCGGCTCACGGCTCAAGATGGAGGGTGCACGGGGGGCGCAGATGCACTTCGTTCTCCATGGGGCGGGCGAGCTCGCAGCGAAGGGAGGTCGAGTACCGCTCGGTCGCTACAGCCTCGTGTTAGTTCCTCCTGGCGTCGCCCACACAATTTCCTCGTTCGGAGAGCCCAGCGAGTCGATCGAGCTTGCGGGCGAGGAGATCGAGGGCGTGGAGCGCATCGTTGCTGGCGATGGCGAGACCGGTTTGGTGTTGGCATGCGGTGCGCTTCGAGTGGAGCTCAGCGCCACGGGTCTATTTCAGCGGTTGCCGCGCCCGATTGTCGAGCCGTTTGATAATTCGCCGCGAATGAAGCAGCTCTTTGATGCGTTGCTCGAGGAGCAGCTCGAAGGCCGGCCTGGGCGTCTTCGGGTGATCGAGTCGGTCATGATGCAGTGTCTCGTGCACCTGCTGCGCAGACTTATGCGAGCGTCATCGCCTCTACCTTGGCTGGAGGCACTGGATGATTCTCAGCTCCGCCGAGCGCTAGACGCCATTCTGGACAAGCCGGAGGCACCACACACGCTCGATGATCTCGCCGCCACTGCGGGGATGAGCAGGTCGTCGTTTACCGCGCGCTTCAGCGCGGCCTTTGGCCAGTCACCGATGGCTTTCGTGAAGGAGGTTCGGTTACAAGCCGGCGCGAAGCTCTTGCGTACTACAGACCTTCCGATCAAGGCGATCGCCTCGAAGGTCGGCTATGCGAGTCGCAGCCATTTCTCTCGAGCATTCAAGGAACAGTTCGCACGCGACCCGGCGTACTACCGACGCGAGCACGAGGACGATCAGTGACAGCGTCTACGCCGAGGCACAAAGAAAAGGCCCAGGACTTGCCCGGGCCTTTTCACTTCCGGCGTCAAAGCAGCCATGCCTACGCCGCGAACTGAGCATCGAGCGTCGCAGTCAGGGTTTCCCGCGACTGGGCGCCGACGATCTTGTCCACAACCTCGCCGTCCTTGAAGACGAGGAGGGTCGGAATCGAGTGAACATGATACCGACCTGCAAGCTCGGGCTGGGCGTCCACGTCGACCTTGCCTATCTCGGCTCGGCCCTCGTACTCGCCCGCGAGCTCATCGACGATCGGTCCCTGCACGCGACACGGCCCGCACCAGTCGGCGTAGAAGTCCACCAGGACGGGTTTGGAGGACTCGAGCACCCCCGACTGGAAGGTCTCTTTTGAAAACTCTTGTGCTTTCGACATCACAATCTCCTTTCGGGGTTTCAGACAGCGAGTGCTTGCTCGAACTTTGCGTCATCGACTGGATAGAACGCGCCGAGCGCGAGGCCGTAGGCCCAGTGACGGACCAACGAGATGACGGGGAACGCCGCGCTTGCCCCGAGCCCGAGCACGCCGGCTCCTAGGAGCGGCATCATGAACAACCAGACTCCAAGCACGGTTTGGGCTGTCATGAACACCAGTGGCTTGACCCATCGATTGCCGGGCAGTGACGGTGCGAGCGCTCCATAGATGACCGCCAGCGTAACGCCGATGGTGTAGTGCAGGCCGACACCCGCCACGAACGGCGCCGCAAGCTTGCCTGAGAGAAGACTGGGGATGTCCCAGAACGCTCCCGTAATGCCGAAGCCAAGCAGGTCGAATGCCACGGTGCCGACGACTCCAGCGAGTATTGCTTTTTGAAAGTTGATCTTCATAGCTTTTCTCCTTGTCGCGAAGGAAAAATGGCCTCCGCTCTATGACTAACGTGTGCATGTCGCCGTGCGATATCCGCCGGAAGGCGTGCGAAGTCGTCGCTGGACCTTCGGAATCGCGCTGGGCGCAATCTATCCAGTGGATCGCAAAGTTCGAGCGAGCACTCGCTGTCTGAAAGGGAGCTGGAGGCGAGCTTTCCCCCCGACACTTGTTGATCGTGGACGGAGGGAGGCAAGCCGTGCATCATCAGCTTCCCAAAAAAGGAGCGAGCTGTGCCCGACAAAGAAACGACCAGCTTCATGCGGTCCCTGTGCATGGGCCGAATCGAACAGGACGTGATTTGCCCGTTTCCCACCCTCTCCGATGCTCAAAAAGAAACGCTCACCGACATCGCTGGGGCACTCGAAGGGTTGCTTGGGCCTCGGCACGAGGAGTTTGCGAAATGGGACGTGGCAGGCGAGTTGCCCCAAAGCTTCATCGACGAGTTGAAGGAGTTCGGCATGTTTGGTCTCGTGATCCCGGAGGAATACGGTGGCATGGGGCTCGGCAGCATGGCCTACTCTCGCACGCTGCAGGAGGTCGGGAAGTACGACGCGTCGGTGGCTCTCACGATCGGCGCCCACAGCTCGATCGGCATGCGTGGCCTGTTGCTGTTTGGCACTGAAGACCAGAAAAAGCGCTACATGCCCAGGCTCGCCACCGGCGAGCTGATCGCCGCCTTCTGTCTGACCGAGCCTGGGGCTGGGTCCGATGCAGCCGCGATCAAGACAACGGCCGTCCGAGACGGCGATGATTGGGTTTTGAACGGTAACAAGCTGTGGATCACCAACGGGGGCATCGCCCAGTTCTTCACCGTCTTTGCCAAAACCGCGGAAGAAGGCGGTCGCGGCAAGATGACGGCGTTTATCGTGACGACTGACATGGACGGCGTCAGCGTTGGGCCACACGAAGACAAGATGGGGGTTCGGGCGAACTCAACGACCACGGTGCACTTCGACGGGGTTCGGGTCCCCCACGAAAACGTGTTCGGCGAGCCGGGCCAGGGCTTCAAAGTGGCCATGATGATCCTGAACAGCGGACGAACGGGCCTCGGAGGTGGTTCCGTTGGGGGGATGAAGAAGCTAATCCAACTTTCCACGACCCAGGCCAACGAACGCAAGACCTTTGGTCAGCCGATCGCCGAGTACGGCCTCATCAAGAAGAAAGTCGGCCAAATGGTCATCGACTGTTACACGTCCGAAGCGGCCGTCACGATGGTCGGGGGATTGATCGACCAGGGTTACAAGGAATACGCGGTTGAAGCCGCGATTTCGAAAGTGTACGCCACCGAGTGTCTGTGGAGGACGGCCGATGAGGCCCTGCAAATCGCGGGCGGCAACGGCTTCATGCGAGAGTACCCCTACGAGCGAGTCGTTCGCGATTGCCGCCTCAATCGAATCTTTGAAGGGACAAACGAGATTCTGCGCCTGTTCATCGCGCTCACCGCAATGAACGACGTCGCGAGCCAACTCCAAGAGCTCCAGCACACGATGAAGGATATCCTGAATGACCCGATCAAGGGGTTCGGTGTCCTTTCCGACTACGCACGCAAACACGCGGCTCTTCGCACCGGGATCGGGAGTGCCGCCAAGTTCGAAGGACTAGACCCATCGCTCAAAGACCCGGCCGAGCTCTTCGAGGAGGAGACACGCTTCCTCGCTACCGCGACCGACCGCATCCTGCGCAAGCACGGAAAGGGCATCGTTAGCAAGCAGTTCGCCAGTAAGCGACTTGCTGAGATCATGATCGACCTCTTCGTGCTCGGCTGCACCCTCAGCAGAGTTCAAGCGTCAATCGAGGCCAGGGGCGAAGAGGCGGCGTCGCACGAGATCGACATCCTGCATGTCTTTGCGCGAGAGGCCAAAGCGCGCATCAAACACAATTTCCGCCGCATCGACAACAACGACGACGAGCTGGTCAAGGGATTGGCAGACAACGCATTCGAGGTCGAGAACTACCGCTGGGACACGATCTCATAGCGACGACTAACGTTCATCGGGCATCGCGCGCAATCGGTTGCGACAGAGGACCCAACCACGAAATATCTCGGGAGCGCCTTTAGGACGCACCGGTCTTGCCAGGAAGGAAGTACAGATGAAAGTCTTTGTCGCTGGGGCGACGGGTGTGATTGGTCGTCCGCTGACAGCGCGCCTTCTCGCTGCGAACCATGAGGTAATCACCATGACACGTTCGGAGAAAAGGGCGACTGACCTGCAGCAACGGGGCGCGACGCCCGTCATCTGCGACGTGTTCGACCGGCGGAATCTACGACGATGTCTCGAGGCCGCGCGGCCCGACGTAGTCGTTCACCAATTAACTGCGTTGCCGAAGCGAATCGATCCGCGCAAAGTCAAAAAGCAACTGGCCCAAACCAACCGGTTGCGCACCGAGGGAACAAGAAACCTCTTTGAGGCTTCCCTTGTGGCCGGCGCAAAGCAATTCATCGCGCAAAGCATTGCCTTCGCCTACAGCCCGGATGGTGAAGGGCTCAAGACCGAAGACTGTGCACTCTACGAAAGGCCACCTACCTCATTTGACGATGTGATCCATGCGATCCGCAGTCTTGAAGAAACAGCCGTTGGCAGCGCGGATCTTGCCGGCGTCGTGCTACGGTACGGATTCTTTTACGGACCTGGCACCGTCTATGCCTCTGATGGTTCGTTTGCGGAGGACGTGCGGCACAGCCGTGTCCCGATCGTCGGCAACGGCACGGGAGTGTTTTCTTTCGTTCATGTGGAAGACGCCGCCGCGGCCACCGTGGCAGCTTTAGAGTACGGTGAGCCTGGTATTTACAACATTGTCGACGACGAGCCAGCGCAGGTCGCCGAGTGGTTACCCCTCTATGCGGAGGCGCTACGCGCCCGGCGACCCAAGCGAGTTCCGCGCTGGATGGCCCGACTCCTCGCCGGTCCCTATGCGATCTATCTGATGTGCGAGCAACGGGGTGCTGCAAACGCTAAAGCAAAACGATTGCTTGGCTGGTCGCCACAATACTCGACGTGGCGATCCGCATTCAACGAAAAGATCTAACGACGCCCACTTCTGCCGTCAACCCCCGAATTGCGCACTTTCTGTTTCCGGAAAGAAGGCGTTTGCAGTGGCCATCAGCTCCCGCGTGTATGATGATGCACCACTACGACTCCAGGAAGGTCCGCCATGGCTGATGTGCAAACCCTTGTCGATCG